>Ga0207667_10005672_pt1 | contig 15218 bp, 12 predicted proteins | sample KBSCornC52_FD_184301 | JGI IMG/M metagenome (GOLD analysis project Ga0207667, IMG submission 184301) | Corn rhizosphere microbial communities from Kellogg Biological Station, Michigan, USA - KBS Corn C5-2 (SPAdes) (version 2) | ecosystem: Host-associated > Plants > Roots > Rhizosphere > Soil ... | reverse complement strand
CCTTGCCACCCTCGTCCTGCTGGCCTGCGCCACGCCCCTGGCGGCCCTGGCCGCCAGCTCGGCCGCCTCGTCCCTGTCCGACAGCCTGACCGAGTCCTCGGGCAGCGTCTCGGACTCGCTCAAGGGCTCCAGCCACTCCAGCTCGCCCGACGACAAGCAGGTCAAGGGCGACTACAAGGTGACGGATGTCGCTCAAGTCGAAGGCCAGCCCGGCTTCGTCGAGCTGCACCTGCAGCCCGTGGCTACCGGCGGCGGCATCGAGGTCTACGTGAAGGTGCCGCGCGCGGCCGCCGAGACGGGCCACGTGGCCACCGGCGTGGTCGTCACCGCGCTGCAGCGCCCGTACGGCATCGAGTTCGCCACCACGCAGCCGCGCGCCGCGTTCTTCCTGGCGCTCGCCGACGACGTCGTCCGCGACACGAAGATGGCGCCCGTGGCGCTTTGAGGCGACTTCCCCGCGGCCTGGCCGGCGCCGCGATCCTGGCCGGGCTGCTGTCCGCGACGGCGGCGCACGCGTTCTCGTTCCAGGTTTGCGACCGCCCGCGCGAGCCGAGTGCCGACCAGCGCGACGTCATGCTGCGCTTCGGCGCCATCGTGCGCGACGAGATCGCCGCCGCCGGATCGCCTGCGGCCCTCATCGCGCGCTCCGGGCTCGACCTGCACCGCCTGGACGTGCGCTACTCGCACGAGGCCGTGGTGCTCAAGGACAACGGCGAGCGCCCCTGGTCCGTGCGCGAGCTCTATTTCTCGTGCGACGAGCACCGGCCGCGTGTCTACGACGAAGGCCTCACCGGGTTCCTGCTGGGCACCGACGATCCGGACACGGGCTACGTCTCGCTCGTCTTCCTGCCGCCGGAGCGCGCCGAAGCGCTGCGCGGCACCGCCGTCGACAAGCAGCACGCGCTCGGCGTGCTGGGCGCCAGCTACAGCGCCAACGCCTACCCGTTCAGCACGCGGCACCAGAACTGCAACCAGTGGGTGATCGAGCTGTTGGCCGACGCGTGGGCCGTCGGCGACGTCGACACGGGCACCGACGCCGACGCGCGCGCCCGCGCACAGGCCTGGCTGCGCGGCCAGGGCTACCTGCCCACCGTCTTCACGGTCAGCGCCCATCCGATGACCTGGCTGCCCGCGCTGGTGCCATGGCTGTCCAACGACGACCATCCGCCGCACGAGGTCGCCCACAACCGCTACAACGTGAGCATGCCGTCGTCGATCGAGACCTTCGTCCAGGCGAAGGTGTCCGGCGCCCGCCGCCTCGAGATCTGCCACGTCGGCCGCCGCGTGGTGCTGCATCGCGGCTGGGACGACATCGCGGACGGCTGCGTGCCCGCAGCCGGCGACCAGGTCATCGAGCTGGCAGCGGACTGAGCGGGGCGACGACGTCGCCCGGCCTATCCTGCAGGTCGCGAACGCCAACCCGGAGGATGCCAAGCCATGGCCTCGAGGATTTCCGCCGCCCTGCTCCCCGCCGCGCTCATCGGCACCCTGGCCGGCTGCGCAGCCGACGGCCCCGCCCCGCGCACGCACGACCTGCCCAGCCACACGGCCATCGCCGGGGAAGTCGCCCGCCTCATGCGGCGTACGCAGGCACAAGGCCTGGCCGTGGCGCTCATCGACGAGGGCCGCGTCGTCGACCTCGGCGCCTGGGGCCTGCGCAACGCCCACGGCGACCCGCTGGACATCGACACGGTCATGTACGGCGCGTCGCTGACCAAGACCGTGTTCGCCTACACGGTGATGCAACTGGTCGACCAGGGCCGGCTCGCGCTGGACACGCCGCTGGCGGCCGATCTCGACCGACCGCTGCCCGACTATCCGGCCGACGCCGACCTTGCGGACAAGTCCGGGCCCTACATGGATCTGGCCGACGATCCCCGCTGGAAGACGATCACGCCGCGCATGTGCCTCACGCACGCTACCGGCCTGGACAACTTCCGGCGCATCGAGCTCGACCGGAAGCTGCACATCCACTTCGACCCCGGGACGCGCTTCAGCTACTCCGGCGAAGGCATGAACCTGCTGCAGTTCGTCGTCGAGCACGGGCGCGCCGCGCAGGGACTCGGGCTCGACGTCGGCGAGCTCGCGCAGGCGAACTTCGCCCGGCTGGGCATGTCGCGCAGCAAGCTGACGTGGCGCAACGGCGAGGACGCCGACGTCGCCGACGGCTGGAACGACCGCGGCGAGCCCAGGCCGCACGACAAGCGCAACAAGGTGCGCGCGTCCGGCTCGATGAACACCACCATCGCCGACTTCGCGCGGTTCGCCGCGGCCCTCGCGCGCGGCGACGGCCTGAGCGCCGCCTCACGCGCCGAGATGACGCGGCCCCAGATGCACATCCCCACCGCGCACCAGTTCCCCCATTTCGCGCCCGACGCGCCCGCTGGCAGCCAGCGCCCGGACCTGTACGCCGGCCTGGGCGTCATCGTCTTCGACGGCCCGCAGGGGCCCGGCTTCTTCAAGGGCGGGCACGACGACCAGACGGCCAACACGATGGTCTGCGTGGAGCGCGGCCGGCGTTGCGCGGTCATCCTGTCCAACGACGTCCGCGCCGAGACCGCCTTCGCCGACCTCGTGCGCTTCCTGCTCGGCGACACGGGCGTTCCCTACGACTGGGAATACGGCGACTACGCCGGCAAGTCGTGACGTCGTGCCGGCGCCCCCGCCGCGCCAATGGGTACCATCCCCGCCTGTCGATGCGCACGCATCACGATCAAGATCCCAGAGGTTTCAATTGAACGTCCATCTCTCGCTCACGCCCCTCATCTCCCTGGTCGCCGGCATCCTCGTGCTGGTGCTGCCCAAGCTGCTGCCCTACATCGTCGGCTTCTACCTGATCGCGATCGGCCTCATCGGGATCCTCGGCATCCACCACTTCTGACCAACGACGGCGGCCAGAGGTGTGGCATCACCTCCGGCCAGCGGTGTCGGCCAGCGGTGTCTGGCATCGCCACGGAAGCGCTGCCGGAACGCCGTTGCAGTGCGGGGCGGTGCCTGACGCCGATCCCGCACCTGCGGCATGGCGAAGGTCCCGGGCCGATATCCGACGCGAAGCAATTCGGCGCCAGGCACCGCCGTTCAGCGTCGTCCTCCCGGAGGCGGCGCGACGGCGATGCCAGGCACCTGCTGGCCTCGGCAGCGGCCGGGTCCGGCATCTGCAGGCCCGTCAGATCTCCCGCAAGGCGCCCAACACGTCGTAGCAGGCGCCCATGTCGTGGTAATCGACCTTGCCTGCCGGGCTCTTCTCGTCGGTGACCTTCGCGTTGTCCGCCGCCAGGATGCGATACCAGGCACCGTACCGGTGGTCGACGAAGTGCGCCCAGGCGTACGCCCAGATCCGGTCGTACCAGTCCCAGTAGCGCGCGACCTCCGCGGCGGGTGCGCCGGACTGCTGCAGCGCCACCGCCAGCCAGGCGGCGGCCGCCAGGCTCTCGGCCTGCACCCAGTGGTATTTGTCGCCGTCGTACAGCGTGCCGTCGGGCGCGAACCCGTAGACGAGCCCGCCGTGCGCGTCGTCCCAGCCATGGCGCATGGCCGCGTCGAAGAAGGCCCGCGCGCGGGCGAGGCGCTCGGGCGCGGGCGCGAGGCCCGCATCGGCGCACAGGCGGTCGAGCTGCAGCAGCAGCTTCGTCCATTCCGTCTGGTGACCCGTCTGGAAGCCCCAGGGGCGGAAGATGTTGGTGCGGTCGCCGCGGTTGTAGTCCGGGTCGATGGCCCAGTCTTCGCGGAAGTGCTCCCACACCAGCGACGCGCACTCGGGGATCACGCCGGGCAGCTGCGCCGAGGCCGCGCCCAGCCGGCCGGTGACGGCCTCGGCCAGTGCGACGGCGCGGTCCAGGTATTTGCGATCCCGGGTCGCGCGCCACGCCGCCTGCATCGCCTCGCAGGCGTGCATGTTCGCGTTCTGTCCGCGGTACGGGCCGACCGTCCAGTCGGGCGTGGCCTCGTCGGCATAGAGCGCGTGCTCCGGGCGCCAGAAGCGCCGCTCCATCAGCTGCCAGCAGCGCTCGAGGCCGTCGGCCGCCTCCGCCACGCCGGCCATCAGCGCATGGGCGTGGGCCAGCAGCACGAAGGCCAGGCCGTAGCAGTGGTTCGTGGCGTCGGTGACGCGGCCCTGGCCGTCGTGCCAGTCCAGCACCCAGGCGAAGCCGCCGTTCGGCTGCGCGTGCGCCCGGTCGACGAAGGCCAGCGCGTGGCGCGTCGTGGCCTGCCATTGCGGCTTGCCGATGTGGCGCCAGCCCATCGCGTGCGTGAAGACGTAGCGCGTGCTGCTGACGAGGTGGCGCGTGCGGGCGTCGTAGACGCTGCCGTCGTCCTTGAAGAACTGGTACAGGCCTCCGCTCGGGTCGATGCAGCGGCCCTCGTAGAACGCCATCGTGTCGGCGATGTGGGCGCGCAGGAATGCGGGCGAACGGAAATCGGGGGGCGGTGAGGCGGGCAGCATGGGCGCGATGATAGGGGCGCGTCCATGGCACGCGCAAATACGCTGATGCCCCGTCATGCCCATCCCGTCGCTCACGCCGCCAATCGGACAGTTCGTCGGACGGCCCCTGGCGCCGCCGGCGCCCCTGAGCACAATGCCAGCGCACCGACAACGTTCGACGACACGCAGGGAGACTCCCCCGATGAAGGCCATCCGTTCCGCCACCGTCGCCACCTGGCTGGCGCTGTCCCTCGCGGGCGGCGGCGCCTGGGCCCAGGCCGCGCCCACCGCCTCCGAGGCCGCGGCCAGCGCACCCGCCGCGTCGCAGGCGGCTGCCAGCGCCCCGGCATCGACGTTCCACGTCCGCCCTGCCGATGACGCCTGGCACGCGCGCCTGCCGCGCGACGCCGAGGCCGCCACGCAGGCCTACCTGGAACGCCTGCCGGCCGACGCCGTGGCCCGCTCCAATGCCTATTTCGAAGGCGGCTACTGGCTGCAGCTGTGGAACTTCCTGCTGGGGCTGGGCGTCGCGTGGTTGATCCTGCGCGGCGGGCTGTCCGCGCGCGTGCGCGACGCCTGCGCGCGCATCGGGCGCATCGCCCCTGCGCGCGACGCGCTCTACGGCGCGTTCTTCGCGCTGGCCAGCTGGGTGCTGACGCTGCCGCTGACCATCTACGAGGGCTGGTATCGCGAGCGCCAGTACGGCATGGCCACGCAGACCTTCGGCCCGTGGTTCGCCGAGCAGCTCATCGGGCTCGGCGTGACCCTCGTGATGTTCGCGCTGGGCACCGCCATCTTCTACGCCGTGATGCGCCGCGCCCGCGAGCGCTGGTGGATCTGGGGCACCGCGGTCACGATGGCGATGCTGGTGCTCCTCATCGTGGTGGCGCCGGTCGCCATCGACCCGCTGTTCAACACCTACAAGCCGGTGTCCGACCCGGCGGTCAAGTCCGCCGTGCTGGCGATGGCACGCGCCGACGACGTGCCCGTCACCAACGTCTACGAATTCGACGCCTCCAGGCAGACCACGCGCGTCAGTGCCAATGTGTCGGGCCTGCTGGGCACCGCGGCCGTGCGCCTGAACGACAACCTCCTGCGCACCTCGCTGCCCGAGATCCGCGCCGTCATGGGCCACGAGCTGGGCCACTACGTGCTGAACCACGCCTACAAGTCGCTGTGCGAGCTGGCGCTCCTGGCGCTGGCGGGCTTCATGTTCGCCAAGTGGGCGATGGACGCGCTGCTGCACCGCCTCGGCGCGGCCTGGGCCCTGCAAGGCACGGCCGACGTCGCCGGTCTCCCGCTGCTGCTGGCGGTGTTCTCCGTCTTCATGCTGGTGACCACGCCGATCAGCAACACCATCGTGCGCACGCAGGAGATCGAGGCCGACCGCTTCGGCCTGAACCTGGCCCGCGAGCCGATCGGCTTTGCCGAAGCCGCGCTCAAGCTCACCGAGTACCGCAAGCCCGACCCGGGTCCGATCGAGGAGTTCGTCTTCTTCGACCACCCGGCCACGCGCCACCGCATCCACGACGCCATGCAGTGGCGCGAGGCGATGGGCACGCCCTAGTGATCGGAAGTTCACTGCGGCACGACGTCGCGTGAACTGCGCCGCACTTTCAGCGCACCGGCCTGCCGGCCCGGACAGTAACCTTCGCGCATGGGCATCGCACAGGCCGGCATCGCGTTTCGCATCTCCGATTCCGTCTCGGACATGGAAGGGTTCATGGCGGCCGTCTTCGACGAGCCCGCCACGGAGATACCTCTTCCCGTGTCGGCCCGCTTCGACATCCGCAACCATTCCGACGTGATGGTGCAGACCTTCGGCGAGGTCTGCTTCATCAGCAACGACGACCTCGCCTGGCCGTTGATCCGCAGCGACGCGCGCGACGCCGACCGCCTGCACGCCGCCCTCGGGACACCCGAACTCATGGTGGCCTTCTGCCATTACGACGCCCACGGCAACCACGGCTACGCCATCTTCGAGCACGGCCAGCGCGTGCGCACGCGGCTGCAGCGCAGCGGCGAGCCGGGCGAGCAGGAATTGCTGCAGAGCGGCGCCCCGCAGCTGTTCGAGCAACGCTGGCTGGGCGCGCGCCACTACATCGAGGCCGAAGCCCTGGCCGGTGCCGACGACGCCCGCATGTACTTCCTGGGCGAGCGCGAGGTGCTCGTCCCCGGACGCGACCTCACCGGCCGCATGCTGCAGGACGGCCTGGACGCGATGTTCGGCGTCTGCCCGTGGGAGACGCTGCTGACGCCGACCTACCGCTTCTTCCGCCTCGGGCCGGACCGCGAGCGCGAGCGGGGCGACCCGCCCGCCGTCTCGCGCGCCCGCGCCATCCCCGCGAACAAGCGGCCGTGGTGGCAGTTCCTCTGAGTGCGCCGCGCGCCACGGCGCTCCTGAGCCGCCACGTCGCCTCGCGGTGACGCCGGCATTCCCCGACTTTCTTTCGACACCACAAGTCATGCTGTTTCACCTCGGCTCGTTCTGCCTGATGCTCACCGTCTCGATCCTCTACGGTTCGGACCTGGGCTGGCGCTCGGTGGTCGCCTTCTGGGCGGCGTTCATCGGCGTCACCTTCGTCGTCGCTGGCGTGCTGCACGCGCCGTGGATCGCGCTGCTGCTCAAGATCGGCATCGCGGTGGCGATGTATTTCAAGGCGAACAAGGGCTCGTCGTCGTTCGGTTGAGGCGGGGCCCGCGCCGGCCTTGCGCATCGCGGACAATCGCCCCATGAAAGTCATCAAGCTCCGCGCGGGCAAGGAACGCTCGCTCTCCCGCCACCACCCGTGGGTGTTCCAGGGCAGTGTCGAGAAGGGCAAGGCCGACGCCGGGGAAACCGTGCGCGTCGAGGACAGCGAGGGCAAGTTCCTGGCGTGGGGCGCCTACAGCCCGGAGTCGCAGATCCGCGTGCGGGCCTGGAGCTGGGAGCCGACCGAACGCATCGACGCCGCGTTCTTCGAGCGCAAGCTCGCGACCGCGCTGACCCTGCGCGAACGCCTGGCCGTGGCCAGCGACGGCGTGCGGCTGGTGCACGGCGAAGCCGACGGGCTGCCCGGGCTGGTGGTCGACCGCTACGGCGACATCCTGTCCGCGCAGTTCCTGGCCAGCGGCGTCGAACGCTGGAAGCCGGTGATCGCCGACCTGCTGGTCAAGCTCACCGGTTGCGCCAGGCTCTATGAACGCAGCGACGCCAGCGTGCGCTCGCTCGAAGGCCTGCCCCCGGTGCGGGCCTGGCTGCGCGGCGGCAGCGACGACCCGGCCGCGTCGGTCGCCACCATCCACGAGAGCGGCTGGAAGCTCACGGTCGACGTCGCCGAGGGCCACAAGACCGGCTACTACCTCGACCAGCGCGAGAACCGCGCGCGCTTCGCGCAGCTCGTGAAGCAATACGGCTGCAAATCGGTGCTGAACTGCTTCAGCTACACCGGGGGATTCTCCGTGGCTGCCCTGGCGGGCGGCGCGACGCGGGTCATCAGCGTCGATTCGTCGGCTCCCGCGCTGGCGCTCGCGAGCGCGCACGTGAAGCTCAATGGCTTCGATCCGAAGCGGCACGAGGCGCGCGACGCCGACGTCAACGCCTTGCTGCGCGAGCTGCTGCAGGGCGACGAGCGCTTCGACGCCATCGTGCTGGACCCGCCGAAGTTCGCGCCGACCGCCGCGCACGCCGATCGCGCGTCGCGCGCGTACAAGGACATCAACCGCCTCGCGCTCAAGCTGCTGAAGCCGGGCGGCCTGCTGCTGACGTTCTCGTGCTCGGGCGGCATCAGTGCCGACCTGTTCCACAAGATCGTGGCCGGTGCCGCGATGGATGCGGAGGTGGACGGCGCGCTGCTGGAGCGCCTCGAGGGCGCACCCGACCATCCGACGACGCTGTTCTTTCCCGAGGGCGAATATCTCAAGGGGTTGGCGATCCTGAAGGCCGCCTGAAGCCAAGGCAGTCCATCACGATCCGATCAAGATCGACACGGGGCCGGCCCGTCGTTCTTCGTCCCGCTGCGCGACGCGCCCCATTCGCTGCAGATCGTCTTCGACTGACGCGCGCGCTCAGCCGGCCTTCTTCGCGCCCGCGAGCAGCCGCGGGATCTCGCCCCTGCAGGCGGTGAGGTTGGCGCCATATTCCTCGGGACTGTCGAACAGGCGCTGCGCCTCCTGCAGCTTGGCGAGCTGCTGCTTGGCATAGCGCAGCACCAGTTCGGGCGTGGCCGCGTCCGGAAACGGATAGGCGAGCTCGCGAAAGCGCTGGGCGATGTCGCGGTAGATGTGCACGTGCGTGTACTCGTGGCGCAGCACGTGCGCGTGGGCGCAGGTACCCGGCGGCAACTCGCGGATCACGCGCAGCACCGGATGCGTGAAGCGCAGCGTGACGGCCAGGCCGCGGCAGCGCTTTTCCGGCACCACCGTGATCTCGTTGTCGACCGTGACCAGCCCCAACGCGGTCGCGCCCTCGCCGGCCGGCGCGCCCTGCTTGACCAGGAAGGCGGAGGTCTTGTCGAACTCGGTGGACGGATCGGCGAACCAGCCGGCCGCGAAGCGCACCGCCTGCCCGCAGGCCGGCAGCGCAGGCTCGGCATCGGCCGCGTGCGCGGTGGCGCTCGCAGCGAGCAGGACGAGGATGAGGGCGAGGCGCATGCGGCGATCCGGCGGGCGCCTTCACGGAGGCATCCCTGGCGGATATCGGCGCGCGCGGCCGTCAGCTTGAGCGCGGCGCCAGCGCGACGCGCGGCTCGAACTTCGCGCGCCTGACGCTGAAGTAGGTCTTCACGTTGCGCACGTTGGCGTCCTGCGTGAACAGGCGCTGCACCAGCGCCGCCCACTCGGCCATGTCGCGCACCCAGGCCACCAGCACGAAGTCGGGGCCGGGCGAGACGCGATAGCACTGCTGAACGCCGGGCTCGGCCGTCGCACGCGCCTCGAAGGCGTCCAGCAACTCGGCGCCCTGGCGGTCGAGCGACACCTCCGTGATGGCGGTCAGTCCCTCGTCGAACAGGCGTGGGGCGAGCACGGCCACCTGGCGCTCGATGACGCCCGTCTCGGTCAGCCGGCGCACGCGGCGCAGCGCGGTGGCTGGCGACACCCCCGCCGCCTCGGCCAAGGCCTGGTTGGTGCGGCTGGCGTCGTCCTGCAAGAGATCGAGCAGGCGGCGATCGATGTCGTCGGGGTCCCCTTCCCCCATCCTGGGGAGATTTTTTATTTCCTTCATCGAAGGATTATGCACTTTTCAGTCATTCAATGATGCGCAAGCAAGTTTCCTTCACTTTTAGCGAACATTTGCAAGCATAATTCCAGCATCGGCTCACAGAATTCGATGCATCGCGCAACCGCAACCCGTTCCAGGAGTCCTCCCATGTGTGGCATCGTCGCCGGCGTCAGCACCCGCAACATCGTTCCCATCCTCGTCGAAGGCCTCAAGCGGCTGGAGTACCGGGGCTATGACTCCTGCGGCGTCGCGGTGCACCAGGACGGCGTCCTGCGACGCACCCGCAGCACCGCGCGCGTGGCCGAGCTGCACGAGCAGATCGAGGCCGACCACGTGCAATCGGGCACCGGCATCGCCCACACCCGCTGGGCCACGCACGGCGCGCCGGCGGTGCACAACGCGCACCCGCACTTCTCGGGCCCCCTGGGCCCCGAGTCGGCGACCAGTCCCGCCAACGCCGCGCGCATCGCGCTCGTGCACAACGGCATCATCGAGAACCACGACGAGCTGCGCGCCGAGCTCCGCGCCAAGGGCTTTCACTTCGAGAGCCAGACCGACACCGAGGTCATCGCGCACCTGGTCAACCACCTGTACGACGGCGACCTGTTCGACGCGGTGCAGCGCGCCGTCGTCCGCCTCAAGGGCGCCTACGCCATCGCCGTGTTCTGCCGCGACGAGCCGCACCGCGTGATCGGCGCGCGCGCCGGCTCCCCGCTGGTGCTGGGCGTGGGCGACGGCGAGAACTTCCTGGCCTCCGACGCCATGGCGCTGGCCGGTGTCACCGACCAGGTCGTCTACCTCGAGGAAGGCGACGTCGTCGACGTGCAGCTGGGCAAGCACTGGATCAACGGCCTGCAGGCCGACGGCTCGCTCAAGCCCGTGCAGCGCGAGGTGCGCACCGTGCACGCCCACACCGGCGCCGCCGAGCTCGGCCCGTACCGCCACTACATGCAAAAGGAGATCTTCGAGCAGCCGCGCGCCATCGGCGATACCCTGGATGGCATCAACGGCATCAGCCCCGAGCTGTTCGGCGACGGCGCTTATGGCGCGTTCAAGGACGTCGACCAGGTGCTGATCCTGGCCTGCGGCACCAGCTACTACGCGGGCAGCGTGGCGCGCTACTGGCTCGAGAGCATCGCCAGGATCCCCACCAGCATCGAAGTCGCCAGCGAGTACCGCTATCGTGACAGCGTGCCCAACCCCCGCACGCTGGTCGTCACCATCAGCCAGAGCGGCGAGACGGCCGACACGTTGTCCGCGCTGAAGCACGCACGCGGCATGGGCATGACGAACACGCTGACCATCTGCAACGTGCAGACCAGCGCGATGGTGCGCGAGTGCAAGTTCAACTTCATCACGCGCGCCGGCGCCGAGATCGGCGTCGCGTCGACCAAGGCGTTCACCACCCAGCTGGTGGGCCTGTTCACGCTCACGCTCGCGCTCGCGCAGGTGCGCGGGCACCTGGACGACGCCACCGAGGCCGAACACCTCAAGGCCCTGCGCCACCTGCCCGCCGCCGTGCAGGCCGTGCTCGCGCTGGAGCCGCAGATCATGGCCTGGAGCGAGGAGTTCGCCACCAAGGAGAACGCCCTGTTCCTGGGCCGCGGCCTGCACTACCCGATCGCGCTCGAAGGCGCGCTCAAGTTGAAGGAGATCAGCTACATCCACGCCGAGGCCTACCCCGCCGGCGAGCTCAAGCACGGCCCGCTGGCGCTCGTGACCTCCGCGATGCCCGTCGTCACCGTCGCCCCGAACGACGCACTGCTGGAAAAGCTCAAGAGCAACATGCAGGAAGTCCGCGCCCGCGGCGGCGAACTCTTCGTCTTCGCCGATGCCGATTCGCGCATCGAGAGCGACACCGGCCTGCACGTGATCCGCATGCCGGAACACTACGGCGTGCTGTCCCCGATCCTGCACGTGGTCACGCTGCAGCTGCTGGCGTACCACACCGCATGCGCCCGCGGCACCGACGTCGACAAGCCGCGCAACCTGGCCAAGAGCGTGACGGTGGAGTGAGGCTGGCGCCCGGCATGTGCGCGTGTTCAGTGCCAAGAAAGTCGGAGACTGAGCAATAAGGTTGCCGCGGCGCTTCCAGCCAGGACCCGCGTCAAAGCGCGATCGCTGTCGCCGTGCGTCAAGCCGAATTTCTGTCGGCCTTGGCCGCCCTGCTTGTTCGGGCCAAATCCGGCATGCGCACGCCTTTGCCTTCGTCAGTAGCGACCTCGACAACCAGATCCCGAACCCAGCGATGGCCAGCGTGTCCGTGGCTGCGTTCGTGCCAGATCAAGCTGATGTCGAACTGCTCCGAAAGCCAAGGGATATCGACCAAGACGAGTCGGTCCGCCTGGCCTCGTAGTTGCCGCCTGGGCACAAGGGCGACAAGATCGCTAGACGAAACGATCTCGGGGACGAAGAGGAAGGACGCTGCCGACATGACGACTTGGCGTCGATGCCCCAGCGCTGCCAGCGCCTCGTCGATCGGCGTCGTGAAGGCGCCGCCCGACGGTGACACGATGACATGTTCCAGTCTCGCGAACTCTTCGGCCGTCAGCCCGGGCCTGAGACCTGGATGATCTCGTCGACCGATGAGGACGTAGGTCTCCGTGAACAGGTGGCAGGTTCGCAGATGCGCGTGACTGGGGTCGGGCGTGGTGATAGCCAAGTCGATCTCGCCACGGCTTAGCTGCTGCTCCATCGACGCAGGGTCCCAGTGGCGAATGGCGAGGCGCACCCCAGGCGCGCGCGCCCTCAACGCCACCGCGAACGGCATCAGGACCGCAGCCTGCACGTAGTCCGTGCACGCCACCGTGACTGTCAGCTTGCCCCGTGTAGGCGAGAAGTCTTTGTGGGAATGGAGGGTGATTCGCAGTTGATCCAGCGCTTCTCGCAGCGGGCCGATCAGGTCGAGCGCCTTGGCCGTCGGCGTCATCCCCCGGTGGGCCGGGATGAGCAGGGGGTCGTCGAACATATCCCGAAGGCGGCTCAACTGTGCGCTCACTGCTGGCTGACTGAGGTGAAGTCGCGCGGCCGCCTTGGTCACATTCCGCTCGGCCAGAAGGGCTTCAAGAGTCAGCAGCAAATTGAGATCGAGGCGTCCGTTATCCATGGCGCGGATAGTACGGTAGAACACAATCGATTTCACATATACCGCGGCAAAGGCCACGATGCAGCCATTGCAAACCGCTTGGAGAGCCGCACCGTGGCCAAGAAGGTTCTCATCGTCTACGCCCACCCGGAGCCGACCTCGCTGACGCGCCAACTGGTCGACGTCTCGATCGAAGCCCTTGCCGCTCAAGGGCACGAAGTCATTCAGTCTGACCTCTATGGCATGCGCTGGAAGGCTGTCTTCGATGCAGAGGACTTTCCGAGCAGGGCGGATCCTGAGCGGCTTTCGTACATCATGGAATCAGGTCATGCTTATGCAACTGGCCAGCAGACAGCGGATGTCGCCGCGGAGCAGGCGAAGCTGCTGGCTGTCGATGCGGTGATCTTGCAGTTCCCACTCTGGTGGTATGGCTTGCCGGCCATCCTCAAAGGCTGGATCGATCGTGTCTATGCCTTTGGGTTCGCCTACGGGTACAAGAACGGCACCAACGAATATCGCTTTGGGGACGGCATCCTGAAGGGCAAGCGGGCGCTGGTCAACGTCATGACGGGCGGGCCGGCTGCGGACTATGGTCCGCGCGGCATCAACGGCCCGATCGATCAACTCCTCTTTCCGCTCACCCACGGCGCGCTCTTCTATCCAGGCATGGACGTGCTCCCCGTCCATCCGGTGTACGGCGCCGCCCACGTCAGCAAGGCGGAAGAGATCGAACCCATCAGGGCGGCGTGGCGTAGTCGCGTCGAACGCCTGTTCGACGACGCGCCGATTCCGTTTCGCTCGCAGAACGGAGGCAGCTTTCCCGATCCCACACCATGGCCGACCATGCCTCGCCAGGCCAAACCGGCCTCGTCGCGCACATTGCCGATCTGCCCGACGCATAAGGAGATGGAAATGGATGTAGCACGCATCAGGCTTGTCATGGCCTGTGATCGCTGCGCGCGAATTGGGCAAGTCCGCATGCAAGGTGTTCTTATGGATGTCGGCCAGCATTTGCCCGAGCCCGATGCGTGCCACGCGCTCAGAGTGCATGCTGCAATTGCAGCTTGATCCCGTAGTGCCAGGGCGAATTGGTCTGCTGGGTCAGGTCCAGCGTCGAATCGGCGTATCGACTGCGCTGGCCGTCGTCGGGCCCAAGCAATCGGCTGAGCGTCGCTCGCAGCTGCGTGCGGCGATCGAACTTCCAGAGCGCGTAGACATCGAACGTGTTCTTGCTGGCGTTGGTCACGGTCTGGGTCGCTGATTCGCGCGTGGTATAGCGCTGCTCATGGACGACGCCGATGCCCCACCAGAACTCGCTGCGCGGCCGATGGTCAATACCCAGCGACACGGTAAGTGGCGCCTGATCGTCCAGCCGGTTGTCAGGCCCAGGAACGCTGTCCACGCGCGACCAGTTGCGGTCGATGCTCAGGCGCAGGTCGCCGTCGGGCGCGCCGGGCACCAGGTCGGCAAACTTGGCCTTCAGCTCCAACTCCACGCCCGCGGCTGTCGCGCGCCCCCCGTTGTACGGCGTCGTCGTCCACGAACCATCGTCGCGGCGGAAAAGTTGCTGCAGCACGACATCGTCGATGCGCTTTGCGTAGCCGCTCAGGCTCAGCAGGCCGTCGCCGTGGAAGTAGTGCTCGTAGGCGATGTCGAAGGCCCAGGCAAGTTGCGGTCTCAACGACGGGTTGCCCTCGAAGTCAGGCGTCGTCGCCGAGTTGTCCGGCGCCAGCCACAGGCGCGGGATGAGGTCCTTGGCCGTGGGTGCCTTGTAGGTGCGGCCCAGCGACGTACGCACTTGGTCGGACTTCGACCCGGGGATCTTCCAGGTGAGCTGCATGGTGGGACTGAACACGCTCGCCTTCTGCGCCACCGGCGTGAAGTCCTGCCCCGTCACGCGCGTGCGCAGCGTCTCCCAGCGCACGCCGCCGTAGAACGACACGCCGTTCGTCTCAGCCACCTCGTCCTGTGCGTAGAGCGCCAGGCGCTGCACCTGCGCCGTGTAGCCCTGCGCGAAGTCGTTCGTGGGATAGCCCGTGGGGCTGGCCTCGACCTGCACGCGGTCCTCGGTGCGCCGCGTGAGCTGCCCATCCCAACCGGTGCCCAGCGTCTGCGAGTCGCCCAGGTCGAGCAGGTACTTTCCCGTCCAGGTGCCGCTGCCGTCACGCAGTTGCGAGGTGACACGGCGATCCAGGATGTCCTGGCCGGGGTCGTCGAAGAAGCGACGCAGGCCGTCGGAGCTGCGGTGATTCACCGAGCCCGTGAGCTTCTGGTCCAACTGTCCGGCGGTGGCCCAGTCGGACTTCTGGCGTCCCGTCACGCGAATCAGCAGGGAGTCGCTCGGCAGGTCCAGCGAGTCGCCGGCGAACACCGGCGGCGTGCCATCCAGCGTGCGCCGCGATTCGATCTCGCCGAGGCGGGAGTGCTGGTATTGCACCAGGCCATCCAGACTCAGCAACTGCGTCTCGCTCCATTTCCAGCCCACGTGCGGCGCGAGGCTGGCCGACCAC
>Ga0207667_10005666_pt1 | contig 15228 bp, 10 predicted proteins | sample KBSCornC52_FD_184301 | JGI IMG/M metagenome (GOLD analysis project Ga0207667, IMG submission 184301) | Corn rhizosphere microbial communities from Kellogg Biological Station, Michigan, USA - KBS Corn C5-2 (SPAdes) (version 2) | ecosystem: Host-associated > Plants > Roots > Rhizosphere > Soil ... | reverse complement strand
TGCCCCGCCTTCAGCCAGCGGTCTTCGTCCCATGCGCCGTTTCATCCCGTCAACGTCCTGCCTGATCGCCTTCGATACGTCGGCCCGGCACATGTCGTTTACCAAGGCGGCCAATGAATTGCACATGACGCAGGGCGCCGTGAGCCGCCAGGTGGCGATCCTGGAGGAGTACCTCAACGTCAAGCTGTTCGAGCGCATTAACCGCCGCCTGATCCTCACCGAAGCCGGCCGCGATTATGCCGTCCAGGTCTCCACCATCTTGAAGCAGATCGAGATGGCCACCTTCCAGGTCATGACCTACAACAGCCTGGCCAGCGTGCTCAACCTGGCGATCCTGCCGACCTTCGGCGTGAAGTGGCTGATCCCGCGCCTGGCCAAGTTTGCTGCCGCCTATCCCGATGTGCTGCTGAACCTGAGCACGGAAGTGCTGCCCTTCGATTTCAATACGCGCCAGGTCGATGCCGCCATCCACTTCGGCGAACCCGACTGGCCCGATACCGTGATGGTGCGGCTGATGGGCGAAGAAGTGGTGCCGGTCTGCAGCAAGGCTTTGGCCGAGGGCCTGGGCTCGGTCGGGGACCTGGCCAACGTCACGCTGCTCCAGCACACCACGCGTCCGCAGGCCTGGCAGGACTGGTTCCGCCATGTCGGGGTGGATTGCCCCAATGCCTTGTCGGGCCCGCGCTTCGAGCAACTGGCCATGGTCATCCAGGCCGCCGTCGCCGGCATGGGCGTGGCGCTCATGCCCAAGTTCATGGTCGAGACCGAGATCAGCCTGGGGCAGTTGCACGTGCCCTTCCCGCTGGCGGTCAAGAGCCCGCAATCCTATTACCTCGTCTATCCCGAAAAGAACGCCGGCAAGGCGGCCATCCTCAAGTTCCGCGAGTGGATCCTGAGCGAAGCGCAGGGCGGCTGAGGGCTTCCATCGCGCTGCATCGATTCGGTGCAGCGATTTCCCAGGCTGACAAAAACTCATGGCCACGCATTTTTTTCTTGCGGGCAGATGCATCACGCGTCATTCCCTGAGGGCGTCGCGAGCCGCCACCCGGGCGGCCCCGGCACTGCGGCGGGAAGCGCCTTGCCACGCCGCTTGCAGCCGATATGAAGTGATGCGCTGCACCATCCTTGCACATCCTCGCGCATTCTCGCGCGCCAGGCCAGTGCATTCCAAAAACTCATGATGTGGTGAAATTTTTTGGTTTTAAGAAGTGGGGCGGCTGTCCTTATACTCCATCGTTCCAGACCCATCCCACTCCACTTTTCAAGGGAACCCCATGTCTTCTCCACGCATCTTCTCCACCCTGGGTGCCGACTTCTCGGCCTGCGCCGGCAACGATCTGGTGATCCGTTCGCCGCGTGATGGCGAGGTCATCGCGCAACTCAAGGCGCAGACGCCGGCCGACGCCGAAGCGGCCATCGCCGGCGCGCAGCAGGCCTTCCTGGCCTGGCGCGAAGTGCCGGCGCCGGTGCGCGGCGAACTGGTGCGCGTGCTGGGCGAAGTGCTGCGCGAGCATCGCGACGAACTCGGTGCGCTGGTCACCCAGGAAGCCGGCAAGATCCTCTCCGAAGGTTTGGGCGAGGTGCAGGAAATGATCGATATCTGCGACTTCGCCGTGGGCCTGTCGCGCCAGTTGCACGGCCTGACCATCGCTTCCGAGCGTCCCGGCCATCGCATGATGGAAACCTGGCATCCGCTGGGCGTGGTCGGCGTGATCACCGCCTTCAACTTCCCGGTCGCCGTGTGGGCCTGGAACGCCGCACTGGCCCTGGTGTGCGGCAATGCCGTGGTGTGGAAGCCTTCCGAAAAAACACCGGTCACGGCACTGGCCGTGCAAGCCCTGTTCGCCAAGGCCGTGGCGCGCTTCTCGGCACAGCGCCCGAACCTGGTGCCGGCGCAACTGTGCGGCCTGCTGATCGGCGGTGCCGACCTGGGCGAGACCCTCTCCCGTTCGGCCACCGTGCCGCTGGTGAGCGCCACCGGCAGCGTGCGCATGGGCCGCAAGGTCGCCACCGTGGTGGCCGAACGCCTGGGCCGCAGCCTGCTGGAACTGGGCGGCAACAATGCCATGATCGTCGCGCCTTCGGCCGACCTGAACCTGGCCCTGCGCGCCATCACCTTCTCGGCGGTGGGCACGGCCGGCCAGCGCTGCACCAGCCTGCGCCGCCTGTTCGTCCACAGCAGCATTCATGACCAGGTAGTGGCGCAAATCAAGCGCATCTACGCCAGCGTGAAGGTCGGTGATCCGCTGCAGGGCGATACCCTGGTCGGCCCGCTGATCGACCAGGCTGCTTTCGATGCCATGCAGGCGGCACTCAAGCAAGCGCGTGCGCAGGGCGGTGAAGTCACCGGCGGCGAACGGGTGGACGTGATGGGCCAGCAGTCCTGGTACGTGCGCCCGGCGCTGGTCACCATGCCCGGCCAGACCGCGATCATGCATCACGAGACCTTCGCGCCCATTCTCTACATCGTCAAGTACGATGAACTGGGCGATGCCATTGCCATGAACAACGCCGTGCCGCAAGGCTTGTCATCGGCCATCTTCACCAATGACATGCGCGAAGCCGAGCTGTTCGTCTCGGCCGTGGGCAGCGACTGCGGCCTGGCCAACGTCAACATCGGCACCAGCGGGGCCGAAATCGGCGGTGCCTTCGGGGGCGAAAAGGAAACCGGCGGGGGCCGCGAATCCGGTTCGGACGCCTGGAAGAACTACATGCGCCGCGCCACCAACACCATCAACTACAGCAAGACCCTGCCGCTGGCGCAGGGCGTGAAGTTCGATATCGACTGAGCGACGGCCACGTCCACCTGCAGTACCCCAAGCAAAAATGCAGCACCGCTGCCGGATTCCTGCTCCACCTGGGAATCCGGCATGGCATCCCACGACCCACACCCGCGCAAGCGGGACCCACAACGGCAAACCGGCAAGGAGTGCAGTAATGAAGATGAAGACCCTGGCAGTGACCTGTGCAATCGCTGCGACCCTGATCGCCACTGGCGCACAGGCGCAGACCAAGACCATTTACGTCGGCATGAACGGCGGCACGATGGAGAAAAACTACACCGCCTCGATCTTCCCCGACTTCGAGAAGGCCAACAACGTCAAGGTGGTGGTGGTGCCCGGCACCTCCTCCGACATCATCGCCAAGATGCAGGCCCAGCGCGACAAGCCGCAGATGCACGTGGCCTTCCTCGATGATGGCATCATGTACCGCGCCATCAACATGAGCCTGTGCGAAAAGGTCAAGGACGCCGCCGTGCTCAAGGATGTCTATCCCTTCGCGCGCCTGGCCAATGACCAGGCCGTGGCCATCGAGATGGGCGTGCTCGGCATCGGCTACAACAAGAAGCTGTTCGCCGAGAAGGGCTGGCCGGCACCGACCTCGTGGATGGATTTTGCTGATCCCAAGTACAAGCAGAAGGTGGTGTTCCAGTCGATCTCGGCCAGTACTTTCGGCCTGTATGGCTTCATGATGTTCAACCGCCTGGTGGGCGGTACCGACAAGAACGTCGACCCCGGCTTCAAGAAGTGGGGCAGCACCGTCGGCCCCAACGTGGTCGAATATCTCTCCAGCTCGGCCAAGATTTCGGAGATGGTGCAGACCAATGAAGCGGCCATCTTCCCGCTGACCGTGACCGGTATCGCCAACCTGAAGGACAAGGGCATCCCCGCTGAATTCGCCACCCCCAAGGAAGGCGGCGTGCTGCTCATGACCGGCGCCTGCCCGATCAAGGGCAACAGCGAGCCGGAACTGGCGCAGAAGCTGCTGGAATACCTGCTGACCCCGGCGGTGCAGGCCAAGAGCATGGCGCTGGCCAATTCGATTCCGGTCAACCGAAACGTGCCGCTGTCGGACGCCGCGCAAGCCAAGCTGGGCAAGAGCGAAGTGCTGACCAAGAACCTCAACACCGTCGACTGGGATACCGTCAACGAGAAGCGCTCCGAGTGGAACAACCGCTGGAACCGCATGATCGAGCAATAAACCCTGATCGATCATGACCGCAGCCTATCGTTTCAATCCGGCCTTCCAGTCGCCCCAGGGCTCGCCCATCCGGGAGCTGTTCAAGTACACGCAGCAACCCGGCATGATCTCCTTTGCCGGCGGCTATCCGGCGCCTGCGCTGTTCGATACGCAAGGGCTGGCAAAGAGCGCCGCCACCCTGCTCGACAGTGCAGCGGCGGCCTGCCTGCAATACGGGGCCACCGAAGGGGCGGCGCAACTTGCGCAAGTGCTCAAGCAGGTCACGCGTGCGCGTATCGGCGGTGCCGATCCGGGCGACCTGATCGTCACCACCGGTTCACAGCAAGGGTTTGAACTGCTGTTGCGCATCCTGCTGGAGCCGGGTGATGGCGTGGTCATCGAGCGGCCCTGTTATCCGGCGGCGATCCAGGCCTTGCGCCTGGCGCATGCCGAATTGCTGGAGATTCCCGGTGACGCCCAAGGCATGGATACCGATGCCCTGGAAGCCTTGCTGCTGGCGGGCGCCCGGCCCAAGCTGCTGTACCTGGTGCCGAGCTTCGCCAATCCGACCGGCGCCACCTTGCCGCTGGTACGCCGCCGCCATTTGCTTGCGCTGGCGGTGCGTTACCAGTTCATCGTGATCGAGGATGATCCCTACGGCCAGCTGCGTTTTTCCGGGCAGGCCGAGCCGCCGCTGCTGCAGGTGGCGCAGGAGATCGAGGGGGCGCGTGACTGGCTGGTGTACCTGTCGAGTCTCTCGAAGATCGTGGCACCGGGTTTGCGCATCGGCTGGATGTGCGGCCCCTCGGAGATTCTGCGCCGTGCCGTCATCGCCAAGCAGACCGGCGACCTGTGTACCGCGCCGTGGATGCAGATGGTGGCGGCGCAATATCTGCAGGCCGGGCATCTGGAGGCCCATCTGCCGCACATCATCGCCACCTATCGCGAACGTTGCGCGATCATGCTGTCGTCCTTGCGCGAGGCCTTCGGCGATCGTCTCTCGCTGATCGCGCCGGAAGGCGGCATGTTCATCTGGGCCAGCTGGAAGGATGGCACCGATGCCACGGCGCTGCTGCAGACCGCGGTGCGCCACAACGTGATGTACGTGCCGGGCAGCGCCTTCTATGCCACGCCATCCGATCCGGGCCATTGGCGACTTTCTTTCGCCAATGCCCAGCCGCAGGAGATCATTGAAGGCGTGACGCGACTGCGCCGTGCTCATGCCGAGGCGCAACAAACTCCGTCCTGATCCGCATGGGCGTGCCGTGATGCTTCCACGGCACGCCCGATGTTGCCGCACTGAACATGTTGCGGAGGCTGGACTTGACGCAAGTCAGCCTTGTGAGAGAGATAAGCGTCGCTGAGGCGCTCTGCGGCCTCATCATCGCGGTTGCGATCCTGCTCGCCAACTGCCGTGATGCTGCGGCCCAGATCCATGAACTGGCGCCATCGTTTCCATCTTCCCCTGGTTTTCTGTTGTGCCCTGGCATTGGCCACGGGCGGGCTGCTGCATCTCTGGCACCTGCCACTCATCGCCGCGTGCGTCTGGAAAGTCAGTGCCGCGCTTGTGCTGCTCTTCGTTGTCAGTGAAACGGTGCTGTCCCTGTGGCACCGCCAGTGGGGGCTGGACCTGATGGCCTTGCTCACCCTGGCCGGTGCGCTGGTCTTGCAGGAGGAACTGACCGCAGCGGTGATCGCCCTCATGTTCGTCACCGGCCGTGCCCTGGAAAGCCACGCCGAACGCCGCGCGCAGCAGGAGATGTCGGCGCTGCTGGCGAAGGTGCCGCAACAGGCGCATCGTCACGAAGACGGCCGTGTCGTGGAGGTCGCGGTGGCAGCGATCCGGCCCGGCGACCGCCTGCTGGTGCGTCCCGGCGAGACGGTGCCGGTGGATGGCATCGCACTGTCCGCAGCGCTGCTCGACCAGGCCACCCTGACAGGCGAGTCACTGCCGGTCAATCTCGCCTCGGGGGCTGCGCTCTGCAGCGGCAGCATCAATGCCGGCGAGGCCTTCGACCTGCTGGCCACCAGCACGGCAGAGCAGGGGACCCTGGGCAACATCGTGCGCCTGGTCAGTGCCGCCCGTCAGTCACGTGCACCGGCAGTGCGGCTGGCCGACCGCTATGCCTTGCTGTTCGTGCCGCTGTCGCTCGCCTTGGCCGGGCTGGCCTGGCTCATCAGCGGTGACCCGCAGCGCGCGCTTGCGGTGGCCGTGGTGGCAACGCCTTGCCCCCTGATCCTGGCGGTACCAGTGGCGCTGGTGTGCGCCATGTCGCGTTGCGCCCAGCAGGGGATACTAATCAAGCACGGCGGTGCGCTGGAAAAGCTGGCGCAGCTGCATACCCTCTTCGTCGACAAGACCGGTACCCTGACCACCGGCAAGGCGCATCTGATGGCCCTGCATCCTGCGCCCGGCATTGGCGCTGATGAGTTGCTGAGACTGTCGGCGTCGCTGGAGCAGATGTCGGTCCATGCCATCGCGCAAGCCGTGGTCAGTGCGGCGCTCGAACGCGGACTCGATCTGGCGCTGCCCGAGCAGGTGCGCGAGTCCCCCGGTGCCGGATTGAGCGGCCGCGTGGAAGGGCGCGCGCTGCGTGTCGGCACCCTTGACCATGTGCTGGCCGGTGCGGCGCTGCCTGCCTGGGCGGTGCCGTTGAACCAGCGGATCGGCTATGAGGGAGTGGCGGGGGTGTATGTCGCCATCGAAGGGCGTTTTGCCGGGGTGCTGTTGCTGGCCGATGAAGTGCGGCTGGAAGCCCCGCGTGCGCTGCGCTTGCTGCGCACGCTCGGTGCCCAACGCATTGTCATGCTGACTGGTGATCGCCACGATGTGGCCACCACCATCGGCCGTGCACTGGGCGTGGACGAGATCCTGCCCGAGCAGAGCCCGGCCGCCAAGCTGGCGGCCATCACTGCGGCGCGCCAGCAGGGTGTCACGTTGATGGTTGGGGACGGGGTCAATGATGCCCCGGCCCTGGCCGCCGCCGATATCGGTGTGGCCATGGGCGCGCGCGGGGCTGCTGCGGCGGCCGAATCGGCGCAGGTGGTGTTGCTGGTGGATCGTCTGGATCGCCTGGTGTTCGCCGTGCAGCTGGCGCAGCAGACCCGCCGCATTGCCTTGCAGAGCGTGATGGCCGGTATGGGGCTATCGGTGCTGGCGATGCTGGTGGCCGCGTTCGGCTATCTGCCTCCGGTGGCGGGTGCGGTCCTGCAGGAAGGCATCGACGTGGCCGTCATCTTCAATGCACTGCGGGTGCTGACGTTGCAGAAGGACGTCTTGCGCAGCCGCTTGCCAGCTGGCGAGCGGGAGCGATTGCAGCAGGAGCATGCCGCGCTGGTGCCGATATTGGATCGCCTGTTGTGGCTGGCCGGGCACAGCGATGTCCTCACGGTCAGCGCCTTGCGCGAGGCACTGCAGTCCCTGAACGGATTGCTCAAGACGCGCCTGCTGCCGCATGAAACCGAGGATGATGCGCGCCTCTATCCGCGTCTGGCGACATTGATAGGCGGCCGTGATCCGATGGCCGCGATGAGCAGCACCCATCGCGAAATTCATCGACTGAGCCGCACCATCGAACGGATTGCCGTGCAGCTCGGTACCAGCTCCGCTGATCCGTCGTTGGCACCGGCCACGGCGCAGGAGCTGCGGCATGCGCTGTACGCATTGGAGGCCATCCTGCGCTTGCATATCGCGCAGGAGGAAGAGCTTTTTCATGGGCTCTCCTCCTGAATGCTTCGCTTGCCGGGGATATTGTTGACGGATTACAGGTCGATCTTCATGCGCGCCACGACAGTGCGTTCCGCCCCCGGCATCACGTAGAGGTTGTTCCACGAGCCCGGATAGTAGTTGCGGTTGAAGAGGTTGTGCACGTCCAGCGACAGCCGCACATTCTTGCTCACCTGCCAGTAGCTCAGGAGCTTGACCGTCGCATACGCCGGCAACGAATAGGTGTCGGCGGTATTGCCCGAACGGTTGCCCACGTAGTTCACGCCGCCCCCCAGTCCATAGCGCGCGCCACTGGCCGTTGCATCTTCACGCATGACCAGAAGACCTGCGCTGTAGGCCGGAATGTTGGCCAGGCGCGTGCCGGCGGCCAGGGTCTTGTCCTTGGTCACGCGCGCATTGTCCCAGGCGAAGTTGGCCGAGAGACGCCAGTGCGCATCGATCTGGCCATAGGCATCGGCCTCGAAGCCGGTGCTCTTGGCTTCGCCGGCCGCCACCTGGAAGCCGGGCGTATCGCTGGCGGTAAGGACATTGGTCTTGGTGATGTCGTAGACCGCGAAGTTGGCCCCCAGGCGTTCATCCGTAGTCTGCAGCTTGAGGCCGGCTTCATAGGCGGTCGAATGCTGCGGATCGAATGCGCGGCCGCTGGCATCCACGCCGCTGTTGGCACGGAAGGATTTGCCCGCCGTCACATACACCGAACTCCAGGCCGTCGGCAGATAGGTGATGCCCGCGCGCGGCGACACGGCGCTCTGTTGCTGCGAGGTGGTGGTGACGCCGCCCACGCGGTTCTCGATGCTCTGCTTGTACTGATCCCAGCGCAGGCCCGCCAGCAATTTCCATTGCGGCGACAGGCTCAGCTGGTCCTGCACGAACACGCCCTTCACGCGCTGTCTTTCGTCCGAACTGCTGGTACGGTTGGTCAGCGGCAGCAACGGGCTGCCGTAGACCGGATTGTAGATATCGATGGGGGTATTGGCCGAGCGCAGGATTTCCGTATTCATCCACAGCGTCGATGCTTCTGCACCGATCAGGAGGGTGTGGCCGATGGCACCGGTGTTGAAGTTGCCCTGCAGTTCCGCCTGGAAGGAGGTATCGCGCGAAGGCAGCTGCCGCCAGGTGCGGGTGCGGTTGAGCGTGCGGTTGTCGGCGGCCAGGGGATTGGAGAGGGCTGCTTCGGTGTAGTAGCCATCGAAGCTGCTTTCCTTGTAGCTGGCACCAAGCCTGGCACGCCACTGCTCGGACAGCGTGCGCTCCAGCGTCAGCTGGTGCGTATTGCTGCGCATGGCCATGTTGCCATCCGAGGGTTCGTTCAGGACGCGGTCACGCGGCAGCGTGCCCAGCACGCCGCGCACGTTGATCAGGCCGCGGTCCAGCGGTGTGCTGGCCTGCAGGAATTCGGCCTCGTAGTTCAGCAGGGTGTCCTTGTCGATCACCCAGGCCAGCGACGGGGCCACCAGCGAGCGGCGGTTGTTGAGCAGGCTGGAACGGCTGTCGCCTTCCTCGGTCATGGCGATCAGGCGATAGGCCAGGTTCTGGCTCAGGGGACCGGTGCTGTCCACCGTGGCACGGCGCAGGCCGCCGGTGCCGGCACTGAGTTCGGCGCTGTTCTTGCGCGTGAATTGCGGCTTCTTGGTGACGATGTTGATGGTGCCGCCCGGCTCGCTGCTGCCATAGAGCGCGGCGGCCGGGCCCTTGAGGAATTCGATGCGTTCGATCGTGGCCGTATCGCGGCGCGGATTGTAGCCGCGCGAACCGGGGAAGCCATTGACCAGGAAACCCATGTCGGTACTGCTGAAGCCGCGAATGGCAAAGTTGTCCCAGGTGCCGCCGAAGTCATTGAGGCGGCTGATGCCGCTGACGTAATCGACCGTGTCGGCCAGACGCACCGCACCCAGATCCTCGATCTGCTGGGTGGTCATCACGCGTACCGACTGCGGGAGTTCCATCAGCGGGGTATCGGTGCGCGTGGCACCGCTGGTGCTGGTGGCGTTGTAACTGCTGCTGGCCTTGTCGCGGCCAGCAGAGACGCTGATCTCGGGCAAGGCCGCTGCATTGCTGCCGGCGGCCGTGGCCGCATCGTCGGCCCAGGCCAGGGGCGCCACCGCCAGCAGACTGGTCAGCAGCCATGCGGCGCTGGTGGCGCAGCGGCAGGGAAGGGAAGTCGCAAATCCTCGGTGCATCATCATCGGTATTCAAACAGCCAGGCAAATAATCGGGCCGATGAATATAAATGATAATCGTTAACAATTGTTGGGAAATTGTAAGTTTATTGTGAAGAAAAGTCTGTTCAAGTTGTTATTTTGCAATGAGCGTCATTTCAGCGCCGAGATCTGCCCGTTGCGGATCAGCCGGGCGCGCAGCACGTTGCGGCTGATGTCGAGCAGGCGCGCGGCCTGTACCTGATTGCGTTCGCAAAACTCGAAGGCGGTACGAAATACCGTGTCTTCGATTTTTTCAAACAGGCCCGCCTGCGCTTGATTGAACAGGTTCTGCAAGACCTGTTCCAGCGCTTGCAGGGGATCGTTGCTGCAATCGATGCCGCCATGCGCGGCGTATGCCGGGCGCCGCTCCACATGGGAGAGATGGAAGTGCTCGGGGCGCAGGCTGTCCTCCTGGCAGATCAGCAGCGCATGGTGGATGGCGTTTTCCAGTTCGCGGATATTGCCCGGCCAGTCGTGCTCGCGTAGCTTGCGTTCGCCTTCGGCATCGATGCGGGCTGCGCCATAGCCCAGCCGCTGGCGATATTCATGGAGGAAGTGATAGGCCAGCGGCAGGATATCCGCAGGCCGCTCGCGCAAACGCGGAATGGCCAGTTGTACTACCTGCAGCCGGTAATACAGATCCTGGCGGAAATGCCCGGCCGCCACCGCATCCTGCAAGCGCACGTTGGTGGCGGCGATGACGCGCACGTCGATGGGGATGCTGCGCCGTGATCCCAGCCGCACCACCTCGCGCTCCTGCAGCACCCGCAACAGCTTGACCTGGATGGCCAGCGGCAGGTCGCCGATTTCATCGAGGAACAGCGTGCCGCCGTTGGCCGCCTCGAACCAGCCGGCCTTGTGCGCGATGGCGCCGGTGAAGGCCCCTTTCTCATGGCCGAACAATTCGCTCTCGGCCAGGCTCTCCGAAAACGCACCGCAGTTCACGGCCACGAAGGGCGCATCCCGGCGATGGCTCAACGCATGCACGTGACGCGCGATCAGTTCCTTGCCGGTACCGGTGGCACCGATGATGACCACATTGGCATCGCTCGGTGCCACACGCTGTACGCGTTCCAGCAGGGCCACCGAGACCGGATCATGGAACACCTGCGCCGTGGCGCGAATGGACGTGCCCAGCTTGCGCGCATGCGGCAAGGTCAGCAGCGGCGATGCGGTGCGCGCGGCAAGGTCGCCATCACCCTCCGGCGAAGAGGGCAGCGCATACAGATGGGCAGAGCGAGGGCTGGCATGCATGTCAGGCTCCGGGCTTGTGGAATCTCCTGCTCCGGGGGGAGAGGCAGGAAGGGAAGGTGAATTGATTCTAACAATATGGAAGGAGCGAATTAACGATCAATTCAGCATAAGCATGCTCGGTATACGTTGGGTGATCGACCGAAAAAGCTTGTCTGACATGGGACTGATGATGGTCCGTCACCGTATGGCGACAGCTTCGGCACAGGAATGCAAAGCTGTCATACAGCTTGGAAAACTTAGTAAATAAAGAGAAACATCAGGGCGACTTTCCTGCTGCTCCAGCAGCAGCGCGTGAGCAGATTGCTGCTGCAGCAGTAGTCCGGATTTTTGCAAGTCCTTGATTTGAAAGGCTTCACAGGGTGGCACGTTCTTCGCTGAATGAGGAGGGCGGATGCGATCGCGTCCTTCCTTCAGTCATCCAAGGAGAGCCTTCTTCATGAGCCGTCCCCTGCAAGTCGTCATCGTCGCCGGAAGCGGCCGCCGTCCCTCCCGTACGCTGGGCCTGCTCAATGCCATTGCAGCGCAGCTGGGCCAGCACATCGCCATCCAGACGGAAGTGGTGGCGCTTTCCGATCTGAGCGGCCAGTTGCTCAGTGCCACTGAACTGGCGCAGTTGCCCGACCCCGTACGCCAGAAGATCGCCGCCATTGAAAGCGCCGATCTGCTGCTGGCGGGCAGCCCCGTCTATCGCGGCTCCTATTCGGGTTTGTTCAAGCATCTGTTCGACCTGGTGCCGCAGGAGTCGCTGTTCGGCAAGCCCGTGCTGCTGGCCGCCACCGGCGGCAGCGACCGCCATGCGCTGGCCATCGATCACCAGTTGCGTCCGCTGTTCGCCTTCTTCCAGGCGCTCACGCTGCCGCTGGGCGTGTATGCCAATGCCCAGGAGTTCGACAACGAAACCATCATCAGTGCGGCCCTGCAGGAACGCATTGCCCTGACCGTGCAGCGGGCGCTGCCGGTGTTGCAGGCGCTGGCAATAAGCACAGTCCCGAGCTAGCGGGTTTGCTGATTCGGTTGTGCCGCCAGACACCGTTCATCCTGAGTAGCGGCTTTGCCGCGTATCGAAGGACGCTCCGTCAGATGCGCGTCTTCGATACGGCCCTGGCGGGCCTACTCAGTCCGAACGGTTTCAGATTGATTTGCATCCATTGATTCTGTCCATTGCATTGCCCTTACATCCATTCTTTTTGATGACCGCAAGGTCCACAGGAGATTTTTTATGAGCCAAGCACAGTCCATCACCGTCCCCCGCACCGATGCCGTCAAGTTCGCCTATTGGGTTCCCAACGTCAGCGGTGGCCTGGTGGTGAGCACGATCCCGCAACGCACCGACTGGAGCCTGGAATACAACCAGCGTCTTGCCGTGGCCGCCGAAAAGGCCGGCTTCGAATACGCCTTGAGCCAGATCCGTTTCACCGCCGGCTATGGTGCCGAATACCAGCACGAGTCGGTCTCCTTCAGCCAGGCCCTGCTGCACGCCACCACCAAGCTCAAGGTGCTGGCCGCGATCCTGCCCGGTCCGTGGCATCCGGCCGTGGTGGCCAAGCAGATCGCCACCATCGACCACATCTCGCAGGGCCGCATCGCCATCAACGTGGTCAGCGGCTGGTTCAAGGGCGAGTTCCAGGCCATCGGCGAACCCTGGCTGGAACATGACGAACGCTATCGCCGTTCCAATGAATTCATCCGCGCACTCAAGGGCATCTGGACCCAGGATGACTTCACCTTCAAGGGCGATTTCTATCGTTTCAACAATTACACGCTCAGTCCCAAACCGGTGCAGAAGCCGCACCCGGAAATCTTCCAGGGCGGCAGCTCCCGTGCGGCGCGCGACAACGCGGCCAGCGTCTCGGACTGGTACTTCACCAACGGCAATACGGTCGAGGGGCTCAAGGCACAGATCGATGACATCCAGGCCAAGGCCGCGCAGAACGGCCACAAGGTGCGCATCGGCGTGAACGCCTTCGTGATCGCCCGCGATACCGAAGAAGAAGCGCAAGCCGTCCTGCAGGACATCATCGACCACGCCCACGTGGAGGCGGTGCACGCCTTCGGCGACGCGGTCAAGCAGGCGGGTAAGGCTTCGCCTGAAGGCGAGGGCAACTGGGCCAAGTCCACCTTCGACGACCTGGTGCAATACAACGACGGCTTCAAGACCAACCTGATCGGCACGCCGCAACAGATCGCCGAACGCATCGTGGCGCTCAAGGCCATCGGCGTGGATCTGGTGTTGACCGGCTTCCTGCACTTCATCGAGGAAGTCGAATATTTCGGCCAGAAGGTATTGCCGCTGGTGCGTGAACTGGAAGCGCGTCAGGCCACGGCAGCGGCTGCACCACAGCAGGCGAAGACACTGGAAGCGGTGGCATGAGCATGAGCGGCACGCTTGAGCTCGCGCTGCCCGCCCATGCGGGGGCAGACGCCGGCACATCGGCGCAGCGCTCGGTGCAGGCCGGCGTCGCGCCGGTCCTGCAGCTGGAGGGCATCAGCCTGTCCTTCGGTGGCGTGCAGGCCTTGCGTCATGTCGACCTGGCCCTGCATGAACGCGAGATCCTGGCCGTGATCGGTCCCAACGGCGCGGGCAAGAGTTCGCTGGTCAATGTCATGAGCGGGCTGTACCGGCCCACGCAGGGAACGGTCAGCCTGGCCGGACAGCGTTTCCGGCAGGTGCCCACTGCACGTCTGGCGCGGCTGGGCGTGGCGCGTACCTTCCAGAACCTGGCCCTGTTCAAGGGCCTGAGCGTGCGCGACAACATCGTGCTGGGCCGTGTCGATGCGATGCGGGCCAGTTTCGTGGAACAGATCGCCGGTCTCGGCCGCGCACGCCGCGAGCGCAACGAGGCCCGTGCACTGGCCGCGCAGATGATGGATTTCCTCGACCTGCGCGCCCATGCGGAGCGTCCGGCAGGCGGCTTGCCCTACGGCCTGCAGAAGCGCGTGGAACTGGCGCGCGCACTGGTAGCGCAGCCCCGGCTGCTGTTGCTGGATGAGCCGATGGCCGGCATGACCGTCACCGAAAAAAGCGAGATGACGCATTTCGTGCGCGCCGCGCGCGATCAGTTCGGGACCGCCATTCTGCTGATCGAACATGACATCGGCCTGGTCTTCGGACTCTCCGACCGCGTGGTGGTGCTGCAGCATGGCAGCAAGATTGCCGATGGTGCGCCGGCCGAGGTGCGGCAGGATGCCGCCGTGATCGAGGCCTATCTGGGCGTGGCCCAGCCTGAGTATCACACCACGCAGGAGGCCGCGTGATGGCTGACTTCGATTGGGTGTTCTTCGCCGAAGTGCTGACCGGTGGCCTGCTCTCGGGGGTGATGTATTCGCTGGTGGCGATCGGCTTCGTGCTGATCTACAAGACCTCGGGCGTGCTCAACTTTGCGCAGGGCGCGCAACTGCTGTTTGCCGCGCTGACTTTCGTGAGCCTGGTGGAGCGCGGTGTTCCTTTCGCGCTGGCCTTGCTGCTGACGCTGGCGGCGATGATCCTGCTGGGCCTGTCGATCGAACGGGTGGTGTTGCGGCCCTTGCAGAACCAGTCGCCGATGACGCTGTTCATGGCCACGCTGGGTCTGTCCTACGTGATCGAGGGCGCGGCGCAATTGCTGTGGGGCACGCAGGTGCATGCGCTGGAGCTGGGCATCGCCGATACGCCCCTGCAACTGGGCGGGATGATGATTTCTTCCTTCGATCTCTTCGCCGCTGCCACGGCGGCCGTGATGGTGGCGCTGCTGTCGGCTTTCTTCCGCTATACCCGCCTCGGCCTGGAATTCCGCGCGCTGGCCGATGACGGCTTTGCCGCCCTGGCGGTAGGTTTGCGCCTGCCGCGCATTCTCGCCGCCGTGTGGGCCACGGCCGGATTGATCGCTCTGATCGCCGGACTCTTGTGGGGCGCGCGCCTGGGCGTGCAGTTCTCGCTGTCGCTGGTGGTGCTGAAGGCCTTGCCGGTCCTGGTGCTGGGCGGTTTCGATTCGGTGCTGGGGGCCATCGTCGGTGGCCTGCTCATCGGTGCGCTGGAAAAACTGGCAGAGGTCTATCTCGGTCCGCTGGTGGGCAGCGGCATCGAAGGCTGGTTCGCTTACGTGGCCG
>Ga0207667_10005665_pt1 | contig 15230 bp, 13 predicted proteins | sample KBSCornC52_FD_184301 | JGI IMG/M metagenome (GOLD analysis project Ga0207667, IMG submission 184301) | Corn rhizosphere microbial communities from Kellogg Biological Station, Michigan, USA - KBS Corn C5-2 (SPAdes) (version 2) | ecosystem: Host-associated > Plants > Roots > Rhizosphere > Soil ... | reverse complement strand
GCGAATCGTCTCCAGGGTGGCCGCTTCCATTTCCGCGATGGTCATGGGAATGGTCAGCATGATGGCCCGGGCGGAATCCCACAGGCGCTCCAGATGCTCGGTCAGCTTGAAGACCCGGCCATTGTAAAAGCGAATGCCCTCAAAGATGCCGTCGCCGTAAAGGAGACCGTGGTCGAAGACGGACACCTTCGCCTGGGGTTCGGGGTAGAATTGGCCGTCGATGTAGATCTGGAGTTCTTGCTGCATGGAGAAAGGGGGGCAACGTGCCAGCGTACCGGGCCGAATTCAAGCTACCAACAGACCGTCGTGAATTTCGAGACGGCGATCGCCCCGGGTGGCAAGGTGGGCATCGTGGGTCACCACGACCAGCGTCTTGCCGCGCTGGCGCACCAGGCCGAGGAGCAATTCGACGATCCCCTCTCCGGTTTTCGAGTCGAGATTACCGGTCGGTTCGTCGGCAAAAATGATGCTCGGATCATTGATCAGCGCCCGGGCGATGGCCACGCGCTGCTGTTCGCCGCCGGAAAGCTCGGCAGGCAGATGGTGAAAGCGCTCGGCCAGGCCCACGTCGGAGAGAGCCTGTTCCGCAGCTTTGCGGTTGATCTTGCGGCCGATCATGGAAGGCATCATGGCATTTTCCAGTGCCGTGAGTTCCGGGAGCAGAAAGTAACCTTGGAAAACGAAGCCGATCCGCTCATTGCGAATGCGCGCCTGTGTGGCCTCGCTGCCTTCGTAAAGACGGGTGCCTTCAAACTCCACCGTGCCCGATTCCGGCCGCTCCAGCCCGGCGAGAGTATAGAGCAGCGTCGTCTTCCCCGCCCCTGAAGCGCCACAGAGAAAAACCGCCTCACCCTTCTGGATCTCCGCACTGATCCCGCGCAGCACGTTGATCTTGCGCTTGCCGAGATCGAAGGAGCGATGCAGATCGCGAGCGACCAGATGGGGAGTAGTTGAAGGCTGAGAATCGAGAGTTGAGAGAGACACTGTTTGCGAAAACGTTCCGGAAGGTGAGTGGATGGCTATCAACTATCAACTCTCAACTATCCACTCCTCCCATTCGCAACTGCCTCACGGCTTCGTACAAGACGATCCCCACCGAAGTCGCCAGATTCAGGCTCCGCGTCTGCGGGGTCATGGGAATGGTGAGGCAATGGTCCCGATTGCTTTCCAGCAGGGGCTCGGGCAGGCCCTTGGTCTCGCGACCGAAGACGAGGAAATCGCCGTCGCGGAACTGCTCATTCCAGTAAGGGCGCTGGACCTTGGTGGTGAGGTAAAAGTAACGGGCGTCGGCCGTTTGGGCGGCCTGCAGTTCGGCGTAAGACTCCCAGACGCTCACCCGCACGTCTTTCCAATAATCCAGGCCCGCGCGCTTCAACTCTTTGTCACTGAGGGAGAAACCGAGCGGTTTTACCAAGTGCAAATGCGTATCCGTGGCCAGGCAGAGCCGGCCGATATTGCCAGTGTTGGGAGGGATTTCGGGTTCGACGAGGACAACGTGGAGCACAGTGGTGAAGTAGTGATCAGTCATCAGGATTCAGTCGCTGAAGGCAACCGTCGCAGGCTCCCACTGAATACTGATGACTGATCACTGATTACTGATTCGCGGCCGGGATGAAGAGAAATATCGTCGACCGGCGTGAACCTCCCGCTTCAGAAGAAAGGGAAGAGAGATGGCGCCCTGAAGAAATCATCCGGCATCGTCCATCTCCTGCTTTCTTCCTCCTTCATCCCTCCGCCTTCATCCTTTCTTCCGTTGCACGCCCCCACGATTGCGTGCTAGATGCCGTGTTACCCCGTGCGTTATCTCAAAGTCACTCTCATCATCGGCTTACTTGTGGCCGTGCTGGTCATCTGCCTTTATGAGGGCACCCTGTTCGTGCCGAGCGACGTCGCGCTGGCGAATCTCACCATGCAGGGTTACATCCCGGCTTGGAACCGGGCGCTCCAGTATCCGTTGTTCATCTTCTTCGCCCTGGCCATCGCGTGGACGACCATCGATATCCCGCGCAATTCCCTGAAAGCGGTCGTCGCCGCCGGCGCACTCCTGCAGCTCGTCAGCATGGTCTGGGTGTTGCGGCTCTTCAGCATTTTCTTTTCGCCCTTCCCCAGCCTGGTGGCCATCGCCCTGAGCTTCGCGGCGGGTATCATGTATTCACGCAGTGAAGCGGGCAGCCGCAAGCGCGTGATGCGCCAGATCCTCGGCGACCGTGTCTCGACGAAGACTTTCTACGCGCTGCTCAACTCTGCCGAGCCGCTCAATCTCGAAGGCGAGCGCCGCGACATCAGCGTCCTCGTCTGCGAAATTTTCAATCACGACGAACTCGAGGCCGCACTGACCGCGCCCGATTACGTGGCGCTGACCAATTCCTTCCGCCGCAATGCCGCGGACTTCCTCGTCGAGCGCGGGGGCTATCTCGACGAGTGCGACGGCGAAAGCCTACGCGTGGTCTTCGGCGCGCCGCTGGCCAATCCCGACCACGCCCGCCACGCCTGCGAAGCCGCGCTCGCCCTCACCGAACGGCTCGATGAAGTGAATGCCGAATGCCACGGGGTGTGGAAGCAGATGTTCGACTTCCGCATCGGCGTGAACTCCGGCGAGATGGTCATCGCCGCCTACGGTTCGAATCGTCTCGGCACCTTCAGCGTAGCCGGCGAACCGGTGGAATTCGCCCGCCGCCTCTGCCGGGCCAATCTCATCTACGGCTCCCGCATTTTGCTGAGCACGAACAGTTTTCAAGCCTCCGAATCCGCGATCGAAGTGCGTCCTATGGAGCTCATCCAGCGCTACGAGGACGGCGGCCGCGAGGAAATCTACGAACTGCTCGCCTTGAAAGACGTGCTCTCTTTCGAGGATCTCGAGCGGCGCGACCTGTTCTGGCAGGGCGTCATCTACTATCGCGAACAGCTCTGGGACGACGCGCTTGGCATGTTCCATAGCGCCCGCAGCTCCAGCGGCTCGGATGGTCCGGTCGAATTCTATATCCGCCGCATCGAACAACTCCGCGCCGGCACGCCGGCGCTGGATTGGAGCAACTCGCGGCTGTAGGGAGCTAGTTGATGGTTGAGAGTGGATAGTTGATAGCCATCGCTCGTGAAATCCCGCCTCTTCCCAAATTCGCGCTATTTCTATGCTCACGATTGGCATATCGGTCGATTACCGCAGGCGCCAACGCGGCTATCAACCATCCACTATCCACTATCAACTCTCCCATGAAACGCATCGCCTACCCTATAGCGATCCAGGCCCTCATCGGAGAACTCAAGCGTCTGCCGGGCATCGGGCCGCGTAGCGCGGAGCGGATCGCGCTCTGGATGCTGCAGTCGCGGGATGCGCGGCCGTTGGAGGTTTCGCGGGTCATCCGCGAGGTGCATGAGAGCATTCATGCGTGTCCGCGTTGTGGATTCTTCACCACCGAGACACTTTGCGAGATTTGCGCCGATACCACGCGCGACGCGGCGCAAATCTGCGTCGTCGAGCAACCCACCGACATCCTGCCGCTGGAACGGACGGGTGTTTTTCGTGGGCGCTATCATGCGCTCGGCGGCCGGATCTCGCCGCTCGATCACGTCGGCCCGGAGGAATTGCGGATCGACGCGCTTGTCGAGCGCATCAAGGCGGAAGCACCCTCGGAAATCATCCTCGCCCTGGGTTCGGATGTGGAGGGTGAAGCGACGGCCAACTATCTCGCCACGCTGTTGCGCGAGTTGCCCGTGACCGTGACCCGGCCTGCTCAAGGTCTGCCCGCCGGTGGCGGCCTTGAGCAGGCCGATGAGCTCACCTTGAGCCGAGCGCTGGCCGGTCGCACGACGGTCAAGAGTTAGAGCATCTCGAGAAAGAGAGATTTTCGAATTACGGAAAGCGCAGGAGGGCACCGCGCCGTCGGTGCTAGGAAAACGCTTTCACACGGAAGCGACGGCGCGCTTCCCTCCAGCCTCCATTCCGAAAAGAGGCGGCATTCGTTTCGCCGCAAAATAAGGCATCCCTTCACGCACCCGCCGTCGTAAAAGCTCGCAGAGATGAGCACCGCCATTCACTGGTTTCGTCGCGACCTGCGCATTACGGACAACACCGCCCTCACCGCCGCGGTCGCGGCGCATGACCATGTAGTGCCCGTCTACATCGTCAGCGAATGGAAAACCGAACATCATTGGTGCGGGGCGCCGCGACAGGCTTTTCTCTGCGGCTGCCTGGATTCATTGGCCAAAAATCTCGAAGCAAAAGGCGGCCGGCTGATCATCCGCCAGGGCCGGGCGGATGAAGTGCTGGAAAAGCTGGTCAAGCAAACCGAGGCCGAAGCCATCTACTTCAATCGTGATCCCGATCCCTTCGGTCGCGCGATGGAAGAACGCCTCGCCAAAGCCGCGCGCAACCTCGGCATTCACCTCCGCTCGTATAAGGACATCGCCCTGCACGAGCGCGACGAAGTCCTGACCGGCAGCGGCTCGCCCTTCAAAGTCTTCACCCCCTACGCCAAAGCCTGGCTCAAGCTCGACAAGCCGGAGCCAACCCGCGCCATTTCCAAGTTCTCCACCCCGCCCCATATCGCGAGCGATCCCCTGCCCACGCTCCACACCTGGAAGCTCAAAGGTGAGGGCGCCATCCTCGAAGCCGGCGAAGCCGCCGCTCGGAAACGTCTCGGCCGCTTGCTCGATGGGCCGATCTTCCACTACCAAGTCCGGCGTGATCTCCCGGCGGAAGAAGGCACCTCGCGGCTTTCGCAGGATCTGCGTCACGGCACGCTCTCCGTCCGCGAAGTCTACGCCAAATGCGCTCGCGCCGCGGAAAAAGTGCCCGCGGCGCACCAGCGCAACATCGGCATCTTCATCAACGAACTCATCTGGCGCGAATTCTATATGCAGGTGCTCTGGCATTGGCCGGAGGTACTCGATCACGAATTCCATGAAGACTGCCGGCATCTGAAATGGCGCGATCATTGGCGACCGGAGAAAAAGGACGCGGGCCAGGATTTCCAGCGCTGGTGCCGCGGCGAGACCGGTTTCCCCATCGTGGATGCCGGGATGCGCCAACTCGCCGCCACGGGCTTCATGCACAATCGTGTGCGCATGATCGTGGCCATGTTTCTCACCAAGGACCTCCACGTCTGGTGGATGCATGGCGAGAGTTGGTTTATGCGCCACCTCGTGGATGGCGAGATCGCCAGCAACAGCGGTGGCTGGCAATGGAGCGCCAGCACCGGCACCGACGCCGCGCCGTATTTCCGCATCCAGAATCCGTGGTCGCAATCCAAACGCTTCGATCCCGAGGGCGCCTACATCAAACGCTGGGTGCCCGAATTGCGCGACGTCCCCGCCGCGCAGCTCGGCGCGCCGCCGGAGGATGGCGAAGGACTGGTCAAGGACTACCCGCCCCCCATGGTCGATCATGCCCGCGAGCGCGATGTCGCCCTGGAAATGTTCCGGTAAATCACATACATCCGTTCCCGCCTTGCAACACGGCCCGCAAACTGCATAGCGTGCGCCGATGAAGCAATTTTGCCCGCTCGCTCTCGCCATTCTCGTTGCCGGTTGCGCGATCACGCCGCAGGACCGGGAAGCCTCCCACCAGCGCCAACTCGAGAAAGAAGCCCGGGCAAACTTCATCGCCCTGAAGTCGCAGGAACATCCTGGTCAGGCCGTCGTCCTGCACGACGAAGCCGCCGCCACCGCACCGCGTCCTCGGGCGAGCCTGCAACCGACATCGCATTTCGTGCCCACGGCTTACGTGCCGCCCGCCTCTGCAGCCCGCGTCTCGCGCCAGGACGACACCGTCTACTACTGGCAGGTTCAGACCGCCCATCGGCGGACCACACCGCGCCAGCAGGCGGCGGAGGCCCGATACGCCCGCGAACTGGCCAAGCACATCGAAGACCTCACGCCCGAAGAGCGGACGTGGGCCGACGAACATTATTGAGCGGTCGGCCGGCGGAACCGGCAGCGGTTGGAACATTAAGACCGCGAAGAAATATTGGCCCGCGCGCCGCAAGTCGCTATGCACTGCGCGCCATGTTTTTACCCCTCGCGGTCCTCTCCCCTAACGCGCTGCTGCTCGTCGCAGCCGTCGCGATCATCGCGCTCATCCTGCTCATCGCGAAATTCAAGCTCAACGCGATCATCTCCATTACCATCGTTTCGCTGCTCCTTGGGCTGGTCGCAGGCATGGAACCCAAGAATGTAGTCGATGCCTTCGGGGACGGCGTCGCCCACACGATGGCGCAGTTGGCCATGATTATCGGTCTCGGCACGATGCTGGGCAAGATGCTCGCCGAGTCCGGCGGCGCCACCGTGGTCGCTTCAGGAATCACTCGTTTCTTCGGCACCCAACGCGTCGATTATGCCATGATGGTGGCGGCCTTCATCATCGGCGTTTCGGTATTCTTTCAGGTTGGGTTGCTCCTGCTCGGTCCCATTGCCTTTGCCCTCGCTCGCGAGACAAAGACTCCCATTCTGCGGATCGGACTTCCGCTCGCCGCAGGGTTATCGACGGCCCATGGGCTCATTCCTCCGCATCCAGGACCGCTGGCCGCCATTGGAATTCTTGGAGCCGACGTCGGCAAAACGATCGCCTGGTCCCTGCTGGTCGTAGGTCCCCCGGTGGCACTCGTGACCGGTCCGCTCCTTGCCCGCTGGGTCACACCTCGGGTGAAGGTCGGCTTCGCCGGACTCGGTGAGAGCGCGAGCAGTACGCCGAGCGCTCCGCACACGCCGGGTTTCGGCATCAGCATTTTCACCATCTTGTTGCCCGTTCTGCTCATGCTCGTCAAAACGGCGGTGGAACTGCCTTGGTTCGCGAATCACGCCGTCGCCGGCACGTGGCAGGCGGATTTCCGGACGTGGGCCGATTTCATCGGTGACCCCACCGTGGCGATGCTCGTCGCGGTCCTCTTCTCATTCTGGAGTTTCGGGCGCGCCTGTGGGCTCACCTCCCACCAGATTCTGCGCTTTTCCGAAGACTGTCTCGCTCCTGCGGCGGGAGTATTGCTGGTCATCGCCGCAGGCGGCGGCTTCAGCAAAGTCCTCAATGAATCCGGCGTTGGCAAAGCATTGGCCGATGTCGGTGGCCATTTGCACATGTCGCCCTTGCTCCTCGGCTGGCTTATCGCGGGCATGCTGCGTGTGGCGGTCGGCTCTGCGACCGTTTCCGTTCAAACCGCCGCCAGCATCATGCTGCCATTCGTTCAGGCCGACCCACACATCAACAAAGAACTCCTCGTCCTCTCCATGGGCGCGGGTTCGCTCGTCCTCTCGCACGTCAACGACGGCGGTTTCTGGCTGGTGAAGGAATACTTCGGCATGGACATCCCGCAGACCCTCAAGACCTGGACCGTGGTGGAAACGGGCATCGCCGTCATGTCCATCACGCTGATCCTGATCGTGAACTCGCTGCTGCCTTTGTTTAGTCATGCCTGAGCGGGGCACGGTGGCGGATTGGAAAGCACTCCACGGTTTCCTTTTCTTCGCCCTGCTCATCGCGGCGACCTTCGTGCCGCCGTTTCGTACCTGGCCGCTGATCTGGATCGCGCCGCTCGCCGGCTACTTTGCGCTCGTGGCACTGGTGCGGCCGTTGCGAGTCACGTTTTCGGGTTGGTCATTTGGCCGCGGAAGCCCGGCTGCGCTGCTCGCCGCCATTGGCATCGCAGTTTTGTCCTCGGCGACTCTGCTGCTGTTTCAACGTTGGTCACGGCCGGATCTACACGCCTACGCCGCCGCTCTACCAAAGCTGCCCGGCAATCAGATCATCATCGCCGGAATCGTCTTCGCGATCCTCAATGCCGTCCTCGAGGAACTGATCTTCCGCGGGATCCTCTTCACCGCCATTGAATCTCAGGTGAGCACGCCGATGACCGTGATCATTACCGCCGCGCTCTTTGGTTATGGACACATGCACGGGTATCCGCCTGGCCCACTCGGCGCCGTGCTGGCGGGCATCTATGGCCTGATGCTCGGCTGGCTCCGCGTCTTCACCGGCGGCCTCGGCCTGCCCGTCCTCGCCCACGTCGTCGCCGACGCGACCATCTTCCTGATCGTCGCTCGGGCAGGATTACTTTAGTCGCGACCGCGCCCGAAGCTTGCGCCCCTGCGCAAATGCTCGAAAGTGCCGGCCCTCATGTCTGGATACGAAATTCTCGCCCTTGTCGCCTCGGCCACAGCCGCGGGAGCGATCAACGCCATCGCCGGGGGCGGCACTCTCCTCACCTTTCCCACGCTGCTGCTCTGCGGCACCCCGCCGATCGTCGCCAACGCCACGAGCACGCTGGCCTTGGTCATCGGCACGACGGGCAGCATCTTCGGCTTTCGCCAGCACATCGCGGCGATCAAGAAATGGCTGGTGCGTTTCGTGCCCGTGAGCGTGGCCGGCGGATGGCTGGGGAGCTGGTTGCTCACCCACACGAGCGACAAATTCTTCGCCCGGCTCGTCCCGTTCCTAATCCTCTTCGCCACGGTCCTCTTCCTCGCGCAGAACCTCTTTCGTAAGATGGCCAAGCGCGAGACCACCACGCCGCAGGAAGGACATTCAGGCTTGTGGGTGGCGATCGTCTTTCAGTTCGCGGTGGCCGTTTACGGCGGTTACTTCGGCGCGGGCATTGGCATCCTCATGCTGGCCTCACTCGGCTTCCTCGGTCTCTCGAATATCCACGAGATGAACGCCCTGAAGAACGTCCTCGGTTCGCTGATCAATCTCGTCGCCGCCGTGGTCTTCACCTGCAGCGGCCTCATCGACTGGCAGAAAATGGGTATCATGACGATCGGCGCACTCGCCGGTTACTGGCTCGGCGCCCACTACTCCCAGCGCCTCCCGCAGATCGCCGTGCGCCGGCTGATCACGGGCATCGGCTTCGCCATGTCCGCGGTCACCTTCTGGAAGCAGTTCCATCACTGACGGAGCGCCGCGCTCAAGTCGCCACCCAATCTCTCTGCGTCCTCTGCGCCTCCGCGTCTCTGCGTTTCAAAAATACCGTCAACGCAGCACCGACCGCACGACCTCGTGGACCAGCGCCCAGTCGACGTTCTCCACCTGTTGCCAGGCGCCGACGGCGGTCGGTAAAACGAAGACGTTCTTTCCGTCGCGGAATTTCTTATCCATCTGCATCGCCCGTACGACGCGATCGAACAATCCCGGCTGATCGGCAAAGAAAATGGGTAGCCCGGCGCGTTCGATGAGCTTCTGCAAACGCTCGAGGAAGGACGGTGGGCACACGCCCAACTTCACGGCCAATCGCGACGCGGCAATCATGCCGATGGCAATGGCCTCGCCGTGGGTCAGCGCATAATCGGCGCTCAACTCCAGACCATGTCCGATGGTGTGGCCGAAATTGAGCACGTTGCGGATGCCTTTCTTGTCGAACTCATCCTGCTCCACCACACGCGCCTTCAAGGCCACGCACTGCGCGACGATGTCCGTGAGCACCGTCGGTTCCAAGGCCAGCAACTTCTCCAAATCACCACGTTCCAATTGCTCGAAAAGCGCTGCCGAACACACGCCTCCGTATTTGATGATCTCACTCGTCCCGCTCCGTACTTCACGCGGATCGAGGGTGCTCAGCAAATCGAGGTCACAAACCACCAACCGCGGCTGGTTGAAGATGCCCATGATATTCTTCACCCCACCGAAATTCACCGCGACCTTGCCGCCGACACTCGAGTCCACCGCCGCCAGCAGCGTTGTCGGCATCTGCACGAACGGCACCCCACGACGAAATACCCCCGCGGCAAATCCACCGAGATCCCCGACGACACCACCGCCGAGCAAGATGACCAGCGGAATCGATCCCGTATCCGGAAACGCCTTCAGCAGCGCCGCGCAGGTCGACGAGAATTCATCCCAATTCTTTCCCTCTTCGCTGGAAGGAATGTCATGCCGCACCACGCGACGAAACTCCGCCGCTTCCAGCGCCGCGCGCACGCGGTCAAAATACAATCCGCCAACCTGCGGATTGGTAATGATGAACGCATCCGCCTGCCGCATCCCGTGGGACCGCAGAATCTTCCCGAGCATCGGCAGCAAATTGTTCCCGATCGCAATCGGGTAACTGCGCGGTCCAAGGTCGACTTCAATACGGGCGGAATTCATGGAAAGGACATTCTCGATGGCAGAGGGCAGATTGCCAATTGCCGATTGCAGCAAGTTCGGTCGATTTGCCATCTGCCATCTGCCATTCGTTCCCGCTCTGCGGGATCATTCGTCATTCCGCCCTTCCCTCCAATCCCCGGCTTGCACGTCCGCTTCCCTCGTCACATGCTTCGCCCCCTTTTCCATGAATCACTCGCCCGCCCTGCTCCGCTCGCTCGCCGAAAAAGTCGGCACGCCCTTCTGGCTTTATGACGCCCGCGTCATCCGCCAGCGGATCACCGACATCCAATTCCTGACCGATACGGAGGGCGTGCAGGCGCGTTTTGCGATGAAAGCCTGCCCGGCGACGAAGGTGCTGAAGGAAATGAAAGCGGCGGACATCTGGATCGACGCCGTCTCCGGCAACGAAGTGCTCCGCGCGCTCCGGGCCGGGCATCCGGCTGGACATCAACCGCCGGTCATCTGCCTGACTTGCGATGTCTTCCGCGACAATGCGCTGCCGGTCGTGCTGGAGAATGGCATCCTGCCGAACATCGGTTCGCCCGGCCAGATCGCCGACCTGAAGAAGGCCGGCTACAGCGGTCCGATTTCCGTGCGCGTGAATCCGGGCTTCGGCCACGGCCACGTGAATGCCTGCGACACCGGCGGCCCGAGCTCGAAGCACGGCATCTGGCTCGAGGACCTGTTCGCCACCAAGGAAATGGCCGACCAGGCGGGTCTCGATATCACCATGCTGCATGCCCACATCGGCAGCGGTCCGCAATTTCAGGAACTGCACGACAACCTCACCCGCCTCGCCGCGGAGTTCGTCACGCTCCTGGAGAAGTTTCCGAAGGTCAACGCGATCAGCCTCGGTGGCGGCATTCCGCACAACTACCGAGACCATGGCGCCCAGGTGCCGATCGAACCGCTGCACGAACTCTTCGCCTCGTGCCACCAGCGACTCGTCTCCAAGGCGCATCGCGACCTGCGGCTGGAGATCGAACCGGGCCGCTATTACGTCGCGCCGGGTTGCACCCTGGTCACGCGCGTGACCGATGTGAAGCAGACCCGCAGCAACGAGAAAGGCAGCGGCGCCACCTTCGCCATGGTCGACGCCGGTTTCGTCGACCTCGTCCGCCCGGCGATGTATGGCAGCTATCACGCCATCGATATCGTAGGTAAGGACGACGAAGATCCGAATGTCCCGCGCGAGCCCATCGTCGTCGCCGGCCCGCTCTGCGAGAGCGGCGATATCTTCACCCGCGACGATCGCGAATTGCTCGCCCCGCGTCTCCTGCCCCGCCCCGCCGCGGGCGACCTGCTCACCTTGCGTGATGCCGGCGCTTACGGCTACGCCATGTCGAGCAACTACAACTCGATCGGCCGCGCCCCGCAGCTCTGGCTGGAAGACGACGGAAGCGTGGAAATCATCTCGCGCCGCGAGAGCATCGACGATTTGCTGAAGGCGGAGACGAGCGAGCGACTGGTTTGATCGGAGGAATAGGATCCTATCGCGCCTATTCTTCCTATACCTCCTATCGGTCCTCTTCGCGGTGGCCCCCTGCCCCACCGCAATAGATTGCCACGGCCACTGGATGCTATATAAGCGTTATAAAGTGTAGCTATGAAAAACGTCGCTATCAGTCTGGTTCCCATCGCCCTCCTGCTTTTTTCCTCATGCGCTTCGGTCAGCGTAAAAGGCGAGCACCGGGAGTCCAGCAAGCCGGTGCAAAAGCCTGCGAAAATTTACGTGTCGGCCTTCGATACGACGAAGGGCGTTTACAAGATCGCCGGCCAGGAGGCCAAAGATCCTGAGCCGTTCAAAAAGAAGACGGCGGAGACGCTGGCCAATTACGTCACGAAGAGCGTCAACGAACACGTCGCCCCCGCGGAACGAACGGTCGATGCGCATCGACTGCCGCGCCAAGGTTGGCTGGTCACGGGTGAATTCCTGCGGGTAAACACCGGCAATCGCGAACTACGGGCCCTCGTCGGCCTGGGCGCCGGCGGTTCCAAGATGGAAACGCGGGTCTCGGTCATCGATCTCGCGGGCAACGGCAAACCGTTCCTCACTTTCGAAACGACCGGCGGCAGCAACGCCATGCCCGGCCTGCTCGAAAGCTCCGGTCCCGGTAGCGCGGCCATGAGCATGGCAACGCAATCCATGATGGGCGTAACCGATGATGCTGCGCGCACGTCGCGGATGATCGCTGGGGAATTGAACACCTACCTGATGGAGCGCGGCTGGATCGCGAAGGACAAGAAATACTCGGTTAAGAAGCTTGGGGAGTATCAGCTCATTCACGAGCAGTACTTCCATTAAGGAGCGCCACTCCGGGCGCTTGCGTTTTGTGCGGCGGTGCATTTCTGCCGACGTCTTCTCCGCGGTGTCATCCTGAGCGAAGTGGAGGGAGTGTAACGACTGGAACGCAGTCGAAGGACCCCGTCGAACAACCAGCGAGACTCCAATGGGCCCTTAGAGTCCCCCGCTGAATAACCGGTGGGCATCTCTGGTAAAGCGACGGGGTTCTTCGACTGCGTGCCCCACCGCCTACGCCCACCGGAGCACTCCGCTCAGCAACTGTGTTTTTTTGAGTGGGATTTTTGTGGGTGAGGGAGGAGGTGATTGATGAGGTTTAAGAGGCTGCGGTTTGAGGCGAGGGCGTGGGGGTTTTGAGCAGGGTGTTGAGGTGAAGAAGCAGTTTGCGCATGACGGCGGTGATCGCGACTTTGAAGAGTTTCTTTTGGGCCAGAAGGCGTTGGTAGAAGGTCTTGAGGATGGGGTTGGTGGTCGCCGCGCTCAGTGCGGCCATGTAGAGTGCGGTGCGGACGGCCTGCCGCCCCCCACGGATAGTCCGCTTGCCGGTGTGCTTGCCGCTGTCGTTGTCGTAGGGCGCCAGGCCGGCCAAAGCGGCACATTGGCCCCGGTTGAGCGTGCCCAGTTCGGGCATCTTCGCCAGGAGGGTCAGTGCCGTGACGAAGCCCACGCCTTTGGTCTGGGTCAACCGCGCCAACTTGGCTTTCCAAAGCGGATGGGCGTCGATCTGGGCGCGCAATTGCCGCTCCAGAGCGGCGAGCCGCTTTTCCAAGACGACCATGGATTTGTCGATCTCGGCGACCAGCGCGGCGTGGAGAACCTGCTGGCGGTGAGTGCGCAGGACCTTGATCATCTCGACCAGTTGCTGGCGGTGGGTGACGCTCTCGCTCAAGGCCAGCTGCTCGCGGCACAGCGGCGGATCGGCCGGTGGACGTTTGGCCTGGGCGAAGCGGGCGATGAGCTCCGCATCGATGGGATCGTTTTTCGCCAGGATGCCTTCGGAGAGACCGAAGTAGCGAATGCGAGCGGCATTGGCGATGGTGAAGGCAATGCCCGCCTCCTGGAGAGCCAGGCACATGCGCAGATGATAGGAGCCGGTCGATTCGCACACCACGTGGCCAGAGGCCGACAGCTTCTTGATTTGGGCGATGAACTTGCGATGCCCCGCCTTGGTGTTGGCAAACTGCCAGCGGCGGTTCTGCGCGACGACCACGAGGGTGTCCTTGGAGACATCAACTCCGAAGTAGCAGGAGGATAATAACATAGGTTAGACTCTTTCTTGGGTTTACGAGCTCGGTGGGGCATGGATGCCTGGCATCCGGCTCTGGCAACTGTTCGAGTTTGAAAACCTGAGAAGCTCCGATCGATCTTGCTGAGCGACGCTCTGCGGCCAATACCGCGACGCCGGAATGATCACGATCTCATCGAAGCTGGCGGGGTCGCGGGGATCAGCCGCGACTCCGCTCCTCAGTTATGCGCTCGCTTCACAAGAAGCAGCGCGCCCGAAGACAGACCAACCAAAGCACTTTTCCAACAACCAAGAATGACCGCGAGGAGAGGGCGATTCCGTAAGCTGCGTACCCAGACGAGATGTGGGTAATGCAGAGGGTGCTTCGCCGCTTTCGCGACGAAGCCGCACTCCTATAAACGGCGGAGCGCAATCAGCATCACCTATATTTCCCACTACCTCTTGGAACGTGGGTGGAGTTCAGCAAGCGCCGCCTTTTTCGAGGACCGGCACCCAAAGCGGCGGAGCACCCTAAGCATTACCCACATCTTCGACGAAGCTGTCACCTCATCCCGGAGGGATAAAAGGACCGTAGCCGGGGGTTGAGCGAGCTTGCGAGCGATACCCCCGGACTCCTCCAAAAAAAGCGAATGCACGCCGGAGGTGTGCTGGAGTCTCTCGCCGACGGAATTCCGCCACCCCTCCCGGGGTGGGGCCTTGAGGGGTAGGATCCGGGGTGGCGCTCGCAAACTCGCTTACCCCCGGCTACGGTCCTTGTATCCCTCCGGGATATCCGACTGCCGTACTGCAATGAAATCGGAGGCAAAAAGATGTGGGTAATGCTGAGGGAGCACCGCCGCACTCCAAAACGCTGCCGCGAAACGCCTCATCAATCCCGCCGGCCAAACCTACGGCGCGCCGCCGCCGGCCTTGATCGGCAACGGTTGGCTCGTGCGCAGGTAGGAGAAGAGGTCGCGCACTTGCTGGTCGCTGAAGGCGTCGAGCAGGCCTTCGGGCATCAGCGAGACGCCGGCATTCTTCATCTCGGCGATCTGGGTGCGAGGCAGCGACACGTTCTGGCCATCGAGCCCGCGCAGAACGACGACTTGCGGATCCTGCTCGGCGAGGAAGCCGTTGATGATCCGGCCATCCTTCGTGGTGACGAGGAAGTTCTCATACCCTTCCCGAATCTCCGCGCTGGGGTTCACGATGTTCAGCAGCAGCGTATCGAGGTCGTCGCGCTTGAATTTCGTGAGGTCGGGACCGACCTGGCCGCCTTGGTTGTGCAAGGTGTGGCACGCGCCGCAGGTGCCCATGAAGACGGTGTAACCCTTGTACGGATCACCCGTGCCGCCATCGCGCAACATCACGCCGAGGCGCTTGATCTTCGTCGTCATCTCCGCGGTCGTGGAGCGACCGGCAGAACCCCAGATCTTTTCCGTGCGGGCCGGCAGATCATCGGAGGTGAAGAGCTTGATCTTCCGCACCACTTCCAACGGTACTTCGGCATGCGGGATGCCGCCGCTCTCCACGGCACTGACGAGCTGCGCCGCGTAATTGGCCCGGCGGGAAAGCAGGCTCAACGCCGCAGATTGCGAGGCCTTGCCGAGCTTCGGAAAATCCGCCACGACGCG
>Ga0207667_10005662_pt1 | contig 15231 bp, 12 predicted proteins | sample KBSCornC52_FD_184301 | JGI IMG/M metagenome (GOLD analysis project Ga0207667, IMG submission 184301) | Corn rhizosphere microbial communities from Kellogg Biological Station, Michigan, USA - KBS Corn C5-2 (SPAdes) (version 2) | ecosystem: Host-associated > Plants > Roots > Rhizosphere > Soil ... | reverse complement strand
GGGTGGAGGTGTGACCTCCGTCGAGCGCGCACCACGTGACCGGATGCCCGGCGGGGTGATTCATGACGGGCTCCAAGGGACACTGAGTGCAGGAGCGGTTCATTGCCGCTCAGCGCCGCTCAGCGGTCGCGCGATTAAGCCCGCATTTTCAAAAGACGACGACGACGATCGCCCTGGCGTTCGCGGCATAGCGATTAGGTTTGGGTTGATGGTCACGCGAAGCGGGCCGAAGCCGGCAGAGCCTTCGGCGTCGCGCTGCGGCTCCCCCGGCGGAGTTCAGAGCGCCGCGTCACGCCGCTCGCAGACGGAGTTCAGTGCCCCGAAAGCCGCCGGGACTTCTCCCGCGCGCCGCGACAGAATCAAGCGTTGCGCGCGACCTCGCGGTCCGAAAAATGGCGTATTTCAGCGCCGATCTGTTGCTCGCTTTCGTGCCCCTTGCCCGCGATGACCACGACGTCCTCGCGGGCCGCGTCGCGGATGGCCCGCGTGATCGCTTCCGAGCGGTCGAGCACGAGCTCGACCCCAGCGTGGCCCACGAGGCCCCCGTGAATGGCGTTTGCGATCGCTTTCGGATCTTCGGAGCGGGGGTTGTCACTGGTGAGGAAGACGCGGTCGGCGACTCGGGCCGCTTCGCCCATCATGGGACGCTTGGCTTGGTCGCGTTCGCCGCCCGCGCCGAACACGACGCTCAGCTTGCCCGCACACAGCTCGCGCGCACACTCCAACGTGCGCTGGAGCGCGTCGGGCGTGTGCGCATAGTCGACGACCACCCAGGGCTCGCGGCGCACGATTTCGAGCCCGGCACGTTATCGTAAAACCGCCCCGCACGAGCCTCAAATCCGTCAATTGCGCATTCGCCCGCATTCCGGCCCTTTCAGGCCAGCGCACACAAGCAATTCCAAGCGAGCAATAGCGTCGCGTTCGCTAGCCGAAGTGCGGCGAGTCACGCCGTAGGACCCTCCCCCGCGCGGCGCGCTTGGGCGCCGCGTCGGGGTTGAGGGTCCCGGCGCGCGCAGCAGCCCGCAGGGATGCGAGCACGCACGGCCGAAACGCGAGACGCAATGCAAGGAGCAGCCAATCTGCCCACCCCGACTGAAACGGAGACAGACGCGGAGACAGAAATCCCGGCACCCGACGGGGAATTTCCGTTTCATGGGATTGGGTTGATGGTCACGCAAGGCGGGCGCGGGCCGGCTCAGCCTTCGGCGTCGCATTGCGACTCCGCCAGCGGAGTTCAAAGCCCGAGCGCCGCGCGCACGCGCGAGACGGCCGCTTCGATGTTCCGCACAACCAGCGCAACATCCAGCCGGACAGCTTCAGCTCCGGATCACTTCGGCTCCATGGCGCGTTGAATGCGACGGAGCTCTCGCTGCAGCACGCTGACCTGCGCTCACGAGTCGATTTCTTCCGCCAATCGTCACACGGGCGCAATGCCGAGGGCTGAGGGTCGAGCTCGATGACCCTGGCTTCGTCCGTGACTGCACTCGCGCGTTTGGCGGCGCTCGTGTCCGGGCTGATCTTCGTCAGTGAAGCGGACCATGAGCTGACGGTGTTACGCCTCGGGGCGCTGCCGAAGTTGGAGCCAGAGCCGGTGCTGCGCGCGCTCGGAAAGCCGGCAGATTCGCGGTTCGAGATCGTGTCCGTCAGCGATTTTTTCGCGCCGGCGCTGCGCGAGCATGCTTTTCACTCGGCCGAGGAGCGCGCGGTCGTCGCGCGCTACCGAGCGCTGGTCGAATATTTGACGATGCAGCTTGCGGGCGCGTGCGTGCTGCGAGTCGGTGCGATCAAGATCGACGTCTACGCCGTGGGCCGGACCAGCGATCACGACTGGGTCGGCGTGGCCACGCAGGTCGTCGAAACCTGAGCGGCCACGCCGTCCGGTTGCTCACAAATTGTCGACGCGGTTCTCGATCACGTCCTGCACGGACTGGGACACGTCCGAGAGGAAGTTGAGGCCGGTCAGGCTCTCGATGCTGCGTACCGACACCCGATATGGCTTCCAGTCGGCGTTGAGCGGAACGACGCTGTCGTCGTTGGGGATCACGATGCCGATGAGCCGTGTTGCGGAGCTCACGTCAGCCGCGCCTTGGCCTGCATGGTCGAGGACCGCGACGACCTTGAACGTACTGTTCGGCACAACGACACCCGAGCCGATGGTGCCCCTAGAGCCAGCACCGCCAGAGATGATGAAGAGCTCGAGCCCTTGGTTGCTGGTCGATGCCCCTGAAGGCAGGCCGAGCGTGAGACGGGCGCCCGCGCCCGAACCGCCGGTGCCGCCACCCGTGCCCCCAGAGCCCGCTCCACCGCTGCCTCCGGCGCCACCACTGCCGCCGCCTCCGCCCGTGAAATCAGTGATCGCAATGTCGTCGAGATCGACGCGATTGCTCCCCCCGTCGAGCTTTCGCAGCGCAAAGCGCACCAGGCCCGACAGGTTGACCGTAAATGTCGCAGCCCACAGGGTGCTGGTCGTAGTAACGGATGAACCCAGCTGTGACCACGTGGCGCCGTGATCTTGCGACACGAACAAGCCCCAAGTGCCGGACGAATCGGAGCCGAAGGTGGCGTGCTTGACCGTCACACTGCCAGCGCCGGTGCGATCGAAGTTCATGGCTACGCGACCACTGTTGCGCACGCGCGCCGCAGCAGCAGCGCCCACTTTTACGTCAGTAGACAGCGTGCCGATCAGCGCATCATCCATATTCCAACTACCTGAAGCGAGCGTCACGTTCGCCGCTGCATAGGCCGTTTTCGTGCCGGCTTCGAAGCCTTCCGAGGTGGTCAGCGCCTGCTGAACCTCACCTGATAGTGATTCGCCTTCCGAATCCGCCGCTGCGCCACACCCTGAGATTACCGACACCAGAGCAGCCAAACCAAACACGACTGCCGAACGAAGACTCCGCCTCATGGTCTACGACCTTTCTCGTTTCAAATGCGCCGCCCAAAACCAAGCCGCGCTACGAGGCACGGTCCCATTCTCGAGCCGACCACGTCAATGTTGTGGCGACACGCGCAGAAGAGTTTGCGCCCGCGTAACACGTTCGTTGCGCCCGGGCTCGCGCTCGGCCGGAACGCATCCGTGGTTGTTGCATTCTTGGCCGAACGACGAGGCGCGTCTGCAGGCCACCGCAGAGTCACACATAAGTCTCAGAGCACTCGCACCTGCTCGTTGGCGCGCGGTGACTCACCGCACATAGATCCATGGTCGAACGAACTTAGGTCTCCCTTCCGAAAAGGGCGCTCGGAGACACGAAGATGAGACATTGAACACCAACTGTGCCTCGAGCTCCTCGAGCGAAAGCAGCAGGCTCGTGCGAACCGCTGCGCACAAGCGCGCCTCAGTCGCTCTCGTCGCTGCGCGGGATGCCGAAGCGCTCGAGCCAGCGATAGATCTGACGCCGCTCTTTACCGAAATGTTTGGCTGTCGCGCGCACACTGTGGCCGCTCGCGCTGTAAACCGAGAGCAGCTCGTCGCGCGTGGGGAGAGCGGCGCCTACTGAGGCCGCGGTCACGGGCCGCTCGCGGGCAGGCGCACTCGGGCTAGGCGGCAGGGCGCGGTGTTCGATGTCGCCGAGCTCGGGCAGCGCCGCGGCCAGCGCGCTGAGCCCAACCGGACGAGCGTGACCCAGACTTGCCAAGCGGTGCGCGATGCGATCGAGACCGCGCAGGTTGTCGAGCCAGGGGTAGAGCAAGATGCGCTCGGCTGCGTCAGGGAGCAGCGTCAGCTCACCGCTTTCGTGCTGTTGCCTTGCCCAGCTGGCGCTGAGCTGCGTGAGCCAGGTCAAGATGTCTTGCCGGCGCTCGCGCAGCGGCGGCAAGCGGATCTCCCAGAGCGACAAGCGAGCGTACAAGTCGCGGCGAAACTGACCGCGCTCGACCAGCCCTGGCAGATCGCGATTGGTTGCGGTCACCACGCGCACGTCGACTCGTTCCGCGTGCACACTGCCGACGGGGCGCACCTCGCCTTCCTGCAAGACCCGAAGCAGCTTGGGCTGCAACTCCACGGGCAACTCGCCGATTTCATCGAGGAACAGCGTGCCGCCGTGCGCGGCACGAAAGAGCCCGGGAGCTGCCGTAGAAGCTCCGGTAAAAGCGCCGCGCTCGTGTCCGAACAGCTGACTTTCGATGAGTTGCGCGGAGAGCTCGGCGCAATTGAGGGCCAAGTAAGGCCCCTGTCGTCCACTCAAGCGATGCGCCTCGCCGGCCAGGCGTTCTTTGCCGGTTCCGGTTTCGCCCAGAATCAAAATCGGAGCCGAATCCATCGCGGCGCGGTCGAGCTGCTCGCGAGCGTACGCCATGCGAGCGCTCCGGCCCGGCAGCACCAGATCGTCTTCGAACTGGCGGGGCGAAGCTTCATCCACCACGCCGAGCACGTCACCCAAACGCACGACGACTTGCGGCGTGAGCGGAGTCGGCAACTCCGGCCGTTTGCCGTTCAGCTTCGTCCCATTTCGGCTGTCGAGATCGCGCAGGCACAGTACGCCGCCCAGGCCGCGCGTGATGGCGGCGTGCCGCCGCGACACCGTGGAATGAAAAATACAGGCCACGCCGTCGTCAGGCGAACGCCCCAGCGTGAGCTCCGGCGTGAGCGCGATGCTTTGACCGGCGAGCTCGGCCGGATAAACGAGCGTGAGCGCGTACGCGGGGCCGGTGTAGCCGGAGGGCGGCGCCGACGGATGCGTCGACTGAAAGCCGTCCCCCGAGCTTTTCACTGCTGAACCTGAAACGTGTACGAATCAGTGATGTGGGCCGGTTTGGCGCCGAATGAGAACGCGGCGAAGCCAGCGAACGCGCTGAAGCCGATGAAGTACGTGCCCGCGGTCGCAACGTTGATGTTGAAGTTCCCCGTCATGCCGTCGGCGGTGGTGGTGGTCAACCGGTTATTGCCCATGGCATCGAAGCAGCTCAGCGTCATGCGACCCGCGTGTGGCGCCTGCTTCAAGCTCAAGGTTGCCGTGCCTTTCCCGAGCTCGACCTGATACCAATCGGACTCGTCTTGATCGGTAGCCGAAGTGTACGGCACGATCAGCTGGGCGGTCACGTCCGTGTTGAGCGTGATGGGCGCTCCGGACGCGCGCGCGTTGTTCGGCTCATGAGCGTCCTGCTCGCTGGTTACGTGCAAGCCGAGCTCGGCGCGTCCGAGACCGGCGAAGCGGGTCAGGTTGAGCAGTGTTTTACTGCCTGGTCCGACCGTGACGTACACCGTCGAGCTGGCGCCGATCTCGAGCGCCGTGCTGCCGATGAGTGAAAAATCCGCCCCGGCCAGCGCCTGAACCGTGGCACGCAAGCTGGCTTGTTGCCCGATCGCCAGCTCGAGCACATGCGCGTGGCCGTCATCGGGGACCTCGACCGAAAACCAGTCTTGGTCTGTGCCCGACAGGTAGATGCTGGCGCTGTCGACCAGTGGCACGGTGTGGTCCCGATCGTTGTTGTTCACGGTCTCCACGCCGTCCGATGATTCCGTGTAGGTGGCCCCTGAGCCGGCGCTGCCGCCGGTCGCCGCGCCGGCCTCGCCGCCGCTCGTCGCACCGGCTTCGCCCGCAGCACTGCTGACACCGAGCGTACCACCGCTACCACCCGTACTGCTGATCTGCGAGCCGCCCATGCCGAGCTCGTCAGTGCCGGCCACGCCGGCGTTGCCGCCCGTGCCAGCGTCCGAGCCAGCCGCGCCGGGTGTCACGAGATTGCCGTCGGCGTCGAGCTGATCTTTAGTGACCAAGGTGCTCGCGCATTGGTTGCTCGGCGTACACACTTCGGATTTCGTGCAATCGGCGCTCTTCGCGCACGGATCTCGACACTCGAAATCGACGCCGCACACCTCTGCCCCGACGCAATCTTTGTCGCGCTCGCAGCTGACTTCGCTGTCCAGCTGGCAAACGTTTTCGAGCTCACCTTTCACGCAGCGCAGCGGGTCGTCGCAGTCGTAATCTTCCGTGCAGGCCACGTGACAACGCGAGAACGCGCAGACATAGGGGTATTTACAGTCCGAGTTGATGGAGCAACCTTCGGCCAGCTCGGCGGCTCGGATCTTCTCTTCCTTGCTCCCGCTGCAAGCGCCGATCGAAAATAGCAGCAGCGCGCTGCCACTCAGCAGGCGACGCCTCTCCCTCTGGCTCCGGCGCGAGGCCGTCTTCAACATCGACATCGTATTTGGCTCCTAACTGATTGTTACCCGCGCATCAAACGCGAGGGCGTAAGCTTTTTCTCGCTGACCTCGGACCGCAGCTCAAAATGCTCCAGAGATCGCCAACATGCGCGGGCTAACTTTGAGCGCGACCGATCCGAACACGTCGCTCTGCGGTTTGGGATCGTAGCGCGCGGGGTTGCCCCCCAGCGCGTACAGCAGCGCGCCCGTGCCGAGCATGGCCGCGCCGATGCCTACCCCCACCCAACCGTATACGTCGCGTCGGCGCTTTTCGTCCAGATCATCGACCAGGATGTTGAGCGTGTCGGCGCAAGCATTGGTCGGACAAGTGCCGCTGTTCGAGCCTTGAACTTGCGCTTGAAAGGCGTCGAACTCGCGCTTGGCGTCGCGCTTCTGGCCCTCGTTCCAAATCAAGAACGCGGCGCTCGAGCCCGTGACCAATAAGCCCGAGCCGAGCGCGATGTAGCTCCAAGTTCGCTGCGTTTGCGTGCGGCTGACGTAATCCGCCAAAAAGCCCGGCGTAGGCAACAACGCAACATCGACGCGATTTTCCCCCGTTTTGATGGAGAGCTCGCGATTGACCGGCAGAAACCCTGCGCGTTCGACCGAGAGCGTGTGCCGCCCCAGAGGAAGCCGGAGGCCCCGAGCCTCATCGAGGCGCGGCTCGCCGTCGACCCGAACGATCGCGTGCGGCTCACTCAACGCCAGGGCAAGCTTACCTCCTGCGCCGAGTCCACTCGGGCTGGGGCTCAGCGGCATGTCCAGCTGTCCCACGCTGTCGGCATCGAGCCGGATCTCACGGCGCGCGGGCAGGTAGCCGTCTCGAACCAGGCTGACCGCGTATGTTCCCGGCTTGAGCGCGACGTCACTGGCGAGCGGCGTATGCCCGATGAGCTCGCTGTTGGCGAGCACCGCGGCGTCGGGCACGTTGCTCGTCACCTTCAAGTGCGCGAGCGCCGTCTGTAGCGGCACCAGCTCCGTTTGAACGACTTGCAGCGCCCCGCCAGCGACGGTCACGCGCAAGTGACGCGGTTCGTAGCCGGTAGCGAAGAGTGACACGATGTGGCTCCCCGCGTTGACGCGCAGCGGAGCGGTGGGCGTGCGCGCCAAATCGACGTTGTCCACTTGGACCGTCACCCCGGGCACGCCGAGCTCGATGCGCAGCGTGCCCACTCGCAATAGCTGCTCCTCCAGGCCTCTTTGCACGCGCGCCGCTTGGCTCGCCGAAAATTCGGATTTGCGCGAATCGAGCTTGGAGAACGCGTCGAGCGCGGCGACCGATTGACCGAGGGCTGCCTGCACCAAGGCCAGATTGTAGAGCACGAGCGGATGGCCCGTGAGGCGATAGGCGAGCTCGAACTCGGCGAGTGCACCGTTGAGATCTCCCGCGTTGTACAGCGTCAGGCCGCGGTCGAAGCGCCGGCGCGCTTCGTCGCGCGTGCGTTCGTCGAGCGGCGCCGCGCGCGGACTCTCAACGGGTGCAGCAGACGCGACGGGTGCTGGCGTCTGCCCAGCGGCCAGCCTGGGCAGCGCCAACAACGCAGCCAGCGCGATCGCCCGGCCACGGGGCGCGCGCGCTAGGCGTGAAGCAGCGGCTCTCGGTGCGACCATGACCCTTGCTCAATCCGCGAACGGGTTTTTGTCGGTGAGGCCGTCTTTGGCCGCCTTCGACGGCGTCGTCGCGGGTCGGACGGTTGCTCGGGGGGTTGGCGCGGGCGTCGGTTGCAGCGCGTTGGTCAGCGTTGGCCCCGCGCGGTCAGAGGCAGAGGCCGCGGGCGTCGCGAGCGAGACGGCCGGCTCGCGCCGTGCCTCTGCCGGCGCGGCGCTCGGCGCAGGCGCGGCGCTCGGGGCAAGCGCAGCCGTGGGAGTCGGGGCCTCCGGCCTGGCGCGCAACGCGAGCCCAGTCAGGCCGGCGCCGAGCACGCCGAGCAGTGCGAGGAGCTGCACGCGCCCGAATCGCCGCCGCTTTTCCGCGGGCGTCGCAGCGACGACGGGCTGTTCCTTTGGCTCAGCCGGCGGCTCGAGCAGCTCGCTGCTCGGAGCTTCTTCGCTGACACCGGGTAGGGTCGGCGCAAACGAGAGCTGAGCAGGCGCGCTGAGCTCGAGAAGTGCCGCACGAAATGCGGCCATGCTGGCATAGCGAGCGCTCGGCTCGACCGCCATCGCGCGGGCCAGCACCTGATCGATGCCGGGCGGAGCGTCGCGCGCGAGCTCCGCCAATGGCGTGCAGCCGCCTTCGAAGATTTTGATGCTCAAAGCCGGCAGCGTTTCCGCGTCGAATGGCACCTGGCCCGCGAGGCACTCGTACAAGACGACGCCGAGCGAGTACACATCCGTCCGGGCGTCCACATCCCGCTTGCCGGAGACTTGCTCGGGCGACATGTAGTGCGGAGTGCCGAGCGGCGCTCCTTCTTTGGTCAGGCGAGCCTCGAGCTCATGACGCGGCGCGAATTTGGAAATCCCAAAATCCAAGATCTTGACGAAGCCGGAGCCCCCTTCGCACACGAACAGGTTGTCGGGTTTGATGTCGCGGTGAACGATGCCGGCGGCATGCGCCGCCGCCAGCCCTTCCGCGGCTTGAACCACGATATTTCGTGCTTCCTCGAACGGCAGGCGAGCGCGTCGGCTGAGCAGCTCGCGCACGGTTTCGCCCGACAAAAGCTCCATGAACAGGTACGGCTCGCCGCTCGGCAGCTCACCGGCGTCGATGGTCTCGACGATGTGCGGGTTGCCGATACGGCTGGCCGCGGAAGCTTCGCGAATGAAGCGCTGCACCACCGGATCTATCGAGGCATGACTCGGCTGGAGCAACTTCAAGGCTCCGACGCGCTTCGTCAGCGTGTGCTCCACCTCGTACACCACGCCCATCCCGCCCTCGCCGATCACGCGCCGCAGCAAGTACTTGTTGGCCAGCTTCTCGCCGATCCGCCGCAGGTTGAAATCCCCCGTCATGATTGGGTCGGCGGGAACCTGCGGCTCGGCGTCCCGTGGCGCGGACAAAGCGCGCGCAGATGCGGGCAGAGGACGCAAACGCGCGCCCGTACCTCCCCACGTTCGCCGCGAGTCGAGCCAAGCATCGGCTGGAGTGTAACCCAGCCATCCAACGCCGGAAGCCCCCTCTTCCGGTCGGCGATCGGGCATCAAAGCCGGCACGGTTCGGGCTCCGGTTGAGCTGCTCGCGGATTGATCGGGTGCGCCGGTAAAGGCGTGAGCCGCTCGCCACGGCGGGCCGCGGCGGCTTCGGCGGGCATCGTAAACCAGCGCAGGCGCTCGAAATCTTCGGGCAGATCCGCGTGCGCGGGATGATCGGCGACGCGGCAAGCTGCTATCAGGCGCTCGGCCTCTTGCAGCTGACTGGGCAGACGATCTTCGGACTGGCTTTCTTGCCGGCCCGAATAGTTCATCCGCCCAGCGCGATAATCGATCGTGCCGAGGCGAGCGAGCGAGAGCGGCCTGCGGCTCCGGTGCGACCACTCGGCAGTCTGCGGGTGAAATTCATAGTGCGGGAGCAAGGCTGCGCCATGATTGGCCACGAAGTGCACCGCGCGCACGATGTGCTGGAACGTCTGCTCCGAGAAGAAATAGCTGAAGTTCACCCGTGCCCAGCCGGGCTTGATACCCAGGCGTCCACGTAACACCTGGCGTTCGAAGCCCAAACTCGCCTCGGCTCCCACCCCAAGCAGCGCGTGCCCATAGGGTCCAGCGCAAGAACAACCGCCGCGCGCCTGCACGCCCAGCAAATCACTCAACAAAGTGACTACGTAATTGTGGTGCAAAAAACGGTCTTCGTGTCGAACCAGAAACGAAATGATGGGCAAGCGCGGCGCCTCGAGATCGCCGAGCAGCACGAGCTGGGGGTTCGCGCGAAAGCTTTCGATCGCGCGCCGGCAGAAGGACTCTTCACGCGCGGCGATCGCTCGGCAACCGACGGCCTGTTTGAGTTGAAACACGAGGCCAGCGCGGATCGCGCCCAGAATCGCTGGAGTGCCGCCTTCCTCGCGGCTCACGATGTCCGGCGTGTAGTGGTGAACGTCCGCGTTGACGTAGGCAATGGTTCCGCCGCTCGGCACGCTCGGCACGCGGTTGTTGAACAGCTTGCGCTTGGCCACCAGCACCCCGGCGGCGCCGGGCCCGCCGACGAATTTGTGCGGCGAAAGGAACACCGCATCTTTCTCGAGCAGCGCCCGCAGCACGCCCGGCCGTGACGGGTTCATGTCGATTTCCAGATACGGGCCCGCTGCGGCATAGTCCCAGAACGACAGCGCGCCGAAGCGATGCAACAGCTCGCTCACGGCCAGGGTGTCGGCGAGGCGGCCGGTCACGTTGGAAGCCGCCGAGAACGTGCCTATTTTCAGGGGTCGATCAGCATGGCGGCGCAACGCGGCTTCCAACGCCGTGAGATCGATGGTGCCGTCCGCGCCTTCGGGGATAGCGACGACGGTGGCGATGGATTCGCGCCACGGCAGCTCGTTGCTGTGATGCTCGTGCGGCCCAACGAACACGACTGGGCGCTCCGCAACTGGGATCCGCTGCGACAAGCCGTAGCGCGCGTCGAGCTCACTCGGAATGCGCAGGCCGAGTACTGCGCTCAGCTTGTCGATCGCCCCCGTGGCGCCCGAGCCGCAGAACAGCACTCGATCTTCCGGGCCCGCGTGCACGGCCTCGCCGATGATGCGCCGCGCTTCTTCGCGTAACCATGTGGTCTGCCGGCCGGTGCCCGACGCTTCAGTGTGCGTGTTGGCATAGCAGGGCAATACCTGCTCGCGGATGTAGTCCTCGACGAACGACAGCGCGCGCCCCGATGCGGTGTAGTCGGCGTACACGATGCGTCGCGCACCAAAGGGCCCGGGTAGCGTCGCGTCCTCGCCGATCACGGCTCGTCGGATCGACTCAACTAGCAGTTCGGATGGGTCCGTCATGGCTCTGAGCGTCGAGTCAGCAAGCGCCATGCCGCGTGGGCCAAGCGCGAAATCGGCCTATTTTTGGCTCAAGCGCGCTCGTGTTTGCCAAGTTCGTCCCATGGGTCAGCCGACGGTCCCATGGGTCAGTCAGCGGTCTAGACAGAAGCAGACCCAGGCCGTGGACGCCAGCCACGAGGCTCGAGAAAGATCTGCTGTGCTGCCCCGGTGCTTCAGGCGGTCCGAGCCTTGCACCGAACCCGCCGGCACCGTACAAAGAGCAGCTAAGAATCGAGCATCGCTCGGGTGAGCTTTCGTAACGCGGGGGCTGCGAAGCCCGCAGTCTTCTTTGGTGCAAACGCTCCGACCACCAGCGCGCCGACGATGAACGCCAGAATGGCGCCAGCCTCCTGTTCGGATAGGCGTCCCTTCGAGCGTTCGCCGATCGACTCAATCTCGGCGTCGATCAGGCGCCGTACCTGTCGGAACAGACTCGGATTGCGGATCGCTTCGGCAAAGATCCCGACCCAGCTCCGGGCTGCGGCGACATCGGCGCGATCGTCGAGCTTCAAGGCGCCGTCGATGTAAGCGAGCAGCCTGTCGTCGCCCTGTTCGTAGTCTCGAACGCGCCGCCGGAAGCGCGCGATCAAGTCCGTCAGCAAGGCCTCGAGCAGCTCTCGCTTGTTCTCGAAATGGTGGTGAATCAGTCCCGGCGCTATCCCGGCCTCGCTGGCGACGGCAGCGATCGTGGCTCCAGCGAACCCGTGATCGGCGAGGACCGTCGCAAAAGCGTGCAGGATTTGGCCGCGCCGCGCGGGGCGATTGCTGGGTCTTCCCATAGTTTGGTTGGGTAACCAATTTACTAGCTTCACGCTAGCCGCATGGATGCATTTCTGGAAAATACCCCGATCTACGCGACGGCCTGCTTCGAATCACGACTCGAGACGCAAGCGCGCGGGAACTCGTCGCGTTCGCTCATCAGCCCCGAAGAGCCAGCACCGGCGAGCGTACCGTGATCGAATCGGCCTCTCTGTCTCGACGCCTGATCGCGATCACGGCGGTCGTTGCCTTGGCGGCCACCCTGGTCGCGTTCGTGTGGCGTTGCTCGTGGCAAGCGCTGATCGTTCTCCTGCTCTCGTCGCTCTTGAATCCAGTGCTCGCGGCGGGTCTGTTTCCCGGTATCTGGCGGCGGCGCGGCAAGCCTCCGCCCGCGCCGTGCGACGACTTGGCACGACGGCGACCAGTATGGAGCGCGCTCTCCGAGCTCTATCTCGATACCGAGCTCGCTCCGGCCGATCATGCCCGAATTGCCTCGAAGCTCGTCGAAAGCGGCTACAGCGCAGAACAACTCGAGGAAATTCTGTATCGGGAACTCCACCCGCTGCTGCACGCAAATCTGCTCAGTGTGGCGGGCGAATGGGCGGGCTTCGCCGAACAATGGCTAGAAAACCGGATCCTTGCGCGTGGTCGCCGCCGTGCCGGCTTCGCCATCGTGCCCGGGAAGTGGATGGTTCGTCGCGAATGGCAAGCACTGCAAGTGGGCGAGCGCATTACCGACCGGCGCGCGCTCCCCGACGCGCAAGAGAACGCCCGCTAACGCGATCTCAGAACCGGGGTTTTGAACCGCAAGACCTGGCTCGTCTGCGGCCATGGTGCCGAACCCCAAAACCGGGTTCGAGCTCGGTTTGTCGTGAGCCCGGCGGCTCGCGATCACTTGTTCTTCTCCGCCAGCATATCCGCATGACGGTGCACGAGCTTCCACTCCTCGCCCTCTCGCCGGAACACTTCCGTGACGCGTAAGCTCATGGGCACGGGCTCGCTTTTGCCGTGCATCCGCACCGTTGCGTGCTGAATGCCGACCCAATACCCCACGCCGTCACTGGCGAAGACCTGCAGCAGCTCGAGCCGGTTCTCGCCGCCTGGCTCGAAGGCTTTTGCGCCGTGCTCGTGCGTCGCAGCAACCTCCTTCGCGCCTTCGGTATAGCCACCACCCGGTCCGAAGAAGGTGGACTTGCCGTGCCGGGTCAAGAGCGCGAGCACGGGTCCACTATCTCCGTTTGTGTAGGACTCTGCGGCTTTGGCTCGCGCCGGCATGAATGAGTCGAAGTCTTTCTGCTCGTCCGTTTTCGGTTTGGTCATGATGCTCCAGCCTCCTCCCATTTCCTGTTGCGCGGAGGACCCGACGTCCACTCCTGATCTCCCATTTTGCCGCTACGAGGCGCCGTGCTGGAACTGCGGGCCTGCCGCGCGGCTGCTGGCGGGGCGTTCTTGCCAATCGCGCACGCGGTCGTTGCTTACTGCGGAGAACTGCCGCGTAGCAATTTAGCAGCTCACCGGGCTGCTGAGCCGTCACCGCTCAGCGCCCCTCGCGCTCCTTGAGATGTGCCGCGAACCCGCGCAGCCCTGCCACTTGGTAGCTCCAAAAGGCGGCGATGGCGCAGCGCAGCGCGGCTTCGTTCGCGTGACGCGCCAGAATGGCGGCCAAAATCGAGCGCGTGTTCTCGAAGATCTGCTGCAGCGTGAAACGCTCGGCAGGGTCGAGGTGGAGCGCCGGATTCGCTCCCCGCAGCTCTGTCAGGGTGAGCTTCACGAGCGCCTCCACGAACGTTCGACCGAACTCGGCGTGAACGGTCCCCGCCGCACGGTCGAGCAAGACGACGACGGCTAGCCGATGATGCACCCAAAAACGCAGCATCGCCTCCGCAGTGGTATCTGGATCGCCGCTGCGAGCCGCGCCGAGCGCACGAACGCGAGCCTTGATCAGCGCCCGAAATTCGCTCACCACCTGTGCGGGCACGGCGCACTCGAAGAGCTCGTCTTTGGTGCGAAAATAGCGGTACAGGCTGGCTGTGGCCAGCCCGGCGCGCTCGGCAATCTTGGCCATGGTTGCCCGCTCGAAGTCCTGTTCGGCGAACACCTCGAGGGCCGCGGTCACGATCCGTTCGCGAACCTCTGGTTTGAGAACTTGCGGCATGCGCTCAGAACAGGGACGGGATCGAATACTTGGGCCAATGATGCTGCCAGGGGCGCGCTGCCTCGAGCTCGTACGCCAGCGCAAAGAGCATCGCCTCTTCGCCCGGGCCCGCGGCGAAGTGCATGCCGATGGGCGGGCCGGAGTTGGGGAAACACAGCGGAACGGACATCGCCGGGCAGCCCGCGATGTTGTGAATCGGCGTGTATCCGACGCTGCGCGCGGTGCGCGCGATGAGCTCATCTCGTCCGAGCACGGGCGAGAGATGGCCAATTGGCCAGGCCACGGTCGCGAGCGTCGGAGTGAGCACGACATCACAATCTCGCACTGCCTCACGATAACTGCGCACGGCTGCCTCGAACACCGCGCGCGCCGCGTTCAGGGCACCGGGACCTGCGGCTTCGAAGGCTTCAATCAGCGCCCAGCTGAAGGGCTCGAGCTCGTCGTGCTGTACCGGAGTGCCGCGTTGCGCGTCGACGGCCGCCACCGCGCCCGCCACGGCGGCTCCCGCCACGTGGAAGAACGCTTCGCCCAGCTTCGGACCGTCGAACGAAGGAGGGCCAATCGGCTCGACGCGATGACCGAGCTCGAGCAGTAGTCGCTGTGCGTCGTCGAACGCATCGCGCACGGCAGAGTCGGGCTCATCGCCCATCGTCGTGGTCGTGAACGCACCGATTCTGAGGCGTCGTGAGCTCGCTTCGCGCACGAAGCCGACCGGTGTGCGGCCCGCGTGATCTTCGGTCAACGATAGGAATAGCGCGCTGTCCCGCACCGAGCGAGTGAGGCAGTGATCGCTGGTCATGTCGATAAAATCGGAACTCGCGAACGCCGCGGGCACGGTTCGGCCGCGACTCGGCTTGAACCCGAACAAGCCGCAGACGGCGGCTGGGATACGAATCGAACCGCCGCCGTCGTTACCGTGAGCCAGGGGCACTAGACCGGCCGCAACCGCAGCTGCACTGCCGCCGGACGATCCTGCAGCCGAGACTGCCAGATCCCAAGGATTGTGCGTGACTCCCTCGAGCAAGGTTTCCGTGCTGCCGAGCAGACCGAACTCGGAGGTCGCGCTCTTTCCCGCGCAGACGAGCCCCGCCTGCGCCAAGCGCTGCGAGTACGGCGTGTGCGCGGGAGCAACATTTTTGGCGAAGAGCCGCGTGCCCATCGACCAGCGCAGCCCGGGCCACGGCGCCGCGTCTTTGACTAGGAACGGCACCCCGCTC
>Ga0207667_10005658_pt1 | contig 15239 bp, 13 predicted proteins | sample KBSCornC52_FD_184301 | JGI IMG/M metagenome (GOLD analysis project Ga0207667, IMG submission 184301) | Corn rhizosphere microbial communities from Kellogg Biological Station, Michigan, USA - KBS Corn C5-2 (SPAdes) (version 2) | ecosystem: Host-associated > Plants > Roots > Rhizosphere > Soil ... | reverse complement strand
TGGTCGGCATCATCTTGTCGGTGGCCGCCGTGCGGCTCCGTCCCCGCCGCCACTCGCGACCGACTAGCTGAAGCCGCCCGCCACCGCGAAGCCGAGCACCGCGGCCGCGATGCCGAGGGCCAGGTTTGCGCCGACCGTCGCCGCGACGATTCCCCAGCGCCGTGCGATCGCGAGTTGCACCGTCTCGACGCTGAAGGTGCTGAACGTGGTGAGGCCGCCCGCGAAGCCTCCCACCGCGATCAGTTGGATGTCGGCTCCCACCGCACCGGTGGTCACCAGCCCGAGGACCAGTCCCCCCACGAACGAGCCCATCGTGTTGACAGTGAGCACCGCCCACGGCAGTTCGTCGTTGAGGCGCGCGAACAGCCGGGTGGTGCCGTAGCGCAGCAGTGCCCCGAGCGCCCCGGCCAGCAGGGCGACGGCGACCACGACGACGCTCACTCGTCGACCGCGATCGGCGGATCGACCGGCGGGCGCACGCCGAGCCGCACACCGAGAAGCGCGGCGGCGAACCCGAACACGAGCGACGCGACCAGATACCCGACGGCGACCACCGTCATCCCGGCTGCCATGAGAGTCAGCAGGGAGACGATGACGGCTGAGAAGGTGGTGAACGATCCGAGCAGGCCGGTTCCCAGGCCGGCACGCAGCCACCCCGGGGCCGACGGCCACACCCTCGCGACAAGCAGGCCCAGGACGAACGAACCCACCACGTTGATCAACAGGGTGGCCCAGGGAAACGCGCTGTCTGGCGCCACGAGCTGGTCGATGCCCAGACGCAATCCGGTGCCGAGGATGGCGCCGAGAACGACCGCGACCAGCGTCATCCCTGTTTGGTCGGCTTCGCGGTCGTCGTCGTCCCTGCCGCCGGCTTCCCGGCCCCCGCTCCGACCTTCTCAGCCTTCGGCGCCGTCGAGACGGTGGCCTTGGTCGCCGCCTTCTCGACGGTGTTCTTGGTCGCGGTGCCGATCCGTGCCGCGCGCGCCGCCTCGCGCGCCGCCTTCAGGTCGGCGGGCGGCATGGCGCGCCGCTGGACGGGACGGCGCGGCTCACCGCGGCGATCCTGGCCGGGCAGCGGGCGGGAGCGGCGCCCGTAGATGAGGTCGGACGAGTCGAGCAGCCACGGCACCAGAGCGAGCATCACGCCATGAACGAGCATGAGCTTGTGGCGGATGCGGCGCGCCTTGTGGTTGTGGAGCAGGTTCTCCCACCAGTGCCCGACGATGAACTGGGGCGTGTACACGGTCACCACCTCGGACCCGTTGTTCACCCGGCACGCCTTGATGTACTTGATGAGCGGCACGCTGATGTCGCGATAGGGCGAATCGAGCACGCGCAACGGGATCTTGATGTTGTGCTCGCCCCACTGCCGCTCGAGCTCTTCGGTGGCCGCGTCGTCGATCGACACGTGCACGGCTTCGATCGTCTCGTGGCGCGCCGCGATCGCGTAGTCGAGCGCCTTGAGCACCGGCTTGTTGAGCTTGCCGACCAGGATGATGGCGTGGTCGCCCTCAGCACCGAAGCGGGTGGTCGGGTCGGCTTCGATCTCCTTGTCGACATCGCGGTAGTAGCGGTTCACCCCGAGCATCAGGAACCAGAGGATCGGCATCACGACGAAGACGATCCAGGCGCCTGCGGCGAACTTGGTGATGGTGACCACGACGAACACCGAGAAGCTCATCAGCGCGCCGAAGGTGTTGATCACCAGGTAGGTGCGCACCTGAGCCCGCTTCATGTCACCGGTGCCGGTGCGAAGCAGTCGACGCCAGTGGCGCACCATGCCGGTCTGGCCAAGCGTGAACGAGACGAACACGCCGATGATGTACAGCTGGATGAGCAGGGTGACGTTCGCCTGGAAGACGATCTCGATCAGGGCGGCGGCCAGGCCGAGGGCGATGACACCGTTGGAGAAGATGAGGCGGTCGCCGCGCGTGGCGAGCGCCTTGGGGGCGTAGCGGTCGGTGGCGAGCACCGACCCGAGCAGCGGGAAGCCGTTGAAGGCCGTGTTGGCCGCGAGCAGCAGCACGACCGCGGTGAAGATCTGCACCGCGTAGAACAGGATCGCGCCCCCGCCCTGGGCGAGGTTGTCGCCGAAGGTCGCCGAGGCGATCTGGGCGATCATGCTGCGCTGCGGTCCCCCCGAGCAGTCGAAGCCGACCAGCTCTTTGCACGGGTTCTCGGCGTAGTGGACGCCCGAGATCAGGGCGACCGTGACGAGGCTCACGAACAGCACGATGGCGATGGTGCCCATCGCGACCAGGGTGCGCTGGGCGTTCTGGATCTTCGGGCGTCGGAACGCCTGAACGCCGTTGCTGATCGCCTCGACCCCGGTCAGGGCCGAGCATCCCGTGGAGAACGCGCGAAGCAGCAGAAGGATCACGCCGGCTTGGGCGATGTTCTGCGTCTGGTGCACGGCGTAGTGCGCGCTCTCGGCGACCGGTGCGTCGCCCAGGGCGGTGCGGAACAGCGCCGTCGCGACCATGATGCCGATGGATCCGATGAAGAGGTAGGTCGGGAGCGCGAATGCCTTGCCCGATTCGCGAACCCCGCGCAGGTTGATGGCGGCGAGCACCACGATGAACCCGACCGCGAGCTCGACCCGGCCCGGGTTCAAGGCGGGGAACGCCGAGATGATGTTGTCGACTCCGGAGGCCACCGACACCGCCACCGTCATGATGTAGTCGACCAGCAGTCCCGAGGCCACGATGAGTCCGGCCTTCTCGCCCAGGTTCTTGCTGGCGACCTCGTAGTCGCCGCCCCCAGACGGATACGCCTTGATCAGCAGGCGGTACGAGATCACGACCACGAGGAGCAGGATCACCACGACGGCCGCGATCCAGGGCGTGAAGGCGAGGAACGCCAGGCCGCCGCCCAGGAGCACGAGCATCATCTCCTGCGGGGCGTACGCCACAGACGAGAGCGCGTCGCTCGAGAAGATCGGCAGCGCCAAGCGCTTGGGCAGCAGTTGCCCCTCGAGCTTGTCGCTCGGGAGGGGGTCTCCGATCAGCCAGCGCTTGACAGGCCGCGCCTCCTCGGGAGACCGGGTGTCGTCAGTCACGAGAGGCGAGCGTACACCGGTGGTTCGAGCTGTGCATTTCCCACGCTGATCCGGACGGTCCGCGCTCCCTGCGGCTCGCAGCGACCCGTTCCGGGCCGCCGCGGTCAGCCGCGCAGAGCGCTCGTGATCTCCTGGCGGAGTGACGTCAACCCGGCCGTGATCGTGGCGACGATGCCGTCGTCGAGACGGCCGTACGCGGCCTGCGCGCGCAGATCCGAGCGCACCTGCTGGCGGAACTCGTTGATCGCCGCCTCGGCGTCGCGCAGCGCCATCCTGGCCTGGACGCGCGGGTCGTCGCCCCAGTCCGTCGGCCGCGTCTCGGTCCGCTCGCGCCGACCGGGATCGCGGGCCTCGGAGCGGGCGTCTCGCGCCGCAGCGGCCAGATCCGCGCGGAGCGTCTTCATCGCGTCATTCACCGAGTGGCGCACCTCGTCGGCGAGTCGTCGCACCGAGTCGCTGAGCTCGTCCTCGATGCCGTTCAGCTCGGAGCCGCGCTCCGCCAGTTCGGCCCGGCCCGCTGCCGTGATGGCGTAGACCGTCTTGCGGCCGTCAGACTCCTTGGTCACCAGGCCGTCCTCCTCAAGCTTGCCCAGCCGCGGGTAGATCGTGCCCGCGCTGGGAACGTAGGTGCCCCCGAACCGGTCGCTCAGTGCCTGGATGAGCTCGTAGCCATGCATCGGCCGCTCGTCGAGCAGGCTCAACAGGTACAGCCGCAGATGGCCATGGGCGAAGACCGGCGGAGTCATGCGGTCGTCGTCTCGGCGGCCTTGCGCTCGGTGTGCAGCACGCTGACGTGACCGGTGACGGTGTTGGCCCGGAAGTCGAGCCAGCGGCCGTCGAGGGCGCCGTACTTGCCGGTGTAACGGCCGCGCACTCCACTGATCTCGGAGTCGTCCAATTGCAGCCGGCCACTCACGGTGTTGATGGTGTACGACACCGGCACATCGGCATCCAGGCGCGTCGCGATGTTGCCGCTGACGGTGCTGAGGCGCAGTTCATCCGGGATGCCGGTGATGTCGAGGAACATGTCGCCGGTGACGACCTCGGCCGTCATCCCCTGAAGTTCGCCGGACGCCGTGATGTCGCCGTTCACCGAGTGCACCGCGAGACGGCCGACGTGGTTGCGCACCGAGATCTCGCCGCTGACCGAGTTGATCTGGATGTCGCCCCGCACGCCGTCGATGACCAGATCGCCGTTCACGGTGCTGATCGAGGCGTTGTCGTGGATGCCGCTGACCAGAGCCTCGGCGTTCACCACGCCGAACTTCAGGCTCACGTCGCGGGGCACCATGATGCTCACATCCGCACGCGCATTCCCACGAAACGACTTGAAGACATCCAGCCAGTTGTCCCAGTTCAACTGGGGGTGGTCGACCTCGAGGGTGTCCCCGTCGACGGCGACCTTGAGGTCGCGTCCGCTGACCGAGTGCACCTCGACGCGCACGCCGGGTTCGTCGTGGCCGACGATGTCGACCTGCCCGCTGATCAGGCTGACCTTGAGCCTGCGCACGTTCTCGACGTCGATGGTCTTGGGGCCGTCGACGAGCCACTTCTCCTGAGCCACGGTGGGCTCCTCTCCCGCGGCCCGGCCGCGTCGATCCAAAGTCGCGATATATCGCGTGTGATGGGAGTCACGATATATCGCGAATTGATCGACGGCAAGTCCCCGTGTGCAGAATTCGCTTGACCTTGACGCCGCGTCAACCTTTACCGTGGTCACCATGAGCACGACGACCGAGCAGGAGTGGAGCATCCAGCAGTTGGCCAAGCTGGCCAGCACGACCAGCCGCACCCTGCGCCACTACGACCAGGTGGGCCTCCTAGCGCCCAGCCGGATCGGCAGCAACGGATACCGCTACTACGACGCCAGGTCACTGGTGCGGCTGCAGCGCGTGCTGCTCCTGCGCGAGCTCGGCCTCGGCATCCCGGCGATCGCCGAGTTGATCGACGGCCAACGCGATGACGTGGCGGCGCTCGAGAGCCACCGGCACTGGCTGGTGAGCGAGCAGGACCGCATCGCCCGGCAACTGGCGAGCGTGCAGGACACCATCACCCGCATCACGAACGGAGAGCAGATCATGGCAGACACCATGTTCGACGGATTCGACCACACCCAGTACAAGGAGGAGGTCGAGCAGCGCTGGGGCGCCGAGGCGTACGCGAGCGGCGACCGCTGGTGGACCAGCCAGACCGCGGCCGAGAAGGCCCAGTGGAAGGCCACCGTGGCCGCGCTGCAGGCCGACTGGGCCGCCGCCGCCGAGAAGGGGGCCGATCCGGCGGGTGAGGAGGGCCAGCAGTTGGCGAAGAGGCAGGCCGACTGGCTGGCCGGGATTCCGGGCACGCCGGGCTACGGCACCGGAGCACCGGCTCGCGCGTACCTCGTCGGACTGGGCGAGATGTACGTGGCCGACGACCGGTTCGCCCGGCACTACGGCGGGTCCGAGAACGCGACGTTCGTCCGGGACGCGCTGCGGATCTACGCGGAGCGCGAGCTCTCGTAGTCGGTCTGCGTCGGCACCTGGCGGTATCCGTCGCGGGCGATCGTGACGACGGTCGCGGGCACGGCCCACGCGGTGAGCGCCAGCAGGGCGAGAAGAACGATCACGACATCGTCTCCTCGTCCTGTTCGGCCGCCACAGCGACCTCCGGGATGCGGAGCAGCGGCAGCGTGACGCCGACCATCGGGCCGATCAGGAGGGCGAACGCGATGGTGCCGATGCCGAACTGGCCGCCGAGCGCCCACCCGACGGCGAGCACGATGACCTCGATGCTCGTACGCACCACCCAGATCGGCCACCCGGTGCGCCGGTGCAGCCCCGTCATCAGCCCGTCCCGGGGGCCCGGTCCGAGGCGGGCCCCGATGTAGAGGCCGGTCGCGACGGCGACCAGAGCCAAGCCGCCGGCGAACACCACGGCCTGGAGTGCGGGCGTGGTCTGCTGCGGGATGACGCTGAGGCCGAGTTGCGCGCAGGAGCCGATCAGCAGGACATTCGCCACGGTGCCGAAGCCGACCCGCACCCGGATCGGGATCCAGAGAAGAAGCACGACCGCGCCGACGATGTTGGTCACCAGACCGAACGGCAGCCCGGTGCGCAACGAGATGCCCTGGGTCAGCACGTCCCAGGGGGCGACGCCGATGCCGGCGCGCACCATGAGCGCCAGGCCGATCCCGTAGAGGAACAGGCCGCCGAGCAGCTGGATGATCCGGCGCGCCCAGGTGGCACGAGGGCCAGTCAGCGGTTTCGGGGTGGCGAGCGCGGTCATGAAGCAACTCAATCGCGTGATTGGCCTTCTGTGAAGATGCCAATCGGGGTACTGTGGACGGATGGGATCGTTGTCGGCGCGCGCATTGGCATCCACTCTCGGCACCTGGCGGGGGCTCGGAGGTGTGCCGGCCTACGCGGCGCTCGCCGACCGCATCCGGCTGCTGGTGCTCGATGGACGCCTGGCGCTCGGCACTCGGATGCCGGCCGAGCGGGAGCTGGCCGCCCACCTCGACCTGAGCCGCACCACGATCTCGGCCGCGTACGCCGAGTTGCGCGACTCGGGGTATCTCGAGAGCCTGCGCGGTTCGGGCAGCGTCGTGCGCCTGCCGTCCCGGGGCGCGGTACCGCATGACCTGATCGCGCCGCCCGAGTTCCTCGACTTCAGTCGCGCCACCCTGCCGGCGGTTCCCAACGTCACCGCGGCGGCCGAGCGCGCGGCCGCGCTGCTTCCGTCTTATCTGGGCGAGTCGGGCTTCGATCCCCTCGGCCTGCGCGCCCTGCGGCAGGCGCTGGCCGACCGCTACAGCGCACGCGGCCTTCCCACGGATGCCGACCAGCTGATGATCACGGTCGGCGCGCAGCACGCGATCGGCCTGGTCGCGCGCACCCTGCTCTCGCGCGGGGACCGCGCCCTCGTCGAGTCGCCGACCTATCCGCACGCCTCGGAGTCGCTGCGGGCGCACGGGGCACGGCTCGTGCCGGTCGCCGTCACCACAGACGAGGGCTGGGACCAGGCCGGCCTCGAGCAGGCCCTGCAGCGCACCAGCCCGACCCTGGGTTACCTGATGCCCGACTTCCACAACCCGACCGGGCGCTCGATGCCGGTCGAGCAGCGCGAGCGTGTGGCCGAGCTCGCCGCGCTGCAGGGCACGACGCTGATCGTCGACGAAACGATGGGCGAGCTGGGGTTCCGCGACCTGCGGGTGGATGCCCCGCTCACCCTGCCCTTTGCCGCGTCGGCGTCCGACACGGCGGCCGGCCGGGTCGTCACGATCGGTTCCGTCGGCAAGACCGTGTGGGGCGGATTGCGATTGGGCTGGATCCGCACCGACCGCGAGCTGATCCATCGGATCGCCCGGGTGCGCTACTCCAGCGACCTCGGCACGCCCATCATCGACCAGCTGGTGGTGCTCGAACTGCTCGGCGAGTACGACCGGATCCTCGCCGACCGCCGCGCCTACCTGCGGGCCGGCCGCGACCACCTGACCGCGCGGCTGCGCGAGCGGCTGCCTGCGTGGGAGCTCCCGCATCCCGACGGCGGCCTCACGCTCTGGATCAACATCGGCGCGCCGCTCAGCTCGCAGCTGGCGCTCGCGGCGCGCAACGAAGGACTGGTGATCGCGGCCGGTCCGCGGTTCGGGATGAACGGCGTGTTCGAGCGGTTCCTACGGGTGCCGTTCAGCCATCCGCCCGAGCTCATCGATCGAGCGGTCGACGCACTGGCCGCGGCCTGGAGCGGGGTGACCCGGCATCCGATCGCCGTGGGCCAGGAGGACCTCGCCGAAGTGGTCTAGCCCTCTCCGCCCGCTATTCATCCCGCAGGAGTACTGCGGCCCGGAGCGGGCTTGGGATACTTGCCCGAGTGCACGGCGGCGTGCGCGCGCCAACCACGCCCGCGGTCACACGCGGATCAGGACGACCCAGGAGAACCGCTCGTGCATCTGCTGTCCGTTTTCAGCTTGCGCAACCGCGCACTCATCGCCCTGATCACGATCGTGGTCGCGGTCTTCGGCGGCATCTCGCTGACGCTCTTCAAGCAGGAGCTCATCCCCTCGCTCTCGCTGCCCTCTGTCTACATCGTGACCAGCTACCCGGGCGCATCGCCCGACGTGGTCAGCAAGGATGTCTCGACGCCGATCGAGAGTGCCGTTCAGGGCATCGAGAACCTCGACTCGACGACGGCGACGTCGAACACCGCCGCATCGATCGTCACCGCGTCGTTCACCTACGGCACGAACATCGCGACCGCCGAGCAGAAGGTTCAACTGGCGCTCGATCGGCTCTCGAACACGCTGCCGAGCGGCGTCACGCCCCAGGTGATCACCTTCAGCCTGGCTGACTTCCCGGTGATCCAGTTGGCGGTCACCAGCGACCTCGATCCGCACACCCTGGCATCGCGGCTGTCGACGCTCACCGTGACCAACCTCAAGCAACTCGACGGGGTGAGCGACGTGACCCTGCTCGGGGCCGCGACGCAACGGGTGACCATCACACCGGATGACGCCACGCTCGCCGCGGACGGCCTCAGCATCCAATCGATCAAGTCCGCCCTCGCGGCGAACGGCACCCTGCTCGCCAGCGGATCGATCACCGAGAACGGCAAGACGCTCACCGTGCAGTCGGGGCAGAAGCTGACCTCGACCGACGACATCGCGGCGTTGCCAGTGTTGGGCGGACGCCTGGCCACCGCGCCCACGATCGGCGACCTGGCAACGGTGGCCGTGGTCGACGACCCGGTGTCCGGCTACTCCAGTGTCAACGGCAAGCCGGCCGTCTCGCTCAACATCACCAAGACCGCGGCCGGCAACACGGTCGCGGTCTCGAAGACCGTGCGCGACGACATCCCCGCCTTGGAGAAGCAGCTCGGCGGCAACACGAAGTTCACCGTCGTCTCAGACCAGGCGCCGTCGATCACCACTTCGATCAACAGCCTCGCCGAAGAGGGCGCGCTCGGACTGCTGTTCGCCGTCGTCGTGATCTTCCTGTTCCTGTTCTCGGTGCGCACCACCCTGGTCACGGCGGTGTCGATCCCGGTGTCGGTGCTGCTGACCTTCCTGGGAATGACGGCGGCCAACTACACCCTCAACGTCATCACGTTGGCGGCGCTCACGATCGCCATCGGGCGCGTGGTCGATGACTCGATCGTCGTCACCGAGAACATCAAGCGGCACATCGGCTTGGGCGAAGACAAGCTGACCGCCATCAAGACCGCCGTCCGCGAAGTCGCGGTCGCGGTCACCGCGTCGACCATCACCACGGTCGCGGTCTTCCTGCCGGTCGCCTTCGTCGGCGACATCACGGGCGAACTGTTCCGACCCTTCGCACTGACCGTGACCATCGCGCTGCTGTCGTCGTTGTTCGTGTCGCTCACCATCGTCCCGGTGCTCGCCTACTGGTTCCTCGGCAACCGCACGACGGTGCACAAGCATGCCGAGGGCGAGCCGACGCCGACCGCCGCCGCGCACGACGAGCTCGAGACCCCGACCCGGCTGCAGCGGGTGTACCTGCCCGTGATCCGCTGGACGCTCAAGTTCCCCGCGATCGTGCTCGTTGCCGCCCTGCTGATCCTGGCCGGTAGCGGTCTGGCCGCGTCCGGACTCAAGACCAACTTCATCGGCAACAGCGGCCAGAACACGCTCACGGTGACCCAGACGCTGCCGCTGGGCAGCAGCCTCGACGCTCAGCACACCGCAGCGGAGTCCGTCGAGAAGACCCTGCTCGACACCACGGGCGTCAAGACGGTTCTGGTGACCATCGGATCGGGCGGTAGCTCGCTGCGGGCCGCATTCTCGGGCGGCGGGTCGACGACGTTCTCGCTGACCACGGACCCCGGAGCCGACCAGGCCGCGCTGCAGAACACGATCACCAAGAAGCTGAAGGCGATCACCGGCGAGGGTGACATCAAGGTGCAGGCAGCCCAGGGCGGCTTCGCCTCGTCGAACATCGAGGTCGACATCACGGCGGGAAGCGATGCCGATCTGCGCAAGGCCAGCGACGCCATCCTGGCCAAGGTCGACAAGCTCTCGGTGGTCTCGCAGGCGACCAGCAATCTCTCGGCGTCACTGCCGTATCTCGCCGTGCAGATCGACCGCGCCGCGGCCGCCGCGCACGGGCTGACCGAGCAGCAGGTCGGCGGGATCGTGACGCAGGCGATGAATCCGAGCGCGACGGGCACGATCGTGATCGACGAGAAGACGCTGTCGATCTATGTGAATAATCCCGACAAGCCGACGACGCAGGCCGGGCTCGAGGCCTTCTCGATCCCGACACCGCGCGGTGTCGTGCCGCTGACCGATCTCGCGACAGTGAAGACCGTCAAGGGGCCGTCGAGCATCACCACCATCAAGGGGCTGCGCAGCGCGACCCTCACCATCGTGCCCGGCACCGACAACACCGGGGGCGCCTCAGCGGCGGTGCAGAAGGCGGTCGATTCGGCCACGCTGCCGGCCAGCGCGAATGTCAGCCTGGGTGGCGTCACCTCGCAGCAGAGCAGTTCGTTCCAACAGCTCGGCCTCGCCCTGCTCGCGGCCATCCTGATCGTCTACGTGGTCATGGTCGCCACCTTCAAGAGCCTGCGCCAGCCGCTGCTGCTGCTGGTGTCGATCCCGTTCGCGGCGACCGGCGCGATCCTGCTCCAGCTGATCTCGGGTGTGCCACTGGGCGTGGCTTCCATCATCGGCGTGCTGATGCTGGTGGGCATCGTGGTCACCAACGCGATCGTGCTGGTGGACCTGATCAACCAGTACCGGGCCCGAGGTCTGACCGTGGGCGACGCGATCGTGCACGGCGCCTCCCGGCGACTGCGGCCGATCCTGATGACAGCGCTCGCGACGATCGGCGCCCTGTTGCCGCTCGGCCTCGGCATCACCGGGCACGGCGGCTTCATCTCCCAGCCGCTCGCGATCATCGTGATCGGCGGGCTGGTGTCGTCGACCTTGCTGACCCTGCTCGTGCTGCCTGTGCTCTATTACCTGGTCGAGGGCGCGGCGGAGCGGCGGGCGCGGTATCCGAAGCTGCCGGCCTCGATCGCGACGCGGGTGCTGGCGGTCGGCGGGGCAGTGCTCATCGTCGCCGGGATCGCCCTGACGGCCATCGTGCTTGCCGGCAGGACCCTCGACGCAGCCGCACTGCGCCAGCTGGTGCGGCATCACCCCGAACTGATCGCCGGCCAGTTCGGCGTCGTCGTGGGCGTGCTCGCGCTGGTCGCGGCGCTGGTGATGTGGCTGGTGCGGAGTCGGCGCAACCGCCTGGCGCATCCCGGAGCTGGCGCCGACCCTCAGCCGGCGCCGGGCGCCGAGGAGTTGGCTCCGACCGTCGACGCATAGAAGTCGAGGATCTTCGCCCGCAAGTCGGGGTTGAGCATCGTGACCGAGTGAAGGCCGCCGGGCACGCTGACGAAGGTGGTCGGCACCCCGGCAGCGCGCAACGCCGCGGCGAAGCGCTGGGACTGCTCGATCGGGATCAGTTCATCGGTGGAGTTCGCGATGAAGAACGGCGAGTCGTCACGGCTCACCGCGAAGATCGGTGAGGCGGCACGCGCGGCCGGGCAGTCGGCCTCCGCCGTGCAGCCGAGGAACGCGAGCTGCACCGGGATGAAGCCGGGCTTGGCGTCCGCGCCGGTGAGATCCACCGGGCCGCTCATGTCGACGACGGCCGCGACCCGCGTCCCCTCGGTCAGCGGGCCGGCTCCGGTCGTGCCCAGCAGGGCGGCGAGGTTGCCGCCTGCCGAGCCGCCGAATGCGGCGACGCGGGCTGGATCCAGGTCGAACCGGCCGAGCTGGGCCGGATCGCGCAACCAGCTGACAGCGCTCCGCACGTCGTCGAGGGCGGCCGGGAAGGTGTACGCGGGATCCAGGCGGTAGTCGACCGAGAAGGTCGGGTAGCCGGCCTTGGCCAGCCACTGGCAGACGTCGCGATACTGGGGGTCCGCCTTGTCGCCACGGGTCCAGCCGCCACCATGGATCAGGAGGATGGACGCCCGCGGGGCGGGGTCGGGCGCGTCCGAGGTGGTGGACGCGCGGGTGGGGGGCAGGCAGGCATCCAGAAGCAGTTTCTGCCCTCCGGCTTGCGCGTACACGATGTCGGGGATGATGCGCACTCCGTGCGCCGTGACCGGCAGCCGCGCGGTCGTCGCGGTCGGGGTGGGCCCGGGAGTGCGTCCCGTGCTCGGGCTCGCGGAGCAACCGCTGAGGGCCAGCGCGCCGGCGACCAGCACGCTCAGCACGCCGAACGGCGCGACCGATCGTGGAACTGACACGCGCATCTGCGCGAGTGTAGTGCGGGACTCCGGGGAATCGACTAACGTGGTCAGGTCGGCTCACGACACTTCACGGGCTCCGTTGCCACGGCACCGCCCCGTTTGCACCACTGTCAGTCGTGCGGGCCGGATCATCAGCGCATCCGTTGATGAGGAATCCATTCAGGAAAACGGCCCCGGTCAGTATCGCCCGGGTTCTCGCGGCGCGAGCATCTTGTTTCGGCAAGGTGCTGCGCTGCGCACTCTGTACAGAACACCGAAAGACACCACCATGCCCATCAACAAGAAGAGCGCGCCCGTGCGCTCCTCCCGCCCCGCTCGCGCGGCAGCCGATGCCCCTCGCAAGACGGGGAGCATCAGTCCCAAGCACCGCGGCTATCGCGCCGGGGAGGCCGACGCCGGCGAACGCGAGCCCAAGAAGCGCTGGAGCTCGGACGAGCGCGCCGCGCGCGGCCGCAGTGAGCAGCGCCCGCGCGGCGCCGCAGCAGCCGGCGCTTCCAACTCGGTGCGGGTCGGTCGCGAGCGCGTCGAGCGCGCGGCGGACGGTCGCCCGAACTGGGAGCCCAAGCGGGCCTATGACGGTCGCCCGACGCGGTCCGCCGCGCCGCGCTCCTCGTCACCCCGCGACGCGCAGCGCGACGAGCGCGGCAGCCGCCCGCAGCGTTCGTTCGACGACCGCCCCGCCCGTAGCTACGGCGACCGGGATGCCCGTCCCGCCCGCCGCGACGATGACCGCCCGGCACGCAGCTTCGACCGCGACGCGCGTCCTGCGCGCGATGATCGCCCGGCTCGCGGCTTCGACCGTTCGACGGATCGCACCGAGCGTCCGGCACGCAGCTTCGACCGCGACCGGCCGCAGCGCACCGAGCGCCCGGTCCGAGCCGGCGAGGACCGCGCCCGTCGGCCGTTCCGCGACGAGCGCCCCGCCCGCAGCTGGGATGACCGCGCTGCGCACCGCGACGCCGCACCTCGCCACGACGACCGCCGCGACGCCGCACCTCGCGTCCCGCACGAGGATGTCGTGCTCGAGCGGCTCACCGCGCAGGCCGTGACGGCCGGCGAGGTCGACGGCATCGGGTTCGCCGACCTCGGTCTCGGGTCCAACATCGTCCGCGTGCTGAGCGAGCTCGGCGCCGAGACGCCGTTCCCGATCCAGGCCGCCACCATCCCCGACGTGCTCGCCGGTCGTGACGTGCTCGGCCGCGGCCGCACCGGATCCGGCAAGACCATCGCCTTCGGCGCCCCGCTGGTCGAGCGCCTGCTCGCCATGAGCGCGGGAGCCGCCAAGGGCACCCGTCGCGAGTTCGGCCGCGCCCCGCGCGCGCTCATCCTGGCCCCGACCCGCGAACTGGCGCTGCAAATCGATCGCACGGTGCAGCCGATCGCGCAGAGCGTCGGCCTGTTCACCACGCAGATCTACGGCGGCGTTCCGTACGCGCGTCAGCTCGGCGCGTTGCAGCGCGGCGTCGACATCGTGATCGGCACCCCCGGTCGGGTCGGCGACCTCGCGGCGCAGGGCAAGCTCGACCTGTCGAAAACCGTCATCACCGTGCTCGACGAGGCGGACCACATGTGCGAGCTCGGGTTCGCCGAGCCGGTACAAGAGATCCTCGACCGCACGGCGGAGGGCGGCCAGAAACTGCTGTTCTCGGCCACCCTCGACAAGGGCGTCGCCGACATCGTCGAGCGCTACCTGGTCGACCCGGCGGTGTTCGAGGTGGAAGGCGAAGACCAGGCCAGTTCGACCATCGACCACCAGGTGCTGCTGCTCGACCAGCGCGACAAGCAGCAGGTGCTGATCGAGCTCGCGTCCGGTCCCGGCAAGAAGCTCGTCTTCGCGCGCACCCGCGCGTTCGCCGAGCAGCTCGCCGACCTGCTGGACGACGCGGGGATCCGCGCCGAGAGCATCCACGGCGATCTCAACCAGAGCCGCCGCACCCGGGCCCTCGAGAAGTTCACCAGCGGCCGCGTCGACGTCATGGTGGCGACGGATGTTGCGGCACGCGGCATCCACGTCGATGACATCGCCCTGGTGATCCAGGCCGACGCACCCGACGAGTACAAGGCCTACCTGCATCGCTCGGGCCGGACCGGCCGCGCAGGCAAGGAGGGCACCGTCGTGACCCTCGTTCCGCGCAGCCGTCGCCGCCGCACCGAGGAGCTGCTGGCCCGCGCCGAGATCACGGCCGAGTGGACCAGCGTGGTCCCCGGCGACGCGATCATCGACGAACTGGCCAACCGCTAGCCGGGGGACCGCGCGGCTGAGCACGGCAGATCAGGGGGTCCGTCCACGAGCCGTGGACGGGCCCCTTCTCGTCCGCTGCCACCCGCACAACGGAGAATAGACGGATGCAGATCAGAGCATTCGACGAGGGCGACACCGACGAGGTGGTCGCCCTCTGGCGCCTCTGCGGACTCACCCGCCCCTGGAACGACCCGCACCGGGATATCCAGCGCAAGCTCGAGGTGCAGCGCGAGCTCTTCCTGGTCGGCGTCGAGGAGGGCAACGGCGCCATCATCGCGAGCATCATGGCCGGCTATGACGGGCACCGAGGCTGGGTGAACTACCTCGCGGTGCATCCGGATGCCCGGGGCGCCGGCCACGGACGCGCTCTGATGACAGAGGTCGAGGAACTGCTCATCGCGCGCGGCTGCCCCAAAGTCAGCTTGCTCGTCCGCGGTGACAACGCTGAGGCATGTGGCTTCTACGAATCGATCGGGTACGGGATCGATGACGTTGTGGCGTTCGGAAAACGGCTGATCGCCGACTGACGCGACGACCGCACGCTCATAGCTCCAGCGCGCAGTCACCGACGGCTGAGAACGTCGATGAGCGCTCGCAACGATGAGAGCTGCGAAGAGGGCGCGTCGCCCGCTTCCCCCCAGAAGCGGGCGACGCCACGAGATTCTCCCCCCGGAGATCTCCTGTTGCCGAGGC
>Ga0207667_10005656_pt1 | contig 15243 bp, 9 predicted proteins | sample KBSCornC52_FD_184301 | JGI IMG/M metagenome (GOLD analysis project Ga0207667, IMG submission 184301) | Corn rhizosphere microbial communities from Kellogg Biological Station, Michigan, USA - KBS Corn C5-2 (SPAdes) (version 2) | ecosystem: Host-associated > Plants > Roots > Rhizosphere > Soil ... | reverse complement strand
GCGCGACACCAAGCCCGTCGATATGGTGCATTACGGCGAGAACTTTTTCAAGTCGCTAGGATTTGCGCCCCTGCCGCCGACGTTCTGGGTGCGGTCCATGTTCACCAAGCCGCGCGATCGCGAGGTGGTGTGCCATGCCAGCGCCTGGGATCTGGATTCGCTGGAAGACGTGCGCATCAAGATGTGCATCGACACCACCGAGGAAGACTTCACGGCCATTCATCATGAATTGGGGCACAACTTTTATCAGCGGGCGTACGACAAGCAGCCGTTTATTTTTCGCGACAGCGCGAACGATGGATTCCACGAGGCCATCGGCGATACCATCGCGCTTTCCGTGACGCCTGAATACCTGGTGAATATCGGGTTGCTGGATAAGGCGCCGGATGCGTCGAAGGACATCGGCCTGCTGCTGGCGCGGGCGCTGGAAAAAGTGGCGTTTTTACCGTTCGGTTTAATGATCGATCAATGGCGCTGGAAAGTCTTTTCGGGCGAGATTCCGCCGGATCAATACAACAAAGGCTGGTGGGATTTGCGCTTGAAATACCAGGGCGTATCGCCGCCGGTGGCGCGCAGCGAGCGCGATTTCGATCCGGGCGCAAAGTATCACGTAGCGGCGAATGTGCCGTACACGCGCTATTTTTTGGCGTACATCATGCAGTTTCAATTCCACCGCGCGCTGGCGAAGGCGGCGGGCTGTCCGGCGGCAGGGAGCGGCACACCGCTCCATCGCTGTTCGATCTATGACAACAAGGAAGCGGGGCGGCGATTGAATGCGATGCTTGAGATGGGTGAGAGCAAGCCGTGGCAGGACGCCATGTTTGAGCTGACGGGACAGCGAAATCTCGACGCCACCGCGATTCTGGATTACTTTGCGCCGCTCAAAAAATGGCTGGACGAGCAGAATAAAGGCAAACCGGTCGGCTGGTGAGCGAAAATAGAAGCATCCAACATGACAGGTTCCGAAGTTCGCCAGAAGTTCCTTGACTATTTCTCTGCCCGCGGGCACCGCGTGGTGCGCAGCTCCTCGCTGGTACCGGCCAACGACCCGACACTGCTTTTCACCAACGCCGGGATGAACCAGTTCAAAGATGTGTTCCTGGGGCAGGAGCAGCGGGATTATACGCGCGCGGCTTCGTCACAGAAGTGCGTGCGGGCGGGCGGAAAGCACAATGACCTGGATAACGTCGGCTACACGCGGCGGCATCACACGTTCTTCGAGATGCTGGGCAATTTTTCGTTCGGCGATTACTTCAAGAAAGACGCTATCGCCTACGCTTGGGAACTGATCACCAAGGAATACGGGCTTCCCAAGGACAACCTGTACGTCACGGTTTTTCGTGAAGACGACGACGCGGAAGAGTTGTGGCAGAAGGTGGCGGGCGTTCCCAAGGATCGCATTTTCCGCTTGGGCGAAAAGGATAATTTCTGGCAGATGGGCGAGACGGGGCCGTGCGGTCCGTGCTCGGAGATTCACTACGATTTTGGAGCGGAAGCGGGGGCCGGAAGTTTCCCTGACGATCCGGGTGAGCGCTTCGTTGAGATCTGGAACCTGGTGTTCATGCAGTACGATCGTGATGCGCAGGGCAAGCTGCATCCGCTGCCGCGGCCTTCGATCGATACCGGCATGGGTCTGGAACGAATCGCGGCAGTGAAGCAAGGCGTCTTGTCGAACTACGATACCGACCTGATCAAGCCGATCGTGCTGCAGGCGGGCGAACTGATCGGCAAAGTGTTCGGAGACGACCCGGCTATCGATACCGCGATGCGCATCAACGCGGATCACGCGCGGGCGACGGCGTTTCTGATTCACGACGGCGTGCTGCCGTCGAACGAAGGGCGCGGCTATGTGCTGCGCAAGATCATGCGGCGCGCGATGCGAAATGGGCGGATGGCGGGCGCGACCGATCTGTATCTTTACAAGCTGACCGGCTTTGTCGCGGAGCATATGCGCGACGCCTACCCGGAGATGATGGAAAGCGTGGCGCGCGTAGCGCGCGTGGTAAAGGACGAAGAGCATCGCTACGCGACTACGTTTCAGGTGGCCGAGCGAATCTTCCAGGACGAGGCCAAGGCTGCGGCCAGCGGAGTGTTGCCAGGTCCGGCGGCGTTCAAGTTGTACGACACCTACGGGCTGGCGCTCGACGAGCAGGAAGACATGGCGCGGGAATTCGGTTTGTCGATCGACCGTGAGGGCTTCACGGCGGAGATGGAGAAGCAGCGGACGCGCGCTCGTGCGAGCTGGAAGGGCGCGGAAAAGGCGCAGGCGCGTCCCGAAATTCAAGCGCTGCCCAAGACCGAGTTCGTGGGTCGCGAGACGCTGGAGGCTCCGGCGAAAGTGGTGGCCGCGCTCGATGGAGAAATCGCGCTGGATCGCACCCCGTTTTATGCGGAGGCCGGCGGACAGGTGGGAGACACCGGCGTACTGATCTCCGCTGCGACGGGGGACACCGTGGCAGTGGTGGAATCGGCGTACAACGGCGCTCCTGGCAAGACTGTTCACAAAGTGAAGCTATTGGGGCCGGTGAAGGTGGGCGATGAAGTGATCGCCAAGGTGGACGTGTCGGCTCGCGAATCCACCATGCGCAACCACACCGGCACGCATTTGCTGCATGCGGCTCTGCGCCGGGTGTTGGGGACGCACGTGAAGCAAGCGGGAAGCGTCGTCGAACCGTCTCGTCTGCGCTTCGATTTCACGCATTATACGGCGATGGACCGGCATGAGATCGCGGAAGTCGAGCGGCTGATGACCCAAGAGATCCTGGCGAATCGTGTGGTGCATACCGACGTGATGGATCTCGATCAAGCGTTATCGACCGGAGCAATGGCGCTTTTTGGCGAGAAGTACGGCGAGCACGTGCGCGTGGTGTCGATCGACAGCTTCAGCAAGGAACTGTGCGGCGGCACGCACGTGTCGAGGACGGGCGATATCGGTATCTGCAAAATTGTTTATGAGGGCAGCATCTCGGCGGGAGTGCGGCGAATTGAAGCGGTTACCGGCGAAGAAGCGCTGCGCAGGTTTCAGTCGACACAAAGCCAACTCGCCGGTGTGGCGAGCCTGGTGCGGGCTTCGGACGGCGATTTACTGGATCAGTTGGACAAGCTCGTTGCTAAGGAAAAATCGCTGGAACACGAAGTGCAGCATCTCAAGACCAAAATGGCGCAGGCACAGGCGGGCGATCTCGAAAGCCAGGCGCGCGAGATCAAGGGCGTAAAGGTTTTATCGGCGCGAGTGGATGGATTCGATCGCCAGCAGATGCGTACCTTGGTGGACTCGCTGCGCAATAAATGGAAGACGGCGGTGGTGGTGCTGGGAGCCGCGGAGGACTCGAATGTTGCGATTGTCGCGGGCGTCACGAAAGACCTGACGGCGAAAATTCACGCGGGCAAATTGGCGGGAGCCGTGGCGCAGGCGGTAGGCGGCAAGGGCGGTGGTCGGCCCGACATGGCGGAGGCCGGCGGCAAGGACGCGGCGGCGCTGGACGGCGCGCTGGCGGACATATATAAGAGCGTCGAGGGGATGCTCTAGGCCGTGCCGGAAGTTACTTCCGCACTCGACGCAGTCATCGTTGGCGCGGGACCCACGGGGCTGGCGTGCGGCATCGAGTTGAAGCGGCGCGGGCTCAATGCGGTTCTGATCGATAAGGGCTGTGTGGTGAACTCGCTGTATCACTATCCCACCAACATGGTGTTTTTCACCACGCCGGAACTGCTCGAAATCGGCGACATCCCGATGACGTCGCTCAACGAAAAGCCGGTGCGGGGGGAAGCGCTCAAATACTATCGGCGCGTAGCCGCGCATTACGGGCTGGATATCCGGCAATATCAGCACGTGGAAAAAATCACAGGCGAAGACGGGCGCTTCGTCACGCACGCGGTGGATCGCTTGGGATGCGCGCGGCAATATGAGTCGCGCAAAGTGATCTTGTCGATGGGCTACTACGACGTCCCGAATAAGCTCAACATTCCGGGTGAAGATTTGCCCAAGGTCATCCACTATTACAAGGAAGCGCACCCGTATTACGATTCCGACGTACTGGTGATCGGGGCGAAGAACTCGGCCGCCATTGGGGCGCTGGAGTTGTGGTGGTCCGGCGCGCGCGTCACGCTGGTGCATCGCGGCCCGGGGATTCACGACAACGTGAAGTATTGGATCAAGCCGAATATTGAGAATCGCATTAAGAACGGGGAGATCCCGGCGTATTTCAATTCGACCGTCGCGGAGATCCGTGACGACTCGGTCCGGCTATGCACTCCCAAGGGCGACGTCACGCTGAAGAACGATTTTGTTTTTGCGATGACCGGCTACCGTCCAGACACAAAATTTCTAGACGCCCATGGTATCCATTTCGATATAGCCTCGGGGCGGCCTTACACCGATCCGGAGACGCTGGAGAGCGACCGTAAAGGGATCTATCTGGCGGGAGTGCTGGTGGCGGGCATGCATACCAACGAGATTTTCATCGAGAACGGCCGTTTTCACGGCAAAAAAATCGCCGAGGCGATTGCCGCGCTGGCGTAAGTGCCCGGTTTTGGCGGCGGTGTCGGGTGACGGCGAACCGCCTGCCGGCCGAATCCTAATTGTGCTTGGCGACGCTGCTCTTGGCAACGGTCTTCGCGGCAGGTTTTGCAGTCGACGACGTGGCGCTTTCCTTCACCATCTTGTCGAGGAAGTTGCGCAAGTAGGCTTCGTCCTGCAGTTCGGGCGTGCCGGTAGCGGCGCTCTGCGCCACTATGTTGCCCTTCTTATCGATGATGGCGACTTGTGGAACCACCCAGCGGTCGAGCACCGAGAGGCCCAGGTAGCTGACCACCTGGTCACGAGTGGCGTAGCCGACCGGGAATCCGATATTGAATTCCTTGACGAACTGCGCCGCCATGGCGCCATTGGCGTCGTTAAAAACCGTACCCAGCATCACGACACCGCGCCCGGCGAATTCCTTCTGCAGCGTGGTGAGCATTTGCGCTTCGCGCTGGCAATGGGGACAAGTGGTGAACATGAACGGCATCACCACAATCTTGCCGCGAAGGCTCGAAAGCAGGACTTGCTTGCCGGATGGATCGGTGACAGTAAATTCCGGAGACTTGCGGGGCACCGGAGGAGTGGCATAAGCCGAAACGGTGAGCGCCACAAACGCGGCGGCGGCCAGGACTCGCATAGCAAGGTTTCGCATAAGTTCAGTTTACCTCAGACCTTCCACGGATTGGACGGACGTCCCGGAAACCCGTACCGTGAAGTGGCCGGAATCGCCAATGCCGGAAACCTCCGTGGCGGTTGCCGATTTCACTTCCATTTTCTTCCATTTTCCCTTGAGAATTCGCTGGTAGAGCACGAAGTAGGCGTGGGCGGATTCGGGCGTGTCCCACTGCGACACATAAGAGAGCACTGGATAATTGTCCTTCTTGTGTTCGTAGAGGCGGAACGAGCCGCCGCGCCAATGGCGGGCCATTTCCGTGCCTTCGCGCTCGCCGACGAACTGGCGCAGCAGGACCGCATGGTCGAATTCGCCCACCGCTCCCTCCATGACGGCGCGGAACTGGCCGGCCTTCTGTTTGCCCACGATCTGGTCGATGTTCAACGGCTCGACGGTGACCGGCGCGGTCTTATCGAAGTAGTCCGAGGGATGGAGAATCTGTTGCGTGCTGCTCGGGGCCTGTGCGAAGACCGCCTCGAAGGCACCGCGGCCCATCTTGCGGTAGACCGCGTCCTGGAAGCGCGCCCCCTGATTGTAGGGGAAGAGCAGCGATTCGCGCATGTACAACGGGGTTTTGTCGAGCACGGGAAATTCAGCATTGTCGCCGGTTTCCTGGGTTAACTGGTCGAGCAGCCGTAGCGGGACTTCGCCCTTGCCACCCGAGCGCTTAGCTTCATACGCCCAGGTGAGCCACGTTGCCTGGCCTTCCATGACGGCTTCGCGAGCGGTGGACGCGTCGGAATCGGGCGAGCCCTGGTTGAGGTACTTGCCGAGCGGGTGCTGCTGATCGGCGAGGGCGTGGGCCAGCTCATGGACCAGCGCCATCTGCTGCTCTTCGCCCGCGGGAGTGGAATCGATGATGTAGAGGCGCTTCTTCCGGTAATCGTAGAAGGCGGCGGCCTGCTCGCCCAGCAAGTCTTCCGTCTCACGGCCGAGATTGAAATCCTGCGGGACTAAGCCAAACATCTTGAGCGCCAGCTCTTCGGCGCGCGTTTCCTTGTCGTGGGAGCTGTCCTTGATATGCGACGAAAGATAGCGCTGGAACTTGTCCTTGGAAAGGATCTCCGACGGCACCTTCCGCTTCACGGGCCAGCCGGTGATTTCCGCCAGGGTCGATACCATTTGGTCCATCTGAGAAAAGACGGCGGGCGGGGTAATGGCGGGCGCGGGTTCCGCGAAGGCGGCGGCTGCGAACAGCAACACGGCGACGGACAGGCGGCGGAACATTGGAGTCACCAGTGAAGTCACCAGCGTAGCACGCTGCCAGACGCGGCTCACCCGGAAGCCATCGCTTAGTGCCGTGTGATCACCACGCTACGCCAGCCAGCGTTGCCTGCGGCGTCCGCGGCGCGAACCGTCACCGAATTGTTCCCTACAAGAAGCGGAATTGTGGCCGACCAGGCGGTGGTTCCGGCAGCCACTCCGGCGGTTCCGAAGTTGGTGGCCCAGGAAACCAGTGTCACTCCGACGTTGTCGCTGGCGACGCCGGCAATGGTGACGGAGGCGGCAGTGGTGGACATGGTTCCAGTGGAGGGTGTAGTGATGGTCAGCGCTGGCGCGGTGGTGTCGGAGCTTCCGCCTCCGGAACCGCCTCCGGAACCAGTAGTGGTGACGGATTGCCGCGTGATGGTCATCGCTTTCGCGATGCGGCTGGCCGCGGTGGACGCCGTGATGGTGATGGTGTTCGCGCCAGTTACCAGGGGAACATTGACGATGCTCCAGGCCGATGCGAAACCCGCAGCGGTCCCGGAAGCTCCGCCGCTCGACGACCACGTCACCGTAATTCCGCCGATCCCGCCGGCTGCCGATCCCGACAAGCTGACGCTCGATGCGGTAGTGGTGGAAGCCACTGCGTTCACGGTCAGAGCCAGAGGAGACGGGACGGTGGTAGCCGGACTTGGCGCGGCATAGAGCGTGAGGATTGCGGCCACGTCGGGGGCGGCCAGAGTCGTGACCATTTTGTAATAGGGATACATGACGGCAGTGGGGTCGTCGGAATGTCCTAGGCCGAGCGCGTGACCGAGTTCGTGCAGCGCCACGCTGAACAGGTCGGTATTCACGCCAATGTGCCAGCTTTCGGAGTCGTCAAAATGCATGTCGCCGGCAATGGGTTCGGGGTTGGGAGGCGCGGGGTAGAAGGTGTGGGCCACAACGCCGCCGGGGCCGTCAAAGGGGTAGCCGTCACCGTGATCGTAAGCGGCGAAAAGGACATTCACGGTGGCGGTGCCGAAGCTGTTCGTACCGGGTCGCCAGGTGATCGAGGCCACCTTGGACCATTCCGCCATCGCACGCTCGATCTCGGCCTGCGCGGCGGTGGCTCCAAGCTGAGCAGTCATCTGGCTAAAGACGTAGCTGATGGTGGCCGCGCCAAGGCCGGGGCCGTCCCAGCCGTTGCCATAGGTAGGAATGGATTGCCCGGTGGGACCATTTGTCGTGAGCGCGCCGGCATAGTAGCGGGCCGGGATGTTGAGAATCAGCTCGCGGGATGCCGGGAAAACATACGCCACTTCATCCAGCAGTGTGAGGGCAGCGAGCGCTGCCGCTGCTCGGTTTGGTTCAACATGAAACATCAAGTGGGACGGATTTAGGTCGGGATTATCCAGCGGGATGAGTCCCATATTGAGAAGCGTGCCGCGCGCGCGGTTCATGTCGGTATCGGGGTGGAATTCCACAATGAAATATCCACGTGTTTGGGCGCCCCTTCCGCGGACGGAGCGCTTCTGAGGCAACGGCGCGATCATGGTCGCAACCAGCGGGCTGATCTTAGCCTGCGGGGGAATAGCCGCGGCGTAGTTGACTCCCAGCGCCGCGACATCGGTCGGCTGCGCGACGATGACCAGCAAGCCGTTATCCGGCACGTCGCCAATAACTTGGACGCCGCTTCGTGTCAGATCTCTCACCATCGCGGCCGTGGGATGCCTTGGAAAGTGGAGTAACAAGTGCCCAGCGCCGTCAAGATTGGGACTGGCAATTTCGGTGACGATCGCGGCGGGATCGGTTTCCACGTCCCCCGACTTGAGATGCATTACGGATTGGCCTGAGGAAATAGCAGCGAAAAGATAGCAGATCGGAAAAAGCCGTATTGCTCGAACCATATTCCCCTCATCGTCTTCCGATGAGAAAATCGCTCCCGAAATAGTACTCACTTGCTATAAGGCTTTGCCTATCCCATGCGTATTGCGCTCGTCATTCCGCTTTTGGCACTAACTGTGAACGGCCAGCCTCCGGGCTATTTGATCAGCACGGTAGCCGGAAGCGGCTGGATCGGCGATGGCGGTCCCGCGACACAAGCGATCTTGCGGCAACCAGGCGGTGTCGCGGCGGATGCCGCGGGCAATATTTATATCGTGGAAACCGGCGGCAACCGTGTGCGCAAGATGGATCGCTCGGGTGCGATCACAACGCTGGCCGGAACGGGTGTGGCGGGTTTCAGCGGGGACGGCGGTCCGGCCGCGCAGGCGCAACTGGCGTCGCCTTACGGAGTGGTGGCCGACATTCTGGGCAACGTCTATATCGCCGACCTGGGGAATGCGCGGGTACGCCGCGTCGGGCTGGATGGCAACATCACGACGGTGGCCGGAGGCGGCACGCTCGACCCGAGTCCCGCGAATGAAGGCATGCCCGGCGTGTCCATGCGTCTGCTCGCGCCGCGTAATATTCTGGCGGACGACCAACTCAATCTTTATGTTTCCGATTTCACGGGTCATCGCGTGTTCCGGCTCTCCGCGGGTGGTCTGCTCACTACCGTGGCCGGCACCGGCGCGGCGGGATATTCGGGCGACGGCGGGCCGCCGGCTGCGGCGCAGCTCGCTTTTCCGGCGGGTTTGACGATCGGATTCGACGGATCTCTCTATATCGCCGACAGTGCAAACCACGCGGTGCGCCGTATTGCGAACGGCATCATCACCACGTTCGCTTCAGTGGGAACTCCGGTTGGACTGGCGTTCGATGTTTTGGCTACATTGTATGTGGCCGACGCGGAGACAGGCACTGTGCTGCGATTTCCGGTCAGCGGCGCCCTGCCACCTCTGAATCTAGCCGCCGGCGATGTAGCTCGCGCGCCGGACTTGAGTCTGTATTTCGCGGAAAGCGCCGCCGGTATTGTGCAGCGCATCCCGCTTTCCGGAGACATTGCGCTCGCCGCCGGCGGAGCCGACCCCGGGCGCGGAGATGGCGCAGCGGCCACCGTCGCGCTACTGAATCATCCCAGTGGCGTAGCCGCGGACGCGTCCGGCAACGTGTATATTGCCGACCGCGACAACCATCGCGTGCGGCGCGTGGCGTTGGACGGCACCATCACGACGGTCGTGCCCAACGTCGCGTGGTCCGCGCCCAGCGGAGTAAGCGTCGATCCGGCCGGGAACATTTATGTTGTAGACACTGGCCTCAAGCAGGTAGTGCGGATCGCACCCGCCGGAACAGTGCAGCCGATTGCGCCAAGTCTGTTGAATGCGCCGGTCGACGTCATCGCAGACGCACTGGGTAACATCTATATCGCAGACGCGGGCGCCAGCAATATCCGTAGGGTGGACGCGGCGGGCGCAGTCTCTACACTGGTCGAGAATCTGGCCGGGCCGCACGGGCTGGCGCTCGACGGTGCGGGCCATCTGTTTTTCACCGAGCAGGACGCAGCGCGCGTGCAGCGTCTCGACTTGGCTACGGGCAGCGTGACCCAACTCGGCGCCGGCGCGTGGAGCATTCCGCGCGGCATTGCCGTGGATGCGGCGGGCGACGTGTTTGTCGCCGATACCGGACGCCAGCAGATTATGCGCGTCGATTCCGCGGGCGCGGTGACGGTCGTGGCTGGGATGCCTAGCACTGGGCCCGGCACTGCCGGCTTTTCGGGCGACGGCGGAGCCGCGGACAGCGCTCAGTTGAATTTCCCTTGGGACGTGGCTATCGGCCCCGCCGGCGCGCTGTACGTTGCGGATCTGGAGAACAATCGCGTCCGGCTACTGACTCCGCAAACCACGCCACCGCCGGCCGCCACGATTTCAGCACTGAACGGAGCTAGTCTGGCGCCGGGACCAGTGGCTCCCGGCATGCTCCTGGTGGTGCGCGGAACAGGCATTCCCGCCGCGGATGCGGCCAACACCATCATCCTGATCAACTCAATTCTGGTCCCGATACTGGCCATGGACGATACCCAGATCCAGGTGCAGGCACCGGCGACACTGGCGACTCCCGACGAGGCCCAGATCGTGATCGTGCACCAAGGCGGTATCGCCGCGACGATCAATGTCGCGACTGCGGCAGCCGCGCCGGCGCTGTTCCCGATTGATCCGCAGGCCGTGCAAGCGGCGCCTGGTGCGATCGTCACGTTGTACGGAACGGGCCTCGGCCTGGGCGATCTGCCGGTGACCGCAAGCATCGGCGGCGTTGACGCGGAGGTAGTGTCGCTCGATCCATCGCCCGGCTATACCGGTTTGTTTCGAATCGATTTAAGGGTTCCGGCCGCAGCGGTGCCGGGACTCGCCAGCGTCGTCGTCACAGTCGGCGGCGCAGCCAGTCAGGCGGGCGTAAGCCTCACTGTCTTGACGCGGTGATTACCGTGGCGTGACTACCACGGCATTTGGCGCTTGGTGAACTTGCGCCCGATTTCCGCCGTCGCCTGGCTCGCTGGTCCGATCATGACGCCTTCCTTAATCATGTCGATCACATCGTTGGCGGCAAACGAATTCAGGAAGAAAATTTTGTTGGCCTTGCACGCGGCGAAAACCTTGGCCCGCGCGGCTTGCATGCGCGGATCCTTCACTGTATCTTTCCCGCGGACTCCCAGCGACAGAGCCATGTCGCCCGGACCCCACTCGGCGAAAGCAATGCCGGGAATCTTCAGCGTCTCCTCGACATTCGCCAGCGCGTACTTGTCCTCGATTTTCACGCCGAGCAGCAACTCGCCGTTGGGATTCAAAGGCCACGCGTCGGCTTTATCCAAATACTGTTCGTCCGAGATGCCCCAAATCTTGGCCGCAGTCGGAGTCCCGTGGGCGCCGCGCCGCCCTTCTTTAAGGCCCTTATCCAATCCCTGTTTGTGGATTGGGAAGCGCACGGCTTCGATAAAGGCGCGCACGCCAGCGGGCGAATCGGCGTGGGTCAGCAGGACCCCGTGTACGCCGGTCGCGAGCACTTGCTGAAACATCCAAGCGTTGGCGCGGACCGAAGCTTCGTCGAGCCCGTTCACGGGAACGTTGACGATCACCGCCGGCGTGCGATGTCCGCTCTTGGTCGGACCGCCCGCAACCAGCCCTTGCATGTATTCCGACAGTCCCTTGACATCGAAAGGCGCGTGCTCCATGTCGTAGCTGATGTAATCGGCAAAAGTCTGGGCGTCTTTCTTGCCCTGCTCGAAACTTCCGTTGGTGCCGGAATGCGAGCCGGTGTAATAGATCGGCTGCCCTTGTTCCAGGAGCTCGATCGCGCGGTTAACGTGCTTGGTCTTAGGCAGTTCAGCGGCGGCGATGAAGGCTACACTGGCAACCAGACCGAACCCGGCCAGCATCGCGGCCAGCCTGACTTTCGTGTTTCCCATCGACATAGGTGGAATTCTCCTTTTGAACAGCAAACAGTTTAGTCCAAATTTTGGACGGGCGTAAGGGGCGCGTCGCCGGGTTCATGGGTAGTCGGATAAATTTGTCCCACTACCGGTTCATGACATCGACGCAGGGCCTGCGAGGTAACGCTATACTAAAGATGTCTGCCCCGCGCGCGGTCCGACTCTGTAGATCCCAAGCATGTTATCTCTTAACAACATTTCTATGCGCTACGGCGCCCGCATCCTGTTTGAGGATGTGACGACCACCTTCCAGGCAGGCCGCCGCTATGCGGTCACCGGGCCCAATGGCGCAGGCAAGTCCACGCTCATGAAGATCATCACGGGCGAGATCGAGCCGACCAAAGGCTCTGTGACGCGGCCCAAGAAAATGGGCGTGCTGAGCCAGGACCAGTTTGCCTTCGACGCCTTCCGCGTGGTCGACGCCGTCATCATGGGCAACAAGCTCCTATGGGCCGCGCTCGAAGAACGCGAGGCGCTCTATTCGAAAGACCCCGAGCTGCTCACCGACGAAGACGGCATGCGGTTGGGCGAACTCGAAGGCATCGTCGGCGATGAAGGCGGCTATACGGCGGAGACCGACGCCGCGGTTTTGCTCGACGGCTTGGATATCCCTGAGTCGCTGCATGACCGCAAGATGGGCGAATTGCAGGGCGGCCAAAAAGTACGCGTGCTGCTGGCGCAGGCGCTGTTCGGAACACCCGGTGTGCTACTGCTCGACGAGCCAACCAACAACCTGGATCTCGATTCAGTCCATTGGCTGCAGGATTACCTGATTCGCTATCAAGGCTGCCTGATCGTCATCTCGCATGATCGCCACTTCCTCAACGAAGTCTGCACGCACATCGCCGATATCGATTACGAAACCATCATCACTTATACCGGCGGCTACGACGACATGGTCTTGCAGAAGACTCAGGTCCGTTCCCGCATTGAGTCGCAGAACGCCCAGCGCGAAAAAAAGATCGAGCAGTTGAACGAATTCATTCAGCGCTTCGCGGCGGGCACGCGGTCTTCGCAGGTGACCTCGCGCCGCAAGGAAGTCGAGCGCTTGCAGACTTCGGACTTGGCCCGCTCCAACATCGCGCGCCCCTTCATCCGCTTTGAAATGAAGCGCCCGTCGGGCCGCCATCCGCTCGAAATCAAGGGGCTGGCGAAGGCCTATGACGACACCAAGGTGATCAGCAACTTCACCGCCAGCATCAGCCGCGGCGAGAAGATCGCGCTGATGGGCCGCAACGGGGCGGGGAAGACCACCATGCTGCGCTCGATCGTCGAAGCGGGCTTCGCCGACGCGGGCACGGCGGAGTGGGGCCATGAAGTGTCGGTGGGCTACTTCGCGCAGGATCACCGCGAGTCAATTCCCAACGGTTATACGCTGCTCGAATTCCTGCACAGCTTCGATGAGCAAGCGGCGCAGGAAGAGCTGCGTGGGCTGCTGGGGCAGATGCTGTTCTCAGGCGACGACGCGCTAAAGAAGACCGACGCGCTCTCCGGTGGCGAGGCCGCGCGCATCATCTTTTGCAAGCTGATGCTCGAAAAACCGAACTTCCTGGTGCTGGACGAACCCACCAATCACCTGGATCTGGAATCCATTAACGCGCTTAATATCGCGCTGCAGAAGTACGACGGGACGGTGCTGCTGGTCACGCACGATCACGACGTGATCGATGAAGTCGCGACTCGCATCTGGCACTTCGATCACGGCAAGATTGAAGACTTCAAGGGCCCCTACGAAGAGTACATGAGCCACGCGAAGCAGACGGTGGCTCGTTAAGATCGAGCCGCTCTAGCGATCCCTCTCGAACAACGATTTCCATTTCTGGATGAGCGTTATCGATGGGATGGCTTGCGTGCCCCGGCGTCGCGCCGCCCGGCATTGCGCGGTCCAGTATTACGCGGTCCAGTATTACGCGATCCAGCCGCACGCGGTCCATTATCACGTGGCGCGGCGTTCCGTAGTGCAGCGGTCGGTGGCGCAGCGCTCCGTGGTCCGGAATCACGTTGTCCAGCGTTGCGTGGACCAGTATTACGAGTTCCCGAGCTGCCCTCCGCAACCTTATGAAATCCTGCCTCACGGGGTCCACGCTTCGGCGCTGGTTTTCGCGCGGAGGGTGTCCCAGTCGATGTGGCGGTTGCGTCCGACTCGGCCACCACATTCATCCTGGCGCGCGAGGCCGGATTCTCATTTGCAACGTCATTCAACTTAAGAACCCTGCGGAACTTTTCAACTTCCTGGGGCGTCAGGGAGCGGTAGCGCGCGGGCGCGACATCCAGTTCCAGGAATCCAATCTTCACGCGCCGCAGTTTTTCGACTAGCTTGCCGAAATGTTTGAACATGATGCGGATCTGGTTCTGTCGGCCCTCGGTGATCTTCACTTCGTACCAGGGATTCGGGCCGTGCTTAATGCGCTTCAGCTCCGCCGGCGCCGTTCTTCGGCCATGCATGGGGATGCCCTCGCGAAACTGCTTCTCCTGTGTTTCGGTCAGGCCGCCGGTCACCTTCACTACGTAAGTCTTGGTGACGTGGTTGGCGGGCGCGGTGAGGCGGTGCGCGAACTCGCCGTCATTGGTCAGCAGCAGCAGCCCCTCGCTGTGATAATCCAGGCGGCCCACCGGGAACACGCGCTCGCGGACGCCGCGCATCAGGTGCATGACGGTTTGGCGGCCCTCGGGATCGGAAACCGTAGTCATGCATTCCTTGGGCTTGTTGAGCGCGATATAGGTCAGGTGCTTGGGGGCGCGCAGCAGGCGTCCGTCGACCTTGATATGATCGTTGTCGATATCGGCTTTGGAACCCAGCTCGGTAACGGTCTTCCCGTTCACTGAAACGCGCCCTTCGACGATCAGTTCTTCGGCTTTGCGGCGGCTAGTCACGCCCGCTTGCGAAAGGATTTTTTGCAGACGTTCTTCAGGCATTTTCCGCCGGCGGCGCTTCGGACGCGTCCGAGGTTTCGAGCGGCAATTCCGCTTGCGGTGACGGCTCGGCTTCGGACTCCGCTTCACTCACCGATAGCCGCCCCAGCTCCTCGAATTCTTTTAGCGTAGGCAGCTCCGTTAAGTCCTTCAATCCGAACTGCACCAGGAAGTCCTTGGTGGTTTTATAAAGGATCGGCTTGCCGACTACGTTCTTGCGCCCCGCCTCTGCGATCAGCTTCCGGTCGAGCAAGGTTTGCAGCACGCTCGCGCCCTGCACGCCGCGAATGTCCATGATCTCGGGCGTGGTCACGGGCTGCTTATACGCGATCACCGCCAGTGTTTCGAGCGCCGCGAGCGACAGCTTCAGCGGCGGAGTCAGCTTCTTCACGAATGCACGCACCGCTTCGTGATGCTCGGCCTTGGTGGCCATCTTGTAGCCACCCGCAACCTCGCGGATGCTCAGCCCATGCCCGGGCGCGGCGTATTCCGCCACCAGTTCATCCAGCAGCCGCTTGACCACGTCGATAGGCCGTTCGAGCGCCGCCGCCATCTGCTGCGCCGAGAGCGGCTCATCGGTGA
>Ga0207667_10005654_pt1 | contig 15244 bp, 15 predicted proteins | sample KBSCornC52_FD_184301 | JGI IMG/M metagenome (GOLD analysis project Ga0207667, IMG submission 184301) | Corn rhizosphere microbial communities from Kellogg Biological Station, Michigan, USA - KBS Corn C5-2 (SPAdes) (version 2) | ecosystem: Host-associated > Plants > Roots > Rhizosphere > Soil ... | reverse complement strand
ATGGCCCGTAACCTAAGGTTGCTGCGTTGCTTCACGCCGTTGCACCCGCGCCATCGCCCAGCGCGTCCTCGGCGTCCCGCTTCGCCTGCCGCTTCAAACGCTTGCGATACGCGAACATCGCGACGAATACGCTCAGCTCATACAGCACATACAGCGGTATCGCGAGCGCGAATAACGAATAAGGGTCTGCGCCAGGAGTGATGAATGCGGCGGCGGTCAGACACACCACGACTGCGTGCCTTCTGTACTTTGACAGGAACTGCGGCGTGATCAATCCGAGGGCAGTGAGAGCGAGAATCGCGATCGGGACCTCGAACACGACCCCGAACGCAAGGCACATGCTGATCGCGAAGTCGAAGTACTCGGTCGCCGAGATCATCGGCGTCAGCGCCGTTGACTCGATGCTCATCAGAAACTGAAGCGTGAGCGGCAGCACGACGAAATAGCTGAGCGATACTCCGGCAAGAAACAAAGCGACCATCGCGACCAACACCGGAACCACGACTTTTTTTTCGTGGGCGTAGAGCGCCGGCGCCAAAAAACCCCACACCTGTCCGACAATCACTGGCGAAGCCAGGATCAAGCCCAGCACCAGCGACGCGTTAAGCAGGATGTGGAAGGACGTACCCGGGTGGGTGTAAATGAGCTTCTGTCCGTGCAACAACGGCAGAATCGGACGCTCCAGCAGGCGGATTATATCGAGCCTGGAGAGCAACACGAAAGCGACCACCACACCAATGATCACCGCGCCGCCAATCCAGAAGAGTCGCTTGCGCAGCTCCTCCAGATGGTCCAGGAATGGCATCTCGTTGCCAGGAGCTTCGCTCATGCTACTGCTCGGTTCTACCGGATCGATTGCAGACGCTCGTCGGCGAGCGCGGCCTCGTCAGAGCGCGGAAAGCGCTTGATGATGTCCTGGAACATGCGCTTGGCCTCCGCGGTTTTCTTCGAGGCCTGCATCTGCAGCGCACGCTTGTACATCGCCGTCGGAACGCGCGGCGATGTCGGGTACTTCGCGATCAGCGATGCGTACTCCGCGTCCGCGGCGTCGGCGTTCCGCTCGGCAGCGTATGCCTGAGCGGTATAGAACATCGCCTCGGGGACGAGATCGGATTTCGGATACTTCGAGATCAGCTCACCGAACGCTGCTCGCGCCGCGACATTCCCGCCCTTGAGAAGCTGATCGCGTCCGGCCTGCAACAGCTGGCCTGGTCCGGGTCCGCTCACAACCGGCCCGGCGCTCGAAGCAGTGCTGTCGATGCGCGGAGCGACGTCGGTTTGGCTGGTTTTCTCTTCGACCGCCGCGCGCATGTCGCGCAGCTGCCGCTCGCTCTGGCCACTCAGGTCCTGGAGCTGCGAGATATCCTCCTTCATCGCCGCAAGATCGGACTCATTTGCGGTACGCATCGCGTTGACTCTCTTGCTCAACGCGTTGATGGAGTCGCTGAGCGATCGCACCGTGCGACTCATGTCGACCAGATAGGCACGCTGAACCGAATCGGCGGCGTTCGAGCCGGCGCGCGCGCCGATCAGCTGCATTTGCAGATTGTCGAAGTCGGACTTCGTCGCGAAGAAGCAACCGGCGAGCGCGAACGGAAGAACGCAGAATATGAATGGAGACGTTTTAGTCATTGTGAGTATGTCCCTACTTCCGGATTGGCGAGAACCGGCGACCACGCCGCCAATCTCGCTCCCCTGCTGTGGGTGAGCTGCCGCGCCCGGCCAGACTCGGTGTCGAGAATCCACAGCTGCTTGTCACCTCCACGCGACGAAGTGAAGACGATGTGCCGCCCGTCGGGTGCCCAGGACGGATCTTCGTTCTCGCCTTCGCTGGTGAGCTGCTTCGGAACGCGATCCCGCAAGTCGATCATCCAGACCTGGAAATTTCCATTCTGCTGCTCGTATGCGATCGCACGGCCGTCAGGTGACCAGTCCGGGCTCGCGCGATAGCTGCGCACGCCCGCGGTATAGGGTGTAAGCAGCTGAACGTTGGACCCGTCCGCATCCATAATATACACCTGCGGCGAACCCGACTTTCCGGAGATGAACGCGATCTGATGACCGTCCGGACTGTATGACGGCGAGGTGTTATCCGTACCTCTGCCGATGGTGATTTTTTTCGGCAGACCTGAGTCGAGACCCGCAAGCACGAGATCGGTACCGTTACCGGTTCCCTGCGCGTAAAGGATTGCGTTTCCGCCTGGCTGGTACACGGGCGTGATGTTGAGCCCGGCGCGAATCTGACTGATCCTGCGCGTGCGACCCGTGCGCACATCGAGCTCCTGCACCTGGGTCCCGGCGTTGCCGAGAACGGTGAAGACAACCGTCCCGCCAGTCGGAGACCACGCGGGTGACAACGCTCCGCGACCTGTCGTGATCGCACGAGTCTCAGCGCCATCGCTGTCGACGATTTTCAGCTCGCCGTTGTTGACGTATGCAATGCGCGTTTGAGCGATTCGGCGCTTACCGAAAATCCACTGCTCTATCTGGTCCGACACTCCATGGAGCGCGAACCGCCAATCCCTGTCCCGCCGGTCGAAGAGAAAGTGCTCGGACTGAAGCAGCTCCCCTTTGGCGACGTCGTATGCCGCCACGTGCAACCCTTGATTCGTGGGGGTCATGCGAATGAGAAGTGCCGCACCGAACTTGGCCACCAGAGGGAAATTGAGTTTCTCACCCGGCTCTGGCACCAGACCGCTGAGCGTCTTGTCGTCGAGCGCGATCACAGTCGTGCGATCGCTGTAATCCAGATCGCGTTGCACGATGACCCGCAGCGAATCGTCGCCGTATTCGTCCTGCACCGGCAGCACGATCACTCCGGGCTTGGTTCCCGCGGCGTAGCTGAGCCCGAGTCTTACGCCCGGAGCAGTCGTCGTATCCTGCGCGCGTAGAAGCTGCGGCAGCGCGACCGACGAGTACGCCGCGACCAGGAAGAACCCGCGTGCGAAGCGTCTCACTTCAGGAACTCGGGGTCGAAGCTGAAAACGACCGGAAGCACGTCGTCCGGAAATCCGGCCGGCAGCGGGCCGAACCTGCCCGTGCTCGAGGCTGCCTCAACGGCGCCCTGCGCTTCGAGGTCGAAGGAGAAGTTGCCCGAGCGTCTGATGAATGAGAGGTCCGATACAGAGCCGTCGCGATGGATCAGAAACCTTACCTCCGCCTTGAGCCGCGCAGCAGGATTCCGCGGTTTGAAGTTGATTGCAATCTGGCGAACGATGTTGTTCAGGTACCCTGGAAACGGGAACTCGATCCCATCGCTGCGCACCGAAGCGACATCGGTTCCCTTGCCACCGGTCGGTCCGCCCCCCGCTTTGGGGGCCGCTGTCTTCGGCTGCGGCGTGACTTTGGCTTCCGTAGGAGTACTCACCTTGGGCGACGGCGAAACTTTCCCCTCTGTCGGCGTCGCTCGCGCTGGTGTCTTTTGCGCGGGCTTCGCCTTCGGAAGGGGCATTTCCTTAACGGTTGACTGAGTCGCGGTCGGCTGGGTAACAGATGTAGTCGTGACGGCCTGCGATGGGCTCACCTCACCGATCGCCCTTTCCCCCGGTGGCGCGGCCACGATTTCGACGCGATACATCGGCGGCAGCGCTACCGGCCTTCGCTCCTTGAGCGTACTGAAGAGCAGCGTGGCGATCGCCGCGTGAAGTATCGCCGAGAGCGTGAAAGGGGCGAGTCGCGACCCACCCTCTCGGCCAGCCATTATTTCGTCGCTGGCGGCTCAGCCACCAGTCCTATATCACCTACGCCACTCGCGCGCATGATTGCGAGCACCTGCACGACCGACCCATACGGAACGTGGTCGTCGGCCCGCAAGTAGACGCCACCCGATCCACGTCTCTGGGCGAGCGCCTTGAAGCTCGCCGAGAATTGGCTGAGCGTCAGTCGCGCATCATCGACGTAGATGGTGCCCGTTCGGTCAACCGTCACAGTGAGTCCGCTCTTGGACTCGAGCGGACGCGCCTGAGCCTTGGGGAGCGAGATGTCCACGCCACCCTGCATCATCGGCGCGGTGATCATGAAGATGATCATCAACAGCATCATCACGTCGATCAGGCTCACTACGTTGATCTCGGCGTTGAGCACGAGCCGGTCGCGTCCGCGTCGGCGCGCCATCAGCTCATTCCCTTTCCGACAATCAACACCATTAAATCATGCCCTCTCGGACCATCAGCGCGATGAACTCCGATCCGATACTCTCGAGCTGTCCCTCGACCTTGTTCAGACGCGCCGCGAAGATGTTGTAGGCGAACACCGCCGGAATTGCCACGCTGAGCGCCGCCGCCGTCGCGATCAGCGCCTCGGCAACGCCTGGAGCGACAGCACCGATGTTGCCGGATCCCTTTGACGCGATTCCGACGAAGGCATCGATGACGCCGAGTACCGTTCCGAGAAGCCCGATGAGAGGGCTGACAGACCCGATCGTCGCCAGCGCGGTCACCCACTTGCCGAGTCGGTCGCGCTCGGTCGTCGTTTCGGCGTCGAGAACGAGCTGAAGCGCCTCGACTTGCGCGGCGCTGAAACGCGCCGAGCGCTCCGAAGTTTCGCGAAGGGCAGGCGTGGTTTCCGAGATGAAGCGCATCGCGCGCTCCATGATCCTCGCCGGCGGGCCGCCATCGGTGCGAGCAAGTTGCGCTGCGCGATCGACTGTCGGCACTCCGGCAAAGTCATCAGCAAACGCGCGCGTTATTCGCAGCGCCTTCTTCAACTCGAACCACTTTGCGAAGATGATTCCCCAACTTATGAGGGATAGCACAACCAGAATCCCCAGAACGATCTTCGTCGCCCCAGTGGAGTTCGTCACAAGCTCCATCGGCGAGCTGGGTATCGCCTGGCTGACCTGCATGAAAAACTGATTCAAATCGATGCTCCGGCGCCGCGGCTACATGTCATCGGCTGCGCTCCCGGTCGTATCGTCGCGAGTCGCGCTCTTCTCCAGCGCGAACAGGTATCGCGCCGCGTCCACAACGCCGAGGCCGCGCCCATTCGCCGCTGCCGCCTTCAATCGCACGCTGGGCTCGTGCAGGAATTTGTTCATCAGTGATTTCGAGAAATGTTCGATTGCATCTGCCTGCTCAGGCGAGAGAGGCCCGAGACGCCGCAACGCCGCCGCAAGCTCCGCGCTCCGCAGCTTGTCCATCTCCTCGCGAAACTCCCGCACGACCGGTACCGCTGCCAGCCCTGCGACCCAGTCCCAGTATTTCTGAACCTCTTCAGCAATGATTTTTCGCGCGGATGGCACGTCTTCACTCCGCTGCTCGAGATTGGCGGCGGCCGCGGCGCGAAGATCATCCAGATCGTAGAGAAACACGTTCCCGATGTCTCCGACCGCGACTTCCACATCCCGCGGAAGCGCGATATCGAGTATGCAAAGTGGCCTGTCACCGCGAGCTTCGAGGGAATCGCGAACGCGATCAACCGTGACGACTGGAACTGGCGACGCCGTCGAACAGATGAGGACGTCGACGTCGCGAAGTGATGCCCAGCATTCGTCATAGTGCATCGCGGTGGCACCGTGCCGCTCGGCGAGAGTCTGTGCACGCTCGTGAGTTCGATTCGCCACGATCGCGACGCGCACCCCTTCGTTGAGCAGGCACTCCAGCGCGATCTCCGCGACGTCACCAGCGCCCAGCACCATCGCGCGTCTGCCCCCGAGCCCCCCAAAGATCTTCTTCGCGAGCTGAACGGCCGCAGAACTGACAGATGCCGCGCCCCTGCCAATGCCCGTCTCCTCTCGCGCGCGCGACGCGGCCAGCAGCGAGCTCTGGAACATTCGGTTGAGTATCGCGCCCGATTCCGCCCGACACTGTTCCCACGCGTCCTTGACCTGCCCCTGGATCTGCGCCTCGCCGAGAATCATCGATTCGAGACCGGCTGCGACTCCGAAAAGGTGTGTGGTCGCTTCGCGATCGTGGTGCACGTACATGAATCCGGCGGCGTCGGCACCAAGCCGGTCGCTGAGCAACGCAGAAATATCAGGGAGCGCGGATTCCGATTCTTCGACCGCGTAAATCTCGGTGCGGTTGCAGGTCGAGAGGATGACACCCTCACGGATAATTCCGTCGGAGCGCAGCCGAGCCAGCTCGCGAATTGCGTCGCGCGCGGCGAATGTCAGCTTCTCGCGGACATCGATAGGCGCTGTCATGTGGCTCACACCGGCTACGATCAACGCCACGAATCGACCTTCTCGGTTATTGAACCGTCTTCGACCGAGCTGCAGAAATCCTCGCCGATCAGCTTCGGCGCGGCGGCGCGCCACCGGTCATCGCCATCGGCGATAAGGCGCGACCGCAAACCTCGAAGCGCCGAAACGGCGCGCTCGTAGCGCCCGTCGAAACGCTCGGCGATGGCATCGCGTATTCTCGAGGCCGCTCCGGGGACGCCGCCCGAAGACACAGCAATAGTCACGTCCCCTGACCGGTGCAGCGCCATCGTATGAAAGTTTCCTTCGTCCGGATAATCGGTGATGTTGACGAGCTTGCCTCGCGAGTTCGCATCGACCGCGATCTGAGCATTTACTTCGCGCGAATCGGTGGCAGCGACGACGAGCGTCGCGTGATCGAGGTGCCTGGGGTGATACGCCTCTCGGACGATGGTGACGCGGCGCAGGCGCTCCGCCTCTTCCAGCTCGGGGCTGACGATTGGTGAGACAACCTGTACGTTTGCGCCCGCTTCAGCGAGCGAGAGGGCTTTTCGCGTCCCCACGGAGCCGCCGCCAATCACCACGGCGCTGACTCGTTCAGCGTGGAGCGCGATCGGGAAATCGCTCACAGGAACTGTCCCCGATTGAACGACGCCATTCTGAAGACCACGTACAGAGCGACGACGCTGGCGAATGTCACGGCGGACATGATGGCAGCACGTCGCGCCTGCCAACCGCGTAGTAATCGGCCGAGAACCAGGGCGCTGACGCCGACCCACGCGCCCAGCCCCCATATGATTTGCGGCAGAACCAGCGCGCGATACTCCAGCGAATAGGCGCCCGCGAGTGCCAGACCCAGCGTCAGTCCGAGGAACCCCGCGACCGAAGCAAAGTTGTTGACGCGATCGAGAGTGTCGAGTGGCGGAAAGAATCTGAAGATCGGCCCGAAGCGACCCGATTTGAGCTCCCGTCTCGCAACGAGGTACATCGTTCCAGCCGCGGCAGCCGTAGCATACGCGGCGATTCCTATGAAGCTCAGCACTATGTGCATCGTCAGCCAAACGGCGCGCGTGCCCTGCGGCTCGAGAAAGGGATGCATTCCGGCGAGGTTGCCGGCCATCGTGACAAACGCGGCGACAGGCGCCGCGATGAGTGTAAGGCTCACTTCGCGGGCAAGGCTCTCGACAACCACGAGCGACAGCGCGAGAAAGAGTCCGGCGAATGAAAGACCGGGCCCGAGTCCCGTCAGCGACGCTGCGCCGGCCTGACGGCTCAGGCTCGCCAGTGCCGTCGCATGCGCCCCAATTCCGAGCAGGAGGGCGATTACAACGCCAGCGACCGGAGCCTTTACGCGACGCGCAAACGGCAACGCGGCAATTGCCGCAGCGCCGAGATAAAACGTGACGGCAACGAAGTGGGCGATCGGAATCATCTGATCGCCTAATTTAATTCCCCGTTACTCGTTTAGGGCGTTATCGCGCGCTAAAGGCGGTCGCGACACATTCTCGCTACTTCTCCAGCCCAGCATTGTCGTCGCGCCAATAGTTGGCGCGAGCGACGCGTCCTGCTAGGGCATCTTCCCAGTGACTCGAACCGGCATTCCATCGCGTATTGTCGGCTGTATCTGGCGCACGATGATGACCGTCGATGCGTACTGCGTAACGCGCACGACCTGACCAATCCCCGCAACTACCAGCGGTGCTCGGGTTTTGTCCGCGCGGCCGACGGTGTTATCGAAGAACGTGATTTCGTCACCAACGTGAACGCCGCTCTTGGACGCCGGAGAAACCATCACGTAGTGCCCGATAGAAGGCAAAACGGGCCCCTCATGCACGTAGACGATCTTTCCTCCCGGTCCGCCGCCGAGTGGCGATAGCGTACCGGAGGGAAACGGAAGCTCGGGCGCGGGAACGAGTGCCTGCTGGAGCTTGATCTCGCCGAACTGCTTTATGACCCGTGCGATTGGCCGCTGGCCCTGCGGGAGGCTCTCTATGCGAAGGATGCCGGTCGGAATCACCACCTGGCCGAAGTCGCCAAGATCAGGTCCGAGAACGTACGACATGTAGCTATCGCCGATGCGTGGAATGCTGCCACGAGGGAGATCGAGAAAGAGGTCGTCGTTGATCTGATATCTGACCTGAACGATGCTGGTCTGGATGCCGGGACGATCCACGCTTGAAACGATTTTGCCGGGATCCCTTGGTCCACCTCCGCGTTCCGCATACGGGGCTGACTCTATCTCGCCCTGCCGCACGCCACCGGCCCGCGAGCGGACGACCACATCCGCCTGCTGCTGCTGCGCTGCGATAGTGCGAGCCATCGGCGACGCGAATACCGTCAGATCAGACCCTTGTGCATTCGTCAGCTGTTGCTGGGGCTGGCCCAGCGGCTGTGGCACGGGACGCGTCACAATGTGAGAGACGACTTCGCCAGCGCTGTCCGCGACCGCGAGAGCAGCTGGCTTCACTTCGGTTCCCCAGATGCGGATGACTTCGCCGGGATAGATCCAGTGCGGGTTCTTCACGACGTCGGTGTTGCGGCGAAAGATTTCCGGCCAGCGGAACGGGTCCTTGAGGTAGAACTTGGCCAAATCCCAGAGCGTATCGCCCTTCTTCACCACGTGCTTCACTTCCTTGCTGGTGTCCGTGGACATCACAAGGTTGTTGGTGGTGTCCGTCTGAGCGGGCTGCACCTTAGCGGGCTGCACGGTATCGGCGGGAGTGGCGGGAACCTGCGCCAGAGCGCTGGAGACGCCGCCCACCGAGAGGATGAGAGCCGCGCCAAGGATCGAGGCGCGAACGCCAGATCTCTTTGTGGCCGTTGACGATACCTTCAGGAAATTACCGATCACTCGTGCTCCCGGAACTTGACGGATGGACAAGACACCGCCGAGGGCGGGTCACCCATTGGACGGGGCGGGGCTGGGGAAAGTCACGGGGATCAGCATGGAGGCCGCTCGCCGCACACTTGCCACAAGAGTACTTCCTCCAGATAACAAGAACGGCCCCGCTTCGCGGGGCCGCCCAAGAAATAACTCCCCTGAAGCAGTTAGAAGGGAAGATCGTCGTCGGCTTCCTCGAGCGCGCCCGGGAAGTCCTCGAATTCGGCTCCCGCTGTCGCCCCGGCGCCTGCCTTCGCGCCAGCGGCCGCAGGTGCGCGGCTCCTTCCACTGCTCTCGCCTTCAAAATCACCGCCGCCCGACGATCCGCGTCCGCCACCCAGCATCAGGAGCTCGCGCACGTTTATCTCGGTGCTGTAGCGGGTCTGGTTCTCCTTGTCCTGCCACTGGCGATACTCGATCCGGCCCTCGACGTAGATCCGGTCGCCCTTCTTGCAGAACTTCTCGACGACATCGGCGAGCCCGGTGCCCTTGGAGTTCCACACCACGCACCGATGCCATTCGGTCTTCTCCTGCTTCTCACCGTTCGGCGAATTCCAGTTGCGCGTAGTCGCAATCGAAAACGTCGCGACCCGATTGCCCCCCGTTGTCGACCGGACTTCGGGATCACTGCCCAGATTTCCGATCAGCATCACTTTGTTCAGACTTCTGCTCACTGTGCCTCCTGGCGAGAGTTCGTTTCCCGCCCAGAATAGTATAGATGGGGCTTGGGGCCCGGACAAACCAACGATTTCATCGGTCAGCAAAACTGCTCGCCGATCTCTCCTCATCACCTTCGGCGGCTTCGAGAATCCTTCGCATCACCAGCGCGTCTTCGACCGGCCGTCGATAATAGTTCCGCCGCCGCCCGATCTCCGTAAAGCCCCGCGAGCCGTAAAGCGCTCGCGCCGCGGCATTCGATTCGCGGACCTCAAGAAACGCCGTTCTCACTCCGCGTCCGGCCAGCTCGAACAGGACCGCGTCGAGCATCTGTCCCGCCAGCCCCCTGCCCCGAAAGTCGCGCTCTACCGCGACGTTCAGAAGCTCGGCCTCTTCGCCCACCGAGAACGCGATCACATATCCGACAACTTTGAAATCCGGCGGATATCCAATTACATGAAAGATAGCAGGATGACCGCCGAGTAGACGCCGGAATGATTCCTCGGTCCACGGGTCGGCGAAGCTCGCGCGCTCGATGAGTACGATCTGATTCAGATCGGAGTCCACAGCGGGGCGAAGACGCGCGGTCATGTCGTGAGCGGCCGCCCGTGCGCGGCTTCCCAGCGCACCTGCGCCTCGGCGAGACGGCCGTAGTCCGGCTCCCAGGATGCGAGATTCACAGGGCCCGATTCGACGATCGCCGCAAGTATGGGCGCGACGCCCCGCGCGTGGGGATGGGCGTCGATCTCCTGGCCGGGTCCGACAATTCTGAGCGCCCGCTCTCTCAGACGAACTTCCTCCAGCCCGTCGGCCGACATGAGAATGGGTGCCTCGGACTGAACGGCCACTCCCGACTGTAAAAGGATGCGAGCGCAGTAGAATTCGCCCCGCATCGCGTCGAGGACCGAGAGATATTTCCCATTGGGGAGGGACGGTTGTGCCCCGGACACAATCAGCAGCAGCGACGACACCGCGTACAGCTCGACACCGTATCCCGCGGCGAGCCCCTTCGCCACCGATCCGGCCACACGCAGGCTGGTAAAGCTTCCCGGTCCCGCCCCGCAAACGATCCGCGCGATATCTGACCCGCACACCCCGGCCTCGTCGAGGCATTCCGCCACCGCAGGCATCAGCCTTTCCCCGCGCCCCGCGCGAGGAATTCCTCCGTCCTCTGCCTGTAGCGTTCGCTCCGCCACGACCTCTGCATCACGAATGACCGCCACGCTCCCCTGGTAAGTCGCTCCCTCGATGGCGAGCGTGATAGAGCGGGTCATCAGAGCGAGACCTTACCCGGCGAGCAGAATGCGACGCGTTGGGTCGTCAGGGACGTAGTCGAGATCGATAGGCAGATGATCGTCGGGCAGTCGTGCGCCGGCGCGCTCGGGCCACTCGACCAGTACCAAAGAACGGGATGATACAATCTCATCCCAGCCAATATTCGTCAGCTGGTCCGCAGACTCAAGGCGATACAGGTCGATGTGAAACACCGCGGATTTCTGGGCGCGATACTCGTGGATCAGCGCATACGTCGGACTCGTGATCTCGTCGCGCACCCCGTAGCCGGAACAGATCGCTTGCGCCAGCGTGGTTTTGCCGACACCAAGCTCTCCAGTGAGCGTGACGATCAGCGGCGGCGAGATCGAGCGGCCGAGCTCCTGTCCCCAATGCCGGAGCTCACTCTCAGTGACCTTGAGGTGACCTCTGTCGGCGCGCGGAGGAACGAGGTGCCGGTGAGCTGACATCTAGCGGCCGTGAAGGCCCGCCAGTGATCCTCGGCCGCTCTCGTGACGTCCCGCTTTCGCCTTGACCTCGAACAGCTCGTCGCGGAGACGCGCCGCGGTCTCGAAGTCGAGATTGGTCGCAGCTTCGCGCATCTGTGCCTCGAGCTCGGCGATCAACGCCGGCAGATTTTCCGTTCCATAGTGCGCCCCAGACTCGGCTACGCGGCGAACCTTTTCTTTCTCGCGCTCGTCACGCTCCACCCGGGAGTCAGCCACGCGCGTGGTGAACCGCACCTGGTCGACGCTCTTCTTCACGCTAATCGGTGTGATACCGTGCTCGAGATTGTACGCGGTCTGAATCACACGGCGGCGGTTGGTTTCGTCGATACAACGCTGCATCGAGCCCGTCATCTTGTCCGCGTAGAAAATCGCGCGGCCGCTCAAATGCCTGGCAGCACGCCCGACGGTCTGGATGAGCGAGCGATCGCTGCGCAGAAAGCCTTCCTGATCGGCGTCGAGAATCGCCACCAGTGAGACTTCGGGCAGATCGAGCCCTTCTCTCAATAGATTGATTCCGATCAACACGTCGAACTCACCCAGCCGCAAACCGCGGACGATCTCCATCCGCTCGATCGCGTCAATGTCCGCATGCATGTACCTCACGCGCACACCCATCTGCTGGAGATAGTCGGCGAGATCCTCGGCCATGCGCTTTGTGAGAGTCGTGACGAGAACGCGCTCTCCCCTTCTCTCTCGAATCCGAATCTCGTTCAGCAGGTCATCGACCTGACCACGAACCGGCCGCACCTCGATCTCCGGATCAACCAGACCTGTCGGACGAATGATCTGCTCGACGATTACCCCCTCCGACAGCCGCAGCTCGATATCCCCCGGTGTCGCGGTGATGTTGAGCGCGCGCGGTGTCAGCGACAAAAATTCGTCGAACATCAAGGGCCTGTTGTCGAGCGCGCTCGGCAACCGGAATCCATAGTCGACCAGAGTGAGCTTGCGTGCGCGGTCGCCGTTGAACATTCCACCGATCTGTGGCAGCGTGACGTGCGACTCGTCCACGACCACTAGAAAATCCTCTGGGAAATAATCGAACAGACACGCCGGCCGCTCGCCCTGCCCGCGCTCCGACAAATGCCGAGAATAATTCTCGATGCCCGCACATGTGCCGATCTCGAGCATCATCTCGATGTCGAAGTTCGTGCGCGACTCGAGCCGCTGTGCCTCGAGCAGCTTACCGGAGGATCGCAGCTCGGAGAGCCGCTGCACCAGCTCCTCCCGAATCAGTCGGACCGCCCGCTCGATCGTCGGACGCGATGTCACGAAATGCTTGGCCGGATAGACGGCCGTCCTCTCCAGATTGGCGATCGTGTCGCCAGTCAGCGGATTGATTTTGCTTATACGCTCGATCTCGTCGCCCCACATCTCGACCCTGACGCCCTGCTCTTCGTAAGCGGGAAGGATCTCTACCGTGTCGCCGCGCACGCGGAACGTGCCCCGCTCGAGCCCCATGTCGTTGCGTGAGTACTGGATCTTCACGAGCGATCGCAGGATGTCGTCGCGCGGAATCTTCTGTCCCTTCTTGAGCGTGACCATCTGCTCACGATAGCTGCGCGGGTCGCCCAAGCCGTAAATCGCGGACACAGTTGCCACGATTACGACGTCATCCCGCTCCATGAGACTCGACGTCGCGCGGAGCCGCAGTCTGTCAATGTCTTCGTTGATCGACGCGTCCTTCTCGATGTACGTGTCCGTCGTCGGGACGTACGCTTCGGGCTGGTAATAGTCGTAGTACGAGATGAAATACTCGACCGCGTTGTGTGGGAAAAAGCCCTTCAGCTCTCCGTACAACTGCGCCGCGAGAGTCTTATTGTGCGACAGCACGAGCGTCGGCCGCCCGAAATTCCTGATGACGTTCGCGACGGTCATCGTCTTTCCGGATCCGGTTACGCCGAGCAAGGTCTGGAAGCGGTCGCCCCGCTCCAGTCCCTTTGTCAGCTCCGCAATCGCTTTTGGCTGGTCGCCCGCAGGCGCGAAGGGCGCCTGTAAATCAAATACCGCCTTGGCCATTCTTTATATCACTGGAAAGCCGTTCGCGCCGCGCGACATCGGTCACGCCTTTGACACGTCTGGCAGCTTTGAGAATTTTCTGCAGGTGAGCTAGGTTGCCGACTTCGACCGCGAGCTCACCGATGACGTGGCCGTCTGAGCTGTGCAGCTCGAAGCTTCTGATATCGGTTCCCGTCGCCGAGACGGCAGTTGCGAGGTCGGCGTAGAGTCCGCGCCGGTCGGTTGCCTCGAGCGCCAGGCGAACCATGAACTTCTCTCCCTCCAGCTCCTTCCAGTCTATCTCGAGCCGGCGCTCCGGCTCCTGCACCAGCATCAGAAGGTTCGGACAATCCGAACGGTGAATGCTAACGCCTCGTCCCCTCGTTACGTACCCCACAACAGGGTCCCCGGGTACAGGCTGACAACATTGCGCGTACCGAACCATCAGCCCATCGACACCCTGAATGCGAACGCCCTTCGGGGCGCCACGGACCCGATCCACCAGCCAATCGAGCGGACCCTGCTTTGGAGCGTCGGGCGCTGTCTCGGCATCGGGATATAACTCGCGCACGATCTGCGAGACGTTGACGTCGCCCTGGCCAATCGACGCAATCAGGTGGTTGAGATCTGTCAGGTGCAGGATCTTGGCGACTTTCAGCAGGTCGGAATCTTCCGGCTTGGTGAGCCGCCGCCGCTTCAGCTCGCGGTCGAGAATCTCGCGACCGAGCTTGATCGAGGTGGTGTGCTCCTCGATGCGCAGCCGCTGGCGAATCTTGTGGCGCGCCCTTCCCGTTCTGACGTGCGCCAGCCAATCCCGGCTCGGCTTCGCCGACGGAGAGGTGATGATCTCCACGGTCTCCGAATTCTTCAGCTCGCGCGCCAGGCTCGCAATCCGTCCGTTGATGCGCGCGCCCTGACAGTGCAAGCCGACCTCGGTATGTACGGCGAATGCGAAGTCGATCGGGGTGGCGCCCTTCGGCAGCTGGATCACGTCGCCAGTCGGGGTGAACACGAAGATCTCGTCCTGGTAGAGATCGAGCTTCAGGAATTCGAGAAACTCGTCCGGCGTCTTGGCGTCCAGCTGCAGCTCGAGTACCTGTCTGAACCACTGGAGGGCGCGGTCGAGTTCGTCCGCGCTCTTCGAGTCTTCCTTGAACCGCCAGTGCGCCGCGATTCCGTACTCGGCTGTGCGGTGCATCAGGCGCGTGCGGATCTGAATCTCGAACAGTTGCCGCCCGGGTCCGAACACAGTCGTATGCAGCGACTGGTATCCGTTCGACTTTGGCTGCGCAATGTAATCCTTGATTCTTTCCTGCAGCGGCGTGAACTGATCGTGAATGACGCCGAGCGCGTGGTAGCAGTCGGGGACAGACTCGACGAGGACGCGGATCGCGAGCAAGTCGTAGATCTCCTCGTACGGCTTGTCCCACTTCTTCATCTTCTTCTGGATCGACCAGAGGTGCTTGGGTCGTCCGGTGACCTCGACGTTGGCGATCCCCGCCTTTTTCAGCTGGGCTTCCAGCGGCTCCCTCAGCTGTGCGATCGACTTCTCACGCTCGACGCGCCTGGTAGAGACTTTCTTGGCGAGCGTTTTGTAGTCCGAGGGCTCGAGGTGCTTGAATGCCAGATCCTCGAGCTCCCACCGGACGCGCGCCATTCCGAACCGGTGCGCAAGGGGGGCGTAAAGGTCACGGGTTTCGGTGGCGATGCGCTTCTGGCGATCTACGGGCAGGAACTCGAGCGTCCGCATGTTGTGGAGACGGTCCGCGAGCTTGATGAGAATTACCC
>Ga0207667_10005652_pt1 | contig 15254 bp, 9 predicted proteins | sample KBSCornC52_FD_184301 | JGI IMG/M metagenome (GOLD analysis project Ga0207667, IMG submission 184301) | Corn rhizosphere microbial communities from Kellogg Biological Station, Michigan, USA - KBS Corn C5-2 (SPAdes) (version 2) | ecosystem: Host-associated > Plants > Roots > Rhizosphere > Soil ... | reverse complement strand
CAACCTCGAAACCGTGAGCCCTATTGAGTTTTTCGGCGTAAACAATGGAAAATTAGACATTCTGAAAAAGAAATTTCCACGTTTAAAAATACTAAGCCGCGGCACACAAATAAAGTTGTCAGGCGCTCCGGAACAAATAGAGAACGCCAGGGATAAAATAAATCTTGCCGTTCAATACCTGGAGAGAAATGGCAACATGAGTGAAAATTACCTGGAACAGATTCTGGGTGGTGATGATGAAAAAGTGATCGATCATTTTATAGAAAAAAACCAGGCGGATGTATTGGTTTTTGGCCCTCACGGTAAAAGTGTGAGAGCAAGAACGGCGAATCAAAAGAAGATGGTGCAGGCCGTAGATAAAAATGATATTGTTTTTGCCATTGGTCCTGCCGGAACTGGTAAAACCTATACTGCTGTGGCTTTGGCGGTTCGCGCTTTAAAAAATAAGCAGGTAAGAAAAATTATCCTCACCCGCCCTGCGGTAGAAGCCGGAGAAAATCTTGGTTTCCTTCCGGGCGATTTGAAAGAAAAAATAGATCCGTATTTAAGGCCGCTTTACGATGCGCTTGATGATATGATTCCTGCTGATAAACTGGGTTATTATATGACCACACGAACCATTGAAATCGCTCCATTGGCTTACATGCGTGGACGCACACTCGATAATGCTTTTATCATTCTGGACGAAGCGCAAAACGCTACCGATCTTCAGTTAAAAATGTTTTTAACCAGGATAGGCGCGAGTGCAAAAGCAATTATTACCGGAGATATTACTCAAATTGACCTGCCTCCAAAAGTAAAAAGCGGTCTCGAAAAATCTGTCAGAATATTGGCTAATATTGATGGCATCGGGCATGTGGTGCTTGATGAAGAAGATGTAGTAAGGCATAAACTGGTAAAGGCAATCATCAAAGCATACGACAAAGAAAAATTGAAAGAACTGGAAGATTTGAAATAACGGATGGCTGGTTCTGAGTAATTTCTTTGCTGATTTTTACATCATTTAACTTTTTTTCAGATTAAATCCGGAATAATTTTTTTAGAGAGATCGAATAAACAAGCTTTAAAAGAAAGTTTGCTGCCATTTAAATCAAACTGATTTAAGTGGCAGCAAACCAATAAATAATCCGGATTTTCTTTTTCGATTTAAAATATTTTAGACGCCTGAAGGAGTGGAAGTCTCTGCGGCGGCGCTTGTATTATCGCCCTTTTTAAAAAATTCATCAAAATGTTTTTCTACATCAGGAAAATGTTCTTTGAGCGCCGTTGTAGCTTTATCCTTTAAATCATTAAAATAATTTTTTGCGCTTTCTGCGCCACTTTCCGCTTCATCTTTTAGCTTATGAAATTTGTCCTTTAAATTATCTTTCATTTTTTGTTTCTCTTCATCGGTAAGATTGCTGTATTTGTATGCGCCAAAAGCCGCAGCAGCACCGAGAAGTATGGCTGCAATATGTTTGTTGTCTACACTCATGGTTTTAAATTTTAATTGTTTGATTACTATCAAAACAACAATCTTGCCGCTTTCTTCGTTTGCTGTCAAGCCGCTTCCTTTTGCCACCCGAACCATCGTGCTAAGGGTGTCGCCTCCTTCTCTCTAAAATTATTTTTCTTTCGACTGACTGTCTCGCCAACTTTTTTGATTTTCTTCCATTGCTTTCTTCAATTCTGCTTGTTGTTTTTTCCACGCATCGCTCTCAAAAAATTGTTTTGTTTCAGCCATGGCTTTTTGCAGGTTTTTCTGTTGCTCTTTCCACGCATCACTTTTAAAATACGACATCAGGGAATCAGTTGAATGCTTCAATTCCTCCTGGTGTTTCTTGAAATATTCCTGCATTTGCAATCCATTTTTTTGTATTTCCTCCTGTTGTTTTTTCCATTCCGGGCTGTTGAAATATTCCTGTATATGTGCTGCACTTTTTTGAATTTGTTCCTGCTGCTTTTTCCATGCCGGGCTGTTGAAATATTCCTCCATTTTAGAAGCATTTTTTTGAATTTCCTTTTGTTGCTTTTTCCATGCAGGACTGTTGAAATATTTCTGCATTGCCAGCGAATTTTTCCGGATCAGTTGCTGTTGTTTTTTCCACGCATCACTTTGAAAATATTTTTGCATTGCGGCAGTACTTTTCTTTATTTCTTCCTGCTGCCGCTTCCATTCTTTACTGTTGAAAAAATCAGTAACCGGAGAAGTGGTATCTTTTATTTTATCAACCGGTGGCACTGGTGGTGCTGGCGGTGGGGTTGGTTCTACAGGAGGTGTAGGGGGCACCGGTGGAACTGGCGCCTGTTGAGCAGTATTAGAAGTGAGTGGTAGCGGCGTTTTTGGCGCTTTCGGAGATTTAGGCGGAGGCGGCGTAATCAACGGAGGCGGGCTGTCAATAACTGTTTTTGCAAAAAAATTATTTACACTAAAACCATTTAAGGCAGACGATCCAATTAATGAATAGCTGATCTTGTTGACCGGCATTTGTTTTTCAGGATGGGCAGTCTTACTTTCTTTGGGAGTAAGCCAGGCAACAGAAATAATGGCTGTTGCAACAACGGTAAAAGCAATAAATTTTTGCCGGACATTGATTCGATTGTTTTTCATTTCCATAATGTTTTTGATGCGATGAAATAATTGTGATCGTTTACTGACAGCTGTCATTACTAAGGCACGGTGGTGAAGTGGTTCTTCTAAAGCTAAAAGCGCACGCGCATAATGATGCCGATCTGATAATTGCAATACCATTTCATCACAACATTTTTCACGTTCAGAACGAATGAATTTAGTGATCCACCAGCTGAAAGGGTTGAAAAATAAAATGGCGTCTATTACAGATTGTAAGAGGTTGAACAGATAATCATTGCGGCGAATGTGCGCCAGCTCGTGGAGTAGGATTGCTTCAAATTCCTGTACGGAAAGATGATTCATGGTGGCGATTGGCAATAGAATTACCGGTTTTAAGAATCCAATCATCATCGGAGTTTCTATATACTGTGAAAAATAAGTACGAACCTTTTTTTGAATGTTTATTTGCCGGGCCAAATACAAAACCTTTTGTTGCCATTCCGGCTCTAATGCGCTGCAATGCTGCGTTTTAAGGCGCTTCGTTTGAAAATAATTTAAAAGCAGCTTTGTGGCAAACCAAATAATTCCGAGTAAATAAAAACCGGTAATAAAGGGCAGATAATTATTTAAAAAAGAAAAAGAAAAACTGTTGATAGTTTCATCTGTCGCCGCATAAGATTGTATTTGCAGCAAATCATTTGAGGAAATTACCGCGTAAGAGAGTTGATTTTGCATCGTCCATAACTCACCCATCAGGGTAATCAAAAACCAAAATGCAATTCCGACATAAGCAAAATACGCTAAAAGATATCTAACGCGTGCCGCAGCATGGGGAATCAATTTTAATATTAAACGAAGGCAAATAAAAACAATAAAAGCCTGCCATAAGCTGTACAACAAAGTGTGACCGAGCGCTTCTGCAGCAGGAGAAAAAAGAAAATGGAAGTGATTCATTTTAATTATTTTTTGCTTTAATTATTTTATAAATGAAAACAGTTTATTTTTTTTCATTCTTCTTCTTTTTCTGCATTTCTGCCAATTCCATTTCATTCAGGTATTTTTTTATTTCACTGATCTCTTCACTGGAAGCTCTGTGATTGCCAAGCGCGTGCATTACTAATTTTGCGGATGAACCTTTAAACAATCCTTTGATCATATTTCCAACCACTTGCTTTTGCACCGATTCTTTTTTTATCAGGGCTGAATAAATATGGGTTTTTGCTTCATCATTGCGGCTGAGCATGCCTTTATCATGCATGATTTGCATTAGTTTTAAAGTGGTGGTATAACCTGATTCTTTAGTGCCAGATAAGATCTCATGTACTTCACGAACGGTGGAAGGTCCTTCTTCCCAAAGGATTTGAAGAATCTCCATTTCGCTTTCTGTTGGTTTGTTCAATTTTAAATTCGGCATTATTTGTTGCTTTGTTGTGTTCGATTACACTACTACGAAATATTTCGTACATCGAATGTACGAAGACTTTCGTATTCACCAAAAGAGAAATTGGGTTTTAGGAATTTTTAACAGTTGTAAGAGGTAAGAAGATATTACCATTCAACGTGCGCCCGAACACCGAATACATTTACGGGGCCGCGATCTTTATTATATCCCGGATTTTTTATAAACTGGTAATCTAATGTGAGCCATAAGAATTTTAAAAGTGCGGCACTGTAATACGCTTCAATTATTGATTCGAGACCATAATTAAGCTTACTATCACCAATAATAAATCCATAGCCACCCTCTTTTAAAAATAGCTGGTGATCTTCTGAAATACCATTGATAGCGGTTCCCATTCCAAGAACATCTTCCGCCCTTTTCCATTTATTTCCTTTGATAGAAAAGCCGCCGCTTAATGTGCGATCTATTTCGGTAAAAGCCCAGGAAGCATATTTTCCGTCATTCCAACCAACACGGGCAAAGAAGCCAATATCATTTGAAATTTCCTGGTCGACATTCAATCCCAACCCATATTTACTGCCGCCATATTGATTATTTTCAACACTACCATTTATTACGTTTAATAAATAGGTATTCTTATCAGCAATCGCATGGATTCCGGCGACATAAGAAGGCGACCGTGAAAAAGTACGGCTGGCCATGAATCGCACATTTCCTTTTCTTTTATGAATGGAAACCCTGTGTTGAAATTCGAAAGTTTCTGAGTGAGCGTGGATATTATATTCCATTAAATGAAAATTGGCAATGCGCGGAACGGCAACTGTGGAAAGCCGCAAAGCCCACGCTGGTTTTATCAATTCAGCTACTACTCCATAAGTATAACCACGAGTATCGGCGGGATAATCCCAACTTCCATTTGCCCACAACGCCCAATTGAAAAATTGTGTGCGAGGATCTTTGCTGTATGTGTTATCATCATAAAAATCAGAAATCGCAAATTTACCGGCTGTGATCGTGATCCTATTTGCAGGCAGTATTGACTGGACCTGGTTTATTCCATCAGGCATTTCTTCTGTCGCGGCTCCTATGGGGATATTTTGTTGAAGATAGGCGCGTGCAATGAAGACTTCCGGCGCCACTTCCCCTACTCTATATGTCTCGCCATTCAACGCGCCGGCAACACCTTTTGCAAAGCTCAATCCTTTGCCTCCTGATACTTCCGGATTAAGATAAAAAAAGGCACCTTTCCATAATTTCCGGCCGAGAAACAAAGTGGCAGTCTCGCTTGTTGCTGTTGGTTCTGCGCTATCTGAAAGGCTGTTTGCACCGCTGTATTTAGCCGGAAAAGACGGATGTCTTTGAGAAATTACGGTAAGTTGAAAATGATCCGACCAATTTGAGTTTTTTGCAGTGTCGTTGCTCTGTGCGAATACAGTAAAGCTGGTAAAAAGAGGAAGAATGCTTGTTACTAAAATTAATTTCATACTTTTTTGCTGCGGGTTATTTGTTGAATTTGTTGTCTTCGTTTATAGCCTAAATAATGCCAAATAGAATAAGACAACAATTTATTAAACCTGAATAAAATTTGTAGATATTACTTGCTTTGCTGAAAACAATTACAATTAGTGGAAAAAGAAGTTAAACGCCTTTCCTGTAATCATAGGGAAGCCAGATGTAAAAGGTGGAACCTTTACCGGGGGTGCTTTCTACCCAAATTTTACCATGTTGCCGGTTGATAATTTCCCAGCAAATGTAAAGTCCGATTCCCATACCTGGGAAAGTTGACTGGCTATCACCATTTACACGGTAAAACTGTTCAAAAATATGTGGCTGGTCTTCCACCGGAATGCCAATGCCGAAATCCTGGACGGATAACTGTACACCTTCATCTTCAACGTTCATTTTTACGATTATTTCATCCGTTCCAGGTGCATATTTAATGGCATTTGTAATGAGGTTGTTGATTACCTGCCCGATTTTATTGAGATCACCAAAAAGCTTCACTTTCTTGTCAGAATGATACACAATTTTAAAATGTGGATTGATCTTTTGCATATCATCGACGATATCTTTTACTAACTCGTTGAAATCAAATCGTGTTTCCGAAAAAATCAATTTTCCTTTTTCAACCCGGATATTGTCTAACAGATCAGTTATAAGCGTGGTGAGTTTGTTTACCTGCTTGCTCATTTTCCGTTGAATAGCGAGCGTTTGCTCATCACCTTTTTGTTCCAGCATTAATTCTGCTATTTCCCCATAGGCTTTGATGGTAGTGACCGGTGTTTTCAGTTCATGGCTTGCCATTGAGAGAAAAGCATCTTTTCTTTGCTGTTCTTTTTTCAGATGGTGAATGTCTGAGAAAGCGCCCACCCATTTGATGATTTTGTTTTCATTATCAAAAACCGGGTCTCCAATAGCTGCAAACCATCTATAATCTCCGGTTTTGCTTTTTAGGCGCACTTCTGCTTTATAAGGGATGCAACTAACTAAACTGTCCTTCCAAATTTGCATAATCGTTTTCAGGTCATCCGGATGAACTAATGATTCCCATTTATCATCCAACATGGATAAATGAATGCCGGTATATTCTTCCCATTTCAAGGAAACGAATTCTGACTTTCCTTTTTCATCAGTAACCCATACCAATTGAGGCAGGCTTTCGGCAAGCAGGCGAAAACGTTTTTCGCTTTCCTTAAGTAATGATTCTGCTTTTTTCGCCTCTGTAATATCCCTTGCAATTTTCGAAATTCCAATGATCTTTCCGTCCTTGTCTCTTATTGGAGAAATGGTTAATGAAATGTCAATCTGGTCGCCATTTTTGATGAGTCTTTTTGTTTCAAAATGATCAATGCTCTTTCCGGCACGTAGCTGTGAAAGAATAAACGACTCTTCCTCCAGCCTGTCTGGTGGAATGATTTTTAAGATCGGCTGATCAATCATTTCCTCAGCAGTAAAACCAAACATTTTTTCTGCTGATGCATTCCAGCTTGTTACAATTCCATCTGTCGATTTGCTGATTATAGCATCATCAGAAGATTGGACAATAGCGGCGAGCTTCGCATTATCGGTAGCCGCTTTCTTTTCCTCTGTGATATCATGCATCATATTTACAGCACCGGTTATTTTTCCGTCAGCATCAGATAAAAGTCGGGGAAAAGGAATAACATTGCGTCTGCTTCCATCCTTGCGTTCTATAATAATTTCAAATTGTTCAATGCGGCCTGTTTTTAACGCAATTGCCATAGGTGCTTCATCGGGAGGCAATGGCGAACCATCCGCTTTATAAAGACGGAAAGCGCCGTTCCATTTTTCTATTTCAGGGCTTGGCACTCGTCCCCAAAGCTGAGCCGCCGCCTGGTTATATAATAAAATATTGCCTGCGGCATCACAAGTATAAAGAGCGACAGGAAGGTCAGTTACCAGTTTGCGGTAGTTTTTTTCACTTTCGCGTATTTTTTGCTGGGCAATAACTTGTTTGGTAACATCTGTAGCCAAAACAAGCACACCACTGATCGTCCCATCGTCTTCCCGATAAGGTTGGTATACATAGTTAAAATACAGCACCCTTTTTTTACCATTTTTACCTGTAAATACAGCCGGAGTTTCCTCGCCCTTGAGAATTTTATCATTAAAATAAACATCCTGAAGCGTTTCTAAAAATCCTTGTCCTTTGAGTTCCGGAAGAATTTCTAAAAATGGTTTGCCAAAAGAGCTTTTATCAATATTCCATACTTTCAATAACGGTTCATTTGCTACTTCAAGGCGCATATTTTCGCCTTTCAAAATCAGGATCGGATCAGGAGCCTGTTCTACAATATTGCGAAAACGCTGTTCACTTTCTTTTATTTTTTTATTCAATTCTGCCTGAGGCGTTACTTCTGTGGCTATAACGGCAACTCCTTCAATATCACCATTTTGATCTCTTTGAGGCTGGTAAACAAATGTGTAGTAAGACAATTCTCTTTTCCCATTTCGAACGATATAAACCGGAAGTTCATATCCATAATGCGCTTTGCCGGTTTGATATACCGCGTGCAAAATATCTCCCAATCCCTGCTCAATAACTTCAGGGATTACCGATAGCAGCGGCTTACCAATAATATTTTTCCCTTTGCCAAGAGTTGCGAGCATGGAGTCATTTGCCACCCTTACAATCAGATCTTCTCCTTCTAATATTAAAATCATAGAAGTAGAAGTATGGATCATATTGTGATACCTGAATTCACTCTCTTCAATTCGCCTGCGGTTGTGTTGCTCATTTATCAGCAATTGCTGAATTTTTTCCTCCTGTTTTTTTATAGAAGTAACATCTATACAAACGCCGGTTATAAATTTTTCCCCACCGGCGGCTTCAATAAGTGTGACACTCATGTTTACCCAAACAACAGAACCATCTGTACGTATGTATCGTTTTTCTATAATGTAATCTTTGCCTTCTGATTCACATAAATGAAACAGTTCTAAATTGTATTGTAAATCATCGGGATGAGTGATGTCTGCTAAAGTAAGTTGCAACAATTCTTCTTTTGAATAACCGGTAATTTCGCAGTAGCGTTCATTCACGTGTACAAAGTTTCCATTGCTGTCTGTTTGTGCGATACCGGCATTTACCTGGCTAAGGATGTTGCTTAAATGTTTTTCACTTTCTTCTATTTTCTTACGGGCAGATACCTGTTCTGTAACATCTACGGCAAAAACCAGAATTCCATCAATTTCCCGATCAACATTTCGTGAAGGCTGGTAAATAAAATTAAAAATTATTTCTTCCAGTTTGCCGTTTTCCCGTTCCAGCATTACAGGATGCTCATTCGCAAAAAAAGAATTTCCGGTGCGATACACATCGTCCAGAATTTCGTAGATTCCACTTCCCTTCAATTCAGGTAATGCCTCACGTATTGGCTTTCCAATAATATTTCGATGTCCAATCATATCCATGTACCTTTCATTGGCAAGTTCATATATATGATGCGGTCCTCTAAGCACACAAATGATCGCTGGTGCCTCCATGAATAAATTGCGCACATTACCTTCCAACTCATTGCGCAACTTTACAATTTTTATTTGCGCACGCACCCTTGCCAGCAATTCTTTAGAAGAAAAAGGCTTTACCAGGTAATCGTCTGCGCCAACATCGTAGCCTTCTATTTTAGCTTCTTCGCCTGCTCGCGCAGAAAGTAGAATAACCGGGATATGGGCGGTTTGGTGGTTCTGTTTTATTTGTTTTAATAATTGAATGCCGTCCATTATCGGCATCATAATATCACTAAGTATAAGTTGCAGCGAATTTGAATGCATCTTTTCTAATGCTTCTTTACCATTTTTTGCAACGATTATGGTGTAATTTTTTTCCAGCAGCCTTTTTAAATAAGCACGCATGTCAGCGTTGTCATCAACAATAAGAATTGACTCCCGTTTTCCGACAAACCGCGGTGCTGATTCTCCGTTTAGCGGTTGACCGATATACTTATCCTCGCTGCCATTTAGCTTTTCAGCTGTAGTTTCGATCAATGCTTCTGCTTCCTGGGTATATAAATTTGAAATTGCTTCCTGCACTTCTTTATTTACCTCAATTAATTGTTTTGAGGTTAAATGTTCTTTGCCAGTTGGAATCTTGACAGTAAAAACACTTCCGGATTTACCTTTTGCAGTTGTACTGTCCACTTCAATCGATCCTCCATGAAGGGTGACGAGTTCTTTAATGAGCGACAATCCAATTCCTGTGCCTTCATAAGTGCGTCCTGCTGTTCCTTTAACTCTATGAAAGCGTTCAAACATTCTTGGCAATTCAGATTCAGGAATGCCAACGCCCGTATCCGTAACCTGTAGAATTAGTTGATTTTTTTCAGAAAACAGATTTAGTGTAACACTTCCTTCCAGTGTGTATTTGAAAGCGTTGGATAATAGATTAAAAACAATCTTTTCCCACATAGATTCGTTGACATAAACCGGTTCCTGGATATCGTGTATGTTTATCGTAAATTTTAATCCGGCTTTTTTCATTACTGAATCGAAGCTGGCGGCAAGATTTTTTGTATATACTCCCATATCAGTCCTGGTAAAACGGGCATCCTGCCGGTCACTTTCTATCCGGCTGAAATCCAGTAAGGTATTTACCAGTTTTAACAACCGGATCGCATTTCTGTGAGTAGTTTGAATGCTGCTCTGATATTGAGGCTTGATTTCCTCAGAAGATTTTCGCATCAATTCTTCGAGCGGCCCAAGCATCAGTGTAAGCGGCGTTCGAAACTCATGACTGATGTTATTGAAAAAAACAGTTTTAGCTTTATCGATTTCCGCCAGTATTTCTCCCTTTTTACGTTCCTCTTCTATCACATGCATATTGTTCATCTCCAATAGCACCTGGTCGCTAAGTAAGCGGATGAAGGATTGATAAACAGAATCGTAGTTGCGGTAAGGATTGAGGCCTATGGTAAGTACCGCATTAGGGCAATTATTATTAGAAATGCAAAGCGGGATATGCAGGATTTGTTCAGGCACTTTATCCCAAAAACCTTTTGGTGCATTGGGCCTTCTGCCTTTATTTTCGGAGATTACATTTGCATTTGTTTTAATTGCTTTGCAAATATTACGGGTTTGTTGCGTTGGCTCATTTATATTTACTTCATCCGGAAAGTGTTTATATTCCTCTTTATTTCCGGCCCACGCCACCTGTTTTGCTTCACCTCCGTTTATTTGATAGAACAAAGCGAAAGGGAAATCTTTTTTATTTTCTGCTAAAACTTCGGCGGTTTTCTCATATATCTCGGAAAGTTTTTTTTCATGATATGAGATTTTTCCAAGCCTTCGGAGCGTCTCCAGTGCCCTTTCATTAATAACACGTGAAGTATCGTCTGTATTGGCGCAAAATACTCCCGCAGTAATGCCATTATCGCCCGGAATTGGTGTGTAAGAAAAAGTATAATAGGTTTCTTCAGGATAGCCATTGCGCTCCATGATGAGCAACTGCGATTCTACATACGTTCCTTCATCCTGTTCCATTACCTTTTTGAGCATCGGTTCAATATTAGTCCAGATGTCTTTCCAGACTTTGCGGACCGGTTTCCCTAACGCTGCCGGATGCTTACCACCAACAATTGATTTGTAAGGGTCGTTGTATAATTTTATAAGTTGCTTTCCCCAGCCAATCCATATCGGCTGGCTTGATGAGAGCATAATCCGCACGCAGGTTTTAAGGCTTTGCTCCCATCCTTCCGGATCTCCGAGCGGCGTCGTTGTCCAATCAAAATTGCGTATCCGCTCACCCATCTCTCCTCCTCCCAATAGAAAAATTGGAATTTTACCTTTTAAAACATCCTTCATCATTTAGGGGATTAAAGTTGTGGAGTACAAATATAATGTAAAAAACAAATTGTCATAAATTGACCCTTGGTAACTGGAAATGAAGGTATTTGTTGGTTTACTGTTTTCTTTAAATTAAAAAAAGCCGGCTCCTAGTTTTACTTTGAGCCGGCTCTTAATGGGTGACCGCGTCAGGATTCAAACCTGAAACCTTCTGATCCGTAGTCAGATGCTCTATTCAATTGAGCTACGCAGCCAAAGAGGCGCAAAAATAATAAATTATTTCTTCAAGCCAATTTCTTCTTTATCAAATAAAAAATAAGCCTGAAATTTTATTAGATTTTTCACTTTTATATGAAATAAACGCTGCATTTTTTACGTTCAAGATGGAATCAAGGAACGCTCTTTTTCTTCTTAATAAAAAAGACTATTTCTTTACTAATCCAAATTCAAGCAAAAAAATGAAATTCCCCAAATCCTTTATTGTCATCATTTCCATTATTATTTTTGCCTTCTCCAGTCTTTTTTATTTTATTAATCTAAATCATAAGATAACCACAGAAAACTCTGTGGAAATCAATCAATCGAGAAAAATATTCCGACAGATTGATGCAGCTTTTTATACCATTAGTGAACTTGAAAGAAACACGCAAAAGTATGTGATCACGGGTAACAAGGTCATTGAAAAAAATGCAGAAAATGAAATTGCTGAGCTTGATATAATCATTGACGAATTAAATGAATCAGCAAAATTAAACCCGGATGGTTTTGCTTTTTTGCCTTTACTGATTAAAAAGCTGGACAGCCAGCAATACATCCGAAAAAATAAATTGACTGCAAAAGAGATCAGCACATATCTTATAAATAACGCCGATGAAAAAAGTTCGTTGCGTTTTTATGAATTGGTAAATGAAGCAAAAAAAACGTATGTAAACAGAACCAATGAATTGCTTGCAAAAAGCCAGGCAATTGCAGCAACTAATTTCAAATCTTCCATTCTCGTTTGCCTGTATGAATTGGAAATAGATTCTTTGGCAGGTGTAATATAAGTGCGGAAATTAAACCAATAATTTTTAAAATATTTTCCTACAGAGCCAGTATAAATCCAGGTACCATCGCTAAAATAAAGATAGCGGAAACCAGCTTCTGCTTCAAAACTTTTCGGAAGATTGGCGTACAATGAAACGCCAGCACGATATTGAGGGAAGACACCGCTTCTATCAGAAATTCCGGCGTTTACATAACTGTAAAATGTTTTTGAAATATGCGGATACGCATCCGTCTCAAATTGGAATGCGCTTGTCTTAAACCGGTTTGCATAATTGACACGGCCAATAAAAGACCCTGCTTTTGTACTCCTTGAATAATCAAGACTTACAATGTGCCACGGATTATCAAATTGCTTATCGAAGCTTGCAAAATCATAACTAACACCTATTTTATTTTTGCAGATTTATCTTTTACTTTTTCGAGAAGCGAACGAGCTTCTGCATCTTTAGGATCTATTTTCAACAAAACAGCTAAAGACGAATTTGCTTCCGGATATCTTTTCAATTCAATTAAACTCTTGCCCTTTTTTAGTAAAAGCGCCTTTGATTGTGGATGAAAAGCCAACGCGTTTTCGCAGATCAGTAACGATCTTTCAGGCTGTTGATTCCAATAGGTAAGATCTGCAAAAGCTGACGCGGCATCTTCATTTTCAGGATGTTTGCTTAGTACTTTTTCAAAGCATTCGCTTGCGCTATCCGGCTTATTCCACCAGGTATAAACGCGCCCTAAAAAAATGCGGATGTCTGAATAATCCGGGCTCATCTCGAGGGCTTTTTTACTTAAAGCAGTCGCCGAAGTATAATCTTTATTTTCAAACGCAGCTGTGCGCGCCTGTTGAAAAAGTTCGTCGGAAGAAAGTCCCGTTTGAGCAAAAAGAACGTTCGAGAAAATTGAAGCAGTCAACAGTAAAACGATAAATAATGGCTTTTTATAACTCATCAAATGAATCAATTCAATTTAAGAATGGGAGACGAAATTTGGATTAAGTCCAGGGAAAATCATTTTAATTTTCATGCTTTCTATTAACGTAATAATACTTTTGCATATTGCAGCTAATTAATTAAAATGAAAATAATTTTCTGGTCGGTTGGAAAGGCACATGACAGCTACGTAAAAGAAGGAATTGAAATTTTTACCAGGCGCATTTCTCATTATTTCCCTGTGGAATGGAAACTTTTCCCTACGGCAAAAAATGCTGAGAATCTTTCGCCCGAAGAAATAAAGAAAGCTGAAGGAATTTCTATTTTAAACGCTTTGCAAAATAACGATGTACTGGTGGCACTGGATGAAAACGGGAAGCAATGGAATTGTGTTGAACTAGCGGATTTTATTCAGCAAAAAGCAAATGAAAGTTCGCGAAATCTTATTTTTTTAATTGGCGGCCCTTATGGCCTTGATGAAAATGTTTTAAAAAAATGTCATTTCAAATGGAGCTTGTCAAAATTGGTTTTTCCACATCAATTGGTACGGCTCATTCTGGCCGAACAAATTTATCGTTCCTGCACAATTCTTCGAAACGAAAAATATCATCATTCTTAGTTTTTCAGTAGGTTTGAGACTTTTAAAACACAAAGATGTCTATTACGCTTATTATCATTATCATTACTGTTATCATTTCAATTTTTGCATTTAGCTCTCATAAAGTTATGGACGATCTGATTTTTTATCCGAGCGCCATTACGCAAAAAAATCAATATTACCGGTTCATCAGCTATGGATTTATTCACGCGGATATTTCACATTTATTTTTCAATATGTATGCTTTTTATTTGTTCGGCGGAGTATGTGAGAGCTCCTTTATAAATATCTTCGGAAATTATGGAAAGACCTTTTATGTGCTGATGTATTTTCTTTCCCTGATCGTGTGCGTCATTCCTGATTTTTTAAAATATAACCGCAATCCTGATTACAGAAGCCTCGGCGCTTCAGGAGCTGTATCTGCGGTGGTTTTTGCGTATATTTTATTCAACCCGATGCAGGGAATTGGCTTATTATTCATCCCGATATTTATTCCTGGTTTTTTATTCGGAATATTATTTTTAATCGTTTCTTATTTTTTAGGGAAAAAAGGCGGTTCACGGGTCAATCATTCTGCACACATTTGGGGAGCCATTTTCGGAATAGTTTTCTTGATTGTTTTTAGCCAGTTGTTTTCGACCTATCCGTTGCTTGATAACTTCTTGAAGTCAGTAAAGGGACTGGATTTGCGGCATATTTTTACGACTTATTAAATTCGATTGCAAGAATCTTTTTTGTTTTATCTGTAATCTTAAAACGGTCGTCAATTCTTTTTCCGATAATCCAGATAATCCTTTTATTACTTTCAATGACCCATACTTTTTCTTTGTCCGGAACCGACATTTTTTGGTCAATAAAAAATCTACTCAGTTTCTTTTTTTTCTGCATGCCCAATGGATGGAAATAATCGCCCTGTTTCCATTTTCTTAATATCAATGGGAAAGTGATATTTGCTGCATCAAGAGTAGCAATCAATTCTGACTTTGGATATTTGAGGCCGGATGTTTCATTTAATTCATAATTATTCGTTTTTAATTTTACTATTCCCAATTCAAAATCAACATTATCATCGCTTTCATGAATTAATACATGATTCGCCTCCAGGTTATTTATCGGCGCAATTATAAGCCAGTTTCGGTTTCTGATAATTTTATGACTGGCAGAAGATATATATTTTCCGCTTTCGCTTTTCAATAAATTTATCACTTCATCTGTCTGATGCGGGGTGAACGAAAAATCTTTTATAATCTCATAAACAATTGTTTTCAATGGTTTGCTTTTCAATAATTTCAAAACAGGAATATGAGTCTCATTTCCTTTTTGTTCAAGCAATTTCTTTTTATGCTGGTCGATTGATTGTTGATATAAAATTTCTATTTCGGAAAATCGCGCGATATTTTTTATCAAATTATCTTCTGCTTTTGGAAACACTTT
>Ga0207667_10005650_pt1 | contig 15258 bp, 17 predicted proteins | sample KBSCornC52_FD_184301 | JGI IMG/M metagenome (GOLD analysis project Ga0207667, IMG submission 184301) | Corn rhizosphere microbial communities from Kellogg Biological Station, Michigan, USA - KBS Corn C5-2 (SPAdes) (version 2) | ecosystem: Host-associated > Plants > Roots > Rhizosphere > Soil ... | reverse complement strand
TGCGCGATCTCGATCGCGCGATCGCAACGTGGATCAAGATGTATCGGGCGGGCCCTTTCTATGTCGCGGACTTCAAACAGGACACGGATCAATACTACCGCGGCAAGCCGACCACGCTCGATGTGCGGATCGCCATCGGCTATTCGAGCTCGCTCAATATCGAGCTGTTGCAACCGAATCGGCCCGGCCCTTCGGTCTATCACGAAATTCTCGACAGCCGCGGCGAAGGCATTCATCACTTCTGGCGGCATTGCGCCGACGTTCACGCCGAGATCGCGCGCCTCGAAGCGCTGGGTTGTCCTGTCGTTTCGAGTAGTTTCGTGCCCGGTGTTACGAGATCGTATTTTGTCGATACGACCGCCATCCTCGGCGTGTTCACAGAACTCCAGGAATTGAGCGACCCCGTGTATGCCGCGCTCGATGAAATGCATCGAGCGCACTTGAGCTGGGACGGCAAGACGGATCCAGTGCGGCCCTATCCGGCGTTAAAAGGATGACGGCGATTCGGGAGAGAAGACCATGACAGATCTAATCTCGTTCAAGCCTCTAGCGCCGTTCGGCGCCGAGTTGTTCGTCGACCTCGGCGTGCCGCTCGATAAAGCTCAGGCCGGGGAATTGATCCGCCTGTTCCGCGAGCACAAGGTGCTGTTGGCGCGTAACCAAAAGCTCGACGAGGCGGCGCAGAAGAAAGTGATGTCTTATCTCGGTCCCGTGCCCTCGGACGCCTGCGGCTTGACTTCGAACGATCCGACTGTCGGCATGCAAGGAGACATCAGGTTGGCCTTCCATTCGGATCTCGCCTTCGCGGCCGAGCCCGACCTCGGCGCGTCGCTCTTCGCCGTGGATTTGGTCAACGGTGCTTCATCCACGAGCTTCGTCAACGGCGCGCAGGTTTATCAAACACTGCCGCAAGCGCTCAAGAATAGGATCGATCGACTGGAAGCGGTTTCCATTTGGCCATTGGACCAGACACGACGCAATCGCGCTGCCGCTTTGAATGACAACGATCCGCGTGCGACGCATCCTGTCGTATGGAACCATCCCGCCACGGGCGAGCCCGTTCTGTATTTGAGTGGAATGCATACCGACTGCATCGCCGGTCTGCCCGAGGCCGAAAGCGAAGCCCTGATCGCTGAATTGTTCGATTATCTGTTCGCGCAGAAAAACATCATGACTCACACGTGGCGCAACGGCGACCTGGTGATTTGGGACAATCTTGCGGTTCAACACGCGCGTGAGGATGTCTCGCAGGTCGGTATCCGCACGTTGCGCCGTGTTTCGATCGCGCGTCGATCCTTCTTCGAACAGTTCCCACAACTCGCGCCTGCCGGCTTGAAAGGATATGCCGACGAACGGCACGTGCAACGGTGAGTACTGCCCTTGGAGGCTTGGCAGCCCTTGAGCCTGCCAGCTGTCTCTATGGCTATTCCGCCATACCAATGCTAGCCTTTCGGGGATGGCTGTCAGCTTCGAATGGGATCTCGACAAGGATGCGCAGAACCGACAGAAGCATGGTGTCAGTTTCAGCCTCGCCCAGGAGGCATTCCTGGACCCCAGGCGTGTCATCGCTAGCGATCTAGCGCATAGCAGGTCCGAGGAACGCTTCTATTGCTTTGGATCCGTGGGCAGAGGAATTCTTACCGTGCGCTTCACTTACCGGAATGACGTGATTCGCATCATCGGCGCCGGATACTGGCGCAAGGGCAAGCGAATCTATGAGCAAGAGAATCAAATACACCGATGAGCCGATCGAGGCAAAAGTCGTTCGTGACTTTCTACCCTCTCCAGATCAACTGGTTCTCGGCGAAGAAGGCGTCAAAGTCACTATCGCACTCAGTCGCAGAAGCGTCGATTTCTTCAAGGCTGCGGCAGAACGAAATCGCACCTCTTATCAAAGGATGATCCGCCGTTTGCTGGATGCATATGCAGATCAATATGGAGGGGATCTCACGAAGCGCTCCGGTGGACGCTCGAAAACACGTACCGTTGAGCGGTAACGGTATCTATGTTTTCCATAAAGAACGCTTGACGAATATTTCAGCGACGCGCATCAGGTCCATGGCAAGAGACAAAGGACTGGAAGAAATCATCTCCGATGAACTCGGGTCGACGCCGGGCATCACGAACAAGGCGATGTTCGGCGGCTGGACGTGGTTGCTCTGGGGAAATCTGCTCTGTGGAGCACGAGATGATGGAATGCTTGTGCGCCTTGGAAAAGGCAATGATGCTTGGGCACTGGCTGTTCCTGGCATCGAGCCGATGCTTTCTCGTGGAAGACCTATGCAGGGATGGGTTCGCGCGGATTCACGTGTGTTTGGAGATGACGAAATGCGCGGCAAACTCATAACTGCAGCGCTTCAATTCGCTCGCTCGTTGCCCAAGAAATAGCGAACCCTACGGCTTCAATCTGTACCTGCGGGAGTGTGCCGAATCGGATCGCAAGCTGAGTATGAAATGGGAATGACGCCGAGTCGAAGCAAGTCGCTTGAACTCGGCATTCCAACAAACTCATTGCAGATGTTTGCGCCGCTCGATCTCCGCATCGGTCGGATGTTCGAGCTGGAAGGAGCCCGTGTTTATCTGGCCCGCTCGCTCATAGCTTGTGATCAGAACGCCACTCGGCGTGCTCGATGAGCGCGTGACTTTGAAGGCTGTGGGAATCGTGCCGCTGCCGAAAAGGCGTTTTCCCTTGCCGAAGACGACGGGGTAGATGAGCAAGTGGATCTCGTCGATGAGGTCGTGCGCGAGCAGGATTTGAAGAAGCTCGCTGCTGCCTTGAACGAGGAGCTGTGGGCCGTTCTGCTGTTTCAACTCTCTAATGCGGCTCGGTACATCGTCGCCGAGGGATTCGCTGTTCTGCCACGACAATGTTGCCGGTGAATGCGTGGCGACGTACTTGGTGGCGCCGTTGAAAGTTCGCGCGACCTGCGCGTTTACCGCGTCGAATGTGCTGGCCGATGGATCGACATCGACGTGCGGCCAATGTGCAGCAAAGATGTCGTAAGTTTTGCGACCGAGCAGCAAGGCAAAGGGCGAGGAGAATACTTCCCCCAGCGCCGCGCCGATTGCATCGTCCCAATACGGAACCGTCCAACCGCCGTAATTGAATCCGCCGGTGGGGTCCTCCTGAGGTCCGCCCGGCGCCTGCATCACGCCATCTAGACTCACGAACGCCGTTGCGATGACTTTTCTCATTGCCAAACCCTCCCGAACTGAAGCCGATGCCGAACTGTAAACCGAGGACGAACTGAGGGGTGCGCAGCCGACACGGAGGAGATAACGAACATCCCGCTTGCTAGAGCATATAGAATGTCGTGTGCGCCGCCCCTCTCGACCTGGCGCTTCCTCCTCACATCCCGAGGTTCCTTTGCACGCTGATACTCCTGCCGCTCCCGTGACCGGGACCTTTCGCGATTTGTCGCTCGACGAAGCCATCCTCAAGGCGCTCGATGACGTCGGCTACGAATCCCCTTCGCCCATTCAAGCCGCGACGATTCCTCCTCTGCTAGCGGGCTCCGATGTAGTGGGCGAGGCGCAAACCGGCACCGGTAAAACCGCTGCCTTTGCCTTGCCGATTCTTTCGCGGATCGATGTGCAGGAACAGGTGCCGCAGGCGCTCGTGCTCGTGCCTACCCGAGAACTCGCCATCCAGGTCGCGGAAGCATTCCAGCGTTACGCAGCGCATATGAAAGGCTTTCACGTGGTGCCGATCTATGGCGGCCAAAGTTATACGCCGCAGCTACAGAGCTTGCGGCGCGGCGTGCACGTCGTCGTTGCGACACCGGGCCGTGTGATAGACCACATCAAGCGAGCCACTCTCAAAGTGACGGCACTCAAATATCTCGTGCTCGACGAAGCCGACGAGATGCTGCGCATGGGGTTCATCGATGACGTCGAATGGATTCTGGAGCAGACACCGAAGGAGCGGCAGATCGCGCTGTTCTCGGCCACCATGCCGTCGGCGGTGCGGCGTATCGCGCAGAACCATTTGCACGAGCCCGTTCAAGTCACGATCAAGAGCAAAACCAGTACCGCAAGCAAGATTCGACAGCGCTATTGGATGGTCAGCGGCATGCACAAGCTCGATGCGTTGACTCGCATTCTCGAGGCGGAGTCGTTCGACGGCATGCTCGTATTCACGCGCACGAAGATTGCGACCGAAGAACTCGCGGAACGTCTCGAAGCGCGCGGCTTCGCCGTCGAAGCCCTGAACGGCGACATGGCGCAACCGCAACGAGAGCGCACGATCGCGCGATTGAAGGGCAGCCAAATCGATATCGTGGTCGCAACGGATGTCGCGGCGCGCGGCCTGGATGTCGAACGCATCAGTCACGTCGTCAACTACGACGTGCCCTACGATGTGGAATCCTATGTGCATCGAATCGGCCGTACCGGGCGGGCAGGGCGTAGCGGCGAGGCCATCCTGTTCATCGCGCCACGTGAACGCAACATGCTGCGGACGATAGAGCGCGTGACCCGTCAAACCATCGCGCCGATGGAACTGCCGACCATCGAAGATGTGAACGAGCAGCGCCTTGCGCGTTTCAACGAGCGGATCAGCAAGGCGCTAGCAGCGGGTGAGGGCGACGCGTTCCGTGCACTCGTCGAACGTTATGAAAGCGAGCACAACGTTCCCGCAATTGAGATCGCGGCAGCGTTGGCGAGTATCGCGCAAGGGGAAAAGCCGTTGTTACTCGATGGCGAGAGTCCCAAGCGCGAGCGGTCGGAGACTCGCACTCACAGCAAAGATAATGAGAAAGCGGAACAGACAGAGTCGCTGCCGCAGAGCCGTCCCACTCGCAAGCCAGAGACGCGACCGCGGCGCGAAGCCTCTGCTCCTGCCGAGGCTCGCGAAGGGAAAAAGCCCCGCTCCCAAGTTGAAGAGAACATGGAGACGTATCGCGTCGAAGTCGGCCGCGTGCATGGCGTGCAGCCCGGCAACATCGTCGGGGCGATTGCCAATGAGGCGGGTCTGGAAGGCAAACACATCGGCCGCGTCGTCATTCGCGACGACCACAGCTTCGTCGACTTGCCGCCGGGCATGCCGAAGGAAGTTTTTCAGACGCTGCGCAAAGTTCGTGTTGCAGGTCAGAAGTTGCAAATCAGTCGCGCGTTGAAAAGCCAAGCAGAAAGGATGCGCCGCGAGTACGACCGAAAGCCGGGCAAGCGCTCGCGCTGAGACCCCCTCCCAGGGACCAATAGATTCGACGGCATCGCTCTGTTGTGATTTGCGTACTTGAACTCGAAGTACGCAATCTCCAAGGAGCTTTGATATGAGCAGTACTCAGGCACGCAGCGAAACCGCAGTCGAGACCCCGCGAGCGCAAAAGATAGAGATGAAGCTCGAAGTCGTCGTCATCGCCGTTACGGACGTCGAGCGCGCGAAACGCTTTTACAGCGAGTTGGGGTGGAGGTTGGATGCGGATTTCGTCGTCGGCAACGATTTTCGCGTGGTGCAGTTCACGCCTCCGGGCTCGCCGTGCTCGATCCACTTCGGCACGGGAGTCACGTCGGCCGAGCCGGGTTCGGCGCGAGGACTTTATCTCATCGTGTCCGATATCGAGGCAGCGCACGCCGAACTCGCGGATCGCGGTGTCGATGTGAGCGAAGTATTCCACCGTGCAGGTCCGGGAAACCCGCCTCTGCGGGGTCCAGATCCAGAGCGGCATAGTTATGCCTCGTTCGCATCGTTCAACGATCCGGACGGCAACAGCTGGCTGCTGCAGGAAATCACCGAACGACTGCCGGGGCGCGTGGATGCGGACACGACGTTTACTTCGTCGAACGATCTTGCGACGGCGCTGCGACGTGCGGCAGCCGCGCATGGCGAGCACGAAAAGCGGATTGGTCAACCCGATGCGAACTGGCCGGACTGGTATGCCGAGTACATCGTCCGCGAGCAGGCCGGGAAGCCGCTGCCATCCTAAGCAGCCGCATCTTGATCGATGAGCGAAGTCCCATCTCGCGTTCCCGATTCATATTGAGCATCATGTGCGTCCAACAAAGCGACGCGATGCGATTTCGCACCTCGATACTCGATGACCCAAGGCATTCCCTACGACCGCACTCTGCTGGCTCGCCGCGCTGCGATTGCTGCGGATTTGCGCCGCTTGCTGCCGGACGAGGCGGTCATCGCCGATGAAGTCGGGCTTGGAGCCTATGAAAGCGATGCGCTCACCGCATATCGGCAGCTCCCGCTAGTAGCGGCATTGCCGGCGACGACTGCCGAAGTCGCGGCCGTGCTTCGCTACTGTTATGAATCGAACTTGAAAGTCGTGCCGCGCGGCGCAGGGACGTCACTGTCCGGCGGCGCGTTACCTCTGGGCGACGGAGTGCTGCTCGGGTTATCCAAGCTCAATCGCGTTCTCGATATCGACTTCGCCAATCGCTGCGTGACCGCACAGCCCGGCGTCACCAATCTGGCGATTACGCGAGCTGTCGAAGGACAGGGCTTTTATTACGCGCCCGATCCTTCGAGTCAGATCGCGTGCACCATCGGCGGCAATGTCGCGGAAAACTCCGGCGGCGTTCACTGTTTGAAATACGGGCTCACGACGCACAATCTGCTCGGTCTAGAGCTGGTGTTGCCGACGGGTGAGATCGTGCGCTTGGGCGGCAAGCATTTGGATGCGGGTGGATATGACTTGCTGGGCTTGATTACGGGCTCCGAAGGATTGCTCGGCGTGGTCACCGAAGTCACCGTTCGTATTTTGCCGAGGCCCACGACGATCGGCGCGATGATGCTGGGATTCGATAGCGTCGAAGCAGCAGGTGCATGCGTCGCCGCGATCATCAGCTCCGGTCTCGTGCCCGCAGGGCTCGAGATGATGGATCGCGCCGCCATTCACGCGGCGGAGGCGTTCGTCCGCGCCGGTTATCCACTCGATGTAGCAGCGCTGCTTTTGGTGGAACTCGACGGAACCGCGACCGACGTCGAATTACGCAGTGCTCAGGTACGCGCCATTGCGACTGCGCATCACGCGTCGTGTTGTCACGTGGCGGCCAACGAAGCCGAACGCATTCGCTATTGGGCTGGACGCAAGGCGGCATTTCCCGCTGCCGGGCGGCTGTCACCCGATTATCTATGTATGGATGGCACAATCCCGCGTCGGCGTTTGCCGGAAGTGCTCGAGCGCATCGACCAGCTCTCGACGGAGCACGGTCTGCGCGTGGTGAATGTTTTCCACGCGGGCGACGGCAATTTGCATCCGCTGATTCTTTACGACGCAGAACAAGCAGGTCAGCTCGAACGCGCCGAAGCATTCGGCGCAGATATCTTGCGAGTGTGTGTGGAGGCGGGTGGTGTGCTGACCGGCGAGCACGGCGTAGGCATCGAGAAGCGCGACCTTATGCCGCTCATGTTCAACGAAACCGATCTCGATCAACAGCTGCGAGTGAAATGCGCATTCGACGATCGTGGCTTGCTCAATCCCGGCAAGGTGTTTCCGCAATTGCGGCGCTGTGCCGAGGAAGGCCGCGTGCATGTGCATCGCGGTGAAACTCGCTTTCCTCATCTACCACGATTTTAGACATGGCTGATTTACATCCGACCGACGCTGCGGAAGTGGCCGCCATCGTCGCGCAAGGCCGGCCGATCGAAATCCTCGGTCGCGGCAGTAAGCGCGTTATCGGACGTGCCGTCCCAGCAGATACGCGTCTGTATCTCGATCGTCTCGGCGGCATCCTGTTATATGAGCCCGATGAAATGGTGATCTCCGCGCACGCAGGGACGCCACTGTCGACGATCGAACGCGCACTCGCTGCGGAGCGCCAGCGTCTTGCTTTCGCGCCGCCCGATTGGCGCGGCTTGTTGGAAAGTGCGTCCGACGATCAAACCATCGGTGGCGTCATCGCTTGCAATCTTTCGGGCTCATCGCGCTTGAGTGCCGGCGCAGCGCGCGATCATTTAATCGGTTTCGTCGCCGTGAACGGTCGCGGCGAGACGTTCAAGTCGGGCGGACGAGTCGTGAAGAACGTAACGGGCTACGATCTTTCCAAGCTCATGGCAGGATCATTCGGCACGCTTGCCGTACTCACGCAAGTCACGTTGCGGGCCATGCCGATGGCTGATTATGAAGCGACTTTGACCGTGCGCGGCTTGGATGCTGCTGCGGCGACGAAGCTGTTTTCTCAAGTGTTAGGCGGACCCTTCAGCATCGTTTCTGCTGCCTGGTTGCCGTGCGAATTGGCACCGAGCGTGGGTCTCGAAGGCGACGTTGCCTTGTTGAGACTGGAAGGATTGGAAATCTCAGTGAAAGAGCGTTGTGCGGCGCTGGCTCAAACGCATCGTGTCGAGGTTACACCATTGGAAGGCGAGAGCAGTCACTCTTTGTGGAAAGCTCTGGGTGACGGTGTTCCGCTCGCGCGCGATTCTCAAGCTGCACTCTGGCGTATATCTATGCCGCCTTCCGTTGGCGCGAACTTCGTTGCGGCGCTATCACAAGCTCGCGGTTGGCTCGATTGGGGCGGCGGACTCTGCTGGCTCGCAGTTGCGGATGAAGGCGACGCATGCGCCGCAAGCATCCGCGCGCTTCTCGCAGAAAGCGGTGGGCACGCGACATTGATTCGCGCATCCGAATCGACACGCGCTCGCGTACCTGTGTTCGAGCCATTGACGCCAGCACTAGCTGCGCTCACAACGCGCATCAAAGCCGAATTCGATCCGCTGGGTATTCTCAATCCGCGAAGGATGGGTTGATGCAGACGCATTTCTCACCCGCGCAACTGACCGATCCGCAGACGCGAGATTGCGCTACTGCTCTGCGCAAGTGTGTGCATTGCGGCTTCTGCACGGCGACGTGTCCTACATACGTCGAGCTCGGTGACGAACTCGACAGTCCACGCGGTCGCATCATGTTGATGAAATCGATGCTCGAAGCGCAGCGGCCGGCGACCGAGCGAGATGTACGCCACATCGATCGCTGTCTCTCATGTCTTTCATGCATGACCACGTGTCCGTCGGGCGTGAACTATATGCATCTCGTCGACACCTCACGCGCTTGGATCGAAGAGACGTATCGGCGTCCATTGGTGGATCGCTGGATGCGAGCGTTGCTCGCATGGCTGTTGCCGCATCCGCGACGGTTTCGTCTGGCATTACAGGCTGCGAAACTCGCCAAACCATTCGTGTCGATATTGCCGGCGCGTGTGCGTGCCATGCTCAACCTTGCTCCGACTCGTGTGTCTGCGCCATCGCCTGTAGATCGGCCGCAACGATTCGCGGCGCAGGCCCGCCAGGTGCGCCGCGTTGCGCTGTTATCGGGTTGCGCACAGCAAGTGCTCGCACCTCATATCAACGAAGCTACAGTCCGTTTGCTCACGCGCCTCGGCTGCGAAGTTGTTGTTGCAGAAGGTGCCGGCTGCTGCGGCGCTCTCACGCATCATATGGGCAAAGAAGAGATGGCGCGTGCGGCGGCACGCGCGAATGTCGATGCGTGGTGGCGCGTACACGAGCAATCACCTTTGGATGCAATCGTGATCAATGCTTCGGGCTGTGGCACGACCGTGAAGGACTACGCTCGGTTGTTGCGCGGTGAAGTCGAATACGAGCAGCGCGCTGCCGTGCTCGCAGCACTGGCTGTGGATATTTCTCAGCTGCTGACAACTCTCGAGCTGCCCCGATGCAGTCCGAAAGATATCGCAGTGACGTATCACTCTGCATGCTCGTTACAACACGGCCAGGGAGTCCGTGAAGCACCGCAAGCATTACTGCGGGCCGCTGGATTCACAGTGCGTGAGCCCGTTGAAGCCCATCTCTGTTGCGGTTCGGCCGGTACCTACAATTTGCTACAGCCTGCCATTGCCGAACGTCTCAAGGTGCGCAAACTCGCGGCCATTGCAGCGACAGCTCCGCAGGTCATTGCAAGCGGCAACATCGGCTGCATGACGCAGCTCGCCGGTGGCACAGCCGTTGCGGTGGTACATACGGTCGAACTGCTCGACTGGGCGACCGGTGGCCCCATGCCGCTCGCGCTTGCACGATCACAGGCTGCATCGCACGTTTCCTGAGCAGTCTTTAATTTCAAACACTGTTTGAAATAGTGATTCCATCTGTATTGAAGTACTGCTACAGTGCCGCTCCATGGCGCAGCGTATAGCGGAAATCGAGATCGCAATCTCCGGCATCGGCGGCCAGGGCATACAGCTGCTGGCCAAGGTGCTGGCGCGGGCGGCGCTTGCCGATGGGCTCAACGCTATGCTGACGAGCGAATATGGCGGTGAGATGCGCGGCGGCCGTTCCAGTGCGACGGTCGTGCTGGGTACTGAACCGATTCGAGCATTGCCGGTGGTGGAGCAGGCCGGTTGCGCGATCGCTCTACATCATCTTCATTGGAGCGCTGTGGAAAAGCTTTTGGTTCCCGGCGCGCTGGTCGTTTCGGAGAGCGAGGTGCAATCGGCGATCTGTGCGATGGAAGGAGCGCAACGGTTGCGCCACATCGCCGTCCCTGCAAAGGAAGCTGCATTGCAAGCGGGGAACGTCATGGCTGCCGGTTTGGCATTGCTCGGAGGCTTTTGCAGTCTTACCGGTATCGTGCAGATCGACAGTCTCTGTGCAGCGATGGCCGACGCCATTCCTCCTTACCGAAAGCAGCACATTGCTACGAACGAGCGAGCGTTGCGTGCCGGTGCAGCCAGTGTTGCAAATATGTCTGCCTCCCTTAATCCCGATGTGGATCGCAGGTTTGTTTCATGAGTGCGCGCGGCACTGTTGTCATCGATACGGAACGTTGCAAAGGCTGCGAGCTATGTATTCCCGCGTGCCCGCCGCGAGTGTTGTCGATGTCCGAGCACTCCAATGTCAAAGGCTTTCACTACCCTGAGCTTGCCGCCGGCTGCACCGGCTGCACCAATTGTTTGATGGTGTGTCCCGATTTCGTCTTCGAGGTGTATCGCTTCGAGACGTCGGTCCGCTGAAGGCGAGGAGCCGTACGCACGTGGCGTTGAAATTGTTAGAAGGCAGCGAAGCGATCGCGGAAGCCGCATTGGCTGCGGGTCTCAAATTCTATTCCGCCTATCCCATGTCGCCCTCGACCGAATTGCTCGAGCATTTGGCGCGCAAGCTGCCCGAGCGCGGCGGCGTGTGCGTCAACGCCGACACCGAGATCGAAGGTGTGATGATGGCGATTGGTGCCGCAACTGTCGGTGCGCGCAGCGCCACGGGTTCCACGGGGCAAGGCGTCGCGCTCATGCAAGAAGCTATTGCAGAAGCTGCGCTCACCGAACTTCCGCTCGTCGTCTTCACTATGGGTCGCGCACAGCAAGATTATTTCCAATCGACACGTGGCGGCGGCTGGGGCGATTACCGAACGATCACGCTCGCTCCCAAAGACGTGCCCGAGGCGGTGGAGCATACGCAATTGCTGTTTCATCTCGCCGATAAATATCGCTGTCCGTGCATTTTGCTCGGTGACAACATCTTGGCGCGCACGCAAATCGGCGTCGACGTACAGCCGCTCGAATTTCCGTCGTTGCCGCCGAAGGAGTGGGCGTTCGATGGTGCGTCAGGCGGTACGGGACGTGCGAAGTCGCTTTGGTCGTGGGGCATCGGTAAGGAAAACAACTTGGCGGAAGGCGGCGTCGACGGACATTGGAAGCGTGTCGCCGCGAAGTTCAAACACATCGAAGCGGCCGAGCAACGTTTCGATCAAGGGTTCGTCGACGATGCGGAGCTGTTGGTCGTGTCATTCGGCACTGCCGGCAAGTTCGTCGAGTACATCGTGCGAGAGCTTCGCGCGCAAGGGCAGCGAGTGGGCTACTTTCGTCCTGTGACGCTCTGGCCGTTTCCGGGCGCGGCGCTCGAGCGTGCAAGCCGCGCGGCGCGCAAAGTGGCAGTGTTCGAACTGAATGCAGGGCAAATGATCGAAGACGTGCGCATGCACGTGACCGACCGCAGCAAGGTGGTCGCGATCGGTGACATCAGCACAGACGAAGCAGGCATCAACATGGGCTCGCTCATGTCCGCTCCGCCGATCCGCGAGCGCATCCGCAATGCTCTGCAGGAGATACATGCATGAGCCACGATTCGACGATTGCACCGACTGAAGTACCGCTGCGCAGAGTCGGGAGTTTCAAGCCCGATCTGTTGCAGACCGAGAACCATGGTCTATGTCCGGGCTGTGGTCATCCCATCGGCGTGCGCATCATTCTCGAAGTGCTGCAAGAGATGAATCTTGCAAACCGCAGTATCTGCATCCTGGGACATGGCTGTTATGGAACGTTCCAAAGCAAGCTCGATATCGAGAGCATCTTGAGTTTGCATGGCCGATCGCCGGCCGTGGCGACGGGCATGAAGAGAATGCGTCCCGACTGCGCGATTTTTACTTTGCAAGGCGATGGCGACATGGTGAGCGAGGGTCTTGCCGAAGTGATGCACACCGCGGCACGCGGCGAGAGTGTCACGTGCTTTCTGCTCAACAACGGTGTGTTCGGCGATACCGGCGGACAAATGACTGCGACCACCGTCGTCGGACAACGCACGAAAAATACGCTCGAAGGCCGCAATCCCACTTATCACGGTCATCCCATTCCCATTGCGGAAATCGTCGCGCGCATGCCGGGTGTCGCGTACGTGGCGCGCGGCTCGGTGCATGCTGCTCCGGACACCGTGCGTACTCGGCGTTACGTGCGCAAAGCGTTCGAACACCAGATGCAAGGCAACGGCTTCACGCTCGTGGAAATGTTGACAATGTGCCCCACGGGTTGGTTCGTGCCGACGCCGCAAGGGCCGAACTACCTCAACGAGACCTTGCAGAAGGTTTATCCGCTCGGTGAGTTGCGAGACATTCGCGCGGAGAAAAACGGCACACCGCTACACCGATGAGCCATACCGTCGATTACTTGTTGCAATGGGGCGCGGCGGCGCACCCCAATCGGTTGGCTGCGACGCTGCAAGACGAAACGGCAACATTCGGTGTCATCGAGCGGCGCACGAATCGTCTCGTGCGAGCTTTCCAACACTGGGGAATGAAGCGCGGCGATCGCCTGTTGATGGATGCCGGATTGTCGTTGCGCAATCTCGATGTTTATTTCGCCGCCGCGCGCTTGGGCGCGACGTTCGTGCCGGCAAATCCGCAGTTCTCGCTCGCCGAAATGACCGCCGTCGTCGAGTATGTGCAACCTCATTGGCTGGTCGTCGATGCGGAAAGACAGGCACTGGGTGAAGCGCTGGCCGCACAATCGGGAGTGCCGCTGGGCGTAATGGGCGGCGATCGCGGCAACGTCGCTGGTTACGATCTCGACGCCTCTGCCGCACGTGCTTCGGATGCTGTCTGCATGAGCGCTGCGCAGCCCGACGATGTTCAAGTGATGTATCTCACGAGCGGCAGCACGGGAACGCCCAAGGCCGTCATGATTTCACACCGCGCGCACTGGTTGAGATTCTTTCCGGGCGCGGGCCCTGCGTTGCAGAACGGCGGCCGCGGCGTCGTCTGCATGTTTCCGTTGTTTCACATGGCGGGATGGATGATGGTGATGCACGCGTGGGCCTCGCACCGTGCCGTGCACTTGACGCCCAATGCGGATGGCGAAGCGCTATTGCGTCTCGTCGAACGTTGGAGTGCGGCCGAGCTGTACTGCATTCCAGCCGTGTGGCGCCGTGTGTTCGAGTGTCGCCAGCATTTCGACGCGAGTTCGCTGCGTGCAGCGGCAACGGGAACGTCGTTGGTCGAACCGGATTTGATTGCCGCTTTGCGCGAGCGATTTCCGCGCGCTCTCAATACGATCAGCTATGGTTCCACCGAAATGGGTGGCGCGCTGACACTCGCACACGACGAGATCGATGCGCATCCGCGCAGCGTCGGTCTACCGATGCCGGGTGTCGAAGCACGAATCGAGGACGGCGAACTTTGGTTGCGTTCGCGCGCGTCGATGGACGGATACTTTCGCTTGCCCGAAGAGACTGCTGCTGCATTCGCCGATGGTTGGTATCGCACGGGTGATTTGGCTGAGTGCGATGCCGACGGCTATTTCATGATCACGGGCCGCCGCCGCGAAGTCATTCGCTCGGGCGGCGAGACCATCTCTCCGGTGGAAGTCGAAGCCGCGCTCGCAGATCTACCCGGTGTGCACGAATTGGCGATCGTCGGCATTCCGCACGTAAGCTGGGGCGAGATCGTGTGCGCGGCGGTCGTTCTCAAGGACGGTCACGCGGTTCCGACGCTGTCCATATTGCGTGGACGGTTGGAACATCTCGCCGGGTTCAAGCATCCGCGCATGGTCGTCGCCGTCGATGCCATTCCGCGCACGGCGGCTACGGGCCAAGTGCAGCGCGCGCGATTACGAGATACTGTGGTGGCGCAAACGGATCAACGTTGAGAGGGCTCATGGCGAGCGAGATGCGCAGTGCTTTGAAAGTCAAAACCCCCGGGCGTGCTGCCGAGGATGTCGACCCAACGCGACTCAAGTTGCTCGATACCGCGGAGACGCTGTTCGCGCGTCACGGTATCGACAACACCAGTTTGCGGGCGATCACCGCGGCGGCCGGCGCCAATGTCGCGGCCGTGCACTATCACTTCGGCTCCAAGGACGAGCTGCTGCGAGAGATTTTCATCCGTCGCATGACGCCGCTCATCGAAGAAAGGCTGCGGCGGTTGGAGAAGTGCAAAGGCGCTGCCAAGCGTGCGCTCGTCGAGAAAATCGTCGCCGCTTATGTCGAACCCACGTTCGAATACGATTGCTCGCAGAATCAGTTCGGCTTCAACCGGTTGCTCGCGCGGCTATCTCTCGAAAACCAGCGCGAACGCACCGACGTATTTCATTTCATCCAACGCGACGGCAACACTCAATTCGTCGATGCGCTGCTCGCAGCGGCGCCGCACTTGCAACGTGAGACCGTGCAACTGCGATTGGAGTTGTTGCTCGGCATGATCGTGCAAGCATTGTCGATTCGTCAGGAATCGAGATCGGGCAGTGCGAACCGGGCGCTCGTCGACGAACTCATCAATCTCGGCGTCGCCATGATGGAGGCGAAAGCCCGAAGCCTCTAAGACGTCCGCCTTAAGCAGGCTGCGTGTTATCCGGTGCGCCGGCATCGATAGTAAGAGTCCGGTCACACTTCAGCATAGGGGATGGGGCCGCCGGCGCTTCTATGTCGCTCATTGATAGGAAGAGTATTGGAGCGATACCGACATGAAAATACGTGTGGTCTCGGACGCGCGCGGCCGTGTGGTTATGGCCTTGCCCGTGTCCGAGCGTGAGCCCCGTTCATTAGAGAGCCGGATGACTCCGGGGCATACCATTGAGATTCGAGCCCTTGAGGGT
>Ga0207667_10005649_pt1 | contig 15260 bp, 15 predicted proteins | sample KBSCornC52_FD_184301 | JGI IMG/M metagenome (GOLD analysis project Ga0207667, IMG submission 184301) | Corn rhizosphere microbial communities from Kellogg Biological Station, Michigan, USA - KBS Corn C5-2 (SPAdes) (version 2) | ecosystem: Host-associated > Plants > Roots > Rhizosphere > Soil ... | reverse complement strand
GTCATGCAGCGCGCCAATGCCGTCCAGCGTGAGTATCTGAAGTGGGACGCACAGGGCGAACACGAGCGGGTGGAGGCCATCCTGCGGGCGTTCGCCAAACCGCTGGCCGGGACGCCGGATGGCGGGTTCGGCCACGAGGCGATCTTCATCGCGAGTCTGCCGCGTTCGGGTTCGACGTTGGTCGAGCAAATCCTGGCGTCGCATCCGCGGGTCGAAGGTGCCAACGAAATCGGCGATCTCGGCCGCCTGATCGAGACGGAAACACGACAACGTCATGCAAATTTCCCGCATTGGGTTGGCGAATTGACTCCGCAGGACTGGCAACGGCTTGGCGGCGAATACCTTGTCCGCACCAAACGCTGGCGCGAACACAAGCCGCGCTTCACCGACAAGAATCTCCTGAACTGGATGTTGGCCGGCGCCGCGTTGACCATGTTGCCGGCCGCGCGCGTGGTGGTTGTTCGTCGCGATCCGGTGGAAACATGCCTTGGTTGCTACCGACAGTGGTTCACGGGGGATGCGGGCGTTGCTTACGACCTTGACGACATTGCAGATTTCTATGCCGAATTCTGGCGCTTGACGCGATTCTGGCTGCAACGATTTCCAGTTGGTGCGTTCGACCTTGAGTACGAGAAATTGATTGCCGAGCCGGAAGCGACCATTCGGCAGTTGCTGGATTTCTGCGGGTTGCCGTTCGATCCGTCCTGCCTCGAATTTCATCGCACCGAGCGCACCGTGTTGAGCGCGCCCAGCGCTGCGCAGGTCCGTCAGCCATTGCGTCGTGATACTGCGCGCGCAGATCGCTATGGCGACAAGTTGGACGGCTTGCGCGCGCGCCTGTGCGAAGCCGGGTTGCCAGTTTCCGCTCGTCATCCGTCGCCGTCCTGAGATATTGCCGTGTGGTGCGGGAGCGGTGCACTATCATCCGCGATGTCCACGGAGCCGCACATGTCTCGGATCGAAACCCGCCTCGCCGGACTGGGTCTGACGCTGCCGCCCGCGATCAAAGCGCCGCCCGGCGTGGCGTTGCCATTCCGGTTCGTACGCATCGTCGGCCGCCGCGCGCTGATTTCGGGACACAGCGCGCAAGCCGCGGACGGTTCCGTCGCGGAACCGTTCGGAAAAGTCGGCCGCGACTTGACGGTGGAGCAGGGCTACAAAGCGGCGCGGCTGACCGCCTTGTCCATGCTCGGCAGCTTGCAACGGGAACTCGGTAACCTCGATCGCGTGAAGCACTGGGTGCGCGTGTTCGGCATGGTCAACTCCGCGCCGGGCTTCGACAAGCAGCCCGCGGTGATCAACGGCTTCTCCGACCTGGTCCTGAAATTGTGGGGAAGCGAAGCCGGCGCCCACGCTCGCAGTGCGGTAGGCATGGCCGAGCTGCCGTTCGGCATTCCGGTGGAAATCGAGGCAGAAGTGGAGATTGCGCAGGGCGGGTGACAACCGCCCTTTGGCTCGATCGGCGGGATGCGCTGCGCTTCTTCCGCCCTGCGCCATTGCGATTTTGCAGGTCGGGCTGAACCTGCGAAGCCCAACGCTTTCGGATGCCCAAGCGCGATCGGCGGGATGCGCTGCGCTTGTCCCGTCCTGCTCCATTGCGATTTTGCAGGTTGGGCTGAGCTTGCGAAGTCCAACACTTTCGGATTACCACGCGCCCGGCGTCAGGCCGTTTCGCTCCCGCGCAAATTGCAGCCACCTGCCCGTCAGGAGAGTGCCGGCATGAGGAGAAACCGGGCCAATTTTTCGTAATGGGGGCGGCATTGATTGGCGAGTCGTTGCTGAAACGCCGTGAGTTTGTCGTCACGCGGCCGATAAGGCGCAAAGGCCGTCGAGCGCTCCACCGCCGCATACCAATGCGGCGCCCACACGCCGTCGCTGGCGCGCGGGCCGGGCGGCCAGTGCAGCATGCGATCGGTAAAAGGGATACCGAGCTTCGCGCACAGTGCCCCCAATGTTCCGCGCGGGTTCTTCAGCACGTCGGCCGCATCCATTACCGGCGGTGCATGGCCGAGCTTGTCGCAGACGTGGTCGAACAATCGTGCTTGTTGTTCGAAGCCGAGCTCCCACGCGGCGGCGTCGGGGCGCTGGATGGTGAAGGAAGCGGCGACACGTTCCGGGTCGCGGATCAGGAAGCAGTTGGTGACTTGATCGAGCCAGCCCAGTGGCATGTCCGGCAGTATGTGCTGGGTCATGTGCTTCTGGTACCAGATGGCTTTGCCACCCGGAATCGGGCCGGTGAGCATCGCCGCGACTTTCGCGGCATCGTTTTCCTGTGCGGCGATCACGTCGTCGCGTCCGGGATGGTTCACGCCGGTTTCTACGAGGTAGTGTGCGTAGAACGGCTCGTCGATTACCGCCGTGTCGCCGCGATTCTCCCACGCGCGCATCATCGCGGTGGAGATGTTGCGCGGCCCCGACCACATCGCGATGCGCAAGCCGTCGCGCATCGTCACACCTGCACGCCCGCGCGGCTTGCGGTTTCCACGAGCTGCATGTAAACGTCCTGCAGGTGCCTGCACGTCGGGCCGCGCAAGCCGTCGCCGATGATGCGTCCGTCGATTTCGTGCACCGGCGTCAGCCCCGCGAAAGTGCCGGTGACGAAGGCTTCGTCGGCGCCGTACACGTCGGTGAGGCTGAAATCCTTTTCGAACACCGGGATCGAATGGTCGCGGCACAGGCGCACCACGTTGGCGCGGGTGATGCCGCCGAGGCAATACTTGCCGGTCGACGTCCACACCTCGCCCTTGCGCACGATGAAGAAGTGCGTGGAATTGCAGGTCGCGACGAAGCCGTGCGGATCGAGCATCAGCGCTTCGTCGTAGCCGGCCTTCTGCGCCTGGATACAGGCGAGGATGCAGTTGAGCTTCGAATGACTGTTGAGTTTCGGGTCCTGCACGTCGGGCGCGCCTCGACGCACATGCACGGTGAACAGGCGGATGCCGCGCTCGACGGTTTCCGGCAACGGCTCCTTGTATTCGGGCACGATCACGATGGTCGGTGGGCCGATCACGAAACGCGGATCCTGGTGCGGTGTGGCCTTGAGGCCGCGCGTCACCATCAGGCGGATGTGCACGTGGTTGCGCATGCCGTTGGCACGCAGCGTTTCGACGATGCGCTGCGTCAAATCCTCGCGGGTCAGGCCGATGTCGAGGTCGATGGCCTTGGCGCCTTCGTACAAACGATCGAGGTGCATGGCGAGGAAGGGCAGGCCGCCGTCGTGCACGCGCAGGCCTTCCCATACGCCGTCGCCGAGCACATAGCCGGCGTCGAATACGGAAACCTTGGCCTCGTCGCGCGGGACCAGTTCGCCGTTCAAGTTGATCTTGATGGCGGCATTGCGCGCATCGGGCGTGTAGTCGTGGGTGCCTTTGCTCATCGTATGCTCCGCGAAAAGCCATTGCCTGCGTAGGTCAAGGATCCCGGATGATAGTCATTCCGGCGAAAGCTGGAATCCAGGAGCGCACGTTCGTGAAAGCGGTTGCGCTTTTCGCGCAACTTGAACCCGGCCTGCACCGGGGCGGCGAGCCATCATCGTGCGAGGTTCAGGCTGTCCAGATTTCCTTGAACACGCGGCTGAAGTTCAGGCCCAGCACCTTGTCGGTCACTCGCGCGGAATAGCCGTGTTTCAAAAGCGCATCGGCGACGCGTTCCAGCTTGCGCGGCGTATTGATGTCCGGGATGTAGGGCGGCCGGTTTTCGCCGGGCGCGCCGACGCCAATTTTCCTGCGATGCTGCTCGTCTGCCTTGATGGCTTGCAGATCCTTGTCGGTGACGCTGAAGAACATCGAGTCGGTGCCGATGCCGACATGATCCTCGCCGCAAACGTCGAGCGCGTGGACCATGTGCTGCATGTAGTCGGCGAGCATCGGCTGTTTGTCGTCCGGCGTCAGGAACGGCAGCATGTAGATGCCGATCACGCCGCCTTTGTCGGCCAGTGCCTTCATTTCCTGATCACGCTTGTTGCGCGGGTGGTTGAACACCGCACGGCAACCGGAATGGGTGATCACCGGCGGCTTGGCCGAAAGCGCGATGCCTTCGGCGGTGCTCTGGGTGTTGGAATGGCTGAGATCCAGTGCGACGCCCAGTTCGTTCATGCGCGCGATCGCCTTGCGGCCGAGCTCGGTCACGCCACCGGTTTCGCCGTCGAGGCAACCGACGCCGAACGGGGTGGTGTGGTTGTAGCTCAACTGCATGACGAGGACGTCGAGATTGCGGAAGAGATCGATCCGGTCGAGCTTGTCCTCCAGCGGCGATGCCGCTTCGAACGAGAAGATCACCGCGACCTTGTTTTCGGGCTTCGCGCGTTCCAGGTCGGCGTGCCGCACGACCTTGATGAACAGTTCCGGATGTTGCTCGATCAATTGCTGCGCGGCAGCGATGTCGGCGACCGCTTCCTCGAATGTCCCATTGGCGCCGCCGAGGGTGCTTTTCAGCGCGCCAAGTCCGGAATCGCGAATCGCCTGCAATTCGCTGGCCAGATTGCCATCCTTCGCCAGCAGGCCGATCGAGGCAAGCGTGTTGCAGTCGAGCACGAAGGCATTGCGGTAGAGGTCGGCGCTGTTCATTCGGCCTGTTGATCCTGTGGCTCTGGTCAAGGTGGGCGTCAGCACCGCGGCAGCGGCACCGCAGGAAATGCCCAGGAATTGCCTGCGTGTCCATCTGGCGTGCACAGCTTTCCCCGGTGAGAGCCGGTCCGTTGGGGTGCCCGGCGCGACGTCGAATCTAGCAGAAGACCATGTCTTCCGAAGGTGCCGGAAGGAAGCCGAGCGCTCGGGCATTCCCGCAGGCAGGGAGGACGACGCGTGCCGATGCCAGCTGTGCTCGTCGGTCCTTCGCGCACCATTGAACCGTGACGCCGATGCCACAACGTGCAGGGTTTCCCGAACAGGATTCGATCATGCTGCTGGAACCGATCACGCTGGGCACGTTGAAGCTGCGCAACCGCATCGTGGTGTCGCCGATGTGCCAGTATTCCTCGCCCGATGGCGTGCCGACCGATTGGCATCTGGTGCACCTGGGCAGCCGTGCGGTCGGCGGTGCGGGGCTGGTGTTCACCGAGGCGAGTTCGGTTTCGCCCGAAGGACGTATTTCACCGGACGACGCCGGCATCTGGAACGACGCGCAGGCGGAAGCGTGGTCACGCATCGCGCAGTTCATTCGCGGGCAGGGCGCGGCCGCGGGCATCCAGCTTGCGCATGCCGGACGCAAGGCCAGCACTGATGCGCCGTGGCACGGCGGGGGTCCATTGGATGCAGACCAAGGCGGTTGGACGCCGGTGGCGCCCAGCGCGATTGCTTTCGACGAAGGTTATCCGGTGCCGACCGCGCTGGATGCGGTGGGCATCGCGAAAGTCATCGACGATTTCCGCGCGGCCGCGCATCGCGCGCGCGACGCCGGTTTCGAAGTGATCGAAATCCATGCCGCGCACGGTTATCTGTTGCACCAGTTCCTGTCGCCGCTGTCGAACACGCGCACCGACGAATACGGCGGCGCGCTGGAAAATCGCGCGCGGCTGTTGCGTGAAGTGATCACCGCGGTGCGCGAGAGTTGGCCCGCGCCGATGCCGTTGTGGGTACGGCTGTCCGCAACCGATTGGGCCGAAGGCGGTTGGGACATCGACGAATGCGTGCAGCTCGCGCGCATGTTGCGCGCCGACGGCATCGAGGTCATCGACGTTTCGTCCGGCGGCACGGTGCCGCATCCGAAGATTCCAGGCGGCCCGGGTTACCAGGTACCGTTCGCCGCGCGCATCCGCCGCGAGGCCGGCATCGCCACCGCGACGGTCGGCCTGATCACCGATGCGCGGCAGGCCGAGGAAATCCTGCAACGCGGCGACGCCGACCTGATCGAGATGGCGCGTGAATTTCTGCGCGATCCTTACTTTCCGCGACGCGCGGCCAAGGAACTCGATGCCACGATCCGCGCACCGGAACAATACGAACGCGCGTGGTGACCAAGCTCGCGAGCGTCAATTCATCCCGATCTGGCCCCGCATGGACTTGAATATCGCTGCGGTGTCGTAGCCGACGCCGTCCTTGAACACCAGCGGCATGTGCTCGACCGCGCTGACGTCCTTCAGCGGGTCTCCATCGATCACCACGATGTCGGCGCGCTTGCCGACGCTGAGCGAACCGATGTCCTTGTCGCGGCCCTCGAACTTCGCGGCATTCAGCGACATGATCTTCACCGCCTGCGGGAACGTGAAACCGTCCGTCTGCACCAGCAGTTCGATCTGGCGTTTGGAAGAAAAGCCCGGGATCACGCCGCCGTAGCCGGTGGGGTCGCTTCCGCCCATCAGCAGGCCACCGGCCTCGACGAAGCGCTTTTCGAGCCTGGTCGCATTGGCGAACTCAGCCCGCGTCATCTTCGCGCGTGACGCAGGCATCGCCTGCACTTTCTTCCGGGTGGTTTCGTAGAGATTGCGCAGCGCCGGATTCAGCAGGTCCAGCGCCGCTTGTGACAACCCCGGCCTGCCGGGCACGAAAGTTTCGAACACGCCGAGAGTCGAGGTCAGCGCCACGTGCTTGGCAACGAGCAGCTCGATCAGCGATTTCACCTGCGGCGAATTCATATCCAGGGACGCGATGGATTCGGTGCCGCCCTTGGGGCATTGGTCCGGCTGCTTGTCCTTGACGAAATCCGTGGCCACGAAGAATCCGTGTTCCAGGTTGTCGATGCCGAGATCGGCGGCTTCGCGGAAGGTCACCGAGCACAAGTGACCAGTGATCTTGTCGTGGTGTGTGTGCGCGGCGTCGATCGCGGCCTTCAATTCGGCGCGGGTGATCTGCATGTAGGCCTTGAATGAGGTCACGCCCTCGTCGGCCCAGTAGTTGACTGTGCGCGTGGCGTCGGCCGGACCCGCGAGGCGGGCCAAGTCCTCGGTGAATCCATCCTTGCCGTTGAGGTAGGGACCGGTGACGTCGATGTCCGGCCCGATGCGCTTGCCGGCATTGATGTCGTCGCGCACGTTCAGATCGACATACGGCGTCATCGAGCCGGTGGTGCGGATGGTGGTCTCACCGCCGGCGAGGTACAACGGCGGGAAGCTGTAGGACATCGGGGTGATGAAGTAGGGGCTGAGGCGGGTCGTGTAAAACAGGTGCTCGTGCATCATCACGAAACCCGGTAGCAAAGTCTTGCCGTGCGCGTCGATCACGGTCGCGCCGGTTGGAACTTTTGTGGTGGCTGCCGGACCGAGTGCGGCGATGCGACCCTTCTCGATCACCAACGTCTGGTCGACTTTCGGCGCAGCGCCCGTGCCATCGATGATCGTGGCGTGGGTGAAGGCGATCACCGGCTGTTTGTACGCGACCCAATCCTTCGGGTCCGCGTGCGCGATCGACAGCGATGCAAGCATCACGACCAGCAAAACGAGAGTGCGTTTCACGAGAGCCCCTTTGCGTGGATGCCGAACGCGTCGCGCCCGGCGGCAGATCAACCGCCGCGATGGTACACCTTGGTATGCGAGCCGCCCGGACCCCGGGCGCGCGAGCGCCATCAGGCGGAACGTATTGCCGTGGTGGCGTCGCCGGATGCAGCCATGCGCAGGCCGCGCCATGAAACGAAACCGGTTCCCCACAGCGCGACGGCACAAACAATGTCCACGATGCCATTGGCCGTCACCGCGGGGCTGCCGGTCGCCATGGCCGCAGCCGCCACGATGCCGGCCAGCGTGATCACGACGGCCGTGGCGAAGAAGTGGGGAGCGCGAAATATTTGCGCGAGCGGCAGGAAATGCAGTCCGACGATGACCGCGATGGCCGGCGCGAGGTACTGCGCCATGTGATGGCCGATAAAAAAATACGCAGCGATGTTCAGCGCCGCGATTTCCGCGACCAGCACCAGCATGAACCTGTGGCGCATCGGACGCGGCGCCGTGTCGCCCATGCCCGTAGCCTGCGACAAGCGTCGTCCACGACGAATCATGGACGCGCCAGCGAGCAGCAGCGCCCCGCTGACCGCCGCAACGATGAAGGCGGCAGCCCAAACCCAGGCCGCTGCTGTTCCCGCCAGCAACGGGCGTGCCCAGATTGCCCACAGCGCTGCGAAAATCGCGCAGACGAGGATTCCGATGCCGCGCCCGCGCAGCGCGGATGGCGGGATGGCCGGTGCTGCGTGTTCGTTCATGGGAGTGCCTTGTCGGTCACGCGATTGCGTGACCAGCGATGCTGGCAAGCACCACGCGCGCCCGACAGTAGGGACTGTCAGCGCCTCGAAGTGACAGCCATCATTTGCCGCGCATTTCGCGACAAGCGCTCTGCGCAGGCGCAGCTTCTCCAAATCTTGTGCATCACATCAAGGCGCAATGCCGGGACGGTTTCCGGGCAGGCGGCTCAGTGGCCCGGATGGTAGGTCCGCTGGGTGTGCCCTTGCAGCTGTTCCGGCCAGAAGTACACCGTGCGCAGGTCGCCCGATGCCCAGCGGTGTTGCTGGTCGGTGAAGTGTGGCGAATTCGGGTCGCCGCTCTGGCCGCCCACGTGGACCGCGCGGGCGCTGACCTTCGGGCCAAACTCGATGGCTGCCACGAAGCTGTTGCCGCTGCGGCCGTAATATTTTTTCGTGCCGGGCCACTGGTGGGTGTTGGATGCGGCCAGCGAACCCCAGCGTGAGGATGTAAACGGCACCGCGATGCTGGGCTTGCTGTCATCGAAATGCGGATGCACGGAATCGTCCAGTCGCTGGTAACGGTTGACCTGGCCCCACGGCACGCCCCAGTAACCGAAATCGTTTTGCAAGCGATCGACCACGTCGGCGAGCGCGTTGAGGCGAGTCTTCGAATCGGCCTTCTCGGCGATGTAGTCAATTTCGCGCATGTCGGTTTCGTGCGCATCGAGACTGCTGGCTTCCGCTTTCGCGGCTACCTCGTTCCATAGCGTGTCACCCCACCACACGGCGAGCGTGGTCGGAATCGAGGCGACGCCCCAGCGATCGTCCCAAGTGCGCAGCACGCCGATCGGACCCGCAAGTTTCCTTCGCATCGGATCGGTGGCAGGCAGCGCGTCGTAGTCTTTCACCAGGATCGGAATCAGTCGCGCGAATGCGGGCAGGTAGGAATCGAACGCGTCGGTGATCAACTTGGCTTTGGTGAAATCGCTCGCGCCGGTCAGCATTTTGGTGGCGTGTTCGCCGCGTGCATTGGGGCCGAACGAATCCATGTACTGCGGAAAGTCGGCGCGCTTCGGGCTGTGCTTGCCGGCCGCGGAGTAGGGCCAGTCGTTGGTATTGAATACCCAGCCATTGGGCGGATTGATAGCGTTGGGCATGTCCTTGATGGGCGTCATGCCTTGCCACGCCGTCGCGGGATTGCTGCCGTCCACCGGCTTCAGGTAATCGAAGGCATTGTCGCGCTTCGGAATGAACTGCGGCGCCAGGAATGCGATCTCGCCCTTGTCGTCGGCGAACAAGGTGTTGTTGGACGAGTTGGCCTTGAGGTCGGCCGCCTTCATGTAACTGGCGAGGTCGCTGGCCTTGGTGCGCAGCCAGCTCTGCTCCAGTGCTGGGATCGGGCGATTCATCAGCGCCTCGGCGATCCATTTGCCGTTTTCCTCGGCCACGACCGGACCATGTTGCGTGAAGTACGCGGTGAACGTGCGCGCCTTGATCGAACCGTCGCCGGCGCGGTAGCGGATGGTGATGTCGCGGCTGGTGACGGGCAATTCCTTGTCGCCGAACTTGTAGAAATACTTGCCGCCCTTCTTCGAAATGGTTTCGGCGAATTCATCGACGGCATCGACGCCGGTGGAGGTGTGCATCCAGCCGATGTGCTTGTTGAAACCCTGGTAGATGAAGAATTGGCCCCAGGTCGAAGCGCCGTAGGCGTCCAGGCCTTCGTCGCTCGACATCTGCGATTCGCTGCGGAAATTGAAGGTGACGTGGGGGTTGATCAGCAGCAGCGCGTGGCCGTCGGCGGTGAGTTTGGGCGCGATCGCGATGCCGTTGGAGCCGGTCGGTTCGATCCAGGTTGGCGGCACGGTTTGCGCCAGCGCGACGGTCGTGGCGTGGTCCGCGCCGTAGAATTCTGCAAGCTTCGCCAGATCCACGCGCTCGATATCGCCGCCGATGCTGCCCTCGGTGAAGGAAAGTGCCATCCACGGCTCATAATGCTTGATGACCTTGGGCTGCACATCCGGGTGCGTGGCGAGGTACCAGTTCATCCCGTCTGCCCAAGCGTTCATCAGCTTCCTCAGCCATCCGGGACTTTTCGCGTAATCCTGCTTCAACACCGCGGGGTCGATGAAAAGCTGGTATCGCAGGTTGTCCCAGATCGCCGCTTCGCCCAGGGCCTCGGCGCTCCAGCCGAGCGCGGTGAGGTAATTCATCTCGACGCGGTTGAAGTCGTCTTCGCACTGCGCGTAGATCATCCCGAACACCGCATCGGCGTCGGTTTTGCCGTGGATGTGCGCGATGCCCCAATCGTCGCGGGTGATCGCGACGGCTTGCGCTTCCTTTTGCAGCCGCGTGTATTCGGCGCCGGACTTCGCGACGGGCGTCTGCCATGCCGGCGGCGTGGCCGCATTGGCATGCGCTTGCGCGTTCGCACCGAAGGACGCTGCAAGGAGGCCCGCGAGCAGCACGCCCGCGCAGCCGCGCTGAACCTGATCGAGATGCAACGACATCGGCTACCCCTCCTTAGATCCTGCAATCGCGCAACCTTAGCGCGAAAACGCGGGCGTCGCGCGGTGAAGCGCGACGCCTCAGGAAGACGGGACGATCGGGTGGCGCGGTTCCCGCATTGCTGCTGCATGGCAGAGCAGGCGAGGCGCCGGGCCCCTCACCCAATCCTCTTCGCCGACGCGAAGCCGCCGGGGAGAGCGCTTGAGTTCGACGCAAGGTGCGTGGCCACCTGCCTTCGCGATGCGCAACGGCGGGATGTGCTGCGCTCCTCCCGCCCTACACCAAATTCGCGCCCTGGCTCAGCCGTTGTCGTTCGAGCCGTTCGACGCTGGCTGCGAATCGGTCGCGTCCTTGCGGATCCAGGTTTGCGTGCGGTGGAAGAACAGCAGGAAGCCTTTGACATCGAGTTTTTGCCCGTCATCGCGCAGCGACAGTTCGACCCGATAACTCTTGCCTTTGGCGGGATCGAGGATCTGGCCGCCGTCCCACTTGTCGCCGTCCTTCTTCACGCCCCACATGATCACCATGCCTTCGATGGGCTGGTTGTGGCGCTCGCCCTCGCACTTCTCGCAAACGGGGTGCGGTCCCTGATCCGAGAACAGCACCTGCTTGACCGTACCTTGCAGCGTGCCATCGGGTTGTTCGGTGATCTCGATGATGGATTTCGGTTTGCCGGTCGCGTCATCCACCTGGGTCCAGGTACCGACCGGAGTGTCGTTGGCGGCGTAGGCGCCGGTGGCCAGCACCAGTGCAAACGCGATCAGGATGGAACGGACGGTGGTGCGCATGACGGCAACTCCGGGATGGTGGTGGGGTTAGCCTGCGCGACTCGGCGGTGCGCGTCAACTGATCGTTTCATGCGGCGTGAGTGACCCGCGTCAAGGGCGCGGCGGAGCCCTCTGGCATAATGAAAAGCTGTCTCTTTGCGATGAGATGCAAGCATGTCCGACCTCAGCGAAGCCCGCGTCCGCGAACTCCTTGCGGGCATCGTCGATCCGCACAGCGGTGCGTCGCTGGCCGAAGGCGGCGCGGTCCGCGGGGTGGGCGTCGATGGCGAAAAGGTTGCCGTGGAAATTGCGCTCGGCTATCCCGCACGCGATTGGCGCAATACGTTCGCCGCGGAGATCAAGGCGGTTCTGGAAAAGGATCCCGCGATCGCCCAGGCAACGGTTTCCGTCACGTCGCGCATCGCCACGCACAAGGTGCAGGGCAATTTGATGCCACTGCCGGGCGTCAAGAACATCATCGCGGTGGCATCGGGCAAGGGCGGCGTGGGCAAGTCCACGGTCGCAGTGAACCTTGCGCTGGCGCTGGCCGCGGAAGGCGCGAACGTCGGCGTACTGGATGCCGACATCTACGGCCCCAGCCAGCCGCTGATGCTGGGCATCACGGGGCGGCCGCAATCGCCGGACGGCAAGACCATCATCCCGATGACCAATCACGGCCTGCAGGTGATGTCGATCGGGTTCCTGGTCGGCGAGGACACCCCGATGGTGTGGCGCGGTCCGATGGTGACGCAGGCGCTGACGCAGTTGCTGACCTCGACGCACTGGCACGAGCTCGATTACCTCGTGGTGGACATGCCGCCCGGCACCGGTGACATCCAGTTGACGCTCACGCAGCGCGTGCCGGTCGCGGGCGCGGTGATCGTCACCACGCCGCAGGATATTGCGCTGCTGGATGCGAGAAAGGGCCTGAAGGCGTTCGAGAAGGTGCAGGTGCCAGTGCTCGGCATCATCGAGAACATGGCGACGCACGTGTGCTCGAATTGCGGTCACGAGGAACACGTGTTCGGCGAAGGCGGCGGTGCGCGCATGGCGGAGCAATATGGCGTGCCGTTGCTGGGTTCGCTGCCGCTGGACATCCGCATCCGCGAACAGGCCGATGGCGGCAATCCCACGGTTTCCGCGATGCCGGGTTCCGACCTCGCGATGCGCTATCGCGAAATCGCGCGCAACGCCGCGGCACGCCTATCGCTGCAGTCCGAGCGCGACATGACCGGCGTGCCGAACATCCGCGTCCTCGATGACTGACGCTGCGACGCCGCGCCGGCGCGTGTTGTGCCTGTGCGGCAGCCTGCGTCGGGTTTCCGCCAATCGTGCGGCGCTGGAAGCTGCGCGTGAGCTGGCGCCCCGGTCCCTGCGGCTCGATCTTTACGGCAACGTGCGCAACTTGCCGCTGTTCGATCCCGACGTCGAGGCCGGCCCGCTGCCGCAAGCCGTGCGCGAGCTGCGCGAAGCAGTCGGCCACGCCGATGCGCTGCTGATCGCATGTCCCGAATACGCGCACGGCATCCCGGGTGCTTTCAAGAACCTGCTGGACTGGCTTGTCGGTGCACTGGAGTTCCCGGGCAAGCCGGTGCTGCTGCTGAATACGTCGGCGCGCGGTTCGCACCACGCGCAGGAGGCACTGATGGAAGTGCTGAAAACGATGTCGGCGCGGCTGTTGTCGGCCGATCCGCTGCCGGTGCGATTGCCCGGTTCCGGTTGCAACGTGGATGCGGTGCTCGGGAGCGACGATCGCCGGTGCGAGATCGAGGTCGCGCTGGGCGTGCTTGCCGCCGGTCTCGCGTGATGCTGGCGCGTGTTCGGCAATCCCGTTATTTTGGCAGCTTTGGCCGGCCCTTCCGGCATACAACGAGAGTGGAACGTTCGTGAGCATCAAGAGCGACAACTGGATCCGCCGCATGGTCGAGCAGCACGGCATGATCGAGCCGTTCGAACCTGGCCAGGTCAAGCACAATGATGTCGGCCGCATCGTGTCGTACGGCACGTCCAGCTACGGCTACGACGTGCGTTGCGCGGGCGAGTTCAAGATCTTCACCAACATCAATTCGACCATCGTCGATCCCAAGGATTTCGATTCGCGCAACTTCGTCGATTTCGCCGGTGACTGCTGCATCATCCCGCCGAACTCGTTCGCGCTGGCCCGCACCGTCGAATACTTCCGCATTCCGCGCAACGTACTGACGATCTGCCTCGGCAAGAGCACCTACGCGCGCTGCGGCATCATCGTCAACGTGACGCCGCTGGAACCCGAATGGGAAGGGCACGTGACGCTCGAATTCTCCAACACCACGCCGCTGCCGGCGAAGATCTACGCCAATGAAGGCGTGGCGCAAATGCTGTTCCTGGAGTCCGACGAAGTCTGCGCGACCAGCTACAAGGATCGCGGCGGCAAGTATCAGGGGCAGAAGGGCGTCACGCTTCCCAAGACATAGTCATGCGATCGTCCCTGATCGCTGCATCACGCCGCCTGGATGTCAATGCAGCGTCGTTCTGCCGGCAGCACCAGAACGGCCATCCATGGCCTGACTTTTCACCAAAAGCCGGCGCATTCAGCCAGCTTGTGGCACACTTTCCCGGCTGCGGCCCTCGGGCTTGCATTCGCAATCAGCAACGGAGACTTGAATCCATGAACCTGCGTTCGTTTGTTGTGCGCCTTGGCGGCGCGGCCATGCTGGCGACGATGTTCACGCTGGCCGGGTGCAATGGCGTGGTGCGCAGCGGCGGTGAAACCACGGTCAACGTGCCCCACCAGTACGACATGACGATCGGCACCTTCAAGGACAACCAGTACCAGGTGGACGGCGCGGTCCTGAGCGCACCGGATCTGGAAGCCCACTTCCGTTATCTCCAGGACCAGAAGCAATTGCCCAAGACCGTGCTGCTGGAAGACACCGATTCGGCCAAGGTCAACAACGCGGCGTTGGAAGAATTCGCGACGCTGCAGTTGAACTTTCACTTCACCGGCTATGTGATGCACAAGGGCAAGCTGACCTTGATGAGCGCGGTGGAAGCGGCCAAGGACAAGGACAAGAAGTAGCGCCAGCGGCGGTCAGGACACCGCGCCGGCCGCAATGCGAAGGTCGGTGCGTGTGGTCAGCGCGGTGTGCACGATCACCTCCAGCGCGCGCGTCATCTGACCCAACGGCATGCCGGGCTGGCCGTGGGCGGCCGCCTGTTCCGGCAACCATGGCACGTGCACGAAACCCGCGCGGGTGTTGCGGCAGCGGCGCAGCGCGTGCATCAGCGCGTAGAACACCTGGTTGCATACATAAGTGCCGGCCGTCTGCGAAATGTGCGCCGCGAGGCCGGCCTCTTGCAGCGCCAGCAGCGACGCCTTGATCGGCAACGTCGAAAAGAATGCGCTCGTGCCACCCCGCAGCACCGGCAAATCCACCGGTTGCGCGCCCGCGTTGTCCGGGATGCGGGCGTCGATCAGGTTGATCGCGACGCGCTCCAGTGAAATGCCTTCGCGTCCGCCGGCAAGTCCCACGCCGATGGCGACCCGCGGTTGCGCCTTGCGCAGCGCATGCCACAGCGCCGGCGTCGAGGCGTCGAACTCGCAGGGCAGTTCCACCGTCACGATGCGGTGCTCTTCGATCACGCGGCCATCCAGCGCACGTACCGCCTCCCATGACGGGTTCAGCTTCTCGCCAGCGAATGGCGCGAAGCCGGTCAGCAACACGGTGCGTTCGCGCTGGCGCTTGGATCGCTGCAAGGGGGGACGTTCAGAAACGGAAGATCAGGAAATACATCAGCGCCAAGTTTACGACGAGTAGCGCCGCTCCGGTCTTCCATTGGGCGCGGATCACGTCGTTCTGGTTCGGCAGTTCCAGCAGCGCGACCGGCACGATGTTGAAA
>Ga0207667_10005648_pt1 | contig 15261 bp, 13 predicted proteins | sample KBSCornC52_FD_184301 | JGI IMG/M metagenome (GOLD analysis project Ga0207667, IMG submission 184301) | Corn rhizosphere microbial communities from Kellogg Biological Station, Michigan, USA - KBS Corn C5-2 (SPAdes) (version 2) | ecosystem: Host-associated > Plants > Roots > Rhizosphere > Soil ... | reverse complement strand
AGTCGATGAGGTGGGCGATCTCGATCGACTCCTTCGCGAGCTGGAAGTGGCACGCGATCGCCTGGATCACCGCGCGGCGCACGAGGTCGTCGGCGGTGAGCTGGATGCCGCGCAGCGTCGGGAGCCTTCCTTCCTCGAGCGCGCGATAGTACTCGTCGAGCGTCTTCGCGTTCTGCGCGTACGCCGGCCCGATCTTGCTGATCGCCGAGGTGCCCAGGGCGACGAGGTCGGTGTCGCCGCCCGCCGAGTAGCCCTGGAAGTCGCGCGTGAGGCGCCCTTGGCGCTGCACGACCGCGAGGTCGTCGTTCGGTTTCGCGAAGTGGTCCATGCCGATGTAGACGTAGCCCGCCTGCGTGAGGCGGCGGATCGCGCCGGTCATGAGCTCGAGCTTCACCTCGGGCGACGGCAGGTCCGCCTCGTGGATGCGCCGCTGCGGGTAGAACGCCTTCGGCAGGTGCGCGTAGCCGTAGAGCGCGATGCGGTCCGGGTCGCACTCGATCACCCGCTCGAGCGTCTCGGCGAAGCCCGCGACCGTCTGCTTCGGCAGGCCGTAGATGAGGTCGAGGTTCACCGAGCGGAAGCCGCTCGCGCGCGCGGCGTCGATCACCTCGCGCGTCTGCGCGAGGCTCTGCACGCGGTTCACGGCGCGCTGCACCTCGGGGTTGAAGTCCTGCACGCCGACGCTCATGCGATTGAAGCCGAGGCCGCCCAGGTGCCGGATCCTCTGCGCGTCCACCTTGCGCGGGTCGATCTCGATCGCGTACTCGCCGGCCGGGTCGAAATCGAAATGCTCGCGCAGCGCCTGCACCAGCCGCGCCGATTCGCCGTCGCCGAGGAAGGTGGGCGTGCCGCCGCCCCAGTGCATCTTCACGATGCGCCGGTCCTTCGGATCGAGGGCTTCGGCCACCTGCCGGATCTCCTTCTGCAGGTAGCCCACGTAGCGCACGGCGCGCTCGTGGTCGCGCGTGGCGATCTTGTTGCATGCGCAGTAGAAGCAGAGCGTGTCGCAGAAGGGGACGTGGACGTATAATCCCAACGGCCGGCTGAAACCTCCGATATTGCGATGGCCCAGCCAATGGCGATGCATTTCGCCGTCGAAGGCTTCGATGAAGCGGTCGGCGGTGGGATAGGACGTGTAACGCGGGCCCGCGCCTCCGTACTTGCGCAGGAGGGCCGTATCGACGACCAACGCGTCGTCGGGGAACGGAAGGCCGGATCTCGTTTCCGCGGCGATATTCATGCTCCTACTATGAGGCAGGCCTCCTCCCCCCGCTTGATCGCGATCAAACAACGCCGGACCGCTCCGCCCCGCTTCCGTGGATAGCCGCGAGGACCCCCGGACGGAACGCGAATTCCCGACCTCGCGCCTGGTTCCCGTGCTCGGCCCCTTCATCGGCGCGGCGGCCTTCACCGCGGCGATCGCGATCGTCGCGGCACTCCTCGACTGGTACCGCTACGAGATGCTGCTCGCCGCGGCGGCGATCAGCTGCGCGGCCGCGCTGCCCACGCTCTACCTGATCTACCGCCAGCTCGCCGAGCGCAAGGCCGCGCAGGCGGCGCTGCTGAGCGCCCAGGCGCGCGTCGGCGGCATGGTCGAGGCGGCGATGGACGCGATGATCTCGGTGGACGAGCAGCAGCGCATCGTCCTCTTCAACCGCGCCGCCGAGCGGGTATTCCGCTGGCCGCGGCCCGCGGTGCTCGGGCAGCGCATCGACATGCTCATCCCGGAGCGCTTCCGGGCATCGCACCGACAGCACATCGAGCGCTTCGGCACCAGCGCCAGCACCTCGCGCGGCATGGGCAACCAGACGGTGCTCTACGGGCTGCGCGCCGACGGCGAGGAATTCCCGATCGAGGCGTCGATCTCCCAGCACGAAGAAGGCGGCCGCAAGCTCTACACCGTGATCCTGCGCGACGTGACCGAGCGCGTGCGCGGCGAGCGGCTGCTCGAGCGCAGCGAGGCGCGGCTGCGCGGCATCCTCGATTCGGCGATGGACGCGATCATCACCGTCGACGCGCACCAGCACGTCGTGCTCTTCAACCAGGCCGCCGAGGACGTGTTCGGCTGCCCGCGCGACCAGGCGATCGGCGCCCCGCTCGCGTGGTTCATCCCCGAGCGCTTCCGCCACGCGCACGCGGGGCTCGTGCAGCGCTTCGGCGATACCGGCGATTCCTCGCGGCGCATGGGCGGGGGCCAGCGCATCGTCATGGGCCTGCGCCGCAACGGCGAGGAGTTCCCGATCGACGCCTCGATCTCGCACACCGTCGAGGAAGGCGAGCACTTCTACACCGTGATCCTGCGCGACGTCACCCAGCGCGTGAAGGCCGAGGAGGCGCTGCGCGAATCGCGCGAGGAGATCCGCAACCTCGCCCTCGCCGCGAGCGCGGTGCGCGAGCAGGAGAAGAGCCGCATCGCGCGCGAGCTGCACGACGAGCTCGGCCAGGCGCTCACGGCGCTCAAGATCGACGTGGGCTGGCTGCGCGAGCATCTCGGCGGCGTGCCCGAGCCGGTGCTCGCCAAGCTCGCCTCCATGCAGGTGCTGCTCGACGGCACCGTGTCCGCGGCGCGCCGCATCTCCTCGGACCTGCGACCGCTCATGCTCGACGACCTGGGGCTGGTCGCCGCCTGCGAATGGCTCGCGCACAGCTTCGAGCAACGCACCGGAACTCCGTGCGAGCTGGTAGTGGGTACCGGCGAGCTGGACCTTCCCGATCCGTACGCGACGGCGGTCTTCCGCGTCATGCAGGAATCGCTCACCAACATCGCCAAGCACGCCGAGGCGAGCCAGGTGGAAGCGACCCTCGAACGCCAGGGCGAGACGGTCACCCTCGTGGTGCGCGACAATGGGCGCGGCTTCGACATCGCGGCACCCCGCAAGGAGGGATCCTACGGGATGGTGGGCCTGCGCGAGCGCGCGTACCTGCTGGGCGGCGACATCCGCGTCCAGAGCGCGCCCGGCGAGGGAACGCTGGTGGAGATGCGCATTCCCATGAACGAGCGAATCGGCGAGGAGACATGATCCGCATCGTCGTCGCAGACGACCACACCATCGTGCGCGAGGGCTTGAAGCAGCTCCTCGCCGCCGCCGGGGACCTCGAGGTGGTGGGCGAGGCGCAGGACGGCTTCGAGGTGATGAAGCGCGTGCGCGAGCTCGACTTCGACCTGCTGCTGCTCGACATGTCGATGCCCGGCAAGAGCGGCATCGAGCTCATCAAGCAGGTGAAGGCCGAGAAGCCGAAGCTGAGGATCCTGGTTCTCAGCATGCACGAGGAGCACCAGTACGCGGTGCGCGCGATCCGCGCCGGCGCGGCGGGCTACCTCACGAAGGAAAGCGCCTCGCGGCAGCTGGTGGAGGCGATTCGCAAGGTCGCTTCGGGCGGCGCCTTCATCAGCAGCGCGGTCGCCGAGCAGCTCGCGCTGGGCGCGATGCCCGACGCGCAGGGCGCGCCGCACGAAGCCCTCTCCGACCGCGAGTTCCAGGTGTTCCGCATGCTCGCCGAAGGCAAGTCCATCTCCGACATCGCCGAGCGCCTCAACCTCTCGGTGAAGACGGTGAGCACGCACAAGGCGAACATCCTGCACAAGATGAGCCTCGCCACCTCGGGCGACCTCATCCGCTACGCGATCGCCCACCGCCTGGTCGAAGGCTCCGAGGAATAGGGGACAGTCCCTCAACCGGGTTTGCCGTCGAGGCGGGGGCGGGTGAGGATCGGCCAGTAGCGCACGGCGTAGATGCCGTAGGCGAGCGACCAGCAGGCGCCCGAGGCGAGCACGGTCCAGAGATAGCCGTCGCGCCAGGCGAGGCCGCCGAAGACGCGAATCACCGCGGCCACCTGCACAAGCGCAAAGCACGCGACTTCCCAGGCGTCGGCGCGCAGCGGGCGCGCGGTATGGCCGCGGGCCGTGCGCGTCATCATGCCGATCGTCATGCCGCCGATGGCGCCGATGGTGAGCGCGTGGATCGCGAACTGCGCCGGGATCCAGTCGAGCGCGGCGCACGCGCGCAGCAGCAGGTGGATCGGGATCCACGCGTACGCCGCGTGCAGCACCCACACGAGCGGCGTGCGCAGCGTGCGCCACGGATGCCACAGGATCCACCGCGCGGCGTGCGCGATGGCGACCACGACCGCGAGCGGCGCGATCACGCCGGCGGGCGCCTCGAGGAGGTCCGCGACGATTACCGCGACCAGGCCCGCGAGCGCCGCCTTCTCCAGCCACGCGACGCGGGTCGCCCCGGCGCCGGGAATCGCGTTGTTGGTGAACATCGGCATGACGCGCCCGGCCATCACGGCGATGACGAACATCACCGCGTCCAGCGTGAAGGAGATGCTCACGGCGCGCGCTTCCCACGGCAGCACGCCGATCGAGCCCAGGTGCACGGCGAGCGCGGCGAGCCCGACCGCCACGAGCAGCGCCACGAAGAAGTAGTTGCGCCGGTTCCCGCTCTTCGCGAGGGGAATCCCGATGCCGATCGCCACCGCGACGGGAAACGCCGCGTTGAGCACGCCGGCGACGATCGGTCCGGCCACGATCACGGATGCGCGCGCCGCGATCCACAGCGCGACGATCGCCGCGAGCCATCCGCCGGTGGGCGTCGGCCGGCCGGTCCAGTTGCGCACCGCCGTGAAGAGGAATCCCGCGATGACCGCGAACGCGAAGCCGAACAGCATCTCGTGCGCGTGCCGCGTGGGCGCCTCCAGGTACGGGACGCGAAGCCATCCCGCGTACTCGAGGATCCAGAGCACGATCGAGAGCGAGGCGAAGGCCGCGCCGAAGAGATAGAACGGGCGGAAGCCCAGCTCCCACAGCGCGAAACCGCGCGGCGGCGGCGCGGGGTCCTCGACTTGCAGCAATGCCAAAGCGCCTCCTTTGCTAGCGCATCACGCGGATGAGCGACAAGCGCACGCCCGCGAGAGCCGGCTCGCGCTCGATCGACGCGAGCGCCGCGAGCGGATTCGCCGCGCGAGGATCGAGCGCGAAGGAGAGCGCGCGCGGGTTGGCCGCCGCGCGGACGCTCGCGCGATCGACGCCCTTCACGCGCGCCGCGGCCTTGCGCAACGCCTCCGGATCCGCGGGCGACTCCACCGCCGCGAACACGACCACATGGTGGCGCGCGCTCGCCCGCTGCACCACGTCGTAGTCGTAGGTCGCCGCGATCTTGTCCTCGACGCAGACGCCGCACGCGAGCGCCGACGAGGCGAACGCGGCGCAGAATCCGAGCGCGGCAAACGCGCGCGCGCTCATTTCGCCCCCTTGGCCGGCGAGCGCTTCGAGGGCGTGGGCGCGACGCTCGGCGATTCGGGATGCGACATCCCGGCGTTGGTCGGTGTCGCGGAGAAGGTCTGCGAGGGCGGCTTGGAGGTGCCGGGCGAAGCCGGTTGCGGCTGCTCCGTGCCGTGCAGCTGCAGGTTCGTATCGGCCCACTGGAAGTACGCGAGCACCTCCTTGATGCCCTGCGGCGTCATGTTCTGGTTGGGCATCGGAACCTTGTACTTCGCGAGCAGCTTCTTCGCGTCGGCGTCGGTCTTGAGCATCTGTTCGGGGTTCTCGAGCCAGCGCGTGAGCCACGCGACGTCCTGGCGCTTCGTGACGCCGAAGAGGTCGGGGCCGAGCTTGTCGCCGCCGCCGATCGAATGGCACGCGAGGCAGCGATTCTCGAACGTGAGCTTGCCCTGCAGCGCGAGCGGATCGGTGGGCGCGGCCGTGGCGGGAATGTTGTGGTGCTCCACGCCCGCCTCGCCCTTGGCGCCCGCGTCGATCACTCCGACGGCGCCCTGGGACGCGTTGGCGAAGTGGTGGTCGACCATCGTGTAGCCGCCGGCCTCGGGAATCACGAACTCCACGATCGCCGACGACGAGGAGCCGAGCAGCACCGTCTGCATGCCGCGAAACTGGTTGTCGGGATTGCCGTCCATCCAGACGCGATCGAAGATCGTTCCCACGACGTGGAAGCTCGAGGTGTTGGAAGGGCCCACGTTCAGCACGAAGAGCCGCACGCGCTCGCCCGGCTTCGCGCGGAGCGGATGCTCGACCAGGCGGTTGTACTGCCCGTCGAAGACGGTGTAGGTCGGGGCCTTCGAGCGAACGCGCTCGGTATCCAGCACGTAGAGCGGCACGCCGTCGATCTTGCGGTGCTCGGGGTCCGGCTTGGTGTAGAACTCGCTCTGGATGATGGCGTACTCGCGCTGCACCTGGGTCGGATAGCCCTCGCGCGGCTCGATGATGATCATGCCGTACATCCCCGAGGCGATGTGCTCGAGCACCATGGGCGTGCCGCAGTGGTACATGAAGACGCCGGGATAGTTCGGGGTGAACTCGAAGCTGATGGTCTGCCCGGGCGCGATGGAACGGTACTTGTCGGTGGGGGAGACCATCGCGGCGTGGAAATCCATCGAGTGCATCATCGGGGCGGTCGTGAAGGTCCCGCCCGGCATGTGCTCGTCCGAACGGTTGGTCATCGAGAACTTGATGCGGTCGCCCACGCGCGCGCGGATGATCGGTCCGGGCACCTGGTCGCCGAACGTCCACGCCGTGAATTTCACGCCCGGCGCGAGATCGATGACCTTGTGCGTCACGTCGAGCTGGATCTCCTTCACGTGATCGGGCACCAGCGGCGCCACCTCCGGCCCGGGCGAGAGGGCGCTTCCCTTCGAGAACGATCCGGTGTGGCGCACGTTCTCGACCTTCGCCGCGGGCGGGCTGAAATCCATCTGCGCGGTGTCGTACTTGTCGCGCGGTTTGGCGGCGGCCTTGTCGCCGGAGTGGCAGCCGCCGAGCGCGAGCAGCACGACCGCGAAGAGGGAAATGGACAGACGGCGGGATACGTTACACACATGACCTCCGCGATTCAGCGGTTGTTCTGGGTTTGGACTCCGCGGAGCCGCTCCGACCGAGCGTGAAGGCGAGCGTTCCGGCGAAGGCGAGAAGCGCCACGGCGTCGAGGATACCTCCCCAGCGGCGCAGCGCGAAAGATTGCGCGCCGCCCGCGAGCCGCACGAGGAGCGAGGCATGCAGCAATGCGAGCGGCACGTACAGGAGCGGCGAGTAGCGCAAGCGCCGGCGCGCGACGACCGGCACCACGACCGGCGCGTGCGCGAGGACCATCGAGAACACGAAGCCGAGGCCCAGCGCGTGGAGCGCCGCATCGCGCCACGCCCCATGACCGGCGGACATCGCCGCCCATGCAATGCCGGCGACGGCGAGCCACGCGTAGCCGGCGAGGAGCGCGATCGCGGCGTAGCGCGCGTATCCGCCGGTGCGCACGGTGCGCCGCGCGACGTCGAATGCGGCGCACCACGCGGCTACGGCGACCAACCCCGCGGCGAAAACTACGCCGCCCACGTCCATCCGCCACGACTGCAGCAGCGCGCCGCAGAGCACCAGCACGACCGCGGCCCCGAAGAGCCACGCGGCGGCCGGCGCACGCCGCGCGAGCCGCGTCATCTCGAGGCGCTCGGCCGCGATCGTGAGGACGAGGAATGCGAACCACCATGCGGCGCAAACATCGGGTTGCGCGCCCGCGAGGAGAAATGCGTCGCCCGCGAGCCAGCACGACGACGCGACCACCAGCAGCACGATGTGCGTGAGGGGTTGCCGGCGCACGAGGTCGATGCCCACCGCGAGGAGGACGACCGGCGCCGCGAGCGAGACGACGAGCCCCGCGTCGCGAAACCCGGCGAGGAGGAGCGCCGCGCCCAGGCCGGCGGCGAGCGGGGCCGCGTAGGCGTAGGGCCGGCCGAGCGCGATGGCGCGCTCGAGCGAGATGACGCAGCCGAGGAAGCCGCCCGTCATCAGCACACCGTGATTCGCCGCGGCCGTGGGCACCGCGATGGAAACGCCGAGCCGCGCGAGCCCGCCGAGCACGGCGGCGACCAGGGATGCGGCGGCGAGCGCGAGGAGCGCGATGCGGCCTGCCGTCACCTCAGTCCCAACCCATCGCCATGCGCGCCCCGGGGCTCATCCGCTCCGGGTCCCACGGAGGATCCCACACCAATTCGCAATCGATCTTCGTGCGCGGGCCGAGGAGCGCGACGAGCTCCTGCGCCACGTCGTCGAGGATCAACTCGGCGACCGGACAAGCCGCGGAAGTCATCGTGATGCGCACCTTCACCGTGTCCTCGTCGATCTCCACGCCGTAGACCAACCCGAGGTCGACGATGTTGAGCGCCATCTCGGGATCGACCACGCGGCGCAGCGCCTGCTCGAGGGCGGCCGCGATTTCCGGAGGTCCGGAATAGTCGAACGCGCGCGTCGCGCTCATGCCAGCGGGACGACCGGCGCTACCAGGTCCTCGAGCGTATAGCGCATGAGCACCGCGCGGAACGCATCGAGCGCCTCGTGGAGCACGCCTTCCAGCCGGCAGTGCCCCGCGAGGCCGCAGGTGTTGTGCTCCTCGTCGAAGCACTCGACCAGCGAGAGCGACTCGGTCTCGCGGATCACCTCGCCCACGTTGATTTCGCGGGGCGCGCGCGCGAGGGCGAAGCCGCCCCCGCGCCCGCGCGTGTTGGCGAGGAGCCCCAGCTTGCCGAGCGAATGCACGACCTTCACCAGGTGGCTCTCGGGGATGGCGAGCACGCGCGCCGCCTCGGCGATCGTGCTGCGGCCCCCGCCTGCACTCGCCACGTACATCAGGGTGCGCAGACTGTAGTCGGTGAAGGAGGTGATGCGCATCGGCCTCAGTCCGCCGCGCCCGCCTCGCCCACCGCGACCGGCGCGGGAACCTCGCGGCCGGGACGGCGAAGCAGCTTCAGCGCGTACCACGAGAGCGCGAGCGCGCCGAGCGAGAAGACGATGTCGCCGGGAACGCGCAGCCATACCAGCGTCTCCATCACGCCCGAGTGCACGATCGCGGGAGAGCGCGCATACCACAGGCCCTCGGTGATGCTGTACCACGCCTGGTAGAGGCCGGCGGGAAGGAGCGAGCCGAACACCATCATGGCGAGCCCGATGTTCAAGCCCCAGAACGCCGGCGCGAGGACGCGGTCCGCATGGAGGTTCCTCGGGAAGAGCCCGCGCAGGCAGAAGAGCATGAGGCCGATCCCGAGCATGCCGTAGACGCCGAAGAGCGCGGCGTGGCCGTGCGCGGGCGTCATGTTGAGGCCCTGCACGTAGTAGAGCGCCGCCGGCGGGTTGATCGCGAAGCCGAGGAGCCCCGCGCCCACGGTGTTCCAGAAGCCCACCGCGACGAACGAGAGGATCGCCCACTTGTACGCGCCCACCCACGGAGCCGCCTTGCTGCGCTGGTAGTTGCGCCAGCCCTCGAGGCCGATCAGGGCGAGCGGCACCACCTCGAGCGCGGAGAACACCGCGCCCACGGCGATCACCGAGGTCGGCGTGCCGGTCCAGTACAGGTGATGCAGCGTGCCGAGGATGCCGCCGAAGAGGAACACGATCGTCTCCATCACGATGGCGCGGTTCGCGCTCGAGGCGGCGACCAGCCCCAGCCGCGTGAAGATGAGCGCGACGACCGCGGTGGCGAAGACCTCGAAGAAGCCTTCCACCCACAGGTGCACGAGCCACCAGCGCCAGTACTCGATCATCGAGTAGTGCGTGTGCTGGCCCCACAGGAGCGAGGTCGAATAGAACCCGCCGATGCAAGCCGCGGAGAGGAACACCATGGCGATGAGCCCGCGCGTCTCCGAGGGCCGCCTGAGCGCCGGCCATAGCGCCCGGCCGAGGAGGAGGAGCCAGAAGAGCAGGCCCACGAAGAGCAGGATCTGCCACACGCGCCCCATGCTGGTGAACTCGAGCCCCTGGTTGCCGAGCCAGAACGAGAAGTCGTAGCCCTCACGCTGCAGCGTGCCGAGCCAGCCGAACGCGGTCGAGCCCACCACGATGAAGAGCAGCGCATAGAAGAGCACGTCCACGCCGAGCTTCTGCAGCTTCGGCTCCTGGCCGGAGAGGAGCGGCGCGATGTAGAGGCCGGTCGCGAGCCAGGCGGTCGCGATCCAGAAGATGCCGAACTGGGTGTGGACGGTGCGGCTCACCGTGTAGGGCAGGACGTCGGCGAGCGGCAGGCCGAAGAAGGCGCGCCCTTCCACCGCGTAGTGCGCGGTGATGGCCCCCATGCCGATCTGCACGAGGAGCAGGCCGATCACCACGAAGAAGTACTTGCGCGTCGCCTTCATGGAAGGCGTCGCGACGGCGTTCACGAGCGGATCGCGTTCCGGCACCTTCGGATCCGGCTCCTCGGCGTGCGCAGTCTGGTACCACACCATCCCCGCGATGCCGGCGATGAGCAGGATGATGCTCACCGCGGTCCACGCGGTCGCGGTGCCGGTGAGGTTGTTGCCGACGATCGGCTCGTGCGGCCAGTTGCTCGTGTAGCTGAGGCCCGTCTCGCCCGGCCGGTCGGTGGTCGTCGCCCACGCGGACCAGAAGACGAACCCGCTGAGCTGGCGGCGCGCCTCCGCGTTCGGCAGCGCGTTGTCCACCATGGCATAGCGCTCGCGCAGCGGCGTGAGGCGCGGATCGTTGCCGAAGAGCGCCTCGTAGTGGCGCTGCACCTGGGCGATCGCCTGCGCGCGATCCGGGGAGACCGTGAGCGTGCGGGTCGCCGCGTCGTACGTGTTGCGGCGCATCTCGTCCTTGACGATCACGTCCACCGAGCCGCGCTGGGCGAGCGAGAGCTTCGCGTACGGCACGCCGTACATCTTCTGCGAGCGGATGTCGCGGTACGCGCTCGCCTCGCGGTGCAGCCAGTCCGCGGACCAGTCGGGCGCGACGTAGCTGCCGTGGCCCCACACGGTGCCGAGCTGCTGGCCACCCGCGGAAAGCCATGCGCGCTGGCCCTCCTGGATGTCCCGGGCGGTGAAGAGCGTGGCGCCGCCGTCGATTCGCACCGTCTCGGGAATCGGCGGGGCGGCGAGGTAGATCTCGCGGCCCAGCCAGCCCAAGGCCGCGAAGGAGAGCAGGAAGACGATGCCGAGGCCCTGCCACAGTTTGCGCGTCGGATTCATGGTGTGCGTTCCTTGCCGGAGCGTCGTGGTCGGTAACATCGATACGATATGCATCTTTGCGGCGGCGACCTTGATCCATCACAAGTTCTGCGCGGCTCGAACCGGGATCGGCACGGTCCCCGGCGCCCGCCGTCCCCGGGAAAAACGCGACCCCCGGAAGAAACGATCCGCCCCGAAAACTGTCAGCTAGCGGGCAGGGCCGGCGCGAGGGCGCGCCGGCATCCGGCCGCACACCACAGACGGGGGATCGACGCGATGGCGCAATCGAGCCAGGGATATCACGAGGAGCAGCTCAAGCCCGAGACGAAGGACCGCCACCGGGCGATCGTCTCGATCATGGAAGAGCTCGAGGCGATCGACTGGTACGACCAGCGCATCGATGCGGCGAGCGACGCGGAGCTCGCCGGCATCCTCGCGCACAACCGCGACGAGGAGAAGGAGCACGCGACCATGCTCCTCGAGTGGCTGCGGCGGCGCGACGCGAAGCTCGACGAGACGCTGCGCACGTACCTTTTCTCGGACAAGCCCGTGCTGGAGATCGAGGAAGCGGCCGATGCGGCGCAAGCCGGCGGGCAGGAAGCGGCCTGCGCCTCCGACGGCTCGCTCGGGATCGGAAGCCTCAAGGCGGGAGGCGCGCGATGAATCATCTCCTGCGCGATCTCGCGCCGATTCCCGCCTCGGCCTGGCAGCAGATCGACGACGAGGCGCGGCGCACGCTCAAGGCGATGCTCGCCGCGAGGAAGCTCGTCGACTTCGACGGTCCGCTCGGCTGGCAGGCTTCCGCGGTGAACCTCGGACGCACCCGATCGATCGCCGCGCCGCGCGAAGGCGCCGAGGCGCGGCTGCGCGAGGTGCAGCCGCTCGTGGAGCTCGCCGTTGCCTTCGAGATCGCGCGCGACGAGATCGACGCGATCGCGCGCGGCGCGAAGGACGCGGACCTCGATGCGGTGCGCGAGGCCGCGCGCAGCGCCGCGCTCGCCGAGGACCATGCGGTCTTCCACGGCTTCCCCGCGGCGCGCATCGGCGGCATCGTCGAGGCGGGGGCCGAGGGCCGCTGCGCGATCACGAAGGACTACCAGGCCTACCTCGGCGTGGTCGCCGAGGCGCTGCAGAAGCTGCGCGATCGCGGCATCGGCGGCCCGTATGCGGTCGCACTCGGTCCGCGCTGCTATACGGGACTCGGCAAGACGCTGCTCGGCGGCTTTCCGGTGCTCGAGCAACTGCGCCAACTGGTGGACGGCCCGATCGTCTCCGCGCCCGCCGTGGACGGGGCCGTCGTGATGAGCGCGCGCGGCGGCGACTTCGAACTCACGGTGGGACAGGATTTCTCGATCGGCTACCTCGACCACGATGCGAAGTCGGTGCGCCTGCGCCTCGTCGAGAGCATGACCTTCCGCGTGCTGACCCCCGAGGCCGCGGTGCCGCTCGCCTATCCGTCGTGAGCGCGGCGCGCGCTCACTGGTAGGCGACGCACGATTCGCAGATCGTTCCGGTGACATCCTTCCTGAGATGCGCGCGGCGAAGCGCCATGAACGCCTCGCTGTTCCAGCCTTCGAGGAAGGGCACCTTCGTGAGATCGGCCATCACCCACTTGTCGCCCGCGTCGAAGCAGCATGCCGAGAGCTTGCCGTCGTAGGTGATGTGGCCCTCGGTGAAGGCCGACCAGCACGGCAGCGGCTCGCGCAGCGCGCCGATGCGGCCCTGGTTGCCGGCGATCGGCCGGTAGCCCAGCTCCTCCTCGCGCTGCGTGGCGAGGCTTCCCATCGAGTAGAGCGGCAGCCAGTAGTGCTCGTCGACATAGGGCCGGATCTCGTCCACGAGCCCCATCATCCTTTCCTGCTGCTCGCCGTCGTACTGGATGCTCGAGGCGTAGAGGCCGCAGTCGTAGCCGCCCTCCTCGCGCACCTTCCACGCCGCCTTGAGGTTCGCGATCGCGTCGCGCCAGAGCCTGGGCTTCACCTGCGCGATCTCGCGGAACTGCTCCTCGTCGGCGTTGTTCATCGAGAACTTGAGCGAATCGAGCCCCGCCTCCATGCAGGCCTTCACGCGCGCCGGCTTCGAGAGCGAGCCGTTGGTGGTGAGGAAGACGTAGCGGATGCCGCGTTTCTTCGCGAAGGCGATCGCCTCCGGGAGCCAATCGCACATGAACGACTCGCCGATGTAGAAGACGCCCAGCTCCTCGACGCCCGCGTCCACCATCTCGCCCACCACGCGCTCGTAGAACGCGCGATCCATCTCGCCGCGGTTCTTCATGCGCAGCCGGTGCGCGCAGAAGCCGCAGCGGTAGTTGCACTGCGACGTGAGCTCGATCTTCACCGAGCGCGGCGCGGGGAGGCGATCGGAAAGGTAGCGCCCGGGAATGCCGGTGACGGCGTCGATGCGCGAGGTGATGGTGCGGGTACGAATCCGCGTCGCGGTCTTGCTCATGGTTTTGGGCTCGTTCGGTTTCGCGGGCAACGTAGCATGGCAACCGAAGACTGCGGGCGCGAGCGCGCGAAAGCTTGATCCAGTTCAAATGCAGGCGAAAAATCGCGGCGCGGCAGCCGGATTCCATTGTTTCGGCCGGGGGTTCGGACTAGCCTCGGCTCTCCTTCGCTCATCGACAAGGCCATGCCCGATCCGAATGCGGGCGCACCGCTGCCGCGCTGGAAGCTGCGCGGGCGCTCCCTGCTCCCCGTCGTCCAGGGCGGCATGGGGATCGGCATTTCGGCGCACCGGCTCGCGGGCAACGTCGCGCGCCTCGGGGCACTGGGCACGATCTCGAGCGTCGACCTGCGCCAGCACCATCCGGACCTCCTCGCCGAGCGCACCACCGACAAGGAGCGCCTCGACCGGCTGAACAACATCGCGCTCGACCGCGAGATCCGCGCGGCGCTCGCGCTCTCCGCCGGCGCGGGCGCGGTGGGCGTCAACGTGATGAAAGCGGTGAACGCGCATGCGCAGTACGTACGTCAGAGCTGCGAGGCGGGCGCGCACGCGATCGTGATGGGTGCCGGCCTCCCCCTCGATCTTCCCGAGCTCGCGGCGGGATTCCCCGACGTCGCATTGATTCCCATTCTCTCGGAGCCGCGCGGCGTCTCGATCGTGCTGCGCAAGTGGATGCGCAAGAACCGCCTCCCCGATGCGATCGTGATCGAGCATCCGCGCTACGCCGGCGGCCACCTGGGCGCCACGCGCATCGCCGACGTCGCCGACCGGCGCTACGACTTCGAGCCCGTGCTGGAAGGCATCTTCGCGATCTTCGACGAGCTCGGGCTCGCGCGCGAGCGCATCCCGGTGATCGTCGCGGGCGGCATCCACACGCACGAGCAGGTGCGCGCGCTCGTCGCGCTCGGCGCCAGCGCCGTGCAGGTGGGGACGCCCTTCGCCGTGTGCGCCGAGGGCGACGCGCATCCCGAGTTCAAGCGCGTGCTCGCGGAAGCGAAGCCGGAGGACCTCGTGACCTTCATGAGCGTGGCCGGGCTTCCGGCGCGCGCGGTGGTCACGCCCTGGCTTCGCAACTACCTCAAGCGCGAGAAGGCGCTCCAGTCGCACGCGAAGGCGGACCCGCGCCGCTGCGTGCCCGGCCTGCAATGCCTCACCGCGTGCGGGTTGCGCGACGGCCTCGCCAACGCGGGACAGTTCTGCATCGCCACGCGGCTCGCCCACGCGCTGCACGGCGACGTGAAGAAAGGCCTCTTCTTCCGCGGGTCGGAAGCGCTGCCGTTCGGCAACGCGATCCGCCCGGTGGCCGAGCTCATCGACTATCTCCTCACGGGCCTGCGGCCCGCATTGCCCTAGGAGTCGCATATGGACATCTCCATCGTCCCGTCCACGATCGAAGCGATCCCCGCACCCGCTGCCAAGCCGGCCGCGCGCGGCCGCCAGGTGGCGTGCACCGCCTGCGCGATGCATCCGCTCTGCTATCCGCTCTCCGCGGCGGAGGGCTGGCTGAACGCGGTGCAGACGCGGCGCCGGGTCGCGAAGGGTGAGCGGCTGTTCCGCGCCGGCGCCGTGCAATCCTCGCTCTTCGCGGTGCGCGCGGGCTTCCTCAAGGCGTGCGCCCCCGGGCCCGACGGCGGACGCTTCATCGTGCGCTTCCTGCTGCCGGGGGACGCGGCCGGGCTGGACGCGTTCGCGCAGGGCGTGCATCCGACCGAGGCAATCGCGCTCGAGGATTCGCAGGTGTGCGAGATCCCGCGCCATCGCGCCGAGATCCTCGCCGAGGGCATTCCGACGCTCGGCGCGCAGCTGCGCAAGCTCATCGGCACGGAGCTCGCGCGCTCGCAGGAGCACTCGGCGCTCCTCACGCGCCACTCCGCT
>Ga0207667_10005644_pt1 | contig 15263 bp, 9 predicted proteins | sample KBSCornC52_FD_184301 | JGI IMG/M metagenome (GOLD analysis project Ga0207667, IMG submission 184301) | Corn rhizosphere microbial communities from Kellogg Biological Station, Michigan, USA - KBS Corn C5-2 (SPAdes) (version 2) | ecosystem: Host-associated > Plants > Roots > Rhizosphere > Soil ... | reverse complement strand
CGGGCTGGCGGCCTTCATCGCGTTCGGCGTGCTGGCGCTCGTCAGCATGCGCATCGATCGCACGCTGATGCGGCTGTCGATGCAGGAGATGGAGGCCGAGCGGCGCTACGGCTCGGGCATGGCCGACTTCCTGGGCCACATCGGCACCGTGCTGAGCCTGCGGCTGCAGGACGCGTCGCGCCGCCTGCTGCGGGCCCGGCTCGCGCGCATCTTCGTGCCGCTGGGGCGCAACATCGTCGTCAACGAGGCCAAGTGGTGCATGGTCGACCTGGTGAGCACGCTGACGACCTGGGCGCTGGTCGTCGGGTACGTCTGGCTCGTGAGCCGCGGCGGCGCGGACGCGATCGCGATCGGCGCGGTGTTCATGGTGCAGCAGTACGCGAGCCGCACCGCGGCCGTCGCCACCGACATGACGGGTCGCCTGCAAGGCCTGTCGCGTACGCGCGCCGACTACGCCAGCGCCCGGCCCATCTTCGACGCGCCGGTCGCCGAGCCGGTACGCGCGCTGCCGGCCGACTGGCGGCACATCGTCGTGCGCGACATCGCCTATCGCCATGCGAGCGCCGCGCCCGATTCGCCGGCGCTGGGCCTGGACGAGCTCGCGCTGCGACGCGGCGAACGCATCGCCCTGGTGGGCGGCAGCGGCGCCGGCAAGAGCACCCTGCTGCGCGTGCTGGCCGGGCTGTACGCCGCGCCGGGCGTCGTCGTCGAGGTCGACGGCCGGGTGCAGCCGGGCGTGCACGACCTGGCCGCGCTCGCGACGCTGATCCCGCAGGAGGCGGACGTGTTCGAGGGCACGGTGCGCGAGAACCTGGACTTCGGCACCGCCCTGCCCGCCGACGCCCTCGCCGCTGCCATGCACGGCAGCGCCTTCGACGCGGTGTTGAGCGGCCTGGAAGGCGGGCTCGACTTCGCCGTCGCCGAGCGCGGCAGCAACCTGTCCGGCGGCCAGCGCCAGCGGCTGTGCCTGGCGCGCGGCGCACTGGCGGCGGGCGGCAGCTCGGTCATCTTCCTGGACGAGCCCACGGGCGCGCTGGACCCCATCACCGAGGCGCGCATCCACCACGCGCTTGGCCAGACCTTCCCGTCCGCGTGCATCGTCGCGTCGGTACACCGCATGAGCCTGCTCGCGCACTTCGACCGCGTGGCGCTGATGGAGGCCGGACGGCTCGTCGACATCGGCCCGCTCGCCCAACTGCGCGATCGCCAGCCGGCGTTCGCGCGCATGCTCGAGGGCAGCGCGCACGAGGCCGAGCCGGCGCTCGACGAGTGATTCAGCCGCGCAGGGTCGCCACGAGCAGCAGCACGTAGCCGGCCACCGCCAGGACGGCGTGGCCGATCATCAGCCCCAAGGGCAGCGGCAGGCGCCGCCAGTGGTAGCCCAGGTTCAGCGCCGCCCCGCCGGCGGCCGCCAGGGCAAACAGCGCGGTGCCCGCCATGGCCAGCGCCGGCAGCCCCACCGTGGCCCAGCCATAGATCAGCAGCGTGAGCGCCGCCGCGGCGAGGAAGCCGTGCAGCATCGCCAGCCACGTCGGCGGATGTGGCTTGCCGCTGAAGCGGATGCCGGCCATGGCCACACCGCCGAGCGCGGCGATGGCCAGCAGCACCGTCGCCGTCTGCAGGATTCGAAGGGGTTCCATCATGCCTCCTTGGCCGATGCGATCACGTCACGGCGTGGCGACGCGCCAGACTCTTCGGCAAGCCGCATGCGCAGTCCGTGGGTCTGTGCTCGTGCTGCACGAAGCCTGGCTTGACTACAACGCCAATGTAGTTACTGTCATTGTTCAGTGAAATCACCACGTGTAGATGTAGTTTGACTTCCTTACGATGTCGGAAAGCCGAGCAAGTCCCTGCAGAGATGCGCTCAGAAGTACAACGGAGACATCATGAACGGAAGTTGGATGACAACTTGGCGCGGCGTGCGCCACGTCCTGGCCGGGGTCGCCACGGCCCTGGCGCTGGCCGCATGCGGGGGCGGCGGGGGCGACGGCGGCCGCCAGCCCGTGCTGCCGCCGGTGGTCGATCCGAACCTGGCCGACGGCAACTCCACGAACCTGCGCATGGTGCTGGACGCGGTACCCGCGCAGGCCGCGTCGTCGCCGGCCGGCGCCACCCCGACGACCCTGCGCATCCACTGGCACCGGGCCGGGGGCGACTACACCGGCGCGATGATCCACCCCTGGGGCGCCGCGAACTCGCCCGTCTGGAACCAGGGCTTCGCGCCGGACGGCAGCGACAGCTTCGGCGCCTGGTTCAACGTGTCGCTGGCGCAGGCCACGGGCACGGTCGGCTACATCCTGCACGTGGGCGACACCAAGGACGACGGCGGCGCCGACCAGTCCTACACGCTGCAGCCCGGCGCCAACGAGATCTGGCGCGTCGAGGGCGACCTGACGACCTACACCAGCAACCCGTCCGGCGCGGCCACGCCCGACATCGACACCGTGCGCGTGCACTACCTGCGCTACGCCAGCGACTACTCGATGTGGGGCCTGCACCTGTGGAGCGGCAGCGGGCTGGACACCGCACGCATGGGCGCCGTCGCCTTCGGCGACTGGAACAACCCGACACCGTTCAACGCCATGCCCGGCTACGCGCTCGGCGCCTCCGAGGTGACGTTCGACATCCCGGTGCTGAACCCGACGACGAACGCGGGCGCGACGTCGCTGCAGTTCATCATCCACGGCATGCCGCCCAACACGGGCGACAAGGACGGCCGCAACGACAACATCGTCGTGAGCTATGCCAACCTCGCCACCGCGGGGCGCGTGGGCGAGGTCTGGCTGGTGCAGGGCAACGCCACCGTCTACACGGGCGTGCCCGACACCCGCTCGGTCTCCACCACCGACCAGCGCGCCGTCTGGCTGACAGGCAGGCTGCTGCAGTGGCCGGGGGTCGCCGGCGGCAACCCCGTCAAGCTGTACTGGTCGGCCACCGGGCAGATCGTCGCCGGCCTGGGCGTGCCGATCAGCGGCGCCGACGGGTCGATCGCGCTCGACGACTACGCCGGCACGATCCCGGCGGACGCCGCCACGCGCTTCAAGTGGGTCGGCGCGGGCAGCGTGTACTCGGTGCGCGCCGCCGACGTCGCGTCGCTGGCCACGCTGCACCAGGCACAGGTGCTCGTCGTGCAGGAGGACGCCAACGGCAACGTGCAGAACGCCACGACGGCGCAGGTCGCCGGGGCCCTGGACGACCTGTACGCGAGCGCCACCGGCGCCACGCTGGGCGCGGTCGTCGCCAATGGCAGCACCGCCTACCGGCTGTGGGCGCCGACGGCCCAGGGCGTCATGCTGTACCGCTACGCGTCGGCCACCGGGGACGCCACGCACGCCGACGCGATGGCGTTCGACGCCGCGACCGGCGTCTGGAGCGTCACGGTGCCGGCCGACACCAGCGGCAGCTACTACCGCTTCGGCGTGAAGGTATTCGTGCGCGGCGTCGGCCTCGTGCGCAACCTCGTCACCGATCCGTACTCGCGCACGCTGGCCGCGAACAGCGCGCGCAGCGAGGTCGTCGACCTCGATGCCGCTGCCACGCAGCCCGCGGGCTGGACGGCGAGCGCACCCCCGGCCACCGTCTCCACCGAGGTCGACCAGGCGATCTACGAACTGCATGTGCGCGACTTCTCGGCCAACGACGCCAGCGTGCCCGCCGGGCATCGCGGCAAGTACCTCGCGTTCACGGACACCGGCTCCAACGGCATGAAGCATCTGGCCGCGCTCGCCGCCGCGGGCCTGACCGACGTGCACCTGATGCCCATGTTCGATTTCTCCAGCGTGCCGGAGACGGGCTGCGCCACGCCCGCCCCGAACGGCGCGGCGGACAGCCAGGCGCAGCAGGCGGCCGTCGCGGCCACCCAGTCCACCGACTGCTTCAACTGGGGCTACGACCCGTACCACTTCAACGCGCCCGAAGGCAGCTACGCCACCTCGGTGGACGACGGCATCACGCGCGTCAAGGAGTTCCGCGCGATGGTCCAGGCGCTCAACGCCGCCGGGCTGCGCGTGGGCATGGATGTCGTGTTCAACCACACCACCGCGGCCGGCCAGAACGACCACTCGGTGCTCGACGAGATCGTTCCGGGCTACTACTACCGGCTCGGCGCCGACGGCCGGCAGCTGACCGATTCGTGCTGTGCGGATACCGCGCCCGAGAACCACATGATGGGCAAGCTGGTGCAGGACTCCGTGGTCATGTGGGCGCGCGACTACCATGTCAGTTCGTTCCGCTACGACGTCATGAGCTTCATCCCGCGCGACGTGCTCGTGGCCCTGCAGGCCAAGGTGGACGCGGCCGTCGGTCGCCACGTCCAGATGCTGGGCGAAGGTTGGACCTTCGGCACGCCCGCCAACGGCGCGCGCTTCGTGCAATCGAGCATGTCCAGCCTGAACGGCACCGGCATCGGGTCGTTCAACCCGTACCTGCGCGACGCGGTGCGCGGTGGCAGCAACTTCGACAGCGGCAACGCGATGGTCGCCAACCAGGGCTGGATCAACGGGCAGTTCTACGACCCGAACGGCCAGGGCAGCGCCAGCGCCGGCGACCTGATGTGGAGCAGCGACGTGATCAAGGCCGGCCTGGCAGGCTCGGTCCGCGGCTACGTCCTGGATACGAGCTGGGATGCCCGCCTGCCGCTGGAGCAGATCGACGACGGCGGTTCCCCGCTGGGCTACGTGGCGCAGCCGTCGGAGGCGGTGGCCTACGTCGAGAACCACGACAACCAGACGCTGTTCGACAACAACGCCTACAAGCTGCCCACCACCACGACGCAGGACGACCGTGCGCGCGTGCAGATGCTGGGCGCGGCCATCGTGTCGTTCAGCCAGGGCGTGGCGTACTGGCACGCTGGGGTGGACACGCTGCGCAGCAAGTCGCTCGACAAGAACAGCTACGACTCGGGCGACTGGTTCAACCGGCTGGACTGGAGCTACAACGACAACAACTTCGGCGCCGGCTTGCCGATGCAGTCGAGCAACGGCAGCGACTGGAACGTGCAGCAACCGCTGTTGGCGAGCACGCTGATCAAGCCGACGGCCACGCAGATCGCCTGGGCTCGCGACGAGTTCCGCGACCTGCTGCGCATCCGCAGGAGCAGCACGCTGCTGCGCCTGCGCAGCGCGGCCGACATCCAGCAGCGCCTGAAGTTCTGGAACACCGGCTCGGCCCAGGTGCCCACGGTCATCGTGGGCGACGTGGACGGCAGCGGCTACGCCGGGGCGAACTTCCAGGAGCTCACCTACTTCATCAACGTCGACAAGCAGGCGCACCCGATCGCGATCCCGGCGCTGGCTGCGCGCAACTTCGTGCTGCACCCGGTGCACCTGGCCGCCGGTGCCGCCGACCCGCGCGCCGCACTGGCGACCTACGACAGCGCGACCGGCACCTTCACGATCCCCGCGCGCACGGCGGTGGTGTTCGTCGTGCACTAGGCTCGCATCACTTCCACGCGCCGATGGGGCCTCGTTCGCGAGGCCCCGTCTCCATGGGGTCAGGCGGCGTGGCGCGCGACGAACTCCAGGTACGTCTTCAGCCAGCCCTGCACGAACCTGGCCGTCGATTCGCCGAGCTTGCCGGGCCCCGTGAAGACGCCCTCCCTGGCGTGGATGAACACCTCGGGCTGACCCAGCGTGGGGACATCGAGGTAGGCCAGCACGTTGCGCAGGTGCTGCTGGGCCATCGCGGTGCCGGCCGCGCCGATGGACACGCCCAGCACGCCGGCGGGCTTGCCCTTCCAAGCGCTCTGCCCGTACGGGCGCGACGCGTGGTCGATCGCGTTCTTCAGCACGCCCGGCATGGAGCGGTTGTACTCGGGCGTGACGAAGACCAGGCCGGTGGCGGCCAGGATCTCGCTCTTGAGGCGCTTGACGGACGCTGCCGGCGCGCCGTCGTCGTCCTGGTTGTAGGGCGGCAGGTCGTCGATGCGCAGCTGCGTGAACTCGACGTCCGGAGCCAGGCCGGGCAGCGCGTCTGCGAGCTGGCGATTGAACGATTCCTTGCGCAGGCTGCCGACGATGACGGCAATGCGGGTCTTGGCCATGGGGTCTCCTCGAAAGGCGTTGGGGCAGGAGGCAATGTACCCAGGCGCCGCTGCACGGGCCCGTCGCGCGCGTGCAAAGCCGTCCTTGCGACACGGCTTAGGGCCCTACTTTGATGCGGGGATCGTCCCTAGCTCCGGCGTTGCGATGCGCTGCCGCGCTTCCTACATTGAATTGCGCCGTCCCCGTCCCTCCAGCGACACGGGCGCGGCCCGCACGCGGCCCTCCACCGCGCCTCCACTCGTTCGAAAGGCCTGCCATGACCCCCACCCCGCCTCGCGCCGATGGCGTCGATCCGCGTCCGCCCGCGTCCGACGACGCCGACTTCCGCCTCGTGCTCGAGGCGCTCGTCAACGCGTACCGCCCCATCCTCGAGGATGACCTCAAGCGCGCCGCCAACCTCGACGCGCTCGTGAAGGAAGCCGATTCGGCCCCGCCGGACTGCGAGGCGGAGATCGCCGCCGCCGAGCGCCTGTTCACGCCCTTCGTCAACGAGAAGATGGCGCTCGCGCTGCTGCCCGCCCAGGCGCGCGAGCTGCTCGGGCCGGCCGAGAGCTGGCGCGGCTGCCTGCTGCACATCCGCTGCTGCATCATCTTCGGCTGGCTGCTGTGCCGGCGCCCGCGCAACTTCCGACTGTCGGCGTACTACCTGTACCGGTATTGGCTGTGCGTGCGGCAGGTGCTAGGCACGCCGGTGACGCCCGGCCGGCTCACCGACGCGGAGCAGCGCGACCTGGCAACGCTCGTCAACGCCCTCGCCAAGGCCTACCGCCCGTACCTGGCCGACGAAATGGCCACCGTCGACTTCACCGCCGGCCTGCCGCAGGACCTGGACGACGGCGCGGTCGACTGCGAGACGGGCGAGGACGAGACCGCCGCGATCTTCGAGCGCCTGATGACGCTGGAGACGGCGCAGGCCCTGCTGGGCGCCGCGGCGTTCAAGGAGCGCAGCGCGCAGCCCTGGTTCTGGTTCTGCCGCTGCTGGTGCCTGTGCTCGATCCGCTTCGGCTGTTGCCTGGCGCGCGCGCGCTCGCTGGTCGACGTGCTGCGCTGCCTGCGGTTCTACTGGAGGTGCATCCGCGAATGCTTCCGACCGCTGACCTGCGCGCTCACCGGTCCCGACGGCTGCGTGGCCGAGGAAGTCAACGTCGACATCCCGGCGCTCGTGGTGCCCATCACCGGAACGGCCGCCGGCATGGGCTTCAGCAGCTACGCGCTCGAGTGGTCCAAGGACAGCATCACGTGGCACGCCTCCGAATTCGTCTACCCGCCGGTGCCGCCCGGCAGCGGCGTGCAGGGCACGACGCCGGTGGTCAGCGGCCTGCTCGCGTACCTGAACACCACGCTGCTGGACGCCGGCACGTTCTTCGTGCGCATGACCGTGCACGGCGCCAACGCCACGACGAATTGCTCGATCGTCTTCTCGGTGTTCAAGAAGGACGTGCGCATCCTCGGCGCGGGCGGCAACACCGCGCTGGACGCCCCCTGGACCGACCCGGGCGCGCGCCTGGTCGACAACGTCCCCGCGCTGTGCTCGCGCCCGGCCGGCACCTTCGAGGCCTCGTTCGGCGGCCGCTGCCTCGAGATCCTGGGCTCGGCCTACGTCGGCGGCTGCGACAACCTGCGCACCAAGGGCTACACGCTGGATTGGCAGCGCGGCTACGTGATCGACTGCACGAGCGGCAGCTGGACGAACTTCTGGGCCATCGACTTCACGACGTCTGTTCAGCAGCGCCAGATCAACATGCGCATCGACACGTCCGACCTGACGGCCTCGTGGGGTCTGGACTGCCTCGTGCCGGTGTTCTTCCCGCCGTACTGCCTGCTCAACGACCCGACCGGCAAGCTCGTGCCCGACTCGTGGAACACGGTCGTGGGCGGCTGCAACCTCAGCGGCCTGTACACCCTGCGCCTGACCGTCACCGACTCGATGTCCGGCACGTACTGCGACACCCAGCGCCTCTGGCTGGACAACAAGCCGATCACCGCGATGATCCAGATCGACGCCGTCCCCAAGTGCGCCGACCTGTTCATCAGCCAGTTCGCGCTGCCGCCGGACTGCTCCGTCCCGTGGAGCCTGCCGGTCTCGGGCATCGCCTACGACGAGTACATCGACGAGACGCTGCCGACCTCGCGGCCCAACGACAACTTCGACTACTACGTCGTCAGCGTCGAGAAGCAAGGCGGTCCGTCGCTGTCGATCCCGATCCCCGGGCCGGGCGGCAGCTGCTACTACGGCACCTCGCGCGTCGGCGATCCGGGCGTGCGCTGCGACGGCTCGCCGGCCTCGCTCCTGATCGGGACGCTCGCGACCTTCGACCTGCGCGCGATCGATCCGCAGTGCCAGGCCAGCCTGCCCTATGTCGTGCCGCCCGGCTTCGCGACGCCGCGCGGCCAGTGCTGCGTCTACATCTTCCACCTGACCGTCTATGACCGAACGTCGCGGCCATGCGGCGTCAACTGGGCGACGGCGGACTGGCCGGTGAAGATCTGCAACGACCTGCAGCCGGCCTGAGGCGATGGATCGCACGTGGCTGCACCTGGCGCTGGCCGTCCTGGCGATCTGGCGCCTGTCCACGCTGCTCGCGCACGACGACGGCCCCTGGGACCTCGTCGCACGCCTGCGCGCCCGGCTGGGCGACGGCCCATGGGGCCGCATGCTGGACTGCTTCCGCTGCGTCAGCCTGTGGGTCGCCGCGCCGCTGGCCTGGGCCGTGGGGCGCGACGCACTGGAGCAATGGCTGGCATGGCCGGCGCTGTCCGGCGCGGCCTGCCTGCTGGAGCGCTGGCAGCGTCCGCCGGCGCCGGCCGTCACGATCGAACCCTGGGACGAACAAGGAGAACACGATGAGCTGCTGCGGCAACACCCGATCGACGCCGACGCCAATGCGGACCGACCGCTCGACGACGGCAATGTCACCCCCCTACGCGGCGCCCCGCCCCGCCGCTGACGCCCGGCAGGCCATGCCTGCGCGCGCCCCGGCGCCCGCGCCGGTGCGGGCATCGGCGACGGCCGCGCCGCGCCCGGACGCCGCGTCGCCGGGCGACGGGCCCGGCATGGTGCGCCTGCGCTACCTGGCGCGCGCGCCCATCCTCGTGCGCGGCGCGCGATCGGGTGCCAGCTACCGCTTCTCGGAGCAGCAGCCGATGCAAGTGCTGCCGCATGGCGACGCCGAGGCGCTGCTTGCCACCGGCCACTTCCGCCGCGCGTAGGCGGAGAGCGACAGGTCGCCAAGGGCCCAGGCAGCGCCCTCGCATCGCAGCCGGAACGCCGTGGCGCTCCGCGGCGGTGCCTGGCGCCTTGGGGCCGGGATCGGCCGTCAGCGCATGGCCATCAGCAGCGGCTCATGGCCCAGCCGCTGGCCGCCGGCCAGCACCCAGTGGATGACGCCGCCGAGCTCCTCGAGCGTGTACTGCTTGTGCACCAGCGCGCGCACGCCGGCCTCCCGTGCCTCGGCCTGCAGTTGATCCGGCAGGTTGCCCGAGCTGATGATCACGGGCAGCTCGGGCCGGATGCCGTGCAGCGCCCGCGCCACGTCCAGGCCGGACAGCTCCGGCATGTTCAGGTCGCTGACGACGATGTCGATCTCGCGCGGCGCGGCCCGCACGAACTCGATCGCGCGCGCCGGGTCGTGCAGGCAGGTCACGCGGTAGCCCAGGCGCTCGAGCAGGCGCTCCACCATGACCACCATCACCTCGTCGTCGTCGATGTAGAGCACGCGTTCGCCGTGGCCGCGGTGCGTGATGTCCAGCGGCGGCGGGCGGTTGCCGGCCTGCGCCTCGGCGGAACGCGGCAGCCAGATCTCGAAGGTGCTGCCCTGCTGCGGCGCCGTCTGCACGCGGATCACGCCACCATGCGCGGCGATGATGCCGTGCGCCACCGCCAGCCCCAGGCCCGTCCCTTCGCCGACCGCCTTGGTGGTGAAGAAGGGCTCGAAGATGCGGGCACGGGTGCCGGCGTCCATGCCTGCGCCGGTATCCTGCACGGCGATGCGCCCCCAGGCGCCGGCCACCAGGCCGCCGCCCAGTTGCCGCGCCGCGGCGGCGTCGAGCTCCACCGGGGCCAGCGCCACCGTCACGCGCCCGGGCTTGCCGCCCAGCGAGTGCCAGGCGTTGGTGCACAGGTTCATCAGCACCTGCTCGATCTGCGTGGGATCGGCCTGCACGAACACCGGCTGCTCGCTCAGCGCCACATCGAGCGTCACGCCCGCCGGCAGTGTCGAGCGCAGCAGCCCGATGCATTCCTCCACCAGCGGCCGCAGCTCGCAGGCCACGACCTCGCGCGGCTGGCGGCGCGCGAATGCGAGGATCTGCTGCACCAGCCCGCGTCCGCGCAGGCCGGCCTTGCGGATCTGCTCCAGGCTCACCGCGGCTGCATGCCCGGGCGGCAAGTCCTGGATCGCCAGCGTCGCGTTGCCCAGGATGCCGGCCAGCACGTTGTTGAAGTCGTGCGCAATGCCGCCGGCCAGCACGCCGATGGCTTCCATCTTCTGCGACTCGCGCAGTTGCGCCTCGAGCTCCAGCCGCAGCATCTGGCCGCGCCGCTGCTCCGTGATGTCGCGCCCGACGCCGCGATAGCCGGTGAAGCGGCCCGATGCGTCGAACACCGGCTCGCCGCTGACGCTCACGGTGTAGAGCGTGCCGTCCACGCCCTCGCGCGTGATCTCGAAGTCGCGGAACGGCTCGTGCGCCTCCAGCTGCCGCCGGTGGCCTTCCCAGTCCGCCGGGCTCATCGCGGCGTCGACGGCCTCCCAGGGCCGCTGGCCGATCACGTGGCGCAAATCGACGTTGCTGCCCAGGGCCCGTCCGCCCACGACCTGCGTCAGCCGGAAGTCCTCGTCCTGCTCCCAGTACCAGTCGGACGACAGCACCGTCAACGAACGGAAGCGCTCCTCGCTCTGGCGCAGCGCCTCGTCGGCCCGGCGGCGCTCGGTGATGTCGGTGACCATCGCGAGCGCGCCCGCATGCCGGCCTTCGGCGTCGACGATGGGACTGGTGCTCATGGCCGCCCACAGGTCGCTGCCGTCCCTGCGGCGCAGGCGGAAGTCATGCTGCTCGGAGATGCCCTGGGCCCGCCGGCGCATGTTCTGCTCGGCGTCGGCGCGGGCGCGCTCGTCCATGAAGTCGTACATCGGGCGGCCCAGCATCTCGGCGGCCTCGTAGCCCAGCATGCGCGCCATCTTCGGGTTGACGAAGGTGGTGGTGGCATCGGCGGCGATCATCCAGATGCCCTCCTCGGCGGTCTGCACGATGCGCCGGTAGCGCTCCTCGCTGCGCTGCAGCGCCTGCTGCTGCTGCACGCGCTGCGTGACGTCGCGCATGAAGGCCGCGAAGATGCGGTGGCCGTCCATCTGCATGTCGCTGAACGACAGCTCGACCGGGATCTCGCGGCCGTCGCGATGGAGCGCGACGATCTCCACCGCGCGCCAGTCCAGGCGGCGCTCACCCGAGGCCATGTAGCGCGCGAGGCCGCGGCGATGGAGTTCGCGCAGGGGCGCGGGCTGCAGCATCGCGAGCGGCTGGCCGATGACCTCCTCGGGTCGCCAGCCCAGAACCGGTTCGATGGCCGGGTTGCAGAAGCGCACCACGTTGTCCTCGTCGACGATGAGGACGACGTCGGCCGACGTCTGCCACAGCAGGCGATCCCGCTCCGCGCTCTCGCGCAACTGCCGCTCGCCGAGCCGGCGCTCGGTGACGTCCTGGAGGGTGCCGCGCAGCCGCAGCACGCGGTCCGCGGCGTCGCGCACGGGCACGCTGACCGCGCTGATCCAGCGCACGCGGCCGTCGGGTTGCGGGAAGCGGAACTCGACCTGCATCTTCTCGTGGCCATGGAACGCCCGATCGAAGGCGGCCTGGAACCCGGGGCGATCCTCGGCCGGCATGCACTTGAGGAAATCGTCGGCCGTGATGGGGCCCAGTGCGACGTCGCGCCCGAACAGCTCGTACAGCGAGGGCGACCACGCCGTCAGGCCGGTGGCGACGTCGACGTCCCAGCTGCCCAGGCGCGCCAGGCGCTGCGCCTGCATCAGCATCGCCTCCGAGTCGCGCAGCACCTCGGCCAGTTCGACCGCATAGCGGCGCTGCTCCTCCAGCTGCCGCTGCGCGTGGCGCGAGCACAGCAGGCTTTCGACCAGCCCGGCGACGTCGACCAGCGCCGCACGTTGCGCGTCGTCGAGCCGGCGCGCACGGGTGTCGAGCGCGCACACGGTGCCGACTGCCACGCCGTCCAGGCGCACGGGCACGCCGACATACGAGCGGATCGCGCCGGGCGCGTGCACGGCCGGGCTGTCGGCCAGGCGGGGGTCGCGCTGCACGTCGGCGATCTCCACCACGTCGTCCGCCTCCAGCACGTGGCGGCACAGGCTCTCCTTGAGCGGGACGACGTCGGCCTCGGTGCCCACCCGCGAGCGGATGAACTGCTGCTCGCCGGCGACGAAGCCGATCATCGCCATCCCGGCACCGGTGACGGCCGCCGCGATGCGGCTCAGGCGGTCCAGGGCTGGATCAGGCTCGGCGGACAGCAGGTCCAGCTGCCGGAGCAGCTCGAGGCGGCGCACATCGTCGGCAGGTCGGGCGGAGTCCATCCAGCGAGTCGGAGTTGTTCGTCGAGGATAACGCGATGCCACGCCGCCGGGGGCGCCGTCGCTACCCCGGACAGGGGAGAAGTCCTCGCCCACCTCGCGTGAACCTTCATGCGGCGCGCGGGCATCCACCGCGGACAACGTCAATTCCATTTCGAGGAGCCCCCATGAACCCCCTTCCGATCGCCCGTCTGTCGCTCGCCGTCCTGCTGGCCGCCGGCGCCGCCCTGCCCGCCCTCGCCTCCGGCGGCGGCGGCGGCGGCGGTGGTGGCGGCGGCGGTGGCGGTGGCGGCGGCATGACCACCTTGCCCGGCGGCAAGGTCTCCGCCGTCGACCCGCAGTACAGCCAGGGGGTCGAAGCGGTCCAGGGCGACCACTTCCCGCAGGCGATCCAGTTGCTGGAGGCCTACGTCGCGAGCAGCCCCGAGCACGCGCGCGATGCCGATGCGCAGAACTGGCTCGGCTACGCCTATCGCAAGTCCGGCAACCTCGACGCCGCCTTCCTGCACTACGACAAGGCGCTCGCGATCGACCCGAGGCACCGCGGCGCGCACGAATACATGGGCGAGGCCTACCTGATGACGGGCAACATCGCGCAGGCCGAGGAGCACCTGAAGGCCCTCGACAAGCTGTGCTTCACGCCCTGCGAGGAGTACAGCAAGCTCAAGCGCGCGGTCGCCAGCTGGAAGACGGCGCATGCGCAGACCGTCGGTTCGAACTGAGCGGCCACGAGCGCTCGCCGCGGCCGCCGCCGCGCTGCTCGCGCTGGCGTCCGCGCTGGCAGCGTCGGCCGCCGACGGCGACGCGCTGGCGCCGGACGAACGCGCCGCCATCCTCGCGCTCGGCCCGTGGCCGCCGGCCGCGGCGCGCGATGCGGGCAACCCGGCGTCCGGCCGGCCCGAAGGCGTCGCGTTCGGCGAGATCCTGTTCCACAGCCCGCGCCTGTCGCCCACCGGCCTGCGCTGCGCCAGCTGCCACGAGCCGTGGCGCCACTTTGCCGACGGCCGGGCCGTGGCCCAGGGCGCCGCGGCCGGTTCGCGCAACACGCCCAGCCTGCTGGACGTCGCCACGCACCACCACTTCGGCTGGGACGCGGCGCGCGACGACCTCGGCGCGCAAAGCCTGAGGCCGCTGGACGACGCCCGCGAGATGCCCGCCACGCCCGCCCAGGTGGCCGCCTCCGTGCGCAGCGACGCGGCGGCCTCGGCGCGCTACGCGCGGGTCTTCGGCGCGGCGCCCGGCCCGGACGACGTGCGCATCCGGCGCGACATCGGCCGCGCGCTGGCCGCCTACGTCGAGACCCTGCAGTCGACGCGCACGCCGTTCGACGACTGGCGCGACGGCCTGGCCCGCGGCCGCGAACCCGCGCCCACTGGAGCCTTTCCCGCTGCCGCGCGCCGCGGCCTGCGCCTGTTCGTCGGCCGCGCCGGCTGCGTCGCCTGCCACGCGGGCGCGACGTTCAGCGACGATGCCGTGCACGTCTCCCTGGTGCACTCGACGGCGGCCCCGGGCCGGCCCGATGACGGCCACCCCGCGGGCCCGCCCAATGCGTTCCGCACCCCCGGCCTGCGCGATGTCGCGGCCACCGCGCCCTGGCTGCACGACGGCAGCGCCGCCCGGCTCTGCGACGCCGTGCGCCCCCACGCCGCCACCGACCGTGCGCCCCCGGCGTTGTCCACCACCGAACGCAGCGACCTCGACGCGTTCCTGCGCACCCTGTCCGCCACCGGCGAAGACGAGGGCGGCGTCGCCGACTGCGGCCCCTGAAGGCGCGGCGCGTCCGGCACGGCCATTGCCATGGCCGCGGCATGCGCTCCCCACCCGCCGATGCCCCCCTGAACACGCGTCCAGCCGATGCAGCCGGCGGCGACAGCCGCAAGAAGGGACTGGCCGCACTGGTCGGCCCGGGCCTGCTGACCGGTGCCTCCGACGACGACCCCAGCGGCATCGGCACCTACGCCCAGGTCGGCGCGCAGTTCGGCTTCGGCATGTTGTGGACGATGCTGTTCTCGTACCCGCTGATGGTGGCGGCGCAGCTCGTGTGCGCGCGCATCGGTCGCGTGACGGGCCAGGGCCTGGCAGGCAACCTGCGCGAGCACATGCCGCGCTGGGCGCTGTGGCCGCTCGTCACGCTGCTGCTCGTGGCCAACACCATCAACATCGGCGCCGACCTGGGCGCGATGGGCGAAGGCATCCACCTGCTGCTGCCCGGCAACGCGGGCTGGTACACGGTGGGCTTCGGGCTGGTCTCGGCGGTGCTGGAGGTGCTCGTGCCCTACCACCGCTACGTCAACGTGCTCAAGTGGCTGACGCTGGCCCTGCTGGCCTATGTCGCCGCGGCCTTCGTCGTCGACGTCCCCTGGGGCCGCGTCGTGCACGACACCTTCCTGCCGCCGCTGTCGGCCGGCAAGGACTACGTCACGGCGATCGTGGCCATCTTCGGCACCACGATCAGCCCGTACATGTTCTTCTGGCAGGCGTCGCAGGAGGTCGAGGACCTGGACGCCAGCGCCTCGGACCGCGCCCTGCGCGACGCGCCCCAACAGGCCAGCGCGCAGCTGCACCGCATCGGCGTCGATACCTACGTGGGCATGGGCGCGTCCAACCTGGTGGGCTTCTTCATCGTGCTGACCACCGCGGCCAC
>Ga0207667_10005637_pt1 | contig 15275 bp, 12 predicted proteins | sample KBSCornC52_FD_184301 | JGI IMG/M metagenome (GOLD analysis project Ga0207667, IMG submission 184301) | Corn rhizosphere microbial communities from Kellogg Biological Station, Michigan, USA - KBS Corn C5-2 (SPAdes) (version 2) | ecosystem: Host-associated > Plants > Roots > Rhizosphere > Soil ... | reverse complement strand
ACCGCCACCACATGAGCGACGCTTAAGGCAGCCCCTGCGAATGAAGGCGCCGCAACAATCATGGACAGCGCCGCAAGCGCGCGTGACAGGCAAGAGACGTTCATTGAGCGATCCATCGAGAGCAATTTGTTGAGGAGAATTGTCGCGTCAACCGCCGCGCAAAGAAGGCTTTCAAACTAGGTGTTTCGCCTAAGCTTGCCGTTGCGACGTTGTTCCTCGCTCAGCGTTCGTCGGCCAGTTCCGAAGCAGCCGACCTTCGATGCCGGCCGGCAACGCCTTCGTGCCCTTGAGTTCGGTGCTGGCAAGCTCTCCGATTTGACGCGACACGGCTGCGTACTACGGCAAAGCGCACCGGGTTCTCGTGATCGCCCGGCCCCGACGGCTGGCCGCGGCCCGATGAGTTGCTAGCTCACGGCGAGGTAACCAATCTGACATTGGCCGCTCACTAGCGTCAGGTACATGGCGACCCTGGCGCCGGTGGCTTTTGCCATCATCACTGCGGCCACGTACGTCGAATAGTTCGAGTCCGTATTATTCAAATAGCCGAAGCTGGAGGTACTGCCCGTGCAGAGCGGGCCGCTGACTCCGCTCAGAAAGACGCGCAGGGCAAAGTTGTTTCCTGCCGTCACATCAACTTCTGACACCGTGCCAGACACAACACCGTCCCACGCGAAGCAAGGACCGGATGCAACCACGGCTGCTGCAGCCAAGGTTGAGGCCAAACCACGGCGAATCAATCGAACCATCTTGACACTCCCTCATGAGATGCACAGCGCGCTCGGATGAAGATTCTTTTGGCGCGCCGTGGGAGTCGATTACACCATCGCGAGATGACGGGCGATCCATCGTGACCCGGCATGGAAAACCACTAGTCCCGAACTCGCACCGTTTGCAGGCGGACGGCAAAGCCAGTTGGCGCCGACCAAAAAAATAGAGGTGCTTCGCCGGTTTGCGGAGCCCGCTCGACGCGAGACCCTTGCGCAACGAAGAAGGGACGCGTCGTCCTGCGCTCAGTCGCAGGATCCACGCCGGCACGCCACCGTCATACTTTTCAGAGTCATGACGCTCCCGTCTCGACATGCCGTTTTCGCACCGGACGGACGGCGAATGCCGAACCGATCGCGACGGCAACAGAGGCAAGTTCCGACGACAGACACGCGCGCATTGGATCACCATTGAAGAAGCTTCGCGCGCAGCTCAGCGATTCAGCGACGGCGGCTCGGCAAGCCAGACCGATTGAATCGTAGCGATCGCTTGCACCCTTCCCTCCGTCAATTGGGTCGCTGAACCAGGAGAACGATCGTTGTCATCGTGCGCTTCCACAAGGACCCACCGCGGTCTGCCACGTGCATCCGGGACGCCTTCGTTGATTCGTTCCAGGTAGTCCAGCAGAACTTCGGAGTTCACGTAGGCCAATCGAACGCGGGCGACACCGTCTTGCGCATTGAAGTCCACCGACGTCGGGGTGACCCCGACCATCGCGCCGCTCTCCAGGGTGCGAAGCATGGGTGCCCACCCCGCAGCGCGCTCGCGCAAGAACTGCCGGGCACTCGCATCGTAGGGCGGCGCCGGCCGGGGTGCCCATTGCGTCGAACTGGCAGAGCGGTCCGTCGTCAATTGCGCGACCCGACTTTGCAGCGAGGCGATGCGGCCACGCTCCCAGACGACGACTCCCACCGCCACAACGGTGGCGAGCGCCAGGAATGCCAGTCCGCCCAGCGCCATGCGTGTCGGTCGCCAAACAGGCTTGAATTGCGCCTCCACACGCTTCATGTCATCGCTCCAGTTGCCGGCGGCCAGGAACCACCGGGCTCGGGCAACATCGACATGCCTTGACCAGGCGTCGAGACATGTGCCTGCACTGCATCGTGATCCTCGACACCGAACGAAATCCTCATGCGATGCCACAGGGCCCTCGCTTCGGCTTCGTCCAGCGCAGGCGAATAGGTTGCAGCGACCGACATTCCAGGGGAAGCGGGGCTGGACGACGTCGATTCGCAAAGCAAGGTGAAAGCATCCTCCTCGGAGACCGCGAAGAGTGCCGTGGATGGGCGCTTGCCCAATGCGGCATCGAGTGCCACGGCCCACCGCGGTCGCACGTTGCGCCAGGTGATGCGGCACGCGCGTGCAGTCGACTCGATCGCGTCACTCAACGATGCATCCAGCGCGGTGCAGACAGTCGAAGCTTCGCCAGGCCAGGCCTCCAGATGCACGCGGCATGGGCCAGCCAGGCCGGTCCATTCAGGGGCCGCTGCGGCAGCCACCACCTCCGCCTCCTGCCAACCCTTGATGCCTGCGACCGGCCCGAAGAGGAAAGGTCGTGCGAGCCCTCCGGAGAGCCAAAGGTCTGCGCGCGCCTTTCGCCACGGGCGACCATGACGCTGGCCAATGTCGCGTGCCCAGCGCTCCAGGCCTTGACCCGGCACTTCGTGCGCCTCCCATGCCTGGGTTTGTCCCCCCAGCGTCCAGCCGCCGGAGCGCATGCCGATATAGACCTCGATCACCTCAGATGCCCCCGACGACGCGCCGGATCTCGTCCGTGGTCGTATGGCCCGCGGCGACATGCGTAGCGGCCTGCGCCAGCAAGGGCACCACCCCTTGTTTCGTGGCCTGTGTCTTCAGTGTCGAGAGAGGCGCCCCCGCAGTGATGTGGTCGCGCAATTCGTCATCGATGCGATGCACCTCCGCGATGATGAAACGCCCCTTGTAGCCCGTCTGACGACACTGGGCACAGCCCACCGGTCGCAGCACATCGAACTGCCCCGTCTTCCCCGCGGAGGCAAGCCAGCCCTCCTCCGCCGTCGATGCAGGCGCTCGCTGCGCACAGTGAGCGCAAAGCCTTCGAACAAGGCGCTGGACCACGACGCCATTCAGCGCTGCCATGAAGCCGAACATGTCGATGCCAAAGTGGCGGAACCGACCAACGACGTCTGCCACGCTGTTGGCGTGAACCGTCGTGAAGACCAGATGCCCGGTGAGCGCCGATTGAACGGCGATTTCGGCCGTCTCCGCATCCCGGATCTCGCCCACCAGGATGCGATCCGGGTCATGACGCAGGATGGAACGCAGGCCTGTCGCGAAGGTCAGGCCCTTGCGTTCGTTGACCGGTATCTGCAGCACGCCCGTCAGCTCGTATTCCACGGGATCCTCGATCGTGATGATCTTCTCCAGTCCCGTGTTGATCTCCGACAGCGCGGCGTACACGGTCGTCGTCTTGCCGCTGCCCGTGGGCCCGGTGACCAACAACATGCCGCTGGGTGCCCCGGCCAGCGCCCGGATCTGATCGGCGCTCCCGGTCGAGAAGCCGAGCCCGTCGAGCGTGACGCGATCGTCCCGGCCCCGCAGCTGGGATTTGTCAAGCAAGCGCAGGACGGCATCCTCGCCATGGACGCTCGGCATGATGGAGACCCGAAGGTCGACCTCGCTCCCCTCGAACCGGAAGCGAAAGCGACCGTCCTGGGGCAGGCGGCGTTCGGTGATGTCCAACTGGGCCAGCACCTTGATGCGCGAGATCGCTTCCTGCGCCGACTGCGCTCCCTCCAGCCTGGCAAACGGCACCATGACGCCGTCGAGGCGATGTTTGACGCTGATGCTGCTTCGATCCGATTCGAAGTGCACGTCGCTGGCGCCCAATCGAAACGCCGCCTGGATCGCTTGATCGACGAAGGCGACGATGGGCCCTTCCGCCCCGCCACCGCTGTCGGACGATGACGTCGCAACTGAAGGCCGCTGCGCGATGGAAGGTTTGGCAGACACCGTGGTTTCCAGCCAGCGGTCGACGCACGCACTCGTGGCTGCGGCAGCAGGAAGGCCACCTGGAACCAGCCTCGCCATGCGATGCAAGGTCGACTCATCCCAGGGATCTTCCGCCGCGACGAAGCGCCGGCCGTCGTGCCTTCTGACAACGAGGGCACGCGTCTGCCTGGCATTCGATTCCTTCCACAGATCGAACTCGGGCACTGCTTGGCCAGGGTCCAGAAGGACGGCAACGCCTGCGCGGGCCACAAGGGATGCGACAAGGGCATCGCGATCCATGGTGCCGCGCAACAGCACATCCAATACCGAGCCGGACCCGGCTGCGTGCTGGACGCGCGCAGCGCGGAGCATCGCGCCCAAGGCGTCATCGGCAGCCTCCGCCACTGGCGGCATGTCCTGCTCTTCGGCCTTCATGAACCCACTCCCAACCCGCCGGCAATATCGAATATCGGCATGTACATCATGACGACGATCGCCCCGACCGCCAGTGCCACGAGCAGCAGCAGCAAGGGCTCGACGATGCGCGTCGCCCGTTCCACGAACGTGGTGAAGGCCTGCGAATGCCGGTCGGCGATCACCTGCAGCACGGTGGCGAAACTGCCCGTGCGCTCTCCGACGGCCAGCAGCCGCTCGGTCACGATCTCGGTCAGTCCGGCACCGGCCAGGGCCGTTGAAGCACTGCGCCCGCGCGCGATTTCCACACGCACGTCCTGCAACTGGCGGGCGAGACGCGGGCCGGCATCGAGGCCGCTGCAGACCTGCAATGCCTCATCGAAGGTGTAGCCGCCCTTCATCATCAAGGCCATCGCCTGGTAGAGCTTGGCCAACCGGAATTCGCGCCATTGCCTTTCCAGCGGCGGCACTGCGTCGACCAGCGCCGCGCCCAGGCGCGCGAGCCATCCGCTGCGCCACAGCGAGATCGCGAGAATGAGCAGGCCAGCGACCGCAGCGGCCAACAACGGCCAACGTTGTTGCACGGTCTGACTCACCCACAGCACGATGCGTGTCGCATTGCTGATCGGCCCGTGCAGATCGGCATACATGCGCGAGAAGCGCGGAACGACGAACAGGAGCAGGAATACGCAGATGGCCGCTCCCAAGGTCACGACCACGGCCGGGTAGATGGCTGCACTCACCAGCTGCTGGCGCAGCTTGCGAAGCATGTTGTCATAGCGCAGAAAGTCTTCCAGCGCCGCGGGCAGCGTGCTGGTGCGCTCGCTGGCCATGACGCTGGCGACCAGCACTTCCGGAAATTCACCGGTGCCGGCCATGGCGCGCGAAAGCGACTGGCCTTCATGAAGTGCTCTCAGCAAGCCGGCATGCACGCGTTCGCGCCTCGCGTCCTGGCGGCCGGCCGCCAACGTCTCGATGGCTTCGACTGCCGTCATCCCTGCCATGAGCAGCGTGCGAAGTTCGCGGCACCACCAGCCGACATCGAAAGCGCCCTTTGCCTGCGGCAAGCCGCGCTCCGCGGACGATGCCGTCCGGCTCCGATGCATCGAGAGGATGATCGCTCCCTCGGCGGCGAGACGGTCACGAAGCTCGCTCTCGGATGACGCGTCCAGGCGCACCTCATCGACGGCCCCCATCCCTCGACGAACCAATCGGACGTCGAAAGTCGTGGAGGAAGCAGCCATCGAAGTCATTCTTCAGCGCACGATGTCGGCGTCGTCACCGGTACCACCCGGCGCTCGATCGTGGCCGAAACTCATCAGATCGAAGTCCTTGGCATTTGCGCCCGGCGAACGATATTGATAGGGCGTGCCCCACGGGTCCAGCGGAATCGCATTTTGCAGGTACGGCCCATGCCAGCGTGGTTCGTCGGCCGGCTGGACGACCAACGCGCCCAGCCCCTGGCTGGTGCTCGGAAAATGCCCTGCGTCCAGGCGATAGGCCTGCAATGCCTTGTCGAAGGCGTCCATTTGCGCCTTGGCCGTGGTGACCTCGGATCGGGAGATCTGACCCAGCAAACGCGGTCCAACGATGCCGGTCAGCAAGCCGATGATCACGATCACCACCAGCAGCTCCATCAGCGTGAAGCCGGAGGCCGCGCTGCGGTTCGACTGCGGGCCGTTGTCCAAAGGACGGTGGGCGGAATGCGCGTTCATTTGTCTACCTTTGGCGCGAACTGCCAGTCGCGATAGTGTTCGGCGGGCGCCAGGACGACCACGCCCAGGTCGACCGCCCCCTCCCGGTACGGCGTCGCCATGCTGCTGCTGTGGACGCCGCGGATCGTGTTGTCAGCCGCGCGGATGAGGACGAACGGCTGCCCGGGGACCATTGGATCCGTATAGGCCGCGCGCAGATGGCGCACGGGCCGGAGCATCCGCGGATCCAGGAGGAGTTCGTCGATTTCCTTCGGCCACGTCTTGTCGCTGCCGGGCGAACCATCGTGGTAGGCCAGGAGCGCCTGGGCATACAACCGCCCGATCCGAAGCAGTTGCTGCTCGCGCTCTCGCTGCACGCGATCCGCCCAGCGGGTCCCGACGGCGGCCAGCGCGATACCGGCGATCGCCACTGCGGCCAACAGCCACAGGTACGCAAATCCGGCTTGCCGGCGAATGCCGATGTCACCAAGTCGCATAGCTCGTCCCATCGGAGGCGGTGCCGCGCGCGCCGCTGTGAACGTCGAACCATGTCGGCCCGGGCTCGCCCGCGGGAGGCACCATGACCCATGTATCGCTGCGTTCCGTCAGCGGATCGATGGGCACGGATCGAAGATAGCGGGCGTCGACGAGTTCCTGCAGCGCCTTGGGGTAGCGGCCCTTGTCCGTATGGAACTGGTCGATCGCCTGGCGCAGCCCCTCCAGGTTGTGTCGCAGCACGACGTCACGCGAATGATCGACCTGGTTGACGAAGCGCGGCGCCGCAATGGACAGCAGGAGCCCGATGACCGCCATGACGACGAGCAGTTCGATCAACGTGAATCCACGATCACGGGCGTGCATGCGACCTCTCACCATGCCCGGAACGGAACGCCATTCAACCCTTCGCCCGGCGCCTTCGAATAGACGTCGAAGACGTCCGCACCCGGCACCGGTGCGGCAGCGGAACTCGCGAAAGAACGCAGGCCCCAGGTCTGTTCGGCCGGCAATTCAGGGGGCGCAAAAGGATCGCGTGGCACGCTCCGCAGAAAGTAGACGAGTCGGTTGCCCGCTCTCGGGTCCGGCACCCCCTCGGCCAGGGCGGCCAGGCTGGGCGGATACCCCGACTGCTCGGGTGGCCTCGACACGCCGCTGTTGTCCGACATGCGCTTGTAGGCGTCGATGGCATCGCGAATCTGCCAAAGGGCACGTTGCAGTTCACGTTCGCGTTCGCGCTCGCGGGTCGCCTCTGCAAGTGGCAAGCACGCCCAGACGAGCACGGCCATGATGGCCAGCACGGCCATCAGCTCGATCATCGAAAAGCCCCGCGACCCGCGCATCTCAACGCACCGTGAAATTGAGCGGTTGCGGCAGGGGCACCATCACGTCTCCGGCCGCGCCGAGTGCATTGACACTCGTCACCGCCACCGTCGCCTGGCCAGGCTTGGTCGCCTTGAACCGAAGCGTGTAGGCCGTGCCCTTGCCCGACGCGGCCGTCGTGCCATTCCGCACTACACCCGCACGCGCAATGCCGTCGACAGCCTGGATGGACTGCGTGAAGCTCGTCTTCGCGCCATCGCGCGAAAAGAGGTCCCCTTCCGTGACCGCCGTCAGTTCAAGCAGGTCCTTCGAAAAGCTGAACTGGATCGGCAATCCGCGCAATCCGACTTCGGATTCAAGCACGATCGTCACGTCGATGGTGTCGCCCACCTTCGCGGAGCTCGGGCCGCGAACGCGCAGCGTCGGCAGCGGCATGGCGGGTCCGCCCGGCATGCCGGACGTCGCCGCGACGCCAGGTTCCGGCGGCGACGGGGCGGCCGCGGGCACGGCCGCCCCGCCCAGCGGTCCAGGTGCGACACCGTCGGAGGCCGCGGATGCGGAAAAGGCGGATCGGTTGGCGACGGCGCGCAGCCTCGGCGCCGACTCGGTGCCGATCCAGAGTTCAGCCTCGCTCGCATCGGGTCGACGGACATTGCGGACCACATGGGGCGTCACCGCCAGCACGAGTTCCTTGTGCGTGCCGTTGTCCAACTGGCTCGAGAACAAGCGACCGAGCACCGGCAAGTCCCCCAGCCCCGGCAGGCGCGAGGCCGTCGTCTGTTCGTCGTGGTTGATCAAACCCGCCAGCAGCTGCGTTTCCCCATCGTGCAGTCGCAGGAAGGTGTTCGCATTGCGGGTGCCGATCTGGTAAGCGAGCGTGCCATTGGACGACTTCACTTGCCCCGTCACCGAGCTCACTTCCAGGCCGAGCTTGATGGCCACGTCGTCGTCGGCAAAGACCGTCGGCTCGACCTCCAGCTGCAAGCCGACATCGAGGTAGCTCACGCTGTCGGACACGAAGCCGGCCTGGCCCGTGGTGGTCGTGATCACCGGCACCTTGTCGCCGATCATGACCTTGGCCTTCTCCTTGCTGCGCACCCGGATGCTCGGGTTGGCGAGCGTCTTGGTGTCCCCGACTTCCCGCCGCAGGTTCAAGGTCGCCTGGCCGATGCTCAACCCGACGTTGCCCCGGGTCATGTCACGGATGTTGCCCAACGTGATGGTGCTCGCACCGCCCGGAGGCAGCGGCGTCAAGGTCACGCTGTTCGGCAGCGCCAATCCGAGCTCGGTCAGGCGCGAAGAACTGATTTCCAGCACCTCCAGCTCCAGCGTCACCTCCGGATCGGCCGTGTCGTAGAGACTCAGCAACCTCTCCGCGAGCTCGATGTTCTCGGGCGTGTCGCGCAGCGCCAGCATGTTCGAACGCTCGTCGACGAACGGGTCGCGAATCTTGAGCATGGCCTTCAGGAACGTCGCCGCCCCCTTCGCATCCGTGCTGGTGAGGTAGAAGACGCGCACCACCTGCTCCTGGTAGTCGCGCTGCTTGTCCGGCGTGTTCGGATAGATCAGCATCGTCTGCTCGTCGATCATCTTGCGCGCGAGCTGGTTGGTGCTGGTGATCAGGTCGATGGCATCCTCGACGCTGGCGCCGTGCAGGAAGATCGTCACGCGGCTATCAGCCCGCAGATCCTTGTCCAGGACGAAGTTGATGCCGCTGTTGCGCGTGACCGCGTCCAGCACCGTGCGCACGCTGGCGTCGCGGAAGTCGAGCGAGATCGGCCGCGTCTCCTTCAAGTGAACAGCGCCGCTGGGATGCGCGTCGCGTGCGAACAGTTCCACGCGGCGTTGCTCCGCGAGCAGCTGCTTTTGACGCGGGTTGTCCTTCAACGCCGCGGCCACGACACGCGATGCGCCCTGGAAGTCTCGCGCCTTGAGCAGATCCTCCGCCTTCGCAACGGCCTCGACCTGGCGTCGCTCGACGGCCAACTCGGCGATCAGGGCTTCCACGCGTTGGCTCGAGGTGTCGAACCGACGCGCGCGAACCAGCGTTGCCTGTGCGTCATCGAAGCGCTGCTCGCGACGCGCGGCGTCCGCCTCGCCGATCAGGAGGGTGAGCACCTGGCGCCGTGCCTGGATGGCATCGGACTGCAGTTGCACGTTGGTCGGATAGGCTCGGGCGCCGGCATCGAGCGCGTCGACGGCGGCTTCATAGTTGCCCTCGCGCAGCAGCTCCTGGCTGTCGGAGTGCAGGCGCTGTTCGGCGCAACCGGCAAGCACTAGACAAGCGAATCCCAGCGCCGAGGCGCCCAGGCGCCATCCTGCACGCGATCGCAGCCACTCCCCCCCAGCGCCTCCCAGCGCAATCCATGCACTCATGATCTTCTGTCGTCGTCACGCTCGGGCTCTACGTCGAGGTGACCGGCGCCGATGCGCCATTATCGGAGATCGCTGGATCGTTTCGGCCTACGGACTTCCCGCTTGACTATGCGTCACGGGAAGCCGTGAGGTCTTGCCGATCGGTATCCGTCACGGCCTATGTGACCATCACCACCGTCTTGAGCGTCGCGTACCTGCTTCGATAGCCCGGCTCGCCGGCCCCAACACGGTGCACGGGACTCACGAATTCCCCGACCCATCGAGGGGCCAGGATTCAGCTGCAAGCAGAGTCCAATAATCTGGGGTGCCGCCTTGAAGGCCAAGTCGATCGCCATTTGGACGCGGTCTTGGTTTTCAGCAAGCGTAGAGCCCGGCTTGTTCATCGACAGCGCAGCGGCCCCGATCGACGCCGCGGCCAGAACCTTGATGAACTCGGCTTGCTGCGCCAGCGCCTTGCGCAGCTCGAACACGTCGCGCTCGATACCCGTGACCGCCATCGGCATCACCTCGGTGAATATCATCTCGCCGCGCGCCATCGACATGACCGCCCGGCGCACGAAATCTGACCGATTGACGCCGGTCTCCGCGAGGTGGGAATTCAACTGCTCGAACTCGGCCGGGCTCAGCCGGAACGAGACGATGTGCGGTTGCTGGGGCGGTTCGACCTCGCGTCGCGAGCGCGGCGTGCGGGACTGGCGAACGGGCTTTTTTGGGCATGGCGTATACATGGTAATACGCCGCAACCCCTTGTTCTAAAGCGGCTTTTGGCGCTCGGCCAAAAAGCCTCCGCGTATACGGCACGCGCTGTAAACACGCGCCAACCCGCTTCCCGCAAGGCTTGGCCGCTGTTTACGGGACTGCACGTAGTCGTGCGTCATGTGTGGACAGTTTTCAGGGCCCCGGCGTCCTCGCCGGGGATGCTTTTCAACCCTCGAACGGCAGTCACAACAGGGCAAAGGGCAAGACCCGGTGGCTACGACCGGCGTGGCCCGCGGGCGCTGTCGTCCTTTGCGACCCGCTGAATACCTACAAGCAAACATGCGGGGACATTCGCAAGTAATGCGCTCGTTCCTATTGACGGAGATCGCTAGAGGGTGACACCCGGGCTCTGTCACCCGGGTATCCGCGGAGTCCCACTGTGCCTGCCGGGCGTGCAACCGGCGTTGTACTACACGATCACCATGCTAGAGCCGTCGTAAAACTATGCACGCCACTTACTTGGTCAGCCTTGCTGCGTTTACGAGGAATGGCGCCAGTCCCATCCAGGTATGGTCGCTAGATTCTCCAAAAAGTCCGCAGCCGGCATTACTCGACCATAGTCATCATCGATCCAAAGTTTATTAATGTCACTAGCAAGGCCATTCAGCAGAATCCTCATCACGTCTTTCGCCAATTCCAAACTATTAAATGCAATGGAGTAGAATCGTGAATCATGAACAGCACCCCTGAATTGTTCCGGGAAATCCTCATTGCCAGAATATTCTTCAGCTGTTGCAAGCAAATTCAATTCCGAGATTGACACGTAAAGCGTCTCATTGCCAGTGCCGATCAATTGAATTTGCAAATCAACCTTACCACTCTCTCTTGGGATGCGATCAATTGCCCACGCCTCCTGAAGAATCAACTCAAGAATATGCAAGTCGCAAGAATTTGGTGCAATCAAGCCAATAGTCTGTGACATCACGCCCTCTATTTAATCGCGCCAATTAGGTCTTCGATCTTATTGGTAATCAATTGGCCCTGCCGGCTAACCGCGTCAACGGTGCGTTGACCAGCCCTAGATACATCATTAATGAATGTAACCACCGGTTTATTCACATATGGCAGCGTCCTATCGAGCACTTGGGTCAACACCGCATTGGCACTAGACGCCCCATTCTTGTACTGAATAAGCGCATTCTCAGTAACCACGTCAATCTCGCCCAGTATTTTCCCACCTGGTCCATAGATGTTTACATTGACTCCTTTTATCTTGACCCCAGCGGCCACAAGTTTCCGCACGAATTCGGCCAGCCCGGGGTCTTTAATAACGGCAGGCAAAACCTTTGCGGCATTGAGCGCTTCGAGTTCTCCTCCCCCAGGTATCGGCAACGTCACCACCGCCGTCGCCAGTTGAAGTGGCAACTCCTCCTTCGGCGTCATCGGACGACCGGGAGTTCCGTCGTAACCATGACACATTCCATTGCAGACAGATTGATTTGATGCATCGTCCTTTGCATCAGCCGGCTGACTGCCCCTCTGTGTCGGGACCGCACCGCTAGAATTTTCCTTCTTCGGTGCCACCTTTTCGCCAGCACCACCGTTCGAATTGAGACGTACATTGCCGGATAGCCCAGCAACGCCACTGCCACCGTCCGGCGCGTCCGTCACCTCTCTTTTGATTGCCGAGCCCGTAACCCATTCCTTTTGAAAACCTGTCGGATCAACCTTGTCCATCGGGCTGTTCTCGACGTAGCTGGCCCGATTGAGCGACTGCAGATCATAAGGATTTGGAATCGTCGGATCTGGACTCGTCATGCGGCCGATCATCGGGTCGTACACGCGCCCGTTCAAATGCACCAGTGACAGATCGTCGAGTTGCTCCTGGCCGGTGTAGCCCTTGTGATCCAGGGTATTGGCCGCAGTCTGGGCATTGAGAGACTGCCAGCCAACCTCCAGCCCGTTGGACTGCCGACGGCGCCCCCAAGCGTCATAGGCCATGCGCTCCAGAACTGCCTGTGCGGCGTCAGTGACGATGACCGGGCTGCCGAGATTATCCTTGTGGTAATAGCGTTCAGCCGGCGTGCCAGTTGAACTCGGCGTGATGGTGGTGCCGCTGAAGACTTCTTCGGTGAAACCAAGGCCCATTGGCAGGTAGGTTCGGATCTTGGTCGTCCCAGCAGCCGCATCGACCTCCTTCTCGATGGATGCAGCGCTGTAGATGGTGCGTTGCACTGCACCGAGGGCGGGGCCGCTCATCGCGCGCACGATCTCTCGCGTGCGCTCGCGATCAGGGCCATAGATGAACTCGTGCCGCAGCGTGGCGCTGGCCGCCGTGCCGTTGAACAGCTGATCCACGCTGACCGGCAGGTTGGCGGCCGACCATGCGTAGAGGCGGTTCAGGCCGTTCTGCGTATTGCCATTGGCGTCATAGCTGAAGCTTGGGTTGGCCAAGCCCGCGACCGTGCCTGTGATGCCGCAGACCAGATGCGGACGCGAGCCGCTGGGACACGAATAGGCGTAGGCGCCGACGTTGGCCTTGGATGTGATGTTGCCCAGCGCGTCGTAGCCGAAGTTCTTGAGGTCCAGCCCGCTGACCTGCGAGGTCTTCAGGCGGTCGAGTTCGTCATAGGTGAACGTCTCCGACATCTGCGAGCTGCCACTGGCAGGCAGCCAGTAGCGATGGAGCAGGTTGCCCACGGCGTCGTAGTCGTAGTTGTCGGACTGGAGGGTGGCATTGACGCCGCCCGCTCCATTGCTCGGGCCGGTCTGGATGGACGACAGCAGCGCCGTGTACTGGTTGTAGCCTGTGGCCGTCACCAGCCCATTGCCCAGCGTCGCGACTCGCGTGCGCCCGGCCGCATCATCTGCGTTGAGCGTCCACAGCGTCGTGGATCCGCGCATCACGCTGCTGACGGCACCGCGGCTGTTGTAGCCCAACGCATATTGAATCTCGGGCAGACCGAACTGCCCGGTTCCAGCGTTGATCTTGGCCGGAATGACGATGGTCAGATCGTCATCGATCGGGACCGGCACGAACGTTGTCGCTCCGCCCACTGGATTGTTCGCCACGTTGGCAGCGCCAACGGCACTCCTGCGATGGGTGACGGTCGCCAGTTGGCCAAAGCCGTTGTACGTGTTGAGCTCGGTGTAGTCCCAGTCCAACGTCGTGGTGGACCAGCTGGGGCGGCTCAGGCTGTCGTAGGCGTAGACGTGGCGATAGTCCTTCGAGCTGGTAGCCGCGATCCAGGTGAAGGACTCGGCCAGCTTCCCGACGCCGTTGGCGGCCGTGTCGTATGCCCATTGGCTGTCCAGGTCCGGCTCCAGGCGCCGGGTCATGCGATCCAGCAAGTCGTATGTGTTGGTGGTGACCTGGCTCTTGGCGTCGGTCTGCTGGCGCGTGCGGCCGGCCGCATCGACGACGTACCTCCAGTGGCCGAGGTCCGGGTCGGTCATGCTGGTCTTGTGGCCCATCGCGTCGTACCCCATGGCCACGACGTTGCCCACCGGATCCGTGGTGCTCAGGAGATCGCCAAACCCGTCGTACGCGTAGCTGACTGCCTGCCCGTTGTTGTCCGTGACCTTCTTGACCTTGCCCAGCGCATTCAGGAGCTGGGTGCGCGTATGCCCGTTGGCATCGGTGACGGTGGTCGACAGCGCAGAGTAGGCGTAGAAGGTACTGTCGACGCCGTTGCCTTGCGCGTTGGTGCGGTCAACCTGCTTGGGTCGATGCAGGATGTCGATCACCCGGTTCGTCGTCGTACCCGTGGCGCCCTCGGTCGTGTACTTCGGCAGGGTCTGCGTGTACAGGTCTCCCGCGTCCCCGTACGTCCACGTGGTGTCGGCCTCGACGCCGGCATCGTTCCAGGTGCGGGCCAAGAGCTTGCGGCCGTGGCTGTCGTAGAGCGTCTCCTCAGGCGCCAGCATCTGCACCGCGCCGGGCGCCCAGTCCTGCACGACGTCGACATGCGTCGCAAGAGACCCGCAACTGTCCACGCACTTGCGGTAGGCCATGGTGCTGGACGTCCCGTCGGGGCGGTCTTCCTCGGTCTTTCTGCCCCAGGCGTCGACGGCCCATCGCGTCGTCAAGTTGTTGAAGTCAACGACGCTGGTCTGCACGCCTGTGGCTGCGTCGAACCCGAGCGTTTGAACCTGGTTGAGGGCGTTCTTGACGGTCAGAGGGAAGCGCCACAGGGAGTCGTAGGTCGTCGTGGTCGACCGGCTGACCGACGGGTTGGCGGGAAGCGGATCCGTCCAGGACTGGGTGACCATCGTGGGCAAGCCAGTATTCGGGTCCGGGGTGTACGTCGTGGTCAGCGCCAGCGCGGTGCCCGGCATGGACGTGGAAGACTGCAGCGCGCCAAATGCATCGAACGTCGACGACACCTGTCGCGCGGGAAGGTTCTGCGGATTCGGCGAAACGCTTTGCTGCGTCATGCGGCAAAGACCGAGAATCCACTGGCTGCCGGTTCGATTGTCATAACCCGGACTGACGCACTGGTGCGCGACCTGATAGGAGTCCCCAGCGCCATCGTTTTCAGTCGTGATCGTGGTCGCCTGAAGGATATTTCCGAAAGCATCAATGCCGTCGGTCCCGCCGAGCGTACCGACCTGCGTCGTGGTCTTCTGCAGCGGCGAGCAGTTCAGATCCTGTCCTCTCGTGACTCGCGTGCGGACATAGGGATAAAGCACGTTCAGGCCGGACTGCGTGCTCAAAGACGCCCATGTCGAAACGTCGCTGAGCAAGGTGCAGCCGCCGCCGACCTTGGTGACGGCGACTGCCTGCGCGATCGTCGGGAAAGCCTGGCTGTATTGCGTCGTGGTGACGATGCCGGTAGCGACGTCCGTCGCACTCACGGTGTCGAAGCCGAGCGAGCCGCGCCCTCTCAAGTCCATGCGCATGCCGCTGTAGGTGTACGTCGTGTCCAGCGTCTTGCCGGCCGTCTGTGAGGAGTCGGCGTCGACGCTCATCTTCGACACGACCGGCGTCGTGACACGCACACTCTTGGTCGGGTAGGTCCCACGCACACCGAGAGAGAC
>Ga0207667_10005636_pt1 | contig 15279 bp, 12 predicted proteins | sample KBSCornC52_FD_184301 | JGI IMG/M metagenome (GOLD analysis project Ga0207667, IMG submission 184301) | Corn rhizosphere microbial communities from Kellogg Biological Station, Michigan, USA - KBS Corn C5-2 (SPAdes) (version 2) | ecosystem: Host-associated > Plants > Roots > Rhizosphere > Soil ... | reverse complement strand
CATCATCGCTCGCTTACCAGCACTTGCCGAACTCGGTATCACAGCTATAGAGCTGATGCCTGTCGCGACGTTCGCCGGGAATCGCGGTTGGGGTTACGACGGCGTATTGCCGTTTGCGCCTCACCCGGCGTACGGCACGCCGGAAGATCTCAAACGGTTGGTACAGGCAGCGCATGCACAGGGACTGATGATGATTCTCGATGTGGTCTATAACCATTTCGGGCCGGAGGGGAATTATCTCGGCCGATATGCGCAGGACTTCTTCAATCCCGCGCATCAGACGCCCTGGGGCGCGGCCGTCAATTTGGATGGCCCGCATGCCGACGTAGTCCGCGATTTCTTTATTCACAACGCGCTCTACTGGTTGGAAGAATTTCACTTCGACGGTCTGCGGCTCGATGCCGTGCATGCTCTGCGCGACGATTCATCTTTGCATTTCGTCGAAGAGCTCGCGCAGCGTGTGCAAATGGGACCGGGGAGTCGGCGGCACGTGCATTTGATTCTCGAGAACAATCGCAACGAAGCGAAGTTTCTCAAAAGGGCCGCGAATGCTGTGCCATTCATTGCGACGGCGCAGTGGAACGACGACTTCCATCATCCTTTGCACGTACTCACGACCGGTGAGAGTGAAGGTTATTACGCGGACTATGCGCGCGATCCCATATCACACCTCGGGCGTGCCATGGCCGAAGGATTCGTGTTTCAAGGCGAGTATTCCGAGTTCGAACAGACGCGACGCGGTGAGCCCAGCCGCGAATTGCCGCCGGTGGCGATGATCGATTTCCTGCAGACTCACGATCAGATCGGCAATCGCGCGTTTGGCGAACGCTTATCGCAGTTGACGGGCGATCGCGAGCTTCGTGCAGCGTACGCGCTTCTTCTATTGCAGCCGGCCATCCCCATGCTTTTTATGGGCGAGGAATGGGCGGCCAAAACACCGTTCTTATATTTCTGCGATTTCACAGGCGAACTGGGTGCGGCTGTCACGTCGGGACGTCGCAAAGAATTTGCAGGGTTCGCGCGTTTTGCTATCGACCAAGTGCCCGACCCCAATGCCGTATCCACGATGTTGGAAAGCCGTATCGACTGGAACGAGCGCGCTCAATCCGAGCATCGCTCGTGGCTCGACTATGTTCGCGAATTGTTGGCGCTACGGCGCGAACACATCGTGCCTCTCATACCGCTGCTACTCAGAAGCGGCAGCTGTTATCGAGTCGATGCCGGTGTGCTCACAGTCGAGTGGACATCGAGCGACCAGCGTACGCTGCGCATGCACGCCAATTTTGGCTCTCAGCCGGCAGAGCTTGCTCAGCTGGGCGACAAGATCATTTTCGCGACAGATACTGCCGCGGATTCGCGCTCACTGGCTCCTTGGGGAGTAATTTGGTCGATCGGTAGGGCGTGATGAACGCATCGGCCCGACCAACGTATGTTCCGCCACGAGCGACGTATCGTCTGCAGTTGAATGCGCAGTTCACGCTCGCTCAGGCACACACGATCCTGCCGTATCTGGCGGACCTCGGCATCAGCCATCTATATCTATCGCCGCTTCTGAAGGCGCGGCCGGGCAGTCTGCACGGCTACGACGTCACCGACCATTCCCTGTTGAATCCGGAAATCGGCCCGCTCGAGGAATTTTCAGCGTTCTCACATGCTGCACGGACTCATGGCATGGGCATCATCGTCGACATCGTACCCAATCACATGGCGGTGATGGCCGACGACAATGCTTGGTGGCTCGACGTGTTAGAAAATGGTCCTGCGGCCGAGCACGCACAGTTCTTCGATATCGATTGGCTGCCGCTTCGCACCTCTATGGCACAGCGCCTGCTCGTGCCTGTGCTCGGCAAACAATATGGAGATGCGTTGGAGGACGGCGAGCTCAAGGTGGAGTTCGATGCGGAGCAGGGCGCCTTCAGTGTGCGCTACTACGAACATCGCTTTCCCCTAGATCCGCATCAATATCCGCAAGTGTTTGCTGCCGCTCATCAGAACATCGCGTCGATTCCTGGCGCAGAAGAAACGGACGCACAGGATTTCGCCAGCCTGCTCGAAGAGTTCGCGCGCTTGCCGCCGAGTTCCGATGCCAGCGACGCGGGTCGTACGCGGCGTTATCGCGACAAAGAAGTCAACAAGCGGCGCCTTGCGCGGTTATGCAGTCGCAGCGTGCCGGTCAAACAATTCATTACGCATGCCGTCGAGGTGTTGAACGGCACTCGGGGTGATCCTCGCTCCTTCGATCCCCTCGATACATTGTTGCGTGCACAGCCGTATCGTTTGAGTTATTGGCGTGTGGCCGGCGATGAAATCAACTATCGGCGCTTTTTCGACGTTGATCATTTGGCGGCGTTGCGCATGGACGATGCGCGTGTTTTCGAGGAAACGCATCGGCTCGTCTTGAACTGGCTCAAAGAAGGTGTGATCGAAGGACTGCGAGTCGATCACCCCGATGGTCTATACGATCCGCAAGAGTATCTGGAACGCCTGCAGTTCGCGGCCGGTGCAAAGGAAAGATCGGCGCAGACTATTTACGTCGTCGTCGAGAAAATTCTCGCGACTCATGAGCGGCTTCCGGAGTCGTGGCCGGTGGCGGGAACCACGGGGTATGACTTTGCCGCTCTAGTGAACGCGTGGCTCACGCACGGCGGTGGTGAAAAGCCACTCACGCGGGTGTATCGAACATTCTCACACGTCACCGCGACGTTCGAAGAGATTGTGTACGAAAGTAAAAAGCGCGCCATGCAAATAATGCTCGCTGCGGAAGTGGCAGTGCTTTCGACCCAGCTCGACCGAATCGCGCAATCGAGCCGCTACACGGCCGATTTCACGCGGTATGCGCTTAGAGATGCGATCATCGAGTTGATCGCATGCTTTCCCGTCTACCGCACTTATATTTCCGCGCGAGGCTGCGGTAGCGATGATCGCCGCTACGTTGAATGGGCGCTCGGAGTCGCACGTAAGCGCAGCCGCGCTGCGGATCTAAGCGTGTTCGACTTTCTCGGCAAGGTATTGTTGGAAGCGACGGCTACAGAGAATGAAGGTAGGCAGGCGGCGCTCGAATTTGCAATGAAATTCCAACAAGTCAGTTCGGCAGTCACGGCGAAAGGCGTGGAGGATACGGCGTTCTATCGTTATGTTCCGCTCGCGTCGTTGAACGAGGTGGGTGGCAACCCAAATCGTTTCAGTCTCACGAACGCCGGTCTGCATCAGGCGAACCAAGAGCGTGCGCGACTCTGGCCGCATTCGATGCTGGCCACCTCTACGCACGACACGAAGCGTAGTGAAGACGTGCGTGCGCGAATTGCCGTGTTGAGCGAAATGCCGGAATTGTGGCGGCAACACTTGAGTCGCTGGTCGCAAGTCAATCGCAGCAAGCGCCGCGATGTACAAGGAGAGACTGCGCCTTCGCGCAACGAGGAGTATCTCATCTACCAAACATTGGTCGGCGTATGGCCAGTGGGAGAACCCGACGAAGCTGAGCGTGAGGAGCTGCGCAAGCGTATGGATGCTTACACCATCAAAGCAGCTCGCGAAGCGAAGCAACATACTTCGTGGACGCACCCGGATGCCGAGTACGAAGCAGCCCTGTCGGCATTCGTGTCCGCGCTTCTCGAAGATTCGACGCACAACGCATTTCTGCGTGACTTCAGCAGTCTCACGCCGAAAATTGCGTATTTCGGGATGTTGAATTCACTCGCGCAGACCGCACTTAAATTGACATCACCAGGTGTGCCCGATGTGTATCAAGGCATGGAGCTGCCGCAATTGAGGTTGGTCGATCCCGACAATCGCCGGCCCGTTCACTACGAAACGCATGTGCGGCGACTGCAGGAGTTGCAATCCAGGTATGCCGACGAGCCTATAGTGGTGCTGCGCGAAGCGCTCGAGCATTGGGAGGACGGCAGGGTAAAGCTGCTACTTACCTGGCGGCTGCTGCAGCTACGCAAAGCGATGTCTCAGCTGTGGAGCGAAGGTAGATACGAGCCGCTGACTGTAGTCGGCGAGCATGCCGATCATCTTTGTGTCAGCGCGCGCGTTTGCAACGAACACGTTGCCCTCATCGTCGTGCCGCGCTGGTTTGCGAAGCTCACGAATGCAGATCCCGCGGCGCCGCTCGATGATATTTGGGCGGATACACGTATCAAACTGCCGTCCAAATGGGGTGGCATCGTTTGGCGCGATGAATTGACCGGCATGCAACGTACGGTTGAGGGGGAGAGTTTCAGGGCGGCGAAGTTGTTGAGTGTGTTTCCAATCGCCGTGTTGACAGGCAGAGCAGGCGAAGATTTGCCCTCACTCTAACGGGAGAGGGGATCAGAGCGATGCCGGAAACGACGATGAGTGCGAGTACTCGCTCCGTGCAGTGGAAGCGCGAGTACTCCCTCCTCCGCGCAGCGGGGGAGGGTTGGGGTGGGGGCAAACCGCCAACGACCTTGCGTACTCACTACAATAGCGGCATGTCTACCTTCGACTCCAAGGCTTTTCTCAAGACGCTGAGCGCCCGGCCCGGCGTCTATCGCATGCTCGACAGCTCGGGCCAGGTGATTTACGTCGGCAAGGCGCGCAATCTCAAGAATCGCGTCTCCAGCTATTTTGCGGGCAAGGCGCAGACGGCGAAGACCATGGCCATGGTCGAGCAGATCGCGAACATCGAAGTGACCGTGACGGGTTCGGACACGGAGGCGTTGCTGCTCGAATTCAATCTGATCAAACGTCATCGGCCGCGCTACAACGTCTCGTTGCGCGACGACAAGAGCTTTCCATATGTGCTGCTGTCGAGTGCGGACGATTATCCACGGTTGAGTTTCTATCGCGGCAGCCGCAAGCAGCCGGGGCGATATTTCGGTCCTTATGCGAATGCGGGATCGGTGCGGGAGACGTTGGTGCTGCTGCAGAAGTTGTTTCATCTGCGTTCTTGCGAGAACACGTACTTCGCCAACCGCACGCGGCCCTGTTTGCAATATCAAATCAAGCGTTGTTCAGCTCCATGCGTCGGGTTCATCGGCAAGGAAACCTACGCGCAGGATGTGGCCGATGCGGTGAAGGTACTGGAAGGCAAGAATCGCGAGCTCATAGCGGAGTTGGCGCTGCGCATGGAGGAAGCGTCGAGCAAGCTCGAATTCGAGCGCGCTGCGCGCGTCCGCGACCGTATCAATGCAATCAAAGCGGTGCAAGCAACGCAGTCGGTGACGCGTCTCGCCGGCCAGGACATTGACGCTGTCTCATTGGTTGGCGATGGCGGTCAGTACTGCGTCGCCATCGTATTCGTGCGCGGCGGTCGCAATCTGGGGAGCACTAATTTCTTCCCCAAGCCTGGCATCGCGGAGGAGGGCGAATTGCTGTCGAGCTTCTTGGCTCAGTATTACCTCGCCCGCGAAGCGCCGAGCGAAATATTGATCAACCGCTCGGCAGACGAAGCGGATCTGTTGGCGCAAACGCTTACAACGCAATCCGGCCATGCCGTGCAGATTCGCAGCAACGTGCGCGGCGTGCGGGCGCGTTGGGTTGAGATGGCGCGCGCCAACGCTGAGATTGGGCTCAAGATGCGGCAGACGAGCCAGGCCACCGTGGCTGCGCAGCTTGAAGCGCTCGCCGAAGTTCTATCCTTGCCGCAACCGCCGCAACGGCTCGAATGCTTCGACGTGAGCCACACGATGGGCGAAGCGACCGTGACTTCTTGCGTGGTGTTCGGTCCCGAAGGGCCACTCAAGAGCGACTATCGCCGTTTCAACATCACAGGTCTCGCGCCGGGCGACGACTATGGGGCGATGCGTCAAGCGCTTACGCGTCGTTATGCGCGCATCAAACGCGGCGAAGTGGCTTTGCCCGATGTGCTATTCATCGACGGCGGCGAAGGGCAATTGGCGGAAGCGGTGCGCGTCTTGCAGGAGCTCGATATCACAGGTGTCGCCCTGGTCGGCGTTGCCAAGGGTGCCGACCGCAAGCCAGGGCAAGAGCGCCTGTTCTTGGCGGGCCAGAGTGGCGCAACTATACTGCCTCCAGACTCTCCCGCCTTACATTTGATTCAGCGTATTCGCGACGAGGCGCATCGATTTGCAATTACCGGCCACCGACAACGGCGCGCCAAAGCGCGGCGCGAGTCCATTTTGGAATCGGTACCGGGGTTGGGACCGGCCAAGCGGCGCGAGATCCTGCGTCAGTTCGGCGGCTTGCAAGGCGTGGCGAAAGCCGGCGTCGCAGACCTCGCCACGGTGCGCGGCATCAGCAAGCAGCTTGCCGAACTCATTTTCGATGCACTCCATCCCAGTTGAGGCGATCGTAAAGGCCCCGAGGTGAGTTTCCCGATCGCCAATACACTCACGTTCGGGCGCATTCTCTTGATCCCGCTCGTCGTGCTGCTGTTTTATTTGCCTTACGCCTGGGCCAGTCCGGCGGCGGCGACCGTCTTCATTCTTGCCGCCATTACCGATTCGCTCGACGGCTATCTGGCGCGACGCCTAGGCCAAATATCGGCATTGGGTGCTTTTCTGGATCCGGTCGCGGACAAGTTGATGGTGGCGACGGCGCTGGTGCTCGTCGTGAGCCACGATTCGCGCTGGTATGTGGCGCTCGCAGCGGCGGTGATCGTCGGCCGTGAAATCACCATCAGCGCGCTGCGCGAATGGATGGCCGAACTCGGCGCACGTGCGCAAGTGGCGGTGTCGCGGCTGGGCAAACTCAAGACCATTTTCCAAATGACGGGTTTGTCGCTGCTGCTATTCCGCGAAGACTTTCTCGGCCTTCCCATCTACGACATCGGCATCGTAGCGACCGTTGCCGCCGCCATGCTCACGTTGTGGTCGATGGTGGCTTATATGCGCAACGCTTGGCCGTATCTGACTCGATAAGCGCTCCCACCCCAACCCTCCCCCCGCTTCGCGGGGGAGGGAGTCACGGCGGTATTTCACTCTGACTAACTCCTAACCCCTACCTCCCAACCACATGCAAACACAGCAACAGCTATAACAACCCACTCCTTTCCTTGACAGAGGTCGGTCAGCCCTTAGAATACAGCGCCTCTTCGGACCGAACCGATGCGGGAATAGCTCAGTTGGTAGAGCGCAACCTTGCCAAGGTTGAGGTCGCGAGTTCGAGCCTCGTTTCCCGCTCCAATCCGTCCGAAGGTGTGACCCAAACAAACCCCGGCTATCCCGGGGTTTGGCGCATTTGGACACGTGGGAAGAGTGTCGGCGGGGTCCTACCGCTTTCGGCTAGGTGGCAGAGTGGTCATGCAGCGGCCTGCAAAGCCGTGGACGCCGGTTCGATTCCGACCCTAGCCTCCATTTGTTGATCTATGAATCAGTTCAACGCTCCCAAATTCGACGATCCCGACGCGCCGCTGGACCCTTCGCCGTTGCGAGTGGGGCAGCTCATTACGGCGCTTCGGTCGCGGCTATTGCAGGGAATCGACGCGCATCTTGCGCCGTACGATCTGACCGCATCGCAATTTCCGATCTTGCGATACATCGGTGACGGCAGCGCGACGACCGCCGCCGAACTCTGTCGATGCTTGACCTACGACACCGGTTCGATGACTCGGATGCTCGATCGGTTGGCCGACAAGGGGCTGATTACTCGCGAACGCAATCCGGACGATCGGCGCGCCGTGCAGCTGCGGCTCACCCCGATCGGGCAGGCATTGCATCCGAAGCTGATGGAGATCGCAGAGCAGGTGCTGGCGCGCCATCTCGCAGGGTTCACGCCCGCCGAAATCGAACAGTTTCAACGCTTCATTTTGCGAATGCTGGCGAATTCGCGTACTTGCGATAAGCCCCACGGGGCGTCGGAAACTGCTGCCGGCGATCCGCAGCCGTAAACTGCGTCCCGGCGGTTCGTGTCGGCGCTCACAGCGGCTATTCTCGCCTAATCACCGGTTCAGCATCGCGGGTTGCTCCATGAAACGACGTCCGCTCGATTCCGCTTGGACGAATTGGTTGCGAGAAAATCTGGATCGTCGCTGCGATCCCAGAGAGCTCGTCGAAATTCTGCGCAAGAACAATTTCGCGCTGTTCTCGATCAAAGCGGTGATGGGCGCCGCTTTTCCGGCTGAATACGAGGCATCGGTCACCGCGCCGCCTTCGCCGAGCGCGATCGCTACGCCGCGTCTCACGCGTGAGAACAACCCCAAACTAACCAAGGTCGACACTAACCTTGTGCAGCTCTACACGCTCGATGATTTTCTTTCACCGCGTGAGTGTGGTGATCTCGTTGCAATCATCGACCAACATTTGCGTGCCTCTACGCTGACTACGCAAGAGAAAGACACCGCATTTCGGACCAGTCGAACATGCGATCTCTCGATGCTGCAGAATCCTGTCGTCGCCGCAGTGGACGAAAAGATCGCGCAAACGCTCGGCATTCGTCCTGCCTATGCGGAAGGCAATCAAGCGCAACGCTACGACATCGGTCAGCAATTCAAAGCGCACACCGACTATTTCGAACCCAACACGCACGAGTACGCCGTCCACGGCGGCAGCAAAGGCAATCGCACGTGGACGTTCATGGTGTATCTGAACGAAGGCATGATGGGTGGCGGGACCAAGTTCTTCGCCATCGACAAAACATTCCGGCCGAAGCTGGGACAAGCGGTGATTTGGAACAATCTCTATCCGGACGGCACCCCTAATCCCGACACGTTACACAGCGGCGAGCCCGTCATCATGGGACACAAGATCATCATCACCCAATGGTTTCGCGAACAAGGCGCGGGGCCGATGTTTTATTAGATGTTTATGAAAAGAAAAGACCCCGACTTCGTGAGAAGTCGGGGTAAGAGCGTAGGCCGATTGGGGAGGTACTGGGCCTACTACAGTATGTGATCTTTCCTGAGTCGAAGGTTCATCCCATCGCATCAGCCTGCGGTTGAGTTTGCGACGGCCGTGCTTTGACCCATTCACAAAAGGTTCTGAATTTCGCCTGAGAGTTGAAGCCGAATCGATTGATGGGAATTCCGGCCATCGAACCGAGTCGGAAGGCTTCGACCAGCGAGTGCTCATCGGACGGAATGCGGGCGAGAAGATGGATGAGGGCCTGGGAGAACTTACCGAGATCCAAAGTCAGTTTGCGCGAGCGCAGCATCCGCGTGTCATGCAGTGCGCGCACGTTCTCAACATGCACTGCAGTGCAGAACGGCGTCCTGTCGCGCGGGTTCTTGGTTTTTTGCTGAGACCACACTTTCTCGAACTCTTGGTGAATCACGCCGACGGCACCTTCCATCACGTAACGCTCGCAATTGAAACCCGTGCGGATGTCCGAGCAAAAGAAATAGGGTGTGACAGTTGACGGGCGGCAGTAGGACACAGGTAAATTGCACAGGCTCTGCAGCATCCACCCGTCGCTTGCGAGCTGTTTCGTCAGCTCCATACGCGCCGCGTATTCCCGAGACCAGTGGCGAAACTCTTCTCGCTCATCTGGGACAAACATCATGGGGTTCCACTCCCAATTCGAATCCGAGGATCTAGGATCGAAGCGCCGACCGAATCGTTCTTGCTATCGACGGACTAGCAGGGACGTTTCACCTAAGAAAAAAGCGCTTCGACGAAATAAACGTGCGCACCTTTTTGGACACCCGACTGACCATAGATCATGGGCGTCAAGATGAAGGTTCTATGACTGTATTTCCTAATGCGACAATTCTTCGCTTGGAAACTCATCGACTGAAGATTTCTTGAAGTTTTTTCTGGCATACAACACTCCAAATAATCTTAGGAATAGATATTGACCGTAAATAGGAACGGTGTTACCGAAATACCGCGAGGAGTGGTTAACTAGGAGGGCATGACCATGGATACTGAAGTGACGGTTGTTGGAATCGAAGCGGAAGAGAAGAGAGAAGGTTGTACGGAAAGCGCGTGCGTGGAGTTGGGGGTGGTGTCGGAGGACACGCAAGGAAGCTGGCTCGGGTGGGCCAACGATTCAGGGCTCTTGTTCATTCGTTTCTCGTAAGTGACTATCAGGCGCGTAGTGCGGGGCTACGCGCCGTTACACTCGATTCGATTACCAATGTTTTGACAACGTTGCGCTAATCACACGTCCCAGCGGTTGGGCGTTGAAAACATCGTAGCCCCACTCACGGTCCACGAACGGCGGATCTTCGTTCGTCACGTTGACGACGTTGAGCATCAACTGGGTGTCGTCCGTCCACGAGCCGCGTCCCTCGGTTCGATAGCTCAGCCCTAGGTCAAACGTTGTCCAGGCGCTGACCGAATGTTGGATGGGACTGTCCTGGTCTTGATAGCTGCCTGCGTAGCTAACGGTCAGGGTTGCGCCGAAACCCGACTGCTGCTCTCCGTATTGACGCCAATCCAACGTGCCACGAAGCCGCAGCTTGAGAGGATTGTTGACAGTGTTGGTGATGTTTGCGACGGGCGCAGTATTCGTGAACGCTCGATCGAAGTGGAACACATAAGCCCCGTCCACACCGGCCTTGAAATGTCCATAGTTCGTGTCGAGCGCTTGGTTCAGCGTGAAATCTAGGCCTGTTACCTGGGTGGAGGCTAGATTGTGCTTCCGACCGTCGAGGAGCACTGTCGGCGGCGTGGTCCTGCACCGCGCCGGATTGCCGAAGAATTGAGGGCTGCTACAGATGGCATCGATTTGCGCCTGCGAAGGATTGCGAGTGATAACGGCTGCCCACTGGTCCTCGTGCAATAGGATGCTGAATGGATTCGACAATCCGGGCTGAATGACTTGGTCTTTGTAATCGATCGAATATCCGGTGACTGAGAGTTGGAAGCCGGGGAGAGCTTGCGGTGCGAGATCGAGCCCTGCTGTCCATGTGATGGCGCGCTCCTCTTTCAAATCTGGATTGCCGCCTTGAAGCACTAACGTATAGGAACGTCCGCTCGGTGAGCGCGGATCGCTGAGAGATACAATGCCGGATAAGTTGCCCACATCGCTAAGGTCAACCAGGTTTGGGGCCTTGAACGAGGTGTCCCAACTGGCTCGCAGTTTGAGGGATCGCAGCGGCGCCCACTGCAGTCCGAGTTTTGGATTGAAGGTATCGCCGAAATCGTTGTAGTGCTCGTAACGACCTGCCAAGGAGAGTTCCAGCCGCGGCACGGCATGCGGGTCGATCGCATCCCCCACTAGGGGGACCGACACCTCCGTAAATGCGGCTGTGATGGTGCGGCCGAGTTGCATGTGAGACACATCCTGTGGGTTCGAATTTGCGCCTTGGCTTTCGAAGTCAAACTTCTCTTCGCGGTATTCGGTGCCGATCGCCGCTTTGGTGGCGCCCGCCGGTAACTCGAACAGAGGCCCGTCGGCAACGAACTGGATCGAGGGAATCTCCGATCTAACCTTGTACTGTTGAACGCGTCGGATTGCAGCGATCGTCGCCGGGTTGGTGTGTGAGCCATCACCGAATGGATTGAATGCAGTGACCGGATTGGGATCGGCGAGGGCCGCATTCAAAGTAGTCGGATCGAACAGTCCTCGGCTCGTGGTGTCGAGACTTTCGCGGCCGTAAGAAACCGATAGTGATGTTTGCCATGCAGGGGCGAGTTTGCTCTTCAGGCCCACTGTACCGAGATAGTCTTGAGTGTGCCCATCGATCGTAGCCGGACCCGTGTCTTTCAAGACATCGTAAGCCATGACGACAACCGGTACGCCTGGAAATGGATTTACGAAGAAGGGATTGGTGGAGGGGACAACGATTTGGCCCTCCTCGGAAATCCATGGTTGTTGATGAACATCCCGCCGACCATACCGCCCCTCGGCGAACAGTTCTAAGTGCTCGCTGAGCATTTGCGAACCGGTGAGATAAAAGTTGTGTGTATGGATGTCGGGCAGCAACTGGGAATCGGCAAATTGGTTGCGATAGTTGACCACGCCAGGTAACAAATCGCCGGGTGTGAGCGACGTGCCGTCTTGCCCGGCAGGAATGGCGAATGCCGGCTGCAAGGTTTGTGGATTCAAAATATTGCCGGGGTTGCTGTCGACGCTGCGAAAATCGCGCCCGCCCAGGGGTCGCTTATCGCCGTTCGCGCTATAGCTGCGATCTGCCGCCTGCAAGGGGGTCTGATCGGAATACTGATAGCCGGCGAACCAATGACCGTTGTCCCAGGTGTGTCCAAAGAGCTGCGCCAGCATCAGTTCCGCAGCGCCATCCTTAGCCGTTCCATACCGTACTTGAGTTTCCGCGCCTTCCAACTGTTGACGCAGGATGATGTTGACCACGCCTGCAATGGCATCGGAGCCGTATAGCGCAGAGCCGCCGTCTGGCAGCACTTCGATGCGATCCACCATACTCCATGGAATGTTGGAGACATCCACGAAATCTCCTCGCAGGCCTGACACCGGTTGCCTGCGGCCGTTCACGAGCACCAACGTCGCGCCACTACCGAGACCGCGCAGATCGATACCCGCACCGAGGTTGTAGTTACCCACACCGCCGCTCGGAATGATTTCTCCTTTGTCGATACCAGAGGCCAACGGAAGCGCACGCACTACGTCTTGAACTGTGGCGTAAGCCGGTTTTCTGATCTCACTTTTATCCACTACAATGAGCGGCGACACGATGTCTAGAACGCCGTGGATGAGACTTCCTGTGATCAGTATGTTTTGGAGTTTGATCTCGCTATCAGCGTGAGCTGTTGGCGGAACATGCGGGCCGTCGCCGGGTGATGAGGTGCTAGTTGCATGCGGCATCGCAGTGGTCGCTGCAAGTTTGATCACTGCTGCATAATCTCCGACGAACTCATAGGTGAGCTGCGTTCCTCGCAACATTTGTGCGAGTGCATCGGAGGCTTCCATCTCGCCTACAACTGCGTTTGTCGCAACTCCTTTGACGGTATCCGTCAAATACAGCACGCGCACTTGCGATTGCTGATAGAACTCGAGTAGCGTTTGTTGCGCTTGCCCCGCGGGAATATGGAATGCGATTTTCGGGCCCGCAGCCAAAACATGGGTGTTGTATACGCAGGCGGCGATGAGTACCAGTACCCAACGTGCCAGCGTTGAGGAGTCCTGATCCAAAATCCTTACCCTCTTCCTTTGTTCCTTTTTCAGTTTTACTTCGGCTCCACGCAAGCGAAGTGTCCCACATCATCGACGCCGATCGAAGTAAGGGGAAATGCCTCGATAAACGTCTTTTACAGGCGTCGTCCTGAGAAGCGGCAATTGCCGGCTCAGCCGTTCAATTCGGAAGGAGGGTTGGCTGAGGTCCGTGCAAATAAGAAATGCGCGTTAGAGACTCGGTAGTGCGACGGTCGTGACCGAAACGCATCTGCTTTTTCGCTTGTAATGACAGGCGGCGATTGCCTATGGGCAATCGCCGCGCTGTATCTCTCAGAAGGAGATGAGCAAGTGAACCTAAAGCAGACCCGATTTGCGCGAGTCAGGCATCTTTTCGAAAAAGCGATCGAACTGCCGCCGGAGGCACAAGGCATTTTTCTCGATCGAGAATGCCGCGGCGAACCACGTTTGCGCCGCGAAATTTACCGACTCCTCATCATGGATAGATCCGATGCGAACGCATCAACGGATCGTGTTGGAAGCACAGTCGCACACGCCATCCGTTCGTTCATTGCGTGCTACGACAAGAGACGCGACGCGTGAGCCTTATTCTCCGCGTCGTGCCGCTTCGATCGTAGCGATATCGATCTTTTTCATTTTCATCATCGCCTCGAACGCGCGCTTCGCGGCTGCGCGATCGGAATCGGTCGTGGCTTCCAGCAATACGCGTGGAGTGATCTGCCAAGACAAGCCCCATTTGTCCTTGCACCACCCGCATGCGCTCTCAGCACCGCCATTCCCGACGATGGCATTCCAGTAGCGATCGGTCTCGGCTTGGTTCTCGGTGATGATCTGAAACGAAAAGGCTTCGCTGTGTTTGAAAATCGGGCCGCCATTCAGGCCGACGCAAGGTACGCCCACCACCGTAAACTCCACCGTGAGTACCTGTCCCTGTTTGCCATCCGGATAATCGCCGGGAGCACGGTGAACTGCTGTCACGGCGCTGTCGGGAAAAGTCCGGGCATAGAATTTGGCAGCTTCTTCCGCTGTGCCGTCATACCAAAGACAAATCACGTTCTGGGTCATCATTTATCTCCATCTATTCATGGGTTGAACGAGCTCGTCGGAACTAGGACGAAACAGCGATACGAAAACCGACAGCTAACCCAGCGGGTTGCAAACGGCTGGTGGGCGGTCCCTTCCGATCTACAGATGGCAGCTCTCACAGGCAGTCACATTTCGTCCTTCTTGGTGCGCGTTCGCGGCAATAGAACGCAAAACCATGCGGGTCCGGCTGTAATTGTTGCGCGCAGCTTCACCTCAAATGGGTGTCGCTAATTCTTCAATGCAGCACGACGAGCGCCACTATCAACGGGCATTCGAGACCGCCGCGGATCCTTTATTCGTGATAGAAGCGATACGAGAGGGACGATTACGCGTGATCGACGCCAATTCTGCATGCGAACAACTTTTCGGAATCCCCGCGAAAGATTGTGTAGGACGATTTCTTGACGAGATGCTGCCCGCGCCTGTTGTACTGCAGTTGATTGATAAATGTGAGCACGATGTCATCGGCGGCGGCTCGCCCATCGAGGTGCAGCTCGATTTGCATGCCGCCGCTGGCAGGCGGGTGTATGCAGTGAAGCTGAACATGATGCCGCCTGCAAACGATGGGGTCATCCGCTTGATTGCATCGGCGCGCGATGTGACGGAACTGCTCGATGTGAACCAACAGGGTCACGAGGATCAGTTCCGCAACATCGCCGCGCATGCCCCCGACTACATAAGTCGATACGATCGAGAAGGTCGCACCTTATACATGAATCCCGCCACCGAGCGACTGATCGGCGCCAAGGCCGAGTCGCGTATTGGGAAGACCACTCTCGATTGGAACCCGAAATATCCCAACAAGCGGCGCTTCCATCGGACCTAATCATGCGCTGCGATCTCAAGGGTCGTTATATCTATGCCAGTCCGCATCTCGAAAAGATGACGGGTATCCCATCTCATCAATACATCGGCAAGCGACTGGGTGAGATGCAGTTGGCCCGTGACTTGCCGGCTGATAACGAGCGTGTCGCGTTGCTGCGGAAGGCGTTGGACACGGTCATAGGGACCGGCATCCCCGAGCAAGTGAGCATCTGCGCGCCCGATGTCAACGGGGATTCTCGCTGGTTGGAGTTGCGCTTGGTTCCAGAGCGCGACGTAAGTGGCGCCACAGTCAGCGTGCTAGCGATTTGCCGGGACACAACCGAGCAGAAGGCAGCCGAAGCCGCGCTTAAAAATCTAAATGCCACGCTGGAAGCGCGTGTCGAAGCGCGT
>Ga0207667_10005629_pt1 | contig 15284 bp, 13 predicted proteins | sample KBSCornC52_FD_184301 | JGI IMG/M metagenome (GOLD analysis project Ga0207667, IMG submission 184301) | Corn rhizosphere microbial communities from Kellogg Biological Station, Michigan, USA - KBS Corn C5-2 (SPAdes) (version 2) | ecosystem: Host-associated > Plants > Roots > Rhizosphere > Soil ... | reverse complement strand
GCTCACGCATGCGGACACGACGGTCGGGGTGCTGAAAGTGATGTCGCCGGACGTCGACGGTTTTTCGGCCGCCGACGCCGGCACGCTGCGGCTGATGGCCGACCTGATCGCCGCCGCGATGTTCCACGCGGCGCGCAACGAAGCCAACGAGCTGTACCTGCGCGCGACGCACGACGCGCTCACCGGCCTGCCGAACCGCGCGCTGTTCTACGACCGCCTGCGCCAGTCGATGCACACGGCGCTGCGCGCGAACGGCCGGCTCGGTATCCTCAACATCGACATGGACGGGCTCAAGCCGATCAACGACGGCCTCGGCCACCGTGCCGGTGACGCCGCGCTGCGCGAGATCGCGATGCGGATGCTCGGCGCCGTGCGGCGCTCGGATACGGTTGCGCGCGTGGGAGGCGACGAGTTCGCGGTGATCCTGCCGAACGTCGGCGGCCGCGACGACGTCGACGCGCAACGCGCCCGGCTCGCGCGGAAGGTCGGCGAGCCGTTCGAATTCGACGGGCATCCGCTGCGGCTCGGCGTCAGCGTCGGCATCGCGATGCTGCCCGACGACGGCACCGACATGAACGCGCTGATCGAACATGCGGATCGGGAGATGTATGAGGTGAAGCGCACGCGGACGCGGCGGGTGGCGCAGGTGTGATACGAAGGCGGAATGTCGCGTCGCCCGTTTCAGCATCCGGCGAAACAGAAAGCAGATCGACATGCGATGACAGCAATATGTAATTTTATGGTTATCATTGCGATCCCAAGCACCGACACGCCCGACATCATGTGGCGCAACCGAGCAGGCAAAGAGTACGTGCCTTTGTCGCTCGATCGGTTCGCCACTTCACGCAATGGATCATCTGCTTCCGCACTACGAACGAGAGCTTGGCCTGCTGCGCGCATCAATTGCCTCCTTCTCGGCGCGCTATCCCAAAATCGCCGTCCGCCTCGGGATCAACGGAGACCGCTCTGAAGATCCGCATATCGAGCGAATGCTGCAGTCATTCGCTCTTCTTGCCGCGAATATCGGCACTCGGCTCAGTGACGAGTATCCCGAATTCACCACGTCGCTCGCAGGCATGCTGTGCCCGCAATACCTGCGACCGGTCCCGGCATGTGCGATTGCCCGGTTCGACATCGGCGACGTGTTCGACAAGCTGACCGAACCGTCGTCGATTCGCCGCAACACCGAACTCTCGAGCAAAGCGGAGGACTGCCGCTTCCGTACTGTCTACGACGTTACGCTTGCGCCCATACGCATCGAGCACGCGCGGTACGGGCCGGCAACCAGCGTTCCGTCTTATGCGGTATTGCCACCGAGCACATCCGGCCTCCTCTCGATCACTTTCGCGGTTACGCGGCCTGATTTTCGTATCGCGTCCATTCCGAGTCCGCTGCGTGTCCATATCCACGGTGCAGACGAAGTCGTCGCCACGATCCTCGATTCGATGACAATGCGGACCGCAGCAGCGTTCGTCGAAGACGCACAACAGCGGTGGACCGCATTGCACGCTTCGCCGCTTGCACCGGTAGGCCACGACGACACCGAGCGGCTGATCGACGAAGACGACGGAGCCCCGGCCCTGCGATTGCTCGGCGAATACTTCGCATACTCGAAGAAGTTCGATTTCATTGACATCGATCTCGGTGCGCTGACCGATGCAGCAGGCCCGGATCACACACTGACGCTGCACCTCGCGATCGGCGGCGTACATCCGGACTCGCGGGAAGCCCAGCGGCTGGGCGCGTTGTCGGCAGATAACCTGAAGCTCTTCTGCACGCCGATCGTCAATTTGTTCCGGCTAACGTCGGTGCCGCTCAAACGAGACTCGCTGACCGGCACGTATCCGGTGCAGTCGCAGAACACCGATGCAGCGCAGGTCGCGATCTGGTCTGTCGACACGGTACGCGCCACGACAGGCGTGTCGAGGGCGGCTGTCATTCCGCCCTTCACGTCGCTCATGCATGGCGGTGTCAGCGGGCCGACCGGCCCCTACTGGATTTCCGTCCAACGCACGGCGACGACTTCTTCGGGAAAAGCCGAGGCTGCGATCAGTCTGGTCGGGCTCGATGGCCGCCCCGCGTCCGACACCGGGATCGAGCAGATCACCACGAACCTGACGTGCACGAACGGCGATCTCCCCCGGACGATACGGGCGAGTGCGCCCAATGGCGATCTCGTCAACGAACAAGGCGCAATCGTGTCGCGCATCGACATGCTCGACTCGCCCACCGCTGTTGCCCGTCTACCGCAAGAAGGCGACGCCGTATGGCGGCTCATCGCGCAACTCGCGCCGCATTCGATCGAACTGACCCGTTCGGGGCTTGCAGAATTGAAACGTCTGCTCCGCCAATTTGCGGTGCAGTCGGGCACGCACGCGAACCTGATCGATGGATTGACGAACCTGGGTCATCGCGTCAGGCAACTCTGGCTGTCGGGAGAGCCGATGCCGAGCTTTGTACGCGGCCTGGAGGTGACGCTGACCGTTGACGAACAGGCGTTCGCGGCAACGAGTCTGAATGCGTTCGTCGGTGTGATGGAGCGTTTTTTCACTGCACATATGTCCGCAACGAATTTCGTGCAGTTGGTCGTCATGTCCGCCAACAACGGCAGGGAAATTTGGCGTTGTGCGCCACGACCGGGAGCGACGCCGCTCGTCTGATCTCGCCGCGGTGCGACAAGTCTTGCGGAACGGTCGAACGGTCGCCTATGCCGATCAGACGAGGCTCGAAATCAAACAACATCCGCAAGTCGCGCGATGGCCGTGCCGGGCAATCGGGACGCCATCGTCAGTCATCGATTCGTCGCCCTCGACGATCAGGTTCGGTTTGATCTCGGGATGCTGCGGACACGTCACTTCGTCGCCCTTGCGCGCCACGAATCGGCCGTCGAAGCGCATCTTCGACGAACCTGTGATTACCTTGCCGCCATGGTCGGTGTCGTCGCCGACACGGATGAGATTCATCATGAATTCGAGTCCTTGCTCGTAACGTGATCCGGATGCTTGTCAGTAGCGGAAATACAGGATGCCCAGCGCGGCGGGGTCGCCGGGTTTCTTGTCCTTCTTCGTGATGGCCGGGAGATCGATATTTTTGACGTCCTTCCAGCCGAATCCTTCAAAGATTCCTTCGGCCAGACGAACGAAGCCCATCATTTTTCGCGAAACTCGATAAGTGATCAGCGAGAAAATTGCAGCAGTTCCCAGGCTCCCCAGTGCGCACCCTATAAGCAAACTATCGATTGGAGCTCCACCTTTGAAGATCGCAAAGCAAGCAATTATAAAATATGCCACGACCAGTGCAGATGCGAGAAATACGGCTCCACATTTGAACGATGCTCGATAGTGCGCATAACGCCCTCGACTGCAATGCGGATGAAGCGCCACAATTTTGTCCGAAGGTCGCCGGATACCGAATGCCTGCCAGGTGTCGCCCCAACGTTCAGCAACAACCTCTACCTCGTCGCCTTCCGTAAACACCGACCACCAAACCCAAGCCTTCACGGCCTCCCCATCGAGATCGAACTCGATCAGATCAGCCTCTTCGGTCGTATCCATTGCCATACCACCCAGCCCAACAGCGACTCCGCTCAACCCGACCAGACTGGCCGCAACCGCCGTCGCGCCCATCTTGGTGCGGTCCGCATCGGTAAAGAAGAAGTCTTGACTGCAACGAGTCTTGCGAAGGTTGCAGATGCGCCCACGCAGCAACTGAGACTGCGGTCGTGATGTGAAGTTAGTAACGGAAATACAGCACCCCCAAGGCTCCCGGCTCGCCCGGTTGCTTATTCTTCTTCGTGATGGCCGGCAGATCGATATTTTTAACGTCCTTCCAGCCGAATCCCTCGAAGATTCCTTCGGCGAGCCGAACGAAGCCCATCATTTTACGGGCAACGCGATAAGTAATGAATCCATAGCCCAGCGCCGACACCAGAGTTCCAAGCGAAATCGATATAAGAAGATTTTCAATCGGCATTCCACCCCTCAATATTAAAAAACATGCCGATATAAAATAGAGTACAGCCATTGCTGCCGCAAAGAAGATCCCCCCCATTTAAACGACACACGGTAATGCGCAAAGCGACCTCTACTGCAATGCGGGTGAAGTGCAACGATTTTATCCGAGAGGCGCCGAATACCAAACGCCTGCCACGTATTGCCGATACGCTCAGCAACAACCTCTACTTCATTACCTTCCGAAAATATCGACCACCACACCCAGGCCCTGACCGTTTCACCATTAAGATCAAATTCAAGTAAATCTGCTTCCTCAGTCGTGTCCACCGCCATACCGCTCAACCCGACTGCAACCCCACCGACACCAACCAAGCTCGCAGCAATCGCGGTCGCGCCCATCTTGGCGCGGTCCACATCGCTAAAGAAGAAGTCCTGACTGCAACGAGTCTTGCGAAGGTTCGAGATGCGCCCGTGCAGCAACTGAGACTGCGGTCGTGATGTGAAATTAGTAGCGGAAATACAGCACCCCCAATGCGCCCGACTCGCCCGGTTGCTTATTATTCTTCGTGATGGCCGGGAGATCGATATTTTTGACGTCCTTCCAGCCGAATCCCTCAAAAATTCCTTCGGCCAGACGAACGAAGCCCATCATTTTTCGCGAGATGCGATAAGTTATAAATGCAAAACCCGCCGCCGACACCAGGCTGGATATCAGGCACCCGATTATCAGATTTTCAATTGGGACACCACCCTTGAAAATCGCAAAGCACGCAATTATAAAATATGCAACCATCAACATAGAGGAGAATATTAATGCCCCCATCTAAATGACGCACGATAGTGTGCAAGACGGCCTCGACTGCAGTGCGGATGGAGTGCCACAATTTTGTCGGAAAGTCGTCGAATACCAAACGCCTGCCAGATATCCCCCAAACGCTCGGCAACTACCTCAACCTCATCTCCCTCTGCAAACACAGACCACCATACCCAAGCCTTCACCGGCTTCCCATCAAGATCAAACTCGAGCAGATCAGCCTCTTCGGTGGTGTCCATTGCCATACCACTTAGCCCGACGGCGACTCCACCGAGTCCGACCAGACTGGCCGCAACCGCTGTCGCGCCCATCTTGGCCTGGTCAACATCGCTAAAGAGAAAGTCCTGCCCGCACCGCGTCTTGCGCAAGTTGCAGATACGCCCGCGCAGCAACTCCGACTGCGATAGCGGTCGCGACGTGATATTAGTATCGGAAATACAACACCCCCAACGCACCCGGCTCACCCGGTTTTTTCCCTTTTTTTTTGATCGCAGGAAGATCTATATCCTTCACACCTTTCCATCCAAATCCACGAAATATATTCTCCGCGAGACTGACAAATCCCATAAATTTTCGAGCGATACGGAAAGCGATAATTCCGTATACCGCAGCCGCTGCAAACCCGCCGATTGCAAGCCCAACTGTGAGGCCGACCCAATCCGTCTCCGATCCGTATTTCAAAAACCCATACAACAAACCAAATACGAAAAATGCCGCCATTAGTGACGCAGAAATTTTGCACCATAATTTCAACGCGGCGCGGTAGTGGGCATTCCGGCCACGACTGCAATGTGGATGGAGTGCAACAATCCCATCAGATATCCGCCGAACACCAAAGGCTTGCCAAGCGTCGCCCCAACGTTCTGCGACAACTTCGACTTCATCCTCTTCTGCAAACACTGACCACCAGACCCACGCTTTAACCGGCTTGCCATCGAGGTCGAATTCGATCAGATCAGCCTCTTCCGTGGTGTCCATAGCCATACCGCTCAAGCCCACTGCCACACCACCCAATCCAGCCAAACCTGCGGCGATCGCGGTCGCGCCCATCTTCGCTCGATCAGCATCGGTAAAGAAGAAATCCTGACTGCAACGCATTTTGCGCAGGTTGCAGATACGCCCGCGCAGCAACTGCGACTGCGGTCGCGACGCGACATTAGTAGCGGAAATACAGCACCCCCAATGCTTCCGGCTCGCCCGGTTTCTTATTCTTCCTCGTGATGGCCGGGAGATCGATATTTTTAGCGTCTTTCCAGCCGAATCCCTCGAAAACCCCCTCGGCCAGTCGAACAAAACCCATCATTTTTCGTGAAACTCGGTATGTTACAAATGCAAACCCGGCTGCGGTCATTAAAGTTCCGATCGCACCAGATATAAGCAATTCCTCAATTGGAACCCCACCCTTAAAAATCGCAAAGCATGCGATAATCAAATACCCCAAAAACATCAATGATGCAAATGAAATTCCACCCCATTTAAATGATGCTCGATAATGTGCAATCCGCCCCCGACTGCAATGCGGGTGAAGCGCCACAATCTTGTCGGCCATCCGTCTAATCCCGAACGCCTGCCAAGTATCTCCCCAATATTCGGCAACCACCTCGACGTCATCCCCCTCGGAAAATACCGACCACCAAATCCATGCTTTCACCGGTTTTCCATCGAGATCGAACTCAAGCAAATCTGCTTCCTCGGTGGTATCCATTGCCATACCACTCAATCCGACTGCAACACCCCCTAAACCAGCTAACCCTGCCGCGATAGCCGTTGTGCCTATCTTGGCTCGATCAGCCTCGCTAAAAAAGAAATCCTGACTCCGACGTGTTTTTCGAAGATTATGTATACGGCCGCGAAGCAGAGTTGCCGTAGGCTGTTGTACCGCATTCTTGATCATTGTGCATCCTCACCGGACTTCAAGCCGACTGCGGCTAGAGCCTTCTCAAACTCTTCATGTTGCTTGTCCATCGCCCACGGAGGACTGTCTTGTTCCTTCCCAAAAGCACATTTCTCAAACCAGGTTTGCAATTCATTGTCCGAGAAATATGCAATCAGAAGCTGCATTACAACCAATGCCACCGCGACCTCCCAACTGGCAAGAATCAAAACCAGCCGGCCGACCACCAAAAGACCTCCGCGTGCGGTGACAACGATCCCGGCCTCTCGAGCCGCGGCTTCCACCGCTTCCCTACCGATGACATTCGCCGCCCGCCAACTGCTCGCTTTGCCTGTAGTGAGTGCAGTTGCGCGACTTGTTGCTCCGGCAATACCAGCGCCAATTTTGCCTATAAACACGACACTGCGACCGCCTGTAATCCTCGCGACCAACGGAGCGGATGCAGTTAAAGCAGTGAGAAAGTTTGCGCCTGCCACTGCCAATCCAAAAATTGCCTTCAAAAGATAAATACCTGCTACAAGGCGCTGCCTCTTTCCCGCGCTTTCGTAAAATTTTCCAAAATCCAGGACCGCACCAATCATCGAAGACGCCCCGCCAAAATACCCGGTAATCGCCTTCAGATTGCTCAACGTCCGCCCCGCGTCCTTCGACAATCCCGTCATCAGCTTCGTCGAAGCCTGCAGGCAAGCGGACATCGACGAGAATCCCCCCGCCACCAACATCGCGTAGTCTTCGCCCTTCTTGTCCGCCTTCGCAAGGGCGCACCCGAAGCTCAGCAACTCGATCACGGCCAGCGTGCCGCCGATCCGCACACCGAGATTGACTGCCTTGCCTTCCTGCGTCAACTTGACCGCATTCCATTTCGCCCGATAGAGCTGGCCGCCTTCGTGTTCGGCGAGCGACTGAATCGTCCTGACGAACGCGTCTTTCGCCGCGACGCCCTGACTGCGCAACGTCCGATATCCCTGCTGCAACCTCAGACGCAACTCAGGTTCGACCTTGATCGCCTGCCTGACGAGATCGATCGTGTCCGCCTTGCTGATGCCGATGCGCAACATCAGCGCACCGCGAATCATGAACGTACCGGCGCAATCGCCGAGAACGCCAAGCCCCGTCCATTTGAACAGTGCATTGCCCATCGTGATGACGAGCGCATCGCCCTGAAGGCTTTTCAAATACTTTTCCGATACCGATACGGGACTCTGATGCTCATGCACCTCCTGCATCTTGTCACGGAAATCGACGAAGTTCTTCAACTGCTCCAGAACCTTGCTGACCTTGTCGGCAATGTCGCTGACCGTGTCGGCCTTGGTCGTCTTGTTCGCAATCGCCTCGGCCAGCAGCTGCTTGATCTCGACCTTCGGTTGCTTCTGGTTGTAGGCGAACGCACGCCACACGAGACTGGTCGGCAAAGTCGGATCCATGTTGTTGACCAGTTCCTCGACGACGGCCGCACCACGATCCTCCGACGGCAATCCGTTGATCGCCTCGATCACGACTTTCTCGAACGCCCGGCCGTCGTCCGCGTTTTCTTCGTGATAGTCGTGCAGCGCGGCGATGAACGTGGGCGCCTTCAGCCATGCCTTCACGTCGGGTGTACGGCGCGCCTGAATTGCCTTGACCGCATCCTGAACAGAAGTGAACCATGGCCGGAAGGCGCCGAGCTTGCGCAGATTCAGTTTGCCCTCGTACTTGGGCCACTCGGCATCGCCGATCGTCTTCGCTTCCTCGGGGCTGATCACGCCCGCTTGCTCGATCCGCCGGTCCGACGCCGCCTGCTGCTCGGGCGAGACGACGGCGTAACTCGGAATGCCGTCCATCGCGCCAGGGTTGTTCAGCATGCCTTCCCAGCCGGCCCGCAGGGCGGAGCGCATGCGGCTCTTGAACGCAACCGCACCGTTGCGCACGGCCACCTCGGCTGCATCGATCGAGAGCATTGCGTCGATCTGCCGGCCCTGCTCCTTCACGTAGAGCGACAACATGCTGCCTGCATCGTTACGAAAATCGTTCAGTTCGTGAACGTTGCCGATGCCGTCCCACAACGCGAGCATCATGGGCGGATGAGATTGCCCTTTCCCGGTCGAGCCGATCGTGTTCATCAGTTTGACCAGCGCTTCGCTCGTCGACAGTGGCGACGCCTGTCGGATATGCAGCGGGTAGCGGGTCGACTCCCGTCCCATCAGCTTCGGGTCGTAAGCGCCGGTCTCGTCGGTCAATCGCTGGTCCTGCGGGACGAGCAGTTTGGGGTCCAGCGCCGGCATGTACTCGACGACATCATCGATCCGCTCACGCGTTGCAACGACCGCATGCTTCTTCGGGTCGCTGCCGCCGTTGATCCATTTGGACGGCTCGATCCATTGCATGCGCTGCTCGCGCAATGCCGGATTTTCCTCGTATCGCTTGAACGTATCCTCGACCCATGCGTGCTCGGAAAATGCGATGTAGACACGGTCCGTGCATTTTTCCGGACGCTCGATCGCGATCAAGTCCATCGGCACCGCAATCGCGCACTGGGCGCACGCGGGATGCGTGGACGGTTCGTCAGGCAGCGGACGCGATTGTTTCCACAGGCGCCCGTCTTCCGTCACCTTGTACACCTCCCACCGCTTCGGGCCTCGGGCGCTCTGGACGTAATACAGGTACACCCATCCATCGCGCAGGGTGCGCAGCCCGTAACGGTGCGTCGTCAGCGGCACGTCGGTGATGCCTTTCCCCCCAATACCGTCCGGCAGCTTTGCCGGAACCTTGTTCGGCAAAACGGTATAGCGGACCGGCAGGATCGGCAGCCCGGTCTTCTGGCAATTCGCGCATTCTCGTTCAGTGGTCGCCATTTCTTTTATTCGTATCTCGTGTCGGGGCTCGGTCGGCGTTGCGGGTCGGATAGCGAGGCCGCCTGTCCGTACCACGCCCCTTGTCGAATTTCGTCGATGTCGTCAGGCTGAAGGTGGCCGATCGCCGCAGTATAAAAATCGTCCGGCGAAAACTGCTTCAACACCTTCTCAATCTCGGGATGCCGATCGAACTGCGGATGCCAGTCGAGCGCGTGCCCGATGAACGCGATCAGGTCGTCACGATCCTGCAGCCCGTATTGCTCCGCTCGCGCCGCGGCCGCAACGGCGGCGTCCACTTCCGCAGGCGTCGGCTGACGGCCTGCCGCCAACGCGTGCAATGCGAGCGCACGGTTGACGAGGCCGTGGCGATGCACTTCCGGCCATTGCGCGGCGGTAAGCGAACACGCCCGGCTCGATCCAACGCCACGGCCATACGCTCGCGGTTTCGCGCATACGTCGAGCGCATGCCAGACAGTCACCGGCCCGAGTAGCGCCTGCTGCTGTTGCTCGGTCAACAGCGGCCAGATCAAACCCAGCGCGCGCGTGTCGTAAAAGCGCAGCGCACACAGCCGTCCGCGCTCGTCGTACTGCAACACTTGCGTCGACCAGTGTCCGGCGACTTCGTCGGCGGAAGCAGTGCTCGCCAACCATCCGCCGATTCGCTGTCCGAGGCCCTGGGCCATCGACGCAGGACGCCGGTCTTCGAATGCGAGCCGCACGCTTTCCTTCAGCAGCGTGGCGCCTGCCGGCGACCGCAAATCCAGTTCAACGAGGTAAGGGTGCTGTTGAGCCGGAAATCCGTCGTGCGCGATCGTCACGATCGTGCGCTTCAGATCGCTGAATGCCGATCCGTCGTCTGACGGCACATCACGCTGCGACGGATCGACAACCAGAAGACAACGCATTTCAGGATGCTTGTCGAAATAGGCGTGCAGCACACTGGCGGTGGCGTCGATCACTGCGTGCTCGCTAGACGCACTCAGGCCATCCGCACGATCCGCGACACGATTGTTCGGAGTATTCATCATGACTACTCCAGCACGACGCTCGACGCACTGTCGGCCGCCGCCGACGCCGTCTTCCACGCGCACCCTTTCTGTACACTCGCAATCGGCGACGGCAGGCGCATCGATGACGCACCGGGCTTGTCCCACGATGCACATTTCTCGAGGATCTGGCCGCTCGTGCCGTTCTCGATCAGGTCGGGCGCGATCTTGATATAGGAGCCGCCGGCACCGATCCAGATCTCCTTTTCCGCGGAGATCACGACACGCCCGCTCGAACTCGTGATCGTCACGTCGTTGAGCGCCGCAAGCTTCATCTCGTCGCTCTGCGCCTGAATCTCGACCTTCCCCTTGGCGGCGAAGAGCTTGATCCCCGCGTTCTGAGCAAACAGGCTGATCTTTTCCATCACGCTCGCGATCAGCGATTTTCCGGCGGCGACGTGCGTACTTCTGCCGCTGACGATATTGACTTGCTGGTTCGCGGTGAGCTGCGCCGAGTCCTGCGTGGACACGCCCACGCCCGCGGGGCTCGCAATCAGCATGATCGGCGACGAGAACCCGTTTGCGCTACCCGTGCCGCCACCTCCCGTTCGACCGCCGCTGCCTGCGCCGCCGGCCACGTTGTACTGCGTTGCATCGGTGAATCGCTTCAGCGCGTCGTGCCCTTCGTCCAGGCTCTCGGCCTGATTTGCCGCACTCGCCTGGGACGTCAGTTCCACCACGCTCTCCGCACTCGCCAATTGCTCGGTCGCGGCAGTCACGTTCAGAGGCTGGTGAGCCGTTGCCGAATGCGTCGAAACGAACAGCCCCTGCCCCGCACGAATGGCGCCATACGCGTCCGATTTGAGATCGAAGCCATTGCCGAGGAATGCGCCGCGTGCATTGTCCGTATGCTGGATCAGGTAGCCGAGATGCAGATGAGACTGATAGCTGCTGGAATAGAGGTGAACGCGATTCTGCTGCGTCGAGTCGTCCATGACGAGCTGGTTGTAGCCCGTCCCGCCGTACTCGCGCGACCGGTAGCCCGACAGCAGTCCGTTCGAGTGCCACACCGGTTGGGTCGCGCCCCCGTACATCCTTGCAATGATGACGGGCCGGTCGCAATCGCCCTCCATGAAACCGACGACGACCTCATCGCCCTTGCGCAGTGGCTGGATGCCGCCGCGGTTCGCACCGGCATCGAGAAAAGTCGGCCGCACCCAACACGACGCGCGTTCGTCCTGGTCATTGCGGCGGTTCCAGTGAAACCACACCTTCACGCGATTCAGCGAGTCGGTGTACACCTCTTCACCACCCGGTCCGGCAACGATTGCGTTCTGCAACTGCATGACCGGCTTCTTGTGCTCGAACGGACTGCGAAACGGAACGTTGCGCGGCTGTGCCTCGACCTTCACCTGAAAGAAGCCTTCGCTGCCGTCCGCATGACGCACGGTCGCTCCGGCCTTCGCCTCGGAAACCTCGGCAGCCAGCCCATCGGGAAAGGCCTCCACACCATCGAGACCCGGCACGTTGTTGCATATCAACCAGTCGACTCCAAGCAGCACGAACTCTCGATCGGCCTGGTTGCCCGCATCGTGAACCGGATGACCGCGAAGTTCGAAACGCCTTCCCGGCATCGCGCAGCGCAAGCCGCCCACACCTTGAAAGCGCTTCATTCGCGACATCTTCTCTTCAAGACGAATCCGCGCGAGGCGTTCGCCCTGCTCCCGATCGGACCACATGTAGGCACCCGGATAGTCGTAGACCTCGCCGTCGGTCGGCAAATTGCCGTGGACGTCGGTCACGCCTTGAACCTGCCGGGGAAGATCGGGCCGCTTGTAGTCGAACGAGCGCGACGTCAGTTGCGCACTCTCGATCTGAAGCTGCTCCTTCCATTGAGCGAATCCGTCCAGCTCGCCGCCGATTTCCATGCGGCCGAACTCGACAACGGGTTGCCTGAGCGGCGGAACGAAGTACGCGTCGTCCGTCACGACCATCGTGTGGGATCGGCCGTCGTCCGCTTGTTCGAAGTAGGGAAATACACCCACCTCTTCCATGCTTCGGTGGACGAAATTCAGATCGTATTCCCATTGCACGCGATTCGAATACGACGGTAACGCACCATGCAGGTCGAAGCGGAACGCGCCGCGTGCCTGCGCATGCTCGTTGAATACGTCGGTGAGAATCTGTTCACCGTTCTGCTCCTGCCAGTCGCGCATGTCGCGACGCAAGCACAGGAAGTAAAGCCACGAGGAAAAGGCCAGCTTGTAGTACGTGAGCGGGCCATCGGATCCCAGCCGGCTGAAGCGGTGAACGTAACCGTGAATCGGCATGTACGTACCGTCGACCTGCTGAATCCAGAGCGTCACCGGCTTGGCCAGCAGCGCCTTGAGTTCGATCTGGCCACCGCGCGGCGACACGACGTCGATCACGAATTCATAGTCGCGTCCTAATCTGGCCGTTCCTTTAACGTACAGAGGCAGTAACCAGTCGACGCCGAGTGGCGTGTCCAGTTTGACAAGACGATTGTATTGCGCGTCGCCCAGACGCAACGTCTTATAAAGTGCGGTATGGCCCATGCAGCACGCCCTTGATTGTATTAAGGCGGGATTTCTGCCGAGCCGATATTATAAATACCTTTCACAATAAATTCGATTAGCCGACAGTCTTTGAATATTGTCAGGTTCAAAGCAACGACCAACGGGTAAATATTTCCGATATTCCGTATTTTGGCTTTGATTCGGCAATCACTACCCGACACGCACCTTCTTCCATGCGTGGCTCTCGCTCGGTGGCGCCCCGCCTCGCGCACGCACGACTAACCGACCCGCGGCACCGCGATCGCCAGCCCGACCACGATCCACTGCACGATCGCGACCAGCACGGCGGCGCGGCACAGCCTGACCGCGCCACGCACACGCGCGTCGAGCGCGCGTCCAGCCTTCCCTGCATCGATCCAGCCGAGTTCGACAAGCGCGCGATCGAGCGCGGCGAGCCCGTCGGCGACCGACGCATCGCACGACGCCGCCCGCGCCAGTGCGCCGAACAGCCGCCGGTCGATCTCGATGCGCACCGCGTACCACAGCGCGGCAATCCCCGACCCGGAGCTGACCACGGCCAGCAGCACGCGCGCGACCGTCGCCGGCGCCCAGCCCGACGCGATCCACCAGCCGGCGCCGGCCGCGGCCAGCGCGGCCGCGATCGCCCACGCGCCCGCATCGAGCGCACCGCGCGCGGCGGCGATCCGGAACGGTGCGGACGGGTCGCGCATCATGGTCCTCCCGTCACACAGCGGCGGTCGATCCAGTCCTGCAGCACGGCCACGCCGTCGTCCGACCATACCGCTCGCGGCCGCACCGCCCGTACCGCCGCGAGCGCGTCGCGCGCATCGCTGAGCCCGCGCCGCGCGGCGAGCCACGCGGCCGCGCACAACACGCTGCGCCCGTAGCCGAGCGCGCAGCAGACCAGCACGTCGCGCCCTTCGGCATGCAGGCGCTCGAGTGCCGCGACGGCCGCCGCGAGCTGCGCGGGCGTGGGCGCGACGAGGTCGAGTTGCGGCACCGCCACATACGCGAGAGACGCGTCGGCCGCGGCCCAGCGCGGCATCTCGGCCGTCAGGTCGACGAGCGCCGTGAAGCCGTGGCGCCGCACGTCGCGCGTGGTCGGCGTGCGGCCGATCGACACGCGCTCGTCGATCCGCGCCGCCGCCGGCTGCCGGAACGTCCATAACCGCGAATTGACGAACGCGCCGACGATCGTCGGCGCGAGCAGCCAGCGGACGGACACCGGCACGCTGCCCGCATCGTCCTTCTGGAACGCGCCGGGCGCGCCGCGCCAATAGATCCACGCAACGCACGCGAGCGCCAGCGCACCCCACCCGGCCGCCAGCGCCAGGCCCGGCGCACGCGACACGAAGCAAAGCGCCGCGAGCGCGACCAGTGCAGCGCCGAGCGCGTAGCGGCGCGCCAGCGCGCGTCCGGCGGAGGACGGGAAAGCGGCCGCACCGGGCAACCGCCCCGCGCCGTCACGCAATGGAAACAGGAACAACGCGAGACAGCCGACGGCCGCGCCGGTCGGCACGTCGATCATGTGATGCTGATAAGTCGTCAGCACCGACACGCCGATCGCCGCGAACCACGCATGCAGCACGATGCGCGCGGCGGTGCCGCGCAGATGCTTCGCATAGACGGCCCACAACACGACGAGCAGGCCGATGTGCAGCGACGGCGCCTGGTTGAACGGCTTGTCGAACCCCATCAGCAGCGTGAACAGCGCGCCGGCCACGCCGCCCGCATCGGGCCGCTCGAAGCCGAAGCGCAGCGGCCATGCGATGAAGCACGCGACCGAGATCACCTGCACGGTCAACAGCCGCTTCACGTGATCGAGCAGATCGTCGCGGCGGGTCCAGAAAAAGAACGACAGCGCGTACAGCAGGTCGATCGACCAGTACGGCACGATGGTCCACGGCACGAACGGAATCGCGTGCTCCCAGCCGAACGCGAAGCTCGGCACCTCGGCGCGGCGCGCGGCGAGCCAGTTCGCGAAGCCGTAGGTCGAGAAGAACACCGCACCCATCGCCGCGAGCCAGCCGACTCGCAGCGCGAACGACGCAGCGCGCGCGCCGGCCGCCGGCTCGGCCAGACCGCCGCCCGCGCCGCCGCCGAGCGCGCTCACGACGCGTCGACCCGCTGCGCGAGGCTCACCGTGAAGATGCCCATCTCGTCGATGCGCTGGTCGAGCTTGCGGAAACCGGCGCGCGCGACGAGCTCGTCCATCTCGGCCTGCGAGCGGCGGCGCATCACCCAGGTC
>Ga0207667_10005628_pt1 | contig 15286 bp, 10 predicted proteins | sample KBSCornC52_FD_184301 | JGI IMG/M metagenome (GOLD analysis project Ga0207667, IMG submission 184301) | Corn rhizosphere microbial communities from Kellogg Biological Station, Michigan, USA - KBS Corn C5-2 (SPAdes) (version 2) | ecosystem: Host-associated > Plants > Roots > Rhizosphere > Soil ... | reverse complement strand
GTGAGGGTATTACGCTATGCCGATGTTTTATTATTAAATGCCGAAGCAAAGGTTCGCAAAGGTCAAAATGGCGATGCTCCCTTAAACCTGGTAAGACAAAGGGCGAAACTGAACCCCATTACAGGAGCTTCGCTGCAAAATGTACTCGACGAACGGCGTGCTGAATTTGCCTGCGAATGGTGGGGTGAACGTTACAATGATCTCGTCCGTACAGGTCAGGCGGCAACCGTACTGGCGCCATTTGGTTTTGCGGCGGGTAAAGAATATCTGCCTATACCGCAGGCGCAGAAAGATCTGAACCCGAACTTTTAGCCACAGAAAATGCTTCGCTTCGCGAAGTCATATTGCCACAGATTTCACAGATAAAAACAGATATTTTTAATGTCAAAGCTCAAAATATAAATCGATCATACTAAAGTAATTGAGTGTAGTAACACCATCTGTGTTCATCTGTGTAATCCGTGGCAAAAGAAACCGCCGAAGGCGGCATCAAAAATTTTAGTGGCAGCCATGGCCCGATTTTTTTATACATCCTCAGATTGAGTAATTAGCCCACAAACCCAGTATAACTATCAGGCATAGCAACCAAATGAACAACTGTAATGATACTTTCTAAAAACACTGTTATAGCGCTTGCTCTTTTCTCCCTGCTTATACGGTGTACCTATCCTCAGAAAACGATTAACTCAGAGGTTAAGTTTGCGGATGATGACGAAGTGCTTTTTACCGAAGTACAGCAGCAAACATTTCAGTATTTCTGGGAGGGTGCGGAGCCTAAAAGCGGCATGGCACGCGAACGCATTAACATGGATAATGTTTACCCTCAAAACGACAAAGACGTAGTAACCAGCGGCGGTGGCGGTTTTGGCGTAATGTCAATACTCGTGGGTATACACCGGGGTTTTATTACCCGTGATCAGGGCCGGGAAAGATTGGAAAAGATCGTTCACTTTCTGCAAAATGCCGATCGCTTTCATGGCGCCTGGCCACATTGGATCTATGGCAAAACCGGCAAAGTAAAACCCTTTAGCCGTAAAGATGATGGCGGCGACCTGGTAGAAACTTCCTACATGATACAAGGGTTACTATGTGCCAGGCAGTTCTTTTATAAAGGCGATTCAGCTGAAAAAGTACTGGCTGCCCGTATAGATACTTTATGGAAAGATGTGGAGTTTGACTGGTACACACACGGACAAAATGTTCTTTACTGGCACTGGAGCCCGAAGTATAAGTGGGATATGAATTTTCCGGTGCATGGGTACAATGAATGTCTCATTATGTATGTACTGGCGGCGTCATCACCAACACATGGCGTACCTCCCGCAGTATATCATGAAGGATGGGCCGAAAACGGCAAGATTGTTTCACGGTGCCCGGTTTATGATTACTATTTACAGTTGTATCATCAGGATGATTCGCCTTACGGAGGACCTTTGTTTTGGACGCATTACTCGTATCTTGGTCTTGACCCGCATGGCTTAAAAGACAGATATGCTGATTACTGGCTCGAAAACAAAAACCAGGCAATGATCAATTATATATGGTGCGTTAAAAATCCAAAGTATTACAGGGGTTATGGTCCCGATAACTGGGGTCTTACCGCCAGTTATTCTGTTAAAGGCTATGCGGCTCATGCACCTGGCAAAGAAAGCGACCTGGGAGTAATATCGCCAACCGCTGCATTATCGTCTTTTCCCTATACGCCGCAACAATCGATGCAGGCCATGCGCCACTGGTATCACGATATGAAAGATAAAGTATGGGGACCCTATGGATTTTACGATGCCTTCAGCCAAACGGCTGATTGGTATCCTCAAAAGTATCTGGCTATTGATCAGGGCCCTGCTGTAGTGATGATGGAAAATTATCGCAGTGGTTTACTATGGAACTTATTTATGAGCTGCCCCGAAATAAAGGCAGGATTAAAAACACTGGGTTTTATAAGCCCTCATTTTAAGTAAATGCTTAACCCAAAATGCATAATGCCAAAAGCCGAACGCTTAATGATAAATGCGAAGGACATGTAATAACGTTAGGCGCTTCCCATTAAGCGTTCTGCATTGAGCGTTAAGCCTTAATTTATGAAACAATTTCTTTGCACCTTTTTTATAGTATTAACAATATTTCCGCAGGTATTCCCTCAAAGCGAAAGTGAAAATGATCATGTGCTGAATGAAAAGGGTGAGTCTCTTTCCAAAAGGAGGCTCACCCTTAATACTTATTGTAACCCGCTCAATATTGACTACGGATATACGCCCATACCTAATTTCACCGAATGGGGCAGGCATAGGGCTACAGCGGACCCTGTAATTGTTTTGTATAAAGGCGATTATTATTTATTCAGCACCAACCAGTGGGGCTACTGGTGGAGTACCGACCTGAACCACTGGAATTTTATATCACGCTCATTTCTTAAACCATACCACAAAGTGTACGATGATTTATGCGCCCCCGCCGTTTGGGTACAGGGCGATACGCTGCTGGTATTTGGTTCAACCTATTCAACAAATTTTCCCATATGGATGAGCACCAATCCCAAAGCAAATGAATGGAAAGAAGCTATTGATTCATTTGAGATCGGCGGCTGGGACCCTGATTTTTTTGTTGATGACGATGGCAAATTGTACATGTACAATGGCAGCAGCAACCGCTATCCAATTTATGGTATAGAAATTAACCGCACAACCTTTAAGCCGATCGGCGCAAGAAAAGAAATGTATTTCCTTGAACCCTGGCGCTATGGCTGGCAGCGGTTTGGCGAATATTACGACAATACCTTTCTCGATCCATTTATTGAAGGATCGTGGATGACCAAACATAACGGCAAATATTACCTGCAATACGGCGCGCCCGGCACCGAGTTCAGTGGTTATGCCGATGGTGTGGTTGTAGGCGATCATCCGCTTGGTCCCTTTACCCCACAGTCAATGCCTTTCAGTTATAAGCCCGCAGGTTTTACCCGGGGCGCCGGTCATGGCGCTACATTTAAAGACAAAGAAGGCAACTGGTGGCATGTATCAACCATTGCTATATCGGTAAAAAACAATTTTGAGCGTCGTCTCGGTTTATGGCCCGCCGGTTTTGATAAAGACGATGTACTGTATATGGATGCGGCGTTTGGCGATTATCCGCATTATTTGCCGAATGACTCCTCCTTTGCCGGAGAGAGTCAGGGAAAAGCCGGCTCTTTTACTGGCTGGATGCTTCTTAACTATTCAAAACCCATTACAGTTTCTTCTACCCTTGGCGCTTACTATGCGAATTATGCGGTTGATGAAAATATAAAAACGTATTGGAGCGCCGCTACCGGCAATAAAGGTGAATGGATTCAGAGCGATTTAGGTAAGATCTGCAACGTACGTGCTATTCAGATCAATTATGCTGATCAGGATGTTGATTTCTTTGGAAAGCAACAAGGAATTTATCACCAGTATAAGATCTGGCATTCAACCGACGGAAAAAAATGGAAGCTGCTGATAGATAAAAGCAAAAACAAAACCGATGTACCGCATGATTATGTTGAGCTTGACCAGCCCGTACAAACCAGGTTCATAAAGCTGGAGAATATTCATATGCCCGGTGGCAAATTTGCCATCAGCGGACTGCGTGTATTTGGTAATGGTAATGGCAGCAAGCCCGATACCGTAAAACAGTTTTTTGTTTTAAGAACAGAAAAGGATAAACGCAGCGCGTGGTTAAAATGGTCACCGGTTGATAATGCTTACGCCTATAATATTTATATGGGCTTAGCCCCTGATAAGTTATACAATTGCATAATGGTTTATAACAGCAATGAGTATTATTGCAAAACCATGGATAGAGAAAAGACATACTATTTTTCCATTGAAGCAATAAATGAAAATGGTGTGTCACCAAAAACCAAAGTAATTGCAGTAGAATAAACAATTTTATATGAGAAGAAGTTTCTTAATGATTGTAGCCACATTCTTCGCATTGCATCTCGCAGCCCAAACATCGCCTGATGCAAAAATGAACGCTTATGTTAACAGCCTGATGAACAAAATGACCCTTGAAGAAAAGATCGGTCAGTTAAATCTGGTAACTCCGGGTTGGGGTGTACCTACCGGTTCGGTTGTTAGTAAAGGTGTTGAAGATAATATTCGCAAAGGCCGTGTAGGCGGTCTGTTTGGTATTTTTGGTCCGGATAAGGTGCGCCAGGCGCAGGACCTGGCAGTAAAAGAAAGCCGTTTGCACATACCTCTCATCTTCGGCCTCGATGTGATACATGGTCATAAAACTATTTTCCCTATTCCTCTTGCTTTATCCTGTTCGTGGGATACAAGTCTGATCGAGCGTAGCGCCCATATTGCCGCCATTGAAGCAACAGCCGATGGGCTTAACTGGGTTTTTTCACCTATGGTGGATATTGCCCGCGATCCGCGCTGGGGCCGTATTGCTGAAGGCGCGGGCGAAGATCCATTTCTCGGTTCAAAAATTGCCCGTGCTATGGTAAAAGGATATCAGGGGAACGACTTATCGAAAGACAATACTGTAATGGCCTGCGTAAAACACTTCGCTTTGTATGGCGCCGCAGAGTCCGGCAGGGATTACAATACTACCGACATGAGCCGCATCAGAATGTACAACGAATATCTGCCGCCTTACAAGGCAGCTATTGATGCAGGTGCAGGAAGTGTTATGAGCTCATTCAACGAAATTGATGGTATACCGGCAACAGGCAACCGTTGGCTGCTTACCGATCTGTTGCGTCATCAGTGGGGCTTTAAAGGATTTGTGGTTTCTGACTATACAGCAGTTAATGAAATGATCGCACATGGTATGGGTGATCTGCAAACTGTATCAGCCCTTGCACTGAAAGCCGGATTAGATATGGATATGGTGGGCGAAGGTTTTTTAACTACCCTGCAAAAATCACTCAAAGAAGGAAAGGTTACACAAAGGCAGATTGACGATGCCTGCCGCAGAATTTTGGAAGCAAAGTACAAACTCGGATTGTTTGATGATCCTTATCGTTATATCAACGACTCAAGACCTGGCAAAGACATTCTAAGTGATGAAAACAGGAAGGCAGCCCGTGAATTAGCTGCTCACTCCATGGTGTTGTTAAAGAATGTGCATCAGGTATTGCCTCTGAAAAAATCCGGTACTATCGCTCTCGTAGGACCGCTGGCCGATAACCATTCAGAAATGCTTGGCACCTGGGCCGTATCGGGCGATAAAACAAAAAGCATTACCATAAAGCAAGGTATTCAAAATGTAGCAGGCAACAGTGTGCAGGTGTTGTTCGCCAAAGGCGCAAATATTACTGATGATACTTCTTTTGCCAAACGCATTAGTCCGTTTGGTCCGCCTACCGAAATTGACCCCCGCATGCCCGATACTTTAATTCAGGAAGCGGTTGATGCGGCTTCCAAATGTGATGTTGTGGTGGCAGTAGTAGGCGAAGCAGCAGAAATGACCGGTGAATCGGCAAGTCGTACCAATCTCGACCTGCCCGAAGGACAAAAGAAACTCATAAATGCGCTGGTTAAAACAGGTAAGCCGCTGGTTGTAGTTTTAATGAACGGAAGACCGCTCACTGTTCCCTGGCTTGATGAGGAAGCAGGTTCCATTCTGGAGACCTGGTTTGCCGGTACCGAAGCCGGCAATGCTATCGCCGATGTACTGTTTGGCAATTATAATCCTTCAGGCAAATTAACTACCGATTTTCCGCGCAGCGTAGGACAGATTCCCATTTACTATAATCATAAGAATACCGGCAGGCCATTTGAGCCGGGTAATAGCCCCAAGTTTAAATCTGATTATCTCGATGAATCCAATGATCCGTTGTATCCTTTTGGGTACGGACTTAGTTACAGCACCTTCACGTACAGTCATATAAAACTGAGCGCCCCCGTATTAAAAACCGGGCTGGCGCTCACTGCTTCAGTAACGGTTACCAATTCAGGAAATTATGATGGCGAGGAAACCGTTCAACTTTACATTCGTGATATGGTTGGATCGGTAACCCGGCCGGTAAAGGAATTAAAGGGATTTCAAAAGATTTGGCTCAAAGCCGGCGAATCGAAAGAGGTTAGTTTTACGATTACTGTGAATGACCTGAAGTTTTACAACAGCGAGCTGAAGTATGTTGCCGAACCTGGTGATTTTAAGTTGTTTATCGGTACCAATAGCCGGGATGTAAAAGAAGCGGATTTTAAGTTGCAGTAGTTCGCTGAAGCCGTGCCACGGTACAGGCTGTGACGCGGCTAAAGAGATGAAGCCGACGCCTTCAATCTGATTATATTAAGTCAAACCAGGCGTGTGTACCATTTCCAGGCGGAACTGTGCTTTTTCCAATTGGAAATGTACCATTCCGGCCAGGACTATGACATTTCCAATCGGAAGTGTGACCATTCCAGGCTCGACACCATCATTTCCAGCCAGAACTATACTATTTCCAGGCAGAAGTATATCTATTCCAGGCAGAAGTATGACCACTCCAACGTGGACGCGATCATTTCCAGCCAGAACTACACTATTTCCAGGCAGAAGTATATCTATTCCAGCCAGAAGTGTGACCATTCCAACGTGTACGGCATCATTTCCAATCAGAACTATAGTATTTCCAACCGGAAATGTATCATTTCCAACCGGAACTCCTGGTATTCCAACCTGAACTACATGCTTTACAACCAGGAAGGCATGCACTCCGGCGTGGCGTACACCAATTCCAGTCAGGATTACCCATATGGCGCCTGGAGTATTTGACTTCCGGGATGAACTTGTTTTAACAGGTTCTGTAACTTGCGCATTAAAAAGTAATTCAACCATGCCACTGGTGCAAAATATCATATTCGATCTGGGCGGAGTTTTATTAAATCTGGATGTTGATCTTACCCGCGAGGCATTTATCGAACTAGGTGTTAATCAAATAGATGAGCTGTTTCGCATAGGTCATGCCGCTTCTTTCTTTAAGCAATATGAAATCGGCGCTATTACCGATGAGGAGTTTGTAGAATCGGCCCGCAAAATGGCGCATCCCGGAACTACCGCACAACAGATCATTGATGCATGGAATAAAATGCTGCTCGATTTTCCGGTAGAACGGGTACATTTTTTAAACCGGTTAAAGGATAAATACCGGCTGTTTTTATTCAGCAATACCAATGCGATCCACCTGCAATATTTTCAAAAAGACTATCAAACGGTGCATGGAAGCCAGCTCGACGATCATTTTGAAAAGGCCTGGTACTCGCATGTTATCAATCAGCGTAAGCCCGATGTGGCGGCTTTTCAGTATGTAATTCAGGATAAAAATCTCGATGCGGCTACTACATTATTTATAGATGATGCGCTGGTAAATGTACAAGGCGCCCGCGGGGCCGGATTGCAGGCTCTTCATTTAACAGACGGTAAAACGGTGCTCGACCTGGATTTATGACCATATTGAACTTCGAATGGCGAATTCTGAATAATGAAGTGAAAAAGTCCATCAATACTTGACATTGAAAATTCAATATTCGTTATTTCTGGTCTTTAACCTCCTCAAAATCAATATATTCGCCTGCTTTGGCGCCGTTGGAAGGTGGATTGTTCTTAAACGTTGAATTAGTTGTTGACCCGTTGGTGGTTGTTTGCTGTTGCTGCTGAAACGGGCCTTGCTGTTGCTGAAAGTTCTTCACCTGGCGGCGCATTTTCAGCATTACTTTTATCAATGGGGCCAGGAAATCAAATACGAACTTGTAAATGAAAAAGGCCAGCAAAATCCATAATAAAACGCGCGATAACATCATATAACTAAATGCTAAAGGTACAATTACAGCTCTTAAATAAACTGTTAAGGAACCTGATAAATTTCAAGCCGGGGGCTAAACCGAATAAATGCGATAAATCTTCCCCACTTTGACATTGAATATTTAATATTCAACATTCAATATTCAATTATGTTCTAACCCCCATGTAAATGTTTTTCTTTAAAACCTGCGAAACCCGCCAGGAGCGCTAATTTTACGGCTCACATAAAATTAACAAGCGGCTATTTGGAATTAATTATGTATTTACCTTACCTTTGCATAGGCAAAAGATGATTAGAAAGGGAACGGCAATCGTTCCCTTCTTTATTTCCCATAAGAAATGGAAACACCAGTACAGGCAATTGAAAAAATGGTACAGGATATGCTGGCCAATGATCCGGCGTACTTCCTGGTAGAGATTAAGATAAAACCCACCAATAACGTAAAACTTTTTTTGGATGGCGACCAGGGCGTAACTATTGAAAAATGTATCTCCTGGAACCGGGCTTTATACAAAAAAATCGAAGAAGAAAATCTGTTCCCTAACGGAGACTTTTCGTTGGAAGTATCCTCTCCCGGAGTGGATGAACCACTCAAGTTGTTCAGGCAATACAAAAAAAATATTGGCCGCACGGTAGAGGTTATCCTGAAAGAAGGTAATAAAATTACCGGCAAAATGATAGATGTAACCGAAGACGCTATCACCGTTGAAGAAACAAAAGGAAAAAATAAAAAGAAAGAAGTGATACAACATGTCTTTCTATTTGATCAAATAAAATCAACAAAAATTCAAACAGTATTTTAATAGAATTTCCGGTAGCAGTGCCGGGAGAAAAAAATGTAGCATATGGCAAGTATCAACCTGATAGATGCCTTCCAGGACTTTAAGGAAGCAGAAAATATTGATCGCCCTACCATGATGAAAGTGGTAGAAGACGTATTCAAAACGCTGTTACGTAAAAAATATGGCAGTGACGAGAATTTTGACGTAATTGTGAATGCAGAAAAAGGCGACCTGGAAATCATGCGACGTCGTACCATCGTGGAAGACGGAGCTGTGATGGACCCTCTTGCAGAAATTGCATACAGTGATGCATTAAAAATAGAACCCGACTTTGAAGTGGGTGAAGAATTATATGAAGAAATAAATATTCTCGATTTTGGCCGCCGGGCCATTCTGGCAGCCAAACAAACCCTGGCCAGCCGTATCAGCGATCTTAAAAAGAACGTACTGGTTAAAAAATACGGCGACCGCATAGGTGATATTATCAGTGCAGAAGTTTATCAGGTTTGGAAAAAAGAAATTCTGTTGCTCGATGAAGAAGGGAATGAACTAATATTGCCTAAATCGGAACAAATTCCGCAGGATTATTTCAAGAAAGGCGAAAATATCCGCGCTGTTGTAAAAAAAGTAGAACTAAAAAACAATTCTCCGGTCATTATATTATCCCGTACCTCGCCCTCATTCCTGGCAAAACTGCTTGAAATTGAGGTGCCTGAAATATTTGATGGTTTAATTGTTATTAAGAAAATAGTTCGCGAACCCGGTGAAAGAGCTAAGGTAGCCGTAGAATCGTACGACGACCGTATTGATCCTGTGGGCGCCTGCGTAGGTATGAAAGGTAGCCGTATTCATGGCATCGTGCGCGAGCTGAAGAATGAAAATATAGATGTTATTAACTGGACCAACAATATTCAACTGCTGATTCAGCGCTCATTAACTCCTGCAAAGATCACTTCGCAGGACCTTGACAATGATAAAAAGCAGGCAAACGTTTACCTGAAGCCCGACCAGGTGTCACTGGCTATCGGTAAAAAAGGCGTGAATATCAAGCTGGCACAGGAATTAACAGGTTACAGTATCGACGTTTACCGCGATACAGAAGGCGAACCCCAGGAATTTGATATCGATCTGGAAGAATTCAGCGATGAAATTGAAACCTGGGTCATTGATGAGTTTAAACGCATCGGTTGCGATACAGCCCGCAGCGTGTTGGATTTAACACCCGAAGAGCTGGAAAGAAGAACCGATCTTGAAAGAGAGACAATCAATGAAGTACGCCGGATATTAAATGAAGAATTTGAAAAAGGATAGGCAGAGTAAGTCCGTTTGATTAAAAGCGTCAAAAAGAGGAAAAGAGGCAAAGTGTCATATAAAAATTTAATGAATATGACCCTTAAAATAAATAACCCTGATGGCAGACATGATCAAAGTGACTTTTTCCAAGTAATTTGCTTATCCAAACAGCAAACAAAACAAAAAATTGTCTTACAATAACGAATGGCAGAAACAACAACACTAAGAGTAATGGCCGCAGCCAAAGAGTTTAACATCGGTAAAGAAACCCTTGTAGACTTTTTGGTGGGAAAGGGATTTAGCAAAGACGATCTGAAACCTACGTCTAAACTGACGGAGGACATGTATCGCGCTTTGCAACAGGAATTCCAGAGCGATAAAGTGGCCAAATTGAAAAGCGACCAGATAGATCTGCCTAAGGGAAGCCTGGAAGCGAAGAAAAAGAAAGAAGAAGACGCTGCTGCTGCGGTTAAGAAAGAAGTGACTAAAAAACAGGAACCGGCTCCTGTAGTGGCGCCTCCTCCTGTTGTTGAAGAAAAGATAGAAGAAAAGAAGGTAGAAGAAGTGCCTGTTGCTCCTCCACCTCCGCCTCCTCCTGTTGTAGTTGCTGAAAAAGTGGCCGAACCTGAACCACCGGTTATTGAAGAAAAACCGGTAGAACAGCCCAAAGCAGAGGAAAAGCAACCCGAAGTAACAAAAGTTGAAACTCCTGAAATAGAAGGGCCCAAAGTATTGGATAAGATCGATCTTTCGGCCATTGATTCATCAACCAGGCCAAAGAAAACGCCGATCGTTGTTAAGAAAAAGGAACCGGAACAAACACCGGTAAAACCAAAAGAAGAACAACCGGCTCCGCCTGTACAGGAAGAAAAGTCCAAAAAACCGAAAGAAGAACCTGCTCCTGTGGTAGAGGAAAAGGCCCAAAAGCCAAAAGAAGAAGCGGTAACGCCTCCACCTCCTCCGCCACCCCCTATAGTGGTAGAAAAGAAAAAAGAACCGGAACCTGTAAAAGAGGCGCCAAAAGAAGAAGACAAAGAAGAGGCGCAACAGCCGGTTATTGAAAATATTAAAGCAGATAAACTTACGGGACCGAAAATTCTGGGCAAAATACAATTACCGGTTGGTGACGAAGCTCGCACCAAACCAAAGCCCAACGAGGAAAAACGGAAACGCAAACGCATTCCGATAGAGAAGAAAGATCAGCAGCAACAAACCGCCCAGGAAAAAGCTGCACATCTTTTCAAGAAAAGAGAAGGCGGCGATCAACGCGGCGGTCAGGGCCATGGCGGTGGTCACGGACAACAAGGCGGTGGCGGCCATCACGGCGGTCAGGGCCAGCAGCGGCAGGGAGGTCATCATCAGGGCGGTGGCGGCGGTAATTTCCGGGGAGGTAACCGCGGACCGAATCGTCAGGGTGCTGGTAATCGCCATGTTCCCAGAGAGCCGAAAGAAATCAACGAAAAAGAAATTCAGGATAAAATACGCGAAACACAGGCTAAATTATCTGGCCAGGGTGGTCGCGGCAGAAGCCTTAAGGCCAAACATCGTCGCGATAAACGCCAGAATATGGCCGAACAGGGCGCCGATGAACAGGGCGACAGCAAGTTGCAGGTAACTGAGTTCATCAGCGTAAGCGAACTGGCTAACCTGATGGATGTAAGCTTTGCCGAAGTAATCAGCAAGTGTATGAGCCTCGGTCTGATGGTTTCTATCAACCAGCGCCTTGATGCCGAAGTAATTGAACTGGTGGCCGGTGAATTTGGCTTTACGGTAGAATTCATCGACATGGAAAAGCAGATGGAAATGGAGGAAGAAATAGAAGAAGATGATGAAGAAGATCGGCAACATCGCGCTCCCATCGTTACCATCATGGGTCACGTTGACCACGGTAAAACCTCACTGCTCGACTACATACGTAGCGCAAACGTAGTGGCCGGTGAAGCCGGTGGTATCACCCAGCACATTGGTGCCTACGAGGTAACATTACCCAATGGTAAACACATTACCTTCCTCGATACACCTGGTCACGAAGCGTTCACCGCCATGCGTGCCCGCGGTGCCAAGGTTACCGATATTGCGGTAATAGTTGTTGCAGCCGATGATGCTGTGATGCCGCAAACAAAAGAAGCTATCAGCCACGCGCAGGCAGCCGGTGTTCCCATGATCTTTGCTATAAACAAAATAGATAAAGACGGCGCCAACCCGCAAAAAATATACGAACAACTGGCCGGTATGAACCTGCTGGTTGAAGAATGGGGCGGTAAATTCCAGAGCCAGCAATTAAGTGCCAAAAAAGGATTGAATGTTGACACGTTGCTGGAGAAAATTTTGCTCGAAGCAGAATTGCTCGATCTGAAAGCCAACCCCGATCGCGAAGGCGCCGGTACCATTATCGAAGCTACGCTTGATAAAGGTCGCGGATACGTAGCCACTGTACTGGTTCAGAACGGTACCCTCAAACAGGGCGATCTGGTGGTATCAGGTCAATATTATGGCCGTATCAAAGCCATGTTCAACGAGCGTAACAAACGCGTAAACGAAGCACCGCCATCAACACCGGTATTGATACTTGGTTTAAATGGCGCTCCGCAGGCTGGTGAAAAATTCAGAGTATATGAAGATGAAGCCGAAGCAAAAGAAGTAGCCAACCGCCGCGCTCAGATCCTGCGCGAACAGGGTATACGTACCAAAAAACATATCACCCTCGATGAAATCGGTCGCCGTCTGGCACTGGGTAACTTCAAACAGCTCAACCTCATTATCAAAGGTGACGTGGATGGTTCAGTAGAAGCCCTCAGCGACTCATTGCAGAAGTTATCTACCGAAGAAATAGTAATAACCGTTGTACATAAAGCCGTAGGTGCTATCAGCGAAAGCGATGTAATGCTCGCTACAGCATCCGACGCTATCATTGTAGGTTTCAACGTGCGGCCTTCATCACAGGCAAATCGTTTGGCCGAAACAGAAGGTGTGGAAATTAAACTGTACTCCATCATTTACAACGCCATCGAAGAGATCAAGAGCGCGATGGAAGGAATGCTGGAGCCCAAGTTTACCGAGAAGATCGTTGCCAATGTTGAAGTACGCAACGTATTCAAATTCGATAAAGCCACTGTTGCCGGATGTTACGTACTGGATGGAAAAATTCAGCGTAATTCGAAGATCCGCGTAATACGCGATGGTATCGTTGAATATCCCAAAGGTGAAGGACAAAGTGCAGAACTGCAATCTTTAAAACGCTTTAAAGACGACGTAAAAGAAGTTCCTTCAGGTATGGAGTGCGGTTTAACCGTGAAGAACTTCAGCGACATCAAAGTAGGCGACATTATCGAAGCCTTCGAAGAAGAAGAAGTGAAGAGAACTCTATAAATTGTATAAAGGCAGCAAGGCATCGGGTAACCCCCGGTGCCTTGTTGCCTTATTACTTTGTTAAATAACATTCGCATTCCCGCGCAAATGTTAACGGAACCATTAAATTTGGCCCCTATGCCTTTCAAAATAATTCCAATGAAAGTTGTTTTTACATTCCTTTCCGTGTTGTTTGTAGGTTCAATGGCTCTTGCCCAGGCTCCGCGCAAGGTGGTTGCCGATAAAATTGTAGGCATTGTAGGCGATAAGATCATTCTGAAATCGGATGTATACAACGATATTCTCGACCGGCAACGCCGGGGAGAACCGGTACCCGAAAACGCCGACTGCTCCATTATGGAACAGATCCTTACCCTGAAAGCGCTGGTATTACAGGCCGAAAAAGACTCGATACAGGTAGGCGACGATGAAATTGACGCCCTGCTCGATAACCAGATCCGCGGTTTTGTTCAGATGTATGGTTCAAAAGAAGCACTGGAAGAGATCGCCGGCCGCAGCGTTTACCAGATCAAAGAAGATTTTCGCCAAACGTTCAAGGAAAGAAAGCTCGCCGAGCGTATGCGCGATAAGATTGTTGAAAATGTAAAGATCACCCCTCAGGAAGTAAAAGATTACTTCGGCAAAAAGGATCCGAAAAATTTACCTTACTACGAATCGCAGGTTGAAATAGGAGTTATAGTATCGTATCCCAAAGCGAGCCGCGACCTGGAAAAATTAACCATCGATGAACTGAATGATTTTAAACGTCAGGTAGAATCAGGCCAGCAGAAATTCGAAACCCTCGCCAGATTGTATACTGATGACCCGGGCAGTAAAGAAAACGGTGGTCAATACTCCATCAACCGTACTGAAAAAAGCTGGGACCCTGCATTTCTTAATAACGCATTCAGGCTGAAAGAAGGACAAATATCACCCGTATTCAAGTCGAAATTTGGTTATCACATCATTCAGATGGTAAGCCGCGCCGGTGACGATGCCATTGTACGGCACATTTTGCGTATTCCGAAAATTACCGATGAAGAAATTAATGAGTCCATCAATAAACTCGATTCTGTGCGCGCCAAACTGATCGCCGGCACTATTGATTTTGGCGGAGCAGTAGCACGCTACAGCGATGATGAAAACTCCAAATATACCGGTGGTATGATCCAGGGACAAAACGGTTCAACCTATCTGGAACTGGGGCAGCTTGATAAAGACATGGTAGAAATGCTCGGAAAAAGTAACCTGAAACCCGGCGAATATTCAAAGCCAACTCCGTTTACCGATGAAAGAGGAAAAAAAGGTGTACGCATTGTATATCTTAAAACACGTACCTCACCCCATCGTGAAAATATAAAAGACGATTACGACCGTTTGGCAAAAGAAGCATTGGAAATAAAAAAGCAAAAGGCGCTTGAAACCTGGTTTGCTTCTAAAATTCCATCTTACTACATCATGATCGATGATGAATTCAAGAACTGCAGCACACTGCACAACTGGATGCAGTATGCGGCTGCCAATACCAAATAAGTAACATCATAAATTATAAAGGAAGAGCCCGGGTTTAAACCCGGGCTCTTCCTTTATAATTCGCTATATATGTATTCGTTATAATACTTGTAGTGATGCGGTGAGTTGCCATTTGATGGTAAGAGAAAACCCTTAAATACACCAGAAAACGCATAAGATTCTCTTTTTATAAACCGTCTTTGTAGTACTTTGTATAAGTATTTACATGTAAATCGCCCTGTGGAATTTATCATGTAGAGCTGCCTAAAGCTGTATGCTGAAGAAATCCATTCCTGTTTCAGGTTCTGATTTTGCTGCCCTGCGTTCACAAACCGACAGTGCAGATACAGCCTCATCTTCATCATCTTCGGTATTATTCGAAAAATTCTTCCTGTTTTCCAAAGATCTGGTTTGCCTCGCCGACATGGACGGCCATTTCAAAAAAGTGAACCGGTCACTGACCGAGCTGCTTGGTTATAGCGAGTCAGCCTTATTGGATAAATCACTTATACACTTTATACATCCCGATGACAGGCAAATACTGCCTGATATTACAGCCTTCATAAATAATACAAATAACAATAATGCCTTC
>Ga0207667_10005623_pt1 | contig 15293 bp, 12 predicted proteins | sample KBSCornC52_FD_184301 | JGI IMG/M metagenome (GOLD analysis project Ga0207667, IMG submission 184301) | Corn rhizosphere microbial communities from Kellogg Biological Station, Michigan, USA - KBS Corn C5-2 (SPAdes) (version 2) | ecosystem: Host-associated > Plants > Roots > Rhizosphere > Soil ... | reverse complement strand
TACCTGGAGATAATACAAAGGTGACAGTACATTTGATAGCGCCGATAGCGATGGAAGAAGGATTAAGATTTGCAATAAGGGAAGGTGGTCGTACTGTTGGTGCCGGTGTGGTAACGAAAATTATTGAATAAAAATTGATGTATGAAGGTCAGTAGCTCAATTGGTAGAGCAGCGGTCTCCAAAACCGCAGGTTGGGGGTTCGAGACCCTCCTGGCCTGCCATATAAAGTAGGTAATCAGGGATTCAAAATGAATCTGACAAAAAAATCAGGAAAAGCGGAACTTTATTCGGTAGATTGGATAAGGTGGGCGCTTGTTTGGCTATTGGGTGCAGCAGTAGTTTTTATTAATTTGTATTATACTGCCAAACAGCCATCTTGGATGTTAATTTTAGAGAATATCCTTGTAATTGCAGTGATATTAGGCGTTGTTTCTTTTACAAGTAAAGGTAAGCGATTTTGGAATTTTGTAAAAGAAGCAAAAGTGGAAATGCACAAAATTGTTTGGTCGACTCGCAAAGAAACATTGCAGTCAGCTATTGTGGTGATTATTGTGGTGCTCATTGCTGCTATTTTTTTGTGGGGCGTTGATAATGTTTTATTGTGGGCATTAAATTTATTTGCAGGCCAAAGAGGTTGATTTACTCATGACAACGAAGCCAAAAAAACCATCAAAACCAAAAACAAAGATTAATCGAATTCAATTTGAAAAAAAAGAAGGAACAGCTGTAAGCTCAAAGCGTTGGTATATTATCCACGCATATTCTGGTTTTGAAAATTACGTCATGTTGACATTGGCAGAACGTGTCAAACTTGCAGCCTTAGAAGATAAATTTGACGAAATTATCGTTCCAACAGAAGAAGTTGTAGAGATTCGTAGTGGGCAACAAAGAAAAAGTGAGCGGAAATTTTTTCCAGGTTACGTATTAGTTAAAATGGAAATGGATGATGAAACTTGGCATTTAGTAAGAAAAACACCAAAAGTATTAGGGTTTATTGGGGGTTCAAATGATAAACCTACTCCTATAAAAGAATCGGAAGCCTATGCAATTTTGCAAAGAATTGAAGAAGGTGTGGATAGACCAAAACATAAAATTTCATTTGAACCTGGTGAAGTTGTCCGCGTCACCAAAGGGCCGTTTGCTGAGTTTAATGGTGTAGTTGAAGAAGTTAATTATGAAAAAAGTAAGCTACGTGTAGCCGTGTTGATTTTTGGTCGTTCGACACCGGTGGAATTGGAATTTGATCAAGTAACTAAGGCGTAAACATTAAAGATATCGAACGTGAGGAGTGGTAGAACATGGCAAAAAAAATGCAAGCAATGATAAAATTACAGGTTAAAGCCGCTGAGGCAAATCCTAGTCCACCTATTGGTCCTGCCTTGGGTCAACATGGTGTGAATATCATGGAATTTTGCAAACAATTTAATGCAAAAACACAACAAGGCGCAGAAAAAGGGATGCCTTTACCTGTAGTCATTACAGTTTACACAGATAGAAGTTTTACATTTATCATTAAAACTCCTCCAGCATCCGTATTGCTTGCAAAAGCAATTGGTCGAAATGGAAGCAGCAAGCCTAACACTGAAAAAGTGGGTAAAGTTTCCAAGAAAAAAATTAGAGAAATTGCTGAAATTAAAATGCAAGATCTTAATGCAGCATCTATTGAGTCTGCTATGAGAATGATTGAAGGTACTGCTCGAAGCATGGGTATAGAGGTGGAGGAATAATTTTATGACCAGTAAAAATTCAAAAAGAGTTAAAGCGTATTTAGAAAATATTGACGCAACAAAAAAATACAGTCTTATAGATGCGCTTAAATTGGCAAAGCAATGTGCTACAGCAAAATTTGATGAAAGTGTCGATATTGCAGTGAGTCTCGGGTTAGATTCTAAAAAATCCGATCAAAATGTTCGTGGTGCGACAGTATTGCCAGAAGGTACAGGAAAAACAGTCCGAGTTGCGGTGTTCGCTCAAGGCGCTAATGCAGAACTTGCCAAGAAAGCAGGTGCAGATATTGTAGGTTTTGAAGATCTTGCTGAAAAAATAAAAGCGGGTGAAATTAATTTTGATGTGCTTGTGGCAACACCAGATGCAATGAGAGTGGTGAGCCCTTTGGGTGCTGTATTGGGTCCTCGTGGGCTAATGCCAAATCCCAAAACAGGTACAATTTCTCCAGATGTTGCGCAAGCGGTTAAAAACGTTAAGGGTGGACAGGTCAGTTATCGTACAGAAAAAAATGGCATTGTTCATGTGACTATTGGTAAGAAAAGTTTTACAGAAGAACAACTCAAAAAGAATTTTGATGCACTGATTGCAGATTTGAAAAAACTAAGACCTCAAACTGCAAAAGGTGTTTATTTAAAAAAGATTACACTTTCAACCTCAATGGGTCCAGGTATTGCAATTGATATTGGTTCTCTTGAAGTATAGGGCGTATTGATGCGTTTCACTGTATCAAGTCAAAAGTATGCTGTATTTTTGGTCGATGGAGTAAAAACGAGAAAGTGTTTTTGTCGTAGACCGCAGGTATTTTGCAAATAGTTTGCAAAGTTTAAGTGAAGTTTTTCAGCCTGCGCAGACAGTGTTTAAATTTTTAAATACTGTGATAGTTAGCTTACCGGGAGGAAAAAGTGGTTCTTCGACTCGAGGATAAGAAAGCAATTGTTGCTAAGATTGCAGATATCGCAGCTCGATCACCTTCTGTTGTTGCCGCTGAATATCGCGGAATGACTGTAGAAGAGATGACTCAACTGCGTGAAACTGCACGAAAAACAAACGTATCTGTATTTGTCGCAAGAAATACGTTGGTTAGCCGCGCATTGGAAAATACTGAATTTTCTTGCATGCAAGAAATTCTGGTTGGTCCTCTAGTGCTTGCTTTTTCTAAAGAAGATCCGGGTGCTGCTGCAAGGTTAATGCGTGATTTTGCAAAAGATCATGAAAAACTTGTGATAAAAGCATTAGCAGTAGACGGAAAACTTTTGAGTGCGAAAGATATTGGTGTATTGGCAAACTTGCCAACGCGCGATCAAGCTTTATCTACAATGATGGCTGTAATGCAGGCACCTATTGTAAAGTTTGCTCGAACGTTACGAGAAACCCATGCAAAATTGCTTCGTACATTGGTTGCATTGCATATTCAAAAAGAAGGCAGTGTTTAAATTTTTACATATTTTAAGTTATTTTGGAGTAAATAATGGCTATTTCTAAAAATGAAATTCTTGAATCAATTTCACAAATGAGCGTCATGGACGTTGTGGATTTAATTAAAATGATGGAAGACAAATTTGGTGTTTCAGCTGCGAGTGCTGTTGCCGTTGCGGCACCAGCTGCTGCAGGCGGTGCGGCCGCTGCAGCTGCGGAAGAGCAAACTGAGTTTACAGTAACCTTGACGAAATTTGGTGATAACAAAGTTAATGTCATTAAAGTGGTTCGTGAAATTACAGGACTTGGCTTGAAAGAAGCTAAAGATCTTGTTGAAGGCGCGCCTTCAGTTGTGAAAGAAGGGATCAGCAAAGCGGATGCAGATTCAATCAAGAAGAAACTTGAAGAGGCAGGTGCTGCTGTCGAAATCAAGTAATCATCTTTTTAATAATCAAGTGATTGGCAGAGTTATTTGCCAATCACTTGCCTTTTGTATGTTTGTTATTTCAGAGGAAACGTGATGTTAAATACTGCGAGAAAGCGCCCCCGTCGTAATTTCGGTAAGTCAAAGAAAATCATTAATCCTCCTTATTTAGTTGCTGTACAGAGAGATTCCTATCGAAAATTTCTGTCGCCAGGTGAGGGTGGAGAACCGTCAGGACTGGATGCTGTATTTCGATCGGTGTTTCCAATTACAAGTTTGTCTGGTTTTGCTTGCCTTGAATATGTTGGATACCATATTGGAGCTCCAGTATATGATTTGGAAGAATGCCGAAGAAATGATTTAACTTACGAAGCTTCAGTATTTGTTGTATGTAGATTGGTTGTATTTGATAAAGAAAGCGGCGACAAAAAATCCATTAAATACGTCAAAGAACAAACGGTTTATATGGGTGAAATTCCGCTCATGACTAACAACGGAACATTCATGATACACGGAATCGAGCGTGTGGTTGTTTCTCAGCTGCATCGTTCACCTGGCGTGTTTCTTGAGCATGACAAAGGAAAAACACATTCATCAGGAAAATTATTATTCTCAGTACGAATTATTCCTTATCGTGGTTCTTGGCTTGATTTTGAATTCGATCCAAAAGATTGTATTTTTGCACGAATTGATAGACGAAGAAAATTGCCAGCAACATTAATTTTAAAAGCTTTGGGATTATCAACAGAAGAAATTCTCCAAGACTTTTTTGAATTTAATGTTGTTCACTACAAAAAAAATGAATTTATTTTAGATCTTCACCCGGAAAGATTACGTGGGGAAATTGCTTCTTTTGATATTAAAGATAAAGATGATGAACTTATTGTTGAAAGAGGAAGACGAATTTCAGCAAGACATATTCGTCAAATGGAAAAATCTAAGATAGACAAACTGACCGTTCCTGCTGACTATCTCATTGGAAAAATATTAGCTAAACCTGTCATTAATGAAGAAACAGGGGAGTTAATTGCGGTAGTTAATACAGAGATTACACAAGAACTAATTGAAAAAATCCAATCCAATAACATCGGAAAATTTGAAACGATATTTGCTAATGATTTAGATTGCGGGCCATATGTTTCTAACACACTTAGAATTGATGCAGCAAAATCTCAGTTAGAAGCGCAAGTCGAAATTTATCGCATGATGCGCCCTGGCGAACCTCCCACAAAAGATGCAGCCGAAGCATTATTTAAAAATTTATTTTTTAGTTTTGAACGATATGATTTATCTTCTGTTGGTAGAATGAAACTTAATCGCCGATTAAACCGTAAAGAAGTGTCGGGAGATCCAACGTTAACTAAAGAAGACATTATTGAAGTGTTAAAGTTACTCGTTGCTATACGTGATGGAAAAGGTGCTATCGACGATATCGATCATCTTGGAAATCGTCGAGTTCGAAGTGTAGGCGAAATGGTAGAAAACCAATTCCGTATCGGTTTAGTAAGAGTGGAACGTGCTGTAAAAGAACGATTAAGCCTTGCAGAGTCAGAAGGTTTAATGCCGCAAGATTTAATCAATGCTAAGCCTATTTCTGCTGCGATTAAAGAGTTTTTTGGATCAGGTCAGCTTTCTCAATTTATGGATCAAAACAATCCATTATCAGAAATTACTCATAAACGTCGTGTTTCAGCATTAGGACCTGGTGGATTAACAAGAGAACGTGCTGGATTTGAAGTGCGTGACGTACATGCAACGCATTATGGAAGGTTATGTCCAATTGAAACTCCAGAAGGCCCTAATATTGGATTGATTAATTCACTGGCTGTGTATTCTCGTATCAACGAATATGGGTTCCTTGAAAGTCCTTATAGAAAAGTTGTGAATAACAAAGTTACTGAAGAAATTATTTATTTATCTGCAATAGATGAAAGTGAATATGTTATTGCACAGGCGAATGCTAAAGTGGATGGATCTGGACGATTGATTGATTCCTTAGTTCCTTGTCGTTTCCATAATGAATCTATTTTGACTACCGCAGACAAAGTCAATTTTATTGATGTATCCCCACATCAAATTGTATCTGTTGCGGCTTCTCTTATTCCATTCTTGGAACATGATGACGCTAACCGAGCTTTGATGGGTGCAAACATGCAACGTCAGGCTGTGCCAACCATTCGTGCTGAAAAACCATTAGTAGGAACGGGTATGGAGCGAATTGTTGCTTCAGACTCAGGTGTTATGGTAACTGCAAGACGATCGGGCGTTGTAGATTCTGTTGATGCCTCTCGAATCGTGGTTAGAGTTGAGAGTGCTTCGTCAAAAAATAAAGAAAAAGATGCAGGTGTGGATATATATAATCTTATAAAGTATTCACGTTCAAACCAAAACACATGTATTAGTCAAACACCTTTAGTTAAAGAAGGTGATGTTGTTGCGGTGGGAGATGTCCTTGCAGATGGCCCTTCAACTGATATGGGTGAGTTGGCGCTAGGGCAAAATTTACTCGTTGCGTTTATGCCATGGAATGGTTACAACTTCGAAGACTCCATTCTAATATCAGAACGTGTTGTTCAAGACGACAGATTTACAAGTATTCACATTGAGGAATTAAGTTGTATTACACGTGATACAAAATTAGGGGCCGAAGAAATTACGGCAGATATTCCAAATGTTGGTGAAAGTGCATTATCCAAATTAGATGAGTGCGGAATTGTATATGTGGGTGCTGAAGTTAATCCAGGCGATGTTCTTGTTGGAAAGATTACACCTAAAGGTGAAACTCAATTAACACCCGAAGAAAAATTATTGCGTGCTATTTTCGGTGAAAAAGCATCAGATGTTAAAGATACTTCACTGCGCGTTCCTGCGGGTATGTTGGGAACAGTTATTGATGTGCAAGTCTTTACACGTGATGGTGTCGAGAAAGATCAACGCGCTATCGATATTGAAAATATGGAATTGGCAAAATATAAAAAAGACTTAAACGATGAGTTTAGGATTCGTGAAGAAGATATTTATCATAGACTAAAAAAACTTTTAATTGATAGTTCGGTTTTAAGTGGGCCTCAAGGATTAAAATCAGGTCAGAAAATTACAACAGATTATTTAGAATCATTAGCCAAAGACAAATGGTTTGAAATTAACACAAAAGAAAAGGAATTAAATGCTGAGTTGGAATCTGCACAGCAACAACTTAAAGAGCTGCGTGATGATATCGAACAAAAATATGCAACCAAACACAAGAAAATTACACAAGGCGATGATATGTCTCCTGGTGTTCTTAAAGTGGTTAAAGTATACCTTGCTGTTAAACGTCGAATCCAGCCCGGTGACAAAATGGCAGGCCGGCATGGAAACAAAGGTGTTATATCAACAATTGTGCCAGTGGAAGATATGCCATTTTTAGAAGATGGAACACCGATAGATGTTGTATTAAATCCGCTGGGCGTGCCTTCTCGTATGAATATTGGACAAGTATTAGAAACTCATTTGGGATGGGCGGCAAGAGGATTGGGTATTAAAATCGCCAATATGTTGGATAGCCAAGTTGAAATGTCTAAACTAAAATCATTTGTGAAGAATATCTATGACAATAAAAACGAAGAAATAGATTTAGACAAATTGTCTGATAAAGAGTTCTTGGAATTAGCTAACAATCTACGATTAGGTGTTCCAATGTCTACTCCTGTATTTGATGGGGCTGCAGAACATGAAATTAAGAAAATGTTAAAGCAAGCAGAATTACCCGAGACAGGTCAAGCAACACTCTACGATGGAAGAACAGGCATTCCATTTGAGCGGCCTGTGACAGTCGGTTACATGTATATGTTGAAACTTAACCATCTTGTAGATGATAAAATGCATGCGCGTTCAACGGGATCTTATAGTCTTGTGACGCAACAGCCTTTAGGCGGTAAAGCACAATTTGGTGGTCAACGATTTGGTGAAATGGAAGTTTGGGCTTTACAAGCGTACGGTGCAGCATACACGCTTCAGGAAATGTTGACGATTAAATCTGATGATGTAAATGGACGGACAAGAATATATAAAAATATTGTGGATAACGATTACCACATGGAACCAGGTATGCCCGAGTCTTTCAACGTGCTGGTTAAAGAAATCCGTTCGTTGGGTATCGATATTGAATTAAGCAGCGATTAAGCGAGGTTTTTATGGCAATAGTGATGGCAGATGTCATCCATCTGTTTAAACAAAATGAAGCGGAAGGTGAGTTTGATCAAATTCGAATTGGATTGGTCTCTCCAGAAAAAATTCGTGCTAATTCTTATGGTGAAGTTAAAAAACCAGAAACCATTAATTATCGAACATTGAAGCCTGAACGCGAAGGGTTATTCTGTGCAAAAATTTTTGGACCCATTAAAGATTACGAATGTCTTTGTGGAAAATACAAAAGATTAAAACACAGAGGTGTAATATGCGAAAAATGCGGCGTTGAAGTTGCATTATCAAAAGTACGCCGTGAAAGAATGGGGCATATTGAGTTGTCATCCCCTGTTGCGCACATCTGGTTTCTTAAGTCTTTACCTTCTCGTATTGCATTATTACTGGATATGGGGCTTAGAGAAATAGAGCGAGTTCTTTATTTTGAAGCGTTTGTCGTTATCGAACCTGGAATGACGCCCTTTAAACGTGGACAATTATTGACAGATGAAGAATATCTCGAAGCCATTGATCAATATGGAGATGAATTTGATGCGCGAATGGGAGCTGAAGCGGTACAAGAATTATTAAAATCATTGGATATTATAGAAGAAGCAAAACTATTGCGTGAACAAGTGCAACAAGTAACATCCGAAAATAAATTAAAGAAAATTTCAAAACGACTCAAACTATTGGAAAACTTTTTGGAGTCTGGCAATAAACCTGAATGGATGATTATGTCAGTATTGCCCGTGTTACCTCCTGATTTGCGTCCTCTTGTTCCATTAGATGGTGGAAGATTTGCAACCTCAGATTTAAATGATCTCTATCGTCGAGTGATTAATAGAAATAATCGTCTTAAACGATTACTCGATTTAAATGCACCTGACATTATCGTTCGTAATGAAAAACGAATGTTGCAAGAATCCGTTGATGCATTGTTTGATAATTCAAGACGTGGACGTGCGATTACAAGCGTTGGTTCTACAAAACGTGCCTTAAAATCTTTGGCAGATATGATCAAAGGTAAAGGTGGACGATTCCGTCAAAACTTATTGGGTAAACGTGTAGACTATTCTGGGCGATCAGTCATTGTTGTGGGCCCTGCGTTAAAATTACATCAATGTGGATTACCTAAGAAAATGGCCTTGGAGTTGTTCAAACCATTTATATTTGGAAAATTACAAATTAGAGGATTAGCGACAACAATTAAAGCTGCAAAGAAATTAGTTGAACGTGAAGTGCCAGAAGTCTGGGATATATTAGAAGAAGTTATTCGAGAACATCCTGTATTGTTAAATCGTGCACCGACATTGCACCGATTGGGTATCCAAGCATTTGAACCTGTATTAATTGAAGGAAAAGCAATTCAGTTACATCCGTTGGTTTGTACTGCATTTAATGCTGACTTTGACGGCGACCAAATGGCTGTTCACGTACCATTGACTTATGAAGCACAGTTGGAAGCTCGCGCGTTAATTATGTCGAGTAATAACATATTATCACCCGCTAATGGTGAACCTATTATTGTTCCAACACATGATGTAGTTATTGGTTTGTATTATATGACACGAGAAAAAATTAATGCAAAAGGAGAAGGGTTAGTTTGTTCCGACGTTTCAGAAGCACATCGTGCGTATGATAGTGGTGTTGTAGATTTACATGCAAAAATACGTGTGAAAATTAATGATCAATATGTGGATACTACAGTAGGGCGCGCATTATTGTCTGAAGTGTTACCCGAAGGACTTTCTTTTGAGTTGATTAACAAAACACTCGCAAAGAAAGCTATTTCCGGGTTAATAGATATCTGTTATAGAAAATTAGGGTTAAAAGCAACGGTTATTTTTGCAGATAAATTAATGTACACAGGTTTTTATTACGCAACACGATCGGGTATTTCGATTGGTATAAATGATCTTGTCATTCCAGACAGTAAAGAATCAATTATTCAATCTGCTGAATCTCAAGTAAAAGAAATTGAAAGTCAGTTTTCATCAGGATTACTTACTCAAGGTGAGCGATACAATAAAGTTATTGATATTTGGTCACATGCGAATGATAAAGTTGCTAAAGCGATGATGGAAAATCTTGCATCAGAAATTGTGATTGATAAAAACGGCGATAAAGTTTCTCAAGAATCGTTTAATCCTGTTTACATGATGGCAAAATCAGGCGCCCGAGGTTCGGATATGCAGATTCGTCAGCTGTCAGGTATGCGAGGATTAATGGCAAAACCAGACGGCTCCATTATCGAAACTCCTATTACAGCAAACTTTAGAGAAGGGTTGAATGTATTGCAATATTTCAACTCCACTCACGGTGCGCGAAAAGGTCTTGCAGATACCGCGTTAAAAACAGCGAACTCTGGATATTTAACGCGGCGGTTAGTGGATGTTGCGCAAGATGTTGTCATTAGTGTGAATGATTGCGGCACTAATAACGGGCTCACCATGTCGCCGCAAATTGAAGGCAGTGATGTTGTAGAACCCTTGCGTGATCGCGTATTAGGTCGAGTGACAATTGAAGATACAGTATTACCTCAACTCAAAGAGTTTGAAGAGGTGATTATTCCAGCCGGCACATTATTAGATGAAGCGTGGGTTGAAAAACTTGATAATCATGGCGTAGATCAAATTAAAGTGAGATCTGCTATCACTTGTGATGCAGATTATGGCATTTGCTCTATGTGTTATGGGCGTGATCTTGCGCGTGGGCATCTGGTCAATATTGGAGAAGCCGTGGGTGTAATCGCTGCACAGTCCATTGGTGAACCAGGTACACAGTTAACCATGAGAACCTTCCATATTGGTGGTGCTGCGTCTCGAGCTGTTGTTGTTAATTCAGTACAAGTTAAATCTAAAGGGTTTATCAAATTAAATAACATTAAATTAATTGCACATGCAAGCGGTAATCATATTGCTGTTTCACGTTCAGGTGAATTAGTTGTTGTAGATGGGCAAGGAAGAGAAAGAGAACGATATAAAATTCCTTACGGTGCAACATTAACAGTGAAAAACGAATCTCCAGTTGCAGCAGGTCAAGTTGTAGCAAATTGGGATCCGCATACTCACCCCATCATCACTGAAGTTGCAGGTAGAGTAAAATTTGTGGATATGGTGGAAGGTGTGACCATGAATCGTCAAACCGACGAAATTACAGGTCTTACCAATATTGTTATCACTGATCCTTCTCAAAGAATGTCCAGCACGAAAGAAACACGAAGGCCCATGGTGAAATTAGTAGATGAACATGGAAAAGACTTATGCTTAGCTGGAACCAGTTTACCTGCGCATTATTTCTTACAAACCAATGCTATTTTAACGTTGAATGATGGCGATAAAATTGGTGTAGGTGATGCTATTGCAAGAATTCCACAAGAAGCGTCAAAAACACGTGATATTACAGGTGGTTTGCCGCGAGTTGCTGATTTGTTTGAAGCAAGGCGTCCAAAAGAACCTGCCATACTTGCAGAAGTTTCAGGAATGGTAAGCTTTGGTAAAGAAACTAAAGGCAAACGCCGATTAATTCTTACTGGAAATGATAATAATGAAGTTCATGAAGTCTTGATTCCAAAATGGAGACATGTCAGCGTCTTTGAAGGTGAATATATCCAACGTGGTGAAATTATTTCTGACGGTCCTCCTGATCCACACGATATTTTACGATTGTTGGGCGTGAATGCATTGGCAAATTATATTGTGAATGAAGTCCAAGATGTTTACCGGCTCCAAGGTGTAAAAATTAATGACAAGCATATTGAAGTGATTGTCAGACAAATGTTAAGAAAAGTGCACATCGTTGATATGGGCGACACAAAATTATTACGCGGTGAGCAAGTGGAAGAAATCAGATATAAACAAGAAAATCGCCGAGTGCTTGCGGAAGGCAAATTACCTGCGCGCGGTATTCCTGTGTTGTTAGGTTTGATTAAAGCATCATTGGCATCTGAATCATTTATATCTGCTGCATCATTCCAGGAAACCACAAGGGTTCTAACAGAAGCTGCAGTGAATGGTAAAGTCGATAGGCTGCGCGGCTTGAAAGAAAACGTGATGGTTGGGCGGTTAATTCCTGCAGGAACAGGTATGATGTACCACGCACAGCGTAAACAAAAAGAATCCGTGAAACAGGAAGAAGTCATAGAACAAGCTAAACAAAATGCAGCGATGGAAGCACAAAAAGCCTTATCAGAAGCGTTGAAATCTTCCGAACAAGCGCCGCCCGATCAGCAGTAGTGTGGCGGCTTTGCATAAAAAAGATTGCCCCCTCTAAAAAGGGGGGTAATGCCCAAGGTAGCGGAGTGGTGTAAATACTGAAAAAGGTCATTTATGAGTAGTGAAAACAAAACAATCCCGAATAATGCTCTTCCCAAAAAAAACAGGGGTTCCTATCCCTACACAAAAGATGTGAACTCTTATAAATTGCCCGCCGGCAAAGAAGTAAAAACATCTGATGGCGGCCTTTATGTCAATGCTGGTGAGTATATGTTTAAGCAGCCTAAAAATAAAAAAAATGCTGAAAATGATACGGACACGATTTCCGCTGTGCCTCGCCCAAGGCGCAGATGTAATATTTTATAGTTTATTATATTAAAGTCCGCATCTACAAAATTATCTCATTTTTTCCTTCCAAAACAGACAATGCTGGAGTTAATTTTTCCTTAAGAATTTGAGGATATAATGGCATTAAGAGCAGTTAAATATTTAGGAGAAAAACTATGCCAAATGCTATGCCGCTTTCATATCATTTTACTCATGAAAACGAAAAAATTACAATTAAATTAAATGATACCCCACTTGAACGCCGTGATAAAAATAATCTTATTGAACAAAGAAAAGCTGGATTTCGAAAGCACTATAATAAATTTCTAGGATATAAAGAAGAAGAAATTAAGCAGTTTAGTAATGAGGCTTTAGTTAACTGGGCGCGTGCATTTGAAGACGGGATGGAATATAAAATACAAAGAGAAGAATGGCAATACACATCTAAGTTTGTTTTCAAGGTAGTTGAAGGGCAAACTCCGCAACAGGTAATGGCTTCACACCAAGATTGGTTGAATAAAGAGTATAAGTTCAAAACTCCAACTAAAGACGAAGAATTTCAATCTGATTATGTGAATAAAGATCAATCGCAAGTAAAAGTTCCAGTTGATGAAGTTGCTCTAAAAAGAAAACCTAATCCTGAAAAAGCACAAGAATACTGTAAAGAAATTGCGAGGCGATTAAGAGAAGGGGATGACTTACAGAAAAAAGAAATTTTAGACTTGCTCAATATAAAAGAGAATGCGAATGTAAAAGAAAGAGTCCGATTAATTTTATTAGAAGAACATAAATCGCTTGTTCCAAGAACTGAAAATTGCATGAAAAGATGGAAAGAAGCTTATTCTAAATTGAATTTTGCCCAAGCGAAAATTAAAGCTGATCAAGATACGATTAACCACATAGATAGTTTACCAAAGGATATTAAAATTAATGATGGAACAAATATTACCTTGGCTGCGGCTAAAGATGTTTCTATTGTTACTGCCAGTAATGGCACGGATCTCGTAGATCAAAAAATTACCAAAACATTAAAAAAATATATAGGTATGGCTGAAGTTCATCAAAGTTTTACAAAATCAAATATTGATGATAATTCGTCATTGGATGATTTGCTTACAGTTCGACGTTCAGCGGCTGCTGTTTTCGAATCGTATATAAATGATTTTAGGGCAGAAACTGATCCAGGCCTTAGAAAAGAATTAGCTATTATATCAGCAGTTTTAATACCTATGGGAATAGGGATAGTTATGGGTGCTGGTCTTATGATTCACTCTTATGCAACCACAGGCAGTGCGGCATTTTGGAAATCACACACAAGAACAGAAAAAGAAGTGGGTGAAAAAATCGGTGAAGCACCTGTAGCTTCCCAAGTACCTGGATTACGAAATAATGGCAATGATAGCGATAATTAACTTAGGTTGCGCAAGCAAGTGAATGGTAAACAATAGTTTATTGAAGAATTTAATTAATTAGAGGAAAGAGTATGACAATAAAGCATTATATAGAAAACGTAAAAAGCAAGAAATTAAATAATAAAGATATTACTAAAATCGTACAGAAAAATCTTGAAGTTAATGCGATAACCGATATATCAGAAAGTGATATTGCTTCGCTTGATAATATGAAATTAATTTGTCGTACAAAAATTTTGTTAGAAGAAAATGAATATCGTATTAAATTAAACGACAGCGATATTTTGCTTTTCAGTGAAAAACCTCAACCTAAAAAAGCTCAAAAATTTTGCGATGAAATTATTAAACGATTAAAAAACTGTCCAGACGATCAAAAAAAGAAGTTATTAGATGAATTAGAAAAATCTGAAAATAAAGCTGTACATGATTGGGTTCGTGATGCATTAATGATCGAACACCGGTTCTTAATTGATGATGTAGAAAAAAGCTTGCAAAAATGGGCCGCGGTCTGTGAAAAATTATTCCCAACAAGCCAGATAAAGGTTGAAGTCAATTCTGAGCTTGCTTCATATATGAATAAAAAAGATGAAAATAAGATTTCTCTGAGCGCCAGATTGGGGAATAATTCAAGATCTTGCATTAAATTTAATGAGGATGATAAAAAAATGGATTTAAGTTCTACGGTAAATTACCCAAAGCATTTTTTAACTTGGAATACAAACATGTTTCAGGAAAAGAAAACAGCATTTGAGGAAGTTGTAAATAAATATGTTCCCATGCTTGATATTCATAGAAAACTTAATAAGTATCAAGATGATAAAAACTCGATGATAAGAGAGATATTTCAAAATCAAAAAAATGCATATTCAGTATATAAAACGAATGAACCCATTTTTAATTTAGAACGCGATCATGGCATACGAGAAGTATTAGTTAAAATTGCAAACTTCTTAGCAGAAAAAGCAAGTAAATTGGTTTCCTCAATGACAAACAGCAGCGTATTTTGGAAACCTTGTCATACTAATACACATTATCAAGTCGGCGAAAAATTTGAAGAATCAAAACTCAAGTTCAACTAATTGATAAACCTAAATAATCAGCGAAGAAAGGCTGTTACTTGCCTCTATGAAAAATGCTCAGGGTTTCTTAGTGTTTTATGATATTACTAATAAAGCATCTTTCGAAAAAATTCCGGAAATTGTAGAAAAGGTTCGTCATAACAATCCCAAGTATATTGCGGGGTTAAATTTCCAAGTTGGAGACTTGTGCATGGTAATCGCGGTTAACAAGAAGCAATAAAGAGTTACACACTGCACTTGAAAAGAACGTCATTGCGAGGAGTCAGCGAGTTTGCGAGCGGACGACGCGGCAATCCAGAATAACGATGATAAAAAATGAACAAAATATCTGGATTGCTTTCACCACGCAAAAACACGCGTGGTTCGCAATGACGTTCTATTTGATTGTGGCGTGTAACCATCCATGTTAGAAACGATTGCGATCGCGAAAACTTGCATTTTTCTAAAAAGTGTTCCACTATAAGCGCATCGGGTGGAAAGCCGAAAACTTCCCAGCCCGACACTTGACATAACTCAACTACTAACG
>Ga0207667_10005620_pt1 | contig 15300 bp, 15 predicted proteins | sample KBSCornC52_FD_184301 | JGI IMG/M metagenome (GOLD analysis project Ga0207667, IMG submission 184301) | Corn rhizosphere microbial communities from Kellogg Biological Station, Michigan, USA - KBS Corn C5-2 (SPAdes) (version 2) | ecosystem: Host-associated > Plants > Roots > Rhizosphere > Soil ... | reverse complement strand
CTCGGTGCGAATTGCGCCGGGATTGAGACGGTTCGACGTGACGTGCCGCAACTCGCCGATCTCGCCAGCCGCGATCATCCGCTTTAGCATAACGAACGCCGGATGGTATTGCAGGAGATGCCCTACCATTAGCGGCAGATCGCTTTCATGCGCCAGTCGCGTGAGATCGTTAGCGTCCTCAAGCTCTAGCGCGAGCGGCTTTTCAACGAACACCGGCTTGCCAGCCTCCAAGGCCCGCCGCGCCAGTCTTGCATGATCGACGGCAGGAGCGGCGATGGCTACTGCATCAATACCCTTGCCGAATGCCTTTTCAATGTCGGCAGACAGGCAACAGCCCAGTTCGTCCGCGTAGTCTTGCAAGGCATCGACTGCCGGATCGACGATGATTTCTAGCGCACCCAGGCGGGCAAGCACCCTAGCGATGTTGCGGCCCCAACGGCCGCAGCCGATCAAGGCCGTGCGGGGAATAGGCTGAACTGCTTTGATCACACATAAACCTTCGAAACAAAACACCGGGACGGGCCGCAGTAGGAAGAGGCCGCGCTCGTGCGGCATCGCTTTTCCGCGTGATCCGCGAGCCATGCCAACTCATTGATTTACTGTGTTTGACCGATGAGGAGCGCTCGCGATATCAGAAGAAGTTGTGGGCACGACAACGCGACTGGCCGCTAAAGCAACAGCTTACCGATTGCAATGCGTCTCTCGGCCGCGTGGCTTCGCAAGTGCGAGGCCGATGCGTTGCAGACAGCGCTTTAGTCAAACCTAACCGCTGCGATGCACGTTTACGGGTGCATGACTCCTACCGAAGCGAGCCCTTTGCTCTCGACACAAGCATTGGACCCGGTGCGGCCGCGATGCCTGATCCGGAGCCCGCTGGGAATGGCTGATCCGGCCAGATCCCACGCGTATCATAGACTACCTTATTGTCCCGTTCGGCAAGCGGGACTGACCTGAACACATCGTGGTCCACCAGCACGATCATCACCTCGCAGTCCTCCAGCGCGGCATCGATGTCGATCTGGGTCGCCCCGGTGCCTTCAAATTCGCGTGGCAGGGCAGCGGCGTAAGGCTCAACAATGCAGATCCGCTCGCCGAACCGTCGCGCCAGAGTGGCCGCGACAAGGCGCGCCGGACTTTCGCGGAAATCGTCGATGTTGGCCTTGAAGGCCAAACCGAGGCAGGCGACCTGCGCTTCAGGATTGGCTTCGACCAGCGCGCTCGCACGGGCGATCACGTGATGGATCTTCGTGTCGTTGACCCCGCGCGCCGTGCGGATCAGCGGCGTTTCCTGCGGCGCGCCGTGGACGATGAACCACGGGTCGACGGCAATGCAGTGTCCGCCGACGCCTGGGCCTGGTGAGAGAATGTTCACTCGCGGATGGCGGTTGGCGAGGCGGATAACTTCCCACACATCCAGGTCCATCGCGTCGGCAACGATAGATAACTCGTTGGCGAAGGCGATGTTGACGTCGCGGTAAGCGTTTTCGACCAGCTTGGTCATTTCGGCGGAGCGCGCGTCGGTAGTGACGCACGTTCCCCGCACGAAGCGTTTATAGAAGGTTAGCGCCTTCCTCGCACAGCGCGGGGTCACGCCGCCGATGGAACGGTCGTTGTGAGTCAGCTCTTCCAGAATGCGGCCGGGCAGAACGCGCTCGGGACAATAGGCGATCGCGACATCGGGTGTGCCGGCGGTGAGCCCAGGCAGCGTGAGGTCCGGCCGGGCGGCGGCGATCGCGTCGCGGACCTGCTCGGTAGTGCCGACCGGCGAAGTCGATTCCAGGATTACCGTGTCGCCCGGCTTCAGCACGCTGGCGACGTTTTCGGCGGCGGCGAGCACGTATGAAACATCCGGCGTGTGCTGCCCGTCCTTGTGGAACGGCGTCGGCACCGCGATCACGAACACGTCGGCCGCTTCGACCTCGGTCCCGGCCCGCAGCAGCCCGCGCTGGACCACGCCGTGCACCAGGCCGTCGAGATCGACTTCCTCGATGTGAATCTGGCCGCGGTTGATCGTGTCGACCACCGTCTGGCTGACGTCGACACCGTGGACGTGCATCCCCGCGCGGGCAATCACCGCGGCCGTCGGCAGGCCAATGTAGCCGAGTCCGATGACGCTGACCCGAGGCTGGACTTCGCCGCGCATGGTTGAAAACCCGAGAGATTGCTGTCGGCGCTTGCGTAGGCCCCGAGAGTAAAGATACCGGTAAGATAACCGCCCTAGGCGAGCGGCTAGATGGCGACCAACGGGCTCCGGGAAGGGCGAGAACATGCAGATTCTTGTGACCGGAGCCGCCGGCTTCATCGGTGCGGCCGTGAGCGAACGGTTGGTGGCTCGAGGCGACGACGTCGTCGGCATAGACAGCTGCAACAACTATTACCCTGCTGCACTGAAAGCCGACCGCATCGCCCGCGTGCGAGAGGCTCGAGGAGGATCGCGGTTCGATTTCCGCAAAGTGGACTTCAGTCGCAGCGACGAGCTGGCGCGGGCGCTGGCGGACTACCAATTCACCCGGATCGTCCACCTGGGCGCCCAACCGGGTGTGCGGTACTCACTCGAGAATCCGCAGGCCTACGCGCAAGCGAATCTGCTCGGGCACTTGAACATCCTCGAGCTCGCAAGGGCGCGGCAAGCCGAGCACCTCGTCTACGCCAGTTCAAGCTCAGTCTACGGCGGCAACGCCACAGTGCCGTTCTCGGTCGGGGACAGGGTCGACCGCCCCTTTTCACTCTACGCCGCGACCAAGAAGGCCGATGAGCTGATGAGCGAAACGTACGCGCATCTCTACCGCCTACCGCAAACCGGCTTGCGCTTCTTCACCGTTTACGGGCCGTGGGGCCGTCCGGACATGATGCCGTGGATTTTCACCGATCGCATCCTTCGGGGGGACTCGATCCCAATCTTCAACCACGGCGAAATGGAGCGGGATTTCACCTACGTCGACGATATCGTCGCGGGTGTCGTCGCCGCGCTCGATCGGGTTCCGAATGACGACGGCACCGGGAAGGCCGGCGGCAGCCAGGCGCCACATGCGATTTACAATCTCGGCAACAGCCGACCCGAACCCTTGCTCAAAGTTGTCTCGATTATCGAAGAAGCCTGCGGACGCCGGGCCGTACTCGATAGGCACCCGATGCAGCCGGGCGACGTGCCGCGCACGTTCGCCGACATCTCGGAGACCGAACGCGATCTCGGATGGCAGCCCACGACGCCAGTCGAGATCGGCTTTCCTCAATTCGTCAACTGGTTCAAGGCGTACCACGGCCTCGGCTGAGGCTGTCAGCCGGCCAGCAACTCGACGATCCGTGCCGCGCTACGTCCGTCGCCGAACGGGTTGTGCGCGCGGGCCATCGCGGCATAGGCGGCCGGATTGTCGAGCAGGCGTTCGGCCTCGGCGACGATCCGATCCGCATCGGTGCCGACGAGCCGAGCGGTGCCGGCTTCGATGCCCTCAGGCCGCTCGGTGGTCTCGCGCATGACCAGCACCGGCTTGCCGAGCGCCGGCGCCTCTTCCTGCACACCGCCGCTGTCGCTCAGCATCAGCGTCGCGACGTCGAGCAGGCGGGCGAAGTGCGGGTAATCGAGCGGTTCGATCAGGGCGACGTTCGCGAGGCCGCCGAGTCGCTCGTTCATCACTGCGCGCACGTTGGGATTGAGGTGAACCGGGAAGATCACTGCCACGTCCGGCCGCGCGGCCAGGCGGCGGATCGCCTCGGCGATCGCTTCCATCCCGTCGCCGAAGTTCTCGCGCCGGTGGCTGGTCACGCCGACGATCCGTTTGCCGGCGAAGCGCCGTTCGAGATCGACCAGGCCGCCGGCGAGGTCGGGTTGCTCCGCGATGCGCGCGGTGATCCAATGCAGCGCGTCGATCACCGTGTTGCCGGTGACGTGGATCGTCGCCGGGTCGACGTTCTCGCGCCGCAGCGCCTCGGCGGCGGTCTCGGTCGGCGCGCAATGCAGCGCGGTGATCGCGCCGATGACTTTGCGATTGACCTCTTCCGGCCACGGATGATGGATGTTGCCGCTCCTCAGGCCAGCCTCGACGTGAGCGACCGGGATTTTGCGGTAGTATGCGGCGATCGCCGCGGTCATGGCTGTGGCAGTGTCGCCTTGGACTACGACCCAATCGGGCCGCTCATCATCCATGACCCGCCCGAGCCCGGTAAGCAACGCCGCGGTGAGCGCATCGAGCGACTGGTCCGGCTGCATCAGGTCGAGGTCGTGGTCGGGGGCGATGCCCGCGATCTGGAGCACCTGGTCGAGCATCGAGCGGTGCTGCGCGGTGACACAGACACGGCTATCGAAACGCTCGTCCGCCGCGAGGGCGTGGACCAGGGGGAACAGCTTGATAGCCTCGGGCCTGGTGCCGAAAACCGTTAGAATTCGCTTGCGACCGCTCATGCGGCAGCGCCTAGCCCATTTTCCTTAATCGCGGGCTTACGCTGTCACGGCTGGGTCTTCGCCACGACATCCGCCGCGCGGGCCGCGGCTTCGGCCGGCGGCACGCCCTGAGCTTCGAGGCGCGCGCGTTCTTTCTCCAGTGCCTCGACCCGAGCCTGGGTCGCCGCGGCGTCGGCGTCGAGCGTCGACAGGCGCTGCTGGCGTGCCGCGGCAACGAGTTCAGCCATGTGCACGTTGCTGGCGTGCTGCTGGGCCTTTTCCGCATAGGCCGCTTCGATCATCTTGGCGGTGCAGCCCAGCTCGCCGCCGGCGCCGACCGGGCTGCACGACAACGGACCGAAATTGGTCACCGCTTCGAAGGTTTTGACCTTGTTGGCCCAGGCCTGGTTCTGCGGGCCTTCGATCTGGCGCAGCGAAGGCGGGATGCGATAGCGCTCGCTCTCGTCGAGGCGGGCGCAGACGGTGATCTCGTCACCGGTCGATTCCGGACACTTGTCGTCGCCATAGACGATCAGCTGATTGACCTTGGGCTCGGCGGCTCCTTGCGCCGCGGCGTCCTGCGCCACGGCCGGAGACGCGAGGAGCGTGAGGAGCGGGAGAAAAGCCAAACGTTTCATTGTCTCAGTCCTTCGGTGCGACCCGCGCGCGACACGCCCGTCCATGAAAGCCCCATCGGGTGAACCCCTAATGAAGCGCTTTGCGCGCGTGCGTTGTTCCCCGTCAAATCTTCTCGGAGAGGCGGATCGCCGCACGGCAGCCTAGGCGGATTGCCGCCGACAGCAGCGGATAGGCAGGCGCTCGTTCGGCACCCGCGGCAAGCGCGAGGTCGCGATGCTCGCGCTCGTCCTCGCGGAACTCGGCGATCATCTCGGCGAGCTCCGGGTCGTCGCCGCTTTCCTCAAGCTCGGTCAGCTGTCGCGTATAGTGACGGTCGATCTCGCTCTCGATCGCCGCAGTGCAGGCCATCGCTGCTTCGGGCCCGATCAGCGCGGTGGCGGCGCCGAGGGCGTAACCGGCGGCTGACCAAAACGGTTGCAGAGCGGTCGGCCGGATGCCGCGCCGGGCGACGAGCGCATCGAATTTCGCCAGGTGCGCCGTTTCCTGCTCGGCCATCGAGCGGATGTCGGGCGACTGCGGCCCGCGGTCGCCCATCACCGCCAGTTGCCCGGCATAGATCCGCGTGGCGCCGTATTCGCCGGCCTGGTCGACCCGGATCATCGCCGCGCGGTCGGGTCTCATTTTGCGCGCCTTCCCAGCAGCGCGAAGATCGCGATCGCTGCGGCGGTCGAGAAGAGGAAATTGAAACCGGCGAGGGAGATTCCGAACAGCGTCCACTGCGGCTCGTCGCAACGGATCAGGGGAGCGCTGAGGATGTCTTCGAGCGAGTTGCCTCCCGCCGTGCTGCTGCAGGTGGTGACGCCTTCCCACCACTTGTATTCGACCCCTGCGTGATATGCCCCCAAGAGGCCGGCGACGAGGATCGCCGCACCTGCGAGCGCGATCCACAGCCGCTTGGGCGCCGCGACTGTCGAAATCAGGGCCAGGGCCAGCGCGGCGAAATGGGCATAACGCTGCCACCAGCACATCTCGCACGGGAACAGCCCGAAGCCGTACTGCGACAGATAAGCGCCGCCGAGCAGCAGCGCCGGCGTGCCGATAGCAAACCGCTGGGCGAGCTTGCCCGAGGTCGTCATATCAGGTCTAGCGCTGGGCGGTGCGAACGGCGGCGGTGTGCGCCAGCGTCTGCAACGCGTAGTGCAGCTGGAAGTCGTCGATGCCTTCCTTCTTCAGCTGGTCTGCGGACTGGGTGAAGCGCGGGTCGGGCTTCGCATCGTTCTCCAGGTCATCGTCCTTCAGTGCCGCCTCGTTGACCAGATGGCGCTTCAGGTCGCTCTCGCGATACGCGTACTTCAGCCGCAGAGCCTCGTCGGGATCGGACAGCTGCGGCACGCGGATGTCGGGTTGGATGCCGCCTTCCTGCACCGAACGCCCGGCGGGCGTGTAATAGCGCGCGGTGGTCAGCTTGAGCGCGCTGTCCTTGGTCAGCGGCAGCAGCGATTGCACGCTACCCTTGCCGAAGCTGCGCTCGCCCATAATCAGGGCGCGGTGCTGGTCCTGCAACGCGCCGGCGACGATCTCGCTCGCGGAGGCTGTGCCGGCGTCGATCAGCACGACAATCGGCGTGCCCGCGGCGGCGTCGCCGGGGAACACGCTCTCGGCCTCGTAATAGATCGTGTCGCGCTTGTTGCGACCGCGCTGCGAGACGATCTGGCCGTTGCTCAGGAACAAATCCGACAGCGCCACCGCCTCGTCGAGCGAGCCGCCAGGATTCTTCCGCAGATCGAGCACGATCCCGCTCAGGCGGCCCTTGGTCTGCGCCTTGAGCGCCTTGAGCGCCGCGTTGACGTCCCGCCCGACGTCGCGGCTGAATTCGTTGACGCTGATGTAGCCGACATTGCCGTCCTTGAGCTCGTAAGTGACGGGCTCAAGCTCGATCGTGCCGCGAGTGACGATGACGTCGAACGGTGCTTCGCGGCCTTCGCGCACCAGCGACAGGCGAATCGAGCTGCCGGCGGGGCCGCGCATCTGTTCGACCGCGTCATCGATATCAAGGCCGTAGATCAGTTTGCCGTTGATATGGGTGATGTAGTCGCCAGCCTTGATGCCGGCCTTTTCGGCCGGGCTGCCTTTCATCGGCGAGACCACTTTGACCGCACCGTCGTCCATCTGGACCGAGATGCCGAGCCCCTGGTAATTGCCGTCGATCATCGTCGTCAACCGCTCGAATCCAGCGCCTTCGAGATAAGCCGAGTGCGGATCGAGCGACGCGAGCATGCCGTCGATCGCCCCCTTGATCAGGGTCTTGTCATCGACCGATTCGACGTAATTGGCCTTGATCCGCTCATAGACAGCGAAGAACTTGGCGAACTCGGGCGAAACGCGGCCATCGACCTGGGCGAACCCTACCGTGGCGGCTGGCAGCAGCGCGACCGAAGTCAGCAGGGCGAGCGCGCGCAGCGAAGCGGCGATTTTCATCAGGGAATCCTTGCGTTTCACCACCCTTCTATCGCGCAGCGGGGGTTAACGCCAGATGAGGCGTGGTTGGAGCCATATTAGCGGGCATATTGCAGGGGGTTGACCGGTTTGTTGTCGCGTCGCAATTCGAGGCTGATCGTCGGCTGCCCTTGCCCGGCGGCGCCGAGCGGCCCACCGGCGACGAGCCTGTCGCCGACGCGCACATCGACGCGCGCCAGACCGGTGACGAGGCTGGTCCAGCCGCCATCGTGCTCGACTATGACGATCCGGCCGTATCCGCGATAGGGGCCGGCGAACGCCACGCGTCCGGCGGCGGGAGCGACGACTTGTGCGCCAGGCCGCGGCGCCAGGGTGAGGCCGTTGCTAGTCCCCTTATCGCTTCTCGCGCCAAAACCGGCCACGGCCCGGCCAGCGACCGGAAGCAGGTAAGGCGCCGGCGGCGGCCCCGCGGCGCTCGCGACGGTCGGCTCTGCGAGGGGTGAGGACAGGCGGGCGTCTTCCGGTCGGGCCGGTCGCAGCATTGGCCCCGGCAGCGCGGCGAGCCGCCGACGCAGTGACGCTGCGCGGTCGATCTCGCCAACCAGGGAATTGAGGTCCCGGGCTTCCTCGGCCAGCGCCAGCGCCCGTTCGCCTTCGCGCGCGGCATTGCCGCTCGCCGCGCGCGAGGCGACCCGCTGGCGCGTTTCGAGCTCGGCGAGTTGCTGCCTGTGCTCGGCCAAGGCAGCAGTCTCGCCGCGTAAGCCGGCGACGGCTTGTGCCGCCTGGCGGCGCAACTCGCGGCCGCGGGCGAGTTGCGCGCGCAAATGCGCGGTGCGCTGGCGGACCTCCGGCACTGCGCTCGCCAGCAAGGCGCGCGTATAGACCATCTCCTTGACCGATCCTGGCTGCAAGACCGACAGTGCCACCGGCCGGCGCGAGAATTGCTGCAGGGCCGCGGTAAGCCGCACGACCGGCCGCTGCTCGGCGCCGAGCTGCTCGCGCAGCGCGCTTCGCTCCCGATCGATGAGGCCGAAACGCGCCTGCGCTGCAGCGATGCCCGCCTCGGCCTGTTGGACCCGCGCGGCCAGGGCGGCCGCCTCGTGGGCCGTCTTGTCGGCGGCCTCAACCGCACGCGTGGCTTCGGCCTCGAAGCGCTGGCTGCGCGCCTCCGCCAGCCGACTTTCGTCCAGGGCCTGGCGCAACGCCTCTCGCGTCTGAGCTGGATCGTCGGCGGGCGAGACCTGCACTGCACGGGCGCTTGCCACGAGCAAGGCCAGGGTCGGGAGCAGGAGTAACAAGCGCTTCACGTGGGCTGTCCTGCACGATGGTACGGATGCCCGGCAAGGATGCTGGTTGCGCGGAACAGTTGCTCCAGCAGCATGGCCCGTGCGAGCAGGTGCGGCCAGGTAGCTACCCCGAATGCCAATAGCAGATCGGCTTCGGCACGCTCAGCTTCGCCATGTCCATCGGCCGCGCCGATTATGAACCTTGCCTCGCGAATGCCGCCGTCACGCCAGGTTTCGAGTTGCCTGGCGAGGCCGTCCGAGGAAAGTTGCTTGCCCCTTTCGTCGAGCAGGACTGCGCGAAGCGGCGTCCGCGGCTCGGGAATGCGACCGCCTGTTTCCGGCAGCTCGGTCAGCTTGAGCGGCCAGGCGATGCGTTTTGCATAACGCTCGACCAGCTCGGCTTCGGGTGAGCGGGCGATCTTGCCTCGGGCGATGACGTGTAACAGCATCGGAGCGCCCGCTCGGCAGGCGATCAGGCGTTTCCGGCTGCCGCCGCCGGCTCGTCGCCGAAGCCCCACATCCGCTCGAGGTTGTAGAAGCTGCGCACTTCCGGGCGGAACAGGTGCACGACGACGTCGCCAGCGTCGATCAGCACCCAGTCGGCGGCCGGCAGGCCCTCGATGCGCGGGCTGCCATGGCCGCCAGCCTTGAGCCGCTCGGCGAGGTGCGTGGCGATCGCGGCGACTTGCCGCGTCGAGCGGCCGGAAGCGATCACCATGAAGTCGGCGATGCTCGACCTGCCCTCGAGCGGAATCGACACGACGTCGAGCGCCTGGTCGTCGTCGAGGCTGTCGAGCACGAGCGCGTGCAGCGAACCGGGTACGGCGGTTGGGGAAGGAGAAACCTCACCCATGCGGGCGGGTTTCGAGATGCCGGCAGCCGCCGGCCCAGTCTGCGCTGGTGTCATCGCAGCAGTGTATGCTCCTGAAGCGTGGAATGGCCGGCGCAAGGGCGGCTCGCTTCATGCGCGCGCCATACTTGCGGGATCGGAAATGAGCGAGTGCGTCACCGCGTCGCGGGGCGGCGGGCCGGTGAAGTGCCGGACCCAGTCCGGATCCGCCTGGCGCATCGCTGTCGCCGAGCGCGGATCGGGGTCGAAACGCAATTCGATCAGCGCCGGGGCGCTCCATTCCATCCGGTTTTTCAAGCAGGTCGCGGGCAACCGGTAGCGCCGCAGCCAGGCCATCGCGGGGCTCGCGAGGGCGTGCGCATCATAACCCGGGCGGGCGACAACCGCAATCGGCATCTCCCGGGCCAATCCCCGCCAATCGCGCCACAAGTGCAGCTGGGCCAGATTGTCGGAGCCCATCAGCCAGACAAAGCGCCGCTTGGGATAGCGCCGCTTAAGCGCGCGCAACGTGTCGATCGTGTAGCGTGTGCCGAGCTCGCGCTCGATCGCCGTGACGCTGATTGGTGCGCGGCGGGCCTGCGCACGGGCCGAGCGCACGCGTGCCGCTAGCGGCGCCATGCCGGCCTTCGGCTTGAGTGGATTGCCGGGGGACACCAGCCACCAGACTTCGTCGAGCCCGAGCGCCTTGATCGCCGCGAGCGAGACCGCGCGATGCGCACCGTGCGCCGGATTGAAGCTGCCGCCGAGCAAGCCGGTAAGCGGACCCCTCACCGACGCGGCGAAATCTTGTCGGCGTAATACTGACCCTGCATGTCGAACATCCAGCCGGGGTATTCGCGCGGCAAGGCGGAAAGCTCGGCCAGTTTGGCCAGCTCGTCGGCGGGGAGCTCGATTTCGGTCGCGGCGAGGTTCTCCGCAAGCTGCTCGGCGCGCTTGGCGCCGACGATGACTGTCGAGACGACCTTCTGATGCAACAGCCAGGCCAGCGCGATGCCAGCGACCGAGACGCCCTTGGCTTCGGCCATCGGTCGCATCGCCTCGACCAGCGAGAGCGCCCGCCGCTTGTCGACCACCGGGAAATCGAACGCCGCGCGGCGGCCCTCGCCTTCCAGCTCGCCTTCGGCATTGAGCGAGTACTTGCCGGAGAGCAATCCGCCGGCAAGAGGGCTCCAGACCATCAGTCCGACACCCTCGCTGTCGAGCAGTGGACCGAGCTCGCGCTCGAGGTCACGCCCGGCGACGGTGTAGTAGGCCTGCAGGCTGACGAATGTGTCCCAGCCGCGTCGTTCTTGGATGCCGAGCGCCTTGGCGATCTGCCAAGCGGCCCAGTTCGATACCCCGACGTAGCGCGCGCGGCCGCTGCGGACGATGTCCTCCAGTGCCCGCAACGCCTCTTCCATCGGGGTGTGCGGATCCCACGCGTGGAGCTGGTAGAGATCGACGTAGTCGAGCTGCAGTCGCGCAAGGCTGGCGTCTATCTGATCGAGCAGGTGCTTCTTCGAGAAGCCGGATTCCATCTTGCCCGGCCCCATCCCGCCGGTTGCCTTGGTGGCGACGATCGCCTGGCTGCGCGGCAAGCCGAGCGACTTGAGCGCGCCGCCGACGAATTCTTCCGATTGACCTTCGGTGTAGACGTTGGCTGTGTCGATGAAGTTGACCCCCGCGTCGAACGCCTGTTTGACCAAGGCCGTTGCGCCGTCCTGGTCGAGCCCGTGGACCATGCCGAAACGGCTCGCCCTGGTGCCAAAGGTCATCGCCCCGAGGCACAGCTCGGACACGATCAGGCCGGAATTGCCGAGGCGGTTGTAGCGCATGGGGGCTCCTTTGCGTTTCGTCCGCTCTTAGGGACGAGCGGCGGAGTCGTTCAAGGCCGCGTTTGGCCCGTGCCGCGCACCACCCACTTGTAGGTCGTCAGACCTTCGAGCGCGACTGGCCCGCGCGCGTGCAGCCGGCCGGTGGCGATACCGATCTCGGCGCCGAGCCCGAACTCGCCTCCGTCGGCGAATTGGGTGCTGGCGTTGACCATCACGATGGCGCTGTCGACCTCGGCCAGGAAACGCTCGGCCGCCGCAGGGTCAGCGGTGACGATCGCGTCGGTATGCCCCGACGAGTGGCGCGCGACGTGATCTAGCGCTGCGTCGAGCCCATCGACCACCGCGACCGAGAGGATCGCCTCGAGGTACTCACAGTCCCAATCGTTGGCGCTCGCCGGCTTGATCCGCGGGTCGATCGCCTGCGCGCGGGCATCCCCGCGCAGCTCGCACCCGGCTTCGAGCAGGGCATCGACGACCGCGTGGGCCGCGGGAAAGGCCGTGTCGAGCAGCAGCGTCTCCATCGCGCCGCAAATGCCGGTGCGGCGCATCTTGGCATTGAGCGCCACTTGCTCGGCCATCGCCGGTTCGGCGGCGGAATGAATGTAGGTGTGGCAAATGCCGTCCAGATGCGCGAGCACCGGCACCCGGGCGTCGTTCTGAACCCGCTCGACCAGGCCCTTGCCGCCGCGCGGCACGATCATGTCGATCAGCCCGGCGGCGCGCAGCATGGCCCCGACGGCGTCGCGATCCTGAGTCGGCATCAGCTGGACCGCTTCCGCGGGAACGCCGGATTCGGCCAACCCTTCGGTAAGCGCAGCGTGGATCGCGCGGTTTGAGTTCACCGCCTCGCTGCCGCCGCGCAGCAACACCGCGTTGCCTGCACGTACGCACAGCGCGGCGGCATCGGCCGTGACGTTGGGGCGGCTTTCGTAGACGATTCCGATCAGGCCGATCGGGATGCGCACGCGCGACAGGTCGAGACCGCTGGGCACGGTGGAGCGCGAAATCAGCTCGCCGACCGGATCCGGCAGCGCCGCAACTGCCTCGACCGCGGCGGCCATCGCTTCCAGCCGCTTGGTGTCGAGCCGCAGGCGGTCGAGCAGCGCCGGCGTCAGCCCGCGCGCTTCGCCGGCGGCGACGTCCTGCGCGTTGGCGGCAAGGATGCGATCGCCCCGCTTGCGCAGCGCCGCCGCGGCAGCGCGGAGAGCGGCCGCCTTGGCCGCATCGTCGATCCGCGCCAGCACGCGCTGTGCCTTGCGGCCCTCGCGGGCGAGGTCGCCGACAAGCGCCTCGGCGTCCAGTTTGGGTTCAGGGAGGGTCGACATGGGCGCCCCCTTAGCATTGCGGAACGGCTCTGTCAGGCCAGACTCTTGAACGGCTGAGCGGCAACGATTCGGGCCGCGTTGCCGGCCAAACCGTGATTCCCCGCAGCAAGTTAACGCTTCACCCCGATTCCCGCTCGACTCGGCGGTGGGTGGGAAGTGTTCGATTTGCCATTAATAATTGTCGCGCTACCGCCAGCGGCGATCGGGAACGGGACTTGGGGTCGGTTCAGAAAATGATAACTGTCGCCGCGATGCGGGAACGCTTGCAAAGCTGGTTCCCCGATCGCGAATTCTTCATGCGCTCGCGCGGCCAGGTGCGGTTCGTCACCGTCACGTCGAAGATGCAGATGACCGCCGTCGGGGGGGCGCTGGCGGTTCTGCTCGCGTGGGGCGGATCGATGGCCGTGATGGGCTTCATGCAATACCACCGTGCCGATCTGTTCGATCGTGAGGCCAAGGTGGAAACCGCCGAGAACCGGGTCGCCGCCTACCGCCAGGACCTCGGCAAGGCGACCGACGACCTAAAAAGGCGGCAGGATTTCATCGAAGACGTGCTGCCGATGCTGCCCGACGACATGAAGCCCGGTGAAACCGTCTCGAACAGCAAGACCGAAGCGCAGAAAACGGTCGACAAGGTCAGCGCGTCGATCCCCGAGGCCGCGGGCCTGGCCCGAATCGAGGCGCGCCAACTGGCTTTCGTGGAGAACCTCACCCGTTACGCCGATCGCCGCTCGAAGCGCGACGAAGCCGCGCTGCGGAAGCTTGGCCTCGATCCGCGCGGGGTGCTCGCCTCGATGCGCGCGGCTCAGGGCGGCCCGCTCGAGAAGCTCTCCACCAGCCGCGACGGCTCGACCGATCCGCGTTTCGAGCGTCTCGGCCTCAGCCTGGCGCGGATGGACGCGTTGGAAGACGGACTCCAGGGCGTGCCCCACATCACCCCGACCGAAGGCGGCCTGATAACCTCAGGCTTCGGTTATCGCAGCGATCCTTTCACCGGCGGCGGTGCGTTCCACCCGGGCCTGGACTTCAAGGGCGCTTATGGCGCGCCGATCCACGCCGCGGCGGAGGGCCGCGTCAGTTTCGTCGGCCAGATCAGAGGCTATGGCAACGTGGTCGAGGTCAGTCACGGTAACGGTTTGCTTACGCGTTACGCACACATGTCGCGGACGATGGCCAAGACCGGACAACACGTTGCCGCAGGCGATACGATCGGCGCGATCGGCAGCACCGGCCGCTCGACCGGCCCGCACCTCCATTTCGAGGTTCGCATCAACAATAGCGTGGTCAATCCACGCCTATTCCTGGAGAGAGCGCCCGATGTTCTCGAAGAAGCCCGAGGCACGTTCGCCGGCCGGGGGGCCGCGACCCGTGGCTAGCAACAGCGGAACCTTCTCGGTGATCGGCGCCGACGTGACCATCAAGGGCAATATCTCGGCCAGCGCCGACCTGCATGTCGACGGCACGGTCGAAGGCGACATTGCCTGCGCCTCGCTGGTGCAGGGCGAATCGAGTCTGGTTGAAGGGACTATCGAGGCTGCATCCGCCCGCCTGTCTGGGCGCGTCAAAGGCACGATCAACGTGCGCGAGCTGGTGATCCTGCGCAGCGCGGCGATCGAAGGCGACGTGCACTACGATACGTTGACGATCGAGCAGGGTGCCCAGGTCGAAGGCCGCTTCGCCCACTCGGCCAAGGCCGCCTCGCCCAAGGCCTCGGCCCAGCCGCTCGAGCTCGGCCAGGACGATGAGCAGCGATTGACGCTCGCCGGCTAGCCCGGATTCCTGAAGCGCAAAGAAAAAGGGGCCGCTCCGGATGGGAGAGGCCCCTTCTTGTCGCCCGTAAGGCGCGTCAGGCGTTCGTCGCGTCGGCTTCAGCCGCGCGTTTGGCTTCGAGCCATGCCTCGGCTTCGGCTTCTTGCGCGGCTTCAACCGCGGCCTTCGCCGCCGTCTCACGTTCCGCGCGGAGTTCCTCGATGAGCTTCGCGCGATCATCGCGCGCTTCTTCGGCAGTGGGCTCGCTCACGTCGGTACCGGCCTTCTTCGCCGCACGGGCAACAGCCGCATCGAGCTCGCGCTGCGAGCACAGACCCAGGGTCACCGGGTCTTTCGGCTGGATGTTAGCGATGTTCCAGTGGCTGCGCTCGCGAATCGCGTTGATCGTGTTGCGCGTGGTGCCGATCAGCTTGCCGATCTGCGCGTCGGATATTTCCGGGTGATTGCGGATGATCCAGGCAATCCCGTCGGGCTTATCTTGCCGCTTCGACACCGGCGTGTAGCGCGGGCCTTTCGTGCGGCTGACGTCGACAGGCGCGCGCTGCATCTTGAGGCTGTAGTTCGGATCGGCCTGACCGCGCTCGATCTCCGCGTGAGTCAGCTCGCCCGAATGCACCGGGTCGCGCCCGGTGTACTTCGAGCTGGCGAGGTCGTCGGCCATCGCCTGCACTTCGAGGATGTGCAGGCCGCAGAACTCGGCGATCTGCTCGAAGCTGAGCGAGGTGTTGTCGACCAGCCACGAAGCGGTCGCGTGCGGCATTAGGGGGGTGGGCTGGGCCACTGTGTTCTCTCCGGTGAAAATAGAAGGGCCGCCCCTCTCGGGACGGCCGCTTATGGAGAT
>Ga0207667_10005619_pt1 | contig 15301 bp, 13 predicted proteins | sample KBSCornC52_FD_184301 | JGI IMG/M metagenome (GOLD analysis project Ga0207667, IMG submission 184301) | Corn rhizosphere microbial communities from Kellogg Biological Station, Michigan, USA - KBS Corn C5-2 (SPAdes) (version 2) | ecosystem: Host-associated > Plants > Roots > Rhizosphere > Soil ... | reverse complement strand
ACGCTCCCTCGACCGCCGCCTCGGCGAAGGCGGGCTCGCCATGCGCCGCATCGAGATTCGGCTCGGCGGTGGTGCCGTAGAGGCGCGCCCTCTCATCGTCGAACTCGCCCTCCCACCGTGCCACGACCACGGTGGCGAGACAGTTTCCGAGCACGTTGACCGACGTCCGGGCCATGTCCATCAGCTCGTCCACGCCGAGGATCACGGCGACTCCGACCGCGGGCAGTCCGAAGCTGCCGAGCGTCGCCAGCAGGATCACGAGGGAGGCACGCGGGACTGCGGCGACCCCTTTCGACGTGATCATCAGGGTGAGCATCATCAGAATCTGCGTGCCGATGGACATGTGGACGTGGGTGGTCGACTCGGCGGCCTGCGCCACGAAGACGGAGGCCATCGCGAGGTAGAGGGTCGTCCCGTCGAGGTTGAAGCTGTAGCCGGTCGGCATCACGAAGCTGACGATTCGGCGCGGCACCCCGATCCGTTCCATCGCCTCCATCGCCTTGGGGAGCGCGGATTCGCTGCTGGTCGTGGCGAACGCGATGGTGAACGGCTCTTTGACGGCGCGCAGGAACGTCTTCACCGGCAGCCGCACGATCCAGGCGACCGCTCCGAGCACGAGCACGATAAAGAGGACGAGCGCGGCATAGAGCGAGAGGATGAGCAGGCCGAGGTTGATGAGGACGCGCGGCCCCTGCTGGGCGAGGGTGTGGGCCATCGCCGCGCCGACGCCGATGGGCGCGAACCGCATCACGAGATCGGTGAACCGGAACATCACCTGCGAGAGCGATTCACAAAGCGTGAGCACCGGCTTCCCCTTCGGGCCGAGGAGCGCTACGGCGACGCCGAAGAGGACCGCGAAGGCGACGATCTGGAGCACGTCGCCGTCGACCGCGGCCTTGACGACGCTCGACGGGAAGATGTGGACGACGGTCTCGATGAGCGATTTGGGGTGGTTGGCGGCGAGGGTTCCGAGCTCGCGCGCGTCGCCGTTCAGCGCGATTCCGCGGCCCGGCTGCACCACGTTGACGACCGCCAGCCCGATGAAGAGCGCGAAGGTGGTGACGATCTCGAAGTAGAGGAGCGTCTTCACGCCCATCCGCCCGACCTTTTTCAGGTCCGCCTCGCTCGCGATTCCGACGACGATGCTGGAGAAGACGAGCGGCGCTATGATGCTTTTGATGAGGTTGAGGAAGATGTCCCGGAGGAAGAAGACCTTGATGCCCCACGCGGGCATGAGCCATCCGAGCAGGCCGCCGACGACCAGTCCGACCATGATCCAGGTCGTGAGTGGCAGCTTGCGGCGGCGCGGAGCCAGCGACTTATGTATCGGGACGGGATGGACCACGGCGGAATCGATCGATTCATCCACGGGCGTCGCTCCGGATCGGGCGGGGAAGAGGCCTTGCGGCCAGCTGAGGGTGCGGGATAAGCGCCGGTCGGCTGAACCCTACCGCTTAGGGGCGCGCAGCGCCGTTTGTCGACCTGCGTCGGCACATTGCCACTCGACATTCGCCCGACCCGTGCCCACGCAGGTGGGCACACAGCCGAAGGCTCCCAAGCGGTAGGGTTCAGCCTACCGAAACCGCATGGATGAGGCCGCCTGCGATAGGTGAATAAGCAGGATAGCTGCCGCCCCGGGGAGCAGCAGCTATCGAGATAGCCGGCCCGGCCGGCTGCGTGTGGTGCCGCGACCCGGACTTGAACCAGGGACACGAGGGTTTTCAGTCCCGGCATGACTGCTTTGCGTACTCTGACCTGATTTTACCGCAAGTGATACGAGAATGCGAGCTATGACTAGTACAGCATGGCTAAAGTCCTGACCGATCAGGCGGTTAATGGTCTTCCGTTGTAGGTCCATTTGAACGGCTTGGCCATGGTTTGATTGAAGTATTCGATAAATGCGAGAACCTTGCTCGTCAGGTCCTCTACGCTGGTGAAGTTACCACGGCGGATAACTTTGCCGACGAGGATGGAGAGCCATATCTCCACCTGGTTGACCCAGGAACTGTGCCCTGGCGTGTAGTGAAACACAATTTTGTGCGTTGGGTCGCTCAAGAAAGCCTGGCGGGTCTGCTGAGTATGCAGGATTCCGCTCTTGCCCGCTACGCCGAGGTCCACGCGGATGCCAGAGAGAGCGGCCGCATACCGGACCAATTCCTCGGATTGGTGGATGTTGAGATTGTCAACTACAAAGTGCCAGCGCAGCGTTCCTGGGTCTGAAGTCACCGTGCGGGCTATATGCTCTTTGAAGTCCTGCGCCGTGCGGGTCGGCCCGCAAGAGGGAGAGAGCACCTGGCCAGTAGCGACATCGAAGTTGATGATGAACGCCCGCGTGCCATGGCGCACGTACTCGAACTCACGTCGCTCCACCTCTCCTGGAACCATCGGCTTGCCGGGGTGCTTGCGCTCCAGAGCCTGAACGCCGGTCATCTCATCGGTCGAGAGGACGCGCTCACCCTCACGGACCAGTGCAGACGCCTGCTGATAAAGCTGGCAGACCACGGCAATCTTCTCTTGCCGCTCAGGATCGGGAGGAGGTGTGAGCCAGTAGCGGCTGCGGTGCGGCTTAAGGCCGGCGCCTTTTTGAAAACCGCCCCACATGACGGGGCGAGATGCTATCGACAATCTTGCGCTGGACTGCTTCGTCCGCAAGTTCGCGCGGGGTCCAGTGAGAGATGGGCCGGCCCACCGCCTGCGGCTTCTGGCATGCCAGCGCCACAATTTAGCAGAATGCCTCCGCCGAGAAACGTGGCGGCGCTCCAGAGCGGGGTTCGTCGCAGAGCCGCTCCTCGATTGGACGCTGATCATGCTGGAAGCGGCGGATCCAGGTCTTGGCGGTCTTGGAACTCACCCGGGCTGCGCGGGCCACGTCGGCGAGAATATTGGTCTGGAGCACGAGGGCACGTTGAACCATGCGCGCCTCGGCCTTACGGCTATGGGCGATCGTCTCAAGAGACTGCCGCTCCTCCTCGGTGAGCGACAACAATGGCAGCAAGCACTCGGACATTAAATGGCAGCACCTGTCAAGTGTGGATTTCCACTATCCTATCATAGGCAAACGATAAACTTGAACGGCGGTTCGCTCAGGACTAAGGCCGAGCTGTACTAGCAACAACCCGACCTTATAAGCCTCTCATGAACCTCATACTCTCCTTCTCGTAAGTGTGGAAGGGGTTCTTCAAGTCCAGCTGACGATTGCGCTCGATGTAGATGGCGTCCCAGTCGATGACGTAACGGATGCCGGGATGCGCGAGGAGCTGGTTGACGATCTGGCCGCGGCCGAACGCGCGCGTGTTCTCCGGCGCATTGGTCATCGCGTCCTGCACTGCCTCGTCCGTGGTGATTCGCTCCATCATCCCCGCCTGCTCCAATCCCGAGTAGAGGCCCTCCGCCGGATTCACGTTGTGGTACTCGAGGTCGAGCGACTGGAGCACGTCGTCCTGCCACGTCGCTCCCTCCTCGTTGATGTATTGCTGATAGAGCGCGCGCTTCGCGGACCAGTCGAGCCGGTCCGAAGTCGATAGCGGGTCCGATTCGAGGTCGTTCAGCGTCCGCTCCCATTCGCGCAGGACCATCTGAGTCTGCGGGTCGCTCCTCTGAAGGCGCTCGCGGGCGGCGGCGAGATAGCGCCGCTGGAGGTCCACCGCCGGGATGGTCTTGCCGTTCCGGAGCTTCACCAGCCACCGCATCTTCGGGTCGCGCGAGACGGAGCGCAGCGTCTCCAGCGGGTCCATGATCTCCACGTCCTGCGGCGCCAGCCCCTCCTCGATCAGGTCGAGCACCACGCAGGTTGTCCCTACCTTCAGCATCTCGGCGTACTCGCTCATGTTCGATTCGCCGAAGAGGATGTGGAGGCGGTGCAGGTTCGAGTAGGTGTAATAGCTGTCCCACTTCGGGTTGATGATGGCCCGGTTGAAGCGGACGCGCGATGAAATGGTCTTCACGATGTGGTCGGCCCGCTGCGAGAGCTGGAAGTCCACCGTCGGGTCGATCTCCACCCCGTAGAAGTTGGAGACCCAGACGTAATCCACCTCATGCTCGCCCAGCGTCATGATGTTGGACTTGCTGCTGGGACGCGTCAGCCGATGCCCGCCGACCCGCCCAATTCCCGCGAATATCTGGCGCGTAACCAGGAACGGGAGCAGATAGCTGAGCGCGTCGGTGAAGAACCGGTCCTCGATCTGGACCAGATAATTCTCGTGGCACCCGAACGTATGGCCGCCGAAGTGGTCGATGGCGTTGTTGTGGAAGCTGGCCGCCTCCGCGATTCCGAGGTCGTCCAGAACCGTCTGCAACATCGCCCGCCCGGCCTTGTCATGCGTGACGATGTCGACAAGGTCCGTGCACTCCGGGGTCGCGTACTCTTCGTGGCTGCCGACCGCGTCGATGTAGAGCCGCCCGCCGTTGCGCAGAAACCCGCCCGCCCGCGCCGGCTCGAAGGCGTAGTCGCGGGCATGGAGGTCGATGACGCCGAGCTTCATGTCGTAGAAGGCGTGGTCCTTGACCGCCTCGACGACCTCCTCCGCCGTGCCCACGCTCGGGTCGCGCACCATGCACCCGAACTCGGTCTCAATCCCGAAGATACGCTTTTCCATAAAACACCTGGATATTCACCGCGAAGTCGCGAAGAGCGCGAAGAACGGGAAAGGCCGTAACCACGAATGAACACCAATGAGCACGAATAACAGCGCTGATTTTCATTCCTGTCGATTCATGTCTGTTTGCGGTTTCGATTTCCTTCGCGCTCTTCGCGTCTTCTAAGTAAGTCGCGCCTGCGAGAGTTATTTTGCATTCAGACCCACCCGGTGGGTCATTGGCTTCTAAGTAAGTCGCGCCTGCGAGAGTTATTTTGCATTCAGACCCACCCGGTGGGTCATTGGCTTCTAAGTAAGTCGCGCCTGCGAGAGTTATTTTGCATTCAGACCCACCCGGTGGGTCATTGGCTTCGCGGTGAGAATCGTTACTTGTACTGCGCGAGGACGTCCTTTAGGTCGGCGTCGGTGAGGAGGCGGAACTTCGATTCGCGGCTGGAGAAGCGTTCCAGGATGCCTGCCTCGACCTGGCCGGTCTTCAGCTCGGTGCGGAGGAATCCGCCGACCTGCTCGTCCTCGTCGATGTCGCGGAGTGGGTTCTCGTCATCGTCTTCGCCACCCTGCCGGCGGCGGGATTCCATTGCTCCCACGCCCCACGCCTTAACTGCCCGCTCCAGCGCCTGCTCGCGAGTCGTCTCGGGACCGACGCCCATCAGGGTGAGCGTCATGCGGTCCTCGGCCTCCTGCGTGCCGGCGACAGCCGAGAACGTCTGGTACTGGGAGTATTCGCCATCGTAATTGAGGACGAAGAAGAGGTCCTCCTCCGGCGTCTTGCCCAATTCCCCGAAGAGCGCGCGAATCACGGCCGGCTGCGCGTTCCAGGTGTCGCCGAAGAGCCGCTTCAATGGCGGGCTGAGCGCGAACCCCACGATCCGCTGAATCGTCACGTCGTCGGGGCTCCGGTCGTACCCCTCCTTGTGCGCCACGTCGATCGCGCCCACCCGAATCGCCTCGATGTCCGACTGGTTGCCGATGGCCGAGTAGATGAGCCTATCGTACACCTCGAACACCTTGCGCTGGGTGCGCCGAACCGTCAGCAGGAGCAGCCCCTTATCAAAGCTGATTCCCACGACCGGGCTCCCCTCGCGCAGCCGGTCCTCGACCGAATCGCGCCGGTGCCGCGTCGCCTCGTTATAGTCAAACGGATTAAAAACCATGAGATTCCTTTGGAACCACGAATGAACACGAAAACACACGAATAACGGCCGGATTCAGCCGGGAGAACAGAATGAACGTAATAACGGCAAAGACCCATCCCCATAATGTTCATTCTGTTCATAATGGCTGCCGTTGCCTTTGACGTTATTCGTGCGTATTCGTGTGCATTCGTGGTTTGAAAGCCTTTGCCGTTCTTCGCGCTCTTTGCGCCTTCGCGGTGAGAATCAGAGTCCGCGTGTGTTGAGCTTGTCGATGTCGCTTACGATGGACAGCAGCTCATCGTGCGGGACGTCGGCTATGCCCTCGGCGCTGATGGTCTTGGCGAGCGGGAGGTGCTTGGACCAGCCGCCCGTTGCCGCATCGAGGTCTGCGGCGATATCGAGCAGCATCAGCGCCTCACGCAGGGCGTCCTCGCGGCTCATCGAATGGAAGGGACCCTTCGTCTTCACGATGTAGTCGAAGACGCCGCGAATCTGCATCGAGCCGCTGCCCGCCGCGCCGAACTCCGTCGATTCGAATCGCGCTCCCATCCCGTCATAGAAGAAGATGCGGCCCTCGTTCGGCTGGCGATCGTAGGTGGACAGAATCGGCAGTACTCCGCCGATCCCCTGCATCGCCGCGGGCACGCCCGCCGCAATCACCTTCGCGAGCTCAGAGAGCTTGCCGTCCAGCGACATCGGCTGGAGCTGGCTCCGCTCGAAGTACTTGAATGTCGTGCGGAGGTAGCGGACCACCTCCAGCGCCCGCGCGAACGAGCCGGAGATGGCGAGCAGCGTGTAGTCGTCGATGGGCAGCACCTTCTCCGCCCGGTCGTACATGACGGCGAAGTTGGCCGTCGCCCGCCGGTCCCCGACATTGATCACGCCGTCCTTGTATTTGACCGCGATGACCGTGGTGCCGTGAATGGAGAGCGGCGAATCATGATTCGTGCTGCGTGATGCGTGATCGATGAAGGCGGGCGGCGCAATCACCGGCCCGCCATCTATTCCAAGCAAGCTGTGGATGTCAATTCCTGCCATATAGTCGTCCGAATCCATGGGGCTGCGGAGCCCCAATCCGAAATCCGCAATCGTATTATTGTCCGCTGCGCTGGCGGTAGCGGCGCGCCGCGTCGGGGTCGACCCGCTTCATTCGCTTCAACAGGTCGTTGGTGTCCGGGCGCTTCACGTCCGGCTTGTTCGGTCCGCCGCCGTCACCCTCTTTTCGCTCCGGGCTGGTCGGCATCGGCCTGGTGATTCGCTCTTCTCCGGTTACAATCATTATCTGGTCTCCTGGAAGGTCAATCAGTCAACTGGTCAACTCGTCAATTGGTCAATTAGTCAATGAGTTCATTAACGGCCCGGCAATTGACCAATTGACCAATTGACGAGTTGACCGGCTTACCAGTTGATGAATCAGCCGTTCGTACGTGACTATACGTTTCTCTTCGCCTTGAAACTTCCTGCTCTTTGGGTAAGTCGGAAATCGGACGAGTCTATGGCAGGAGAGAGCCCTCTTTCCACGGGTTGGCAGGCGCTCCCGGCCGATAGGTGCGGAACACGAAGTCCTGATTCCTGCGCGCCGCGTGACATGACTGGCAACGCGCGATTCGGCCCCGCTCGACGAGCGTCGATTTGCCGTTCAGCACCGCGTACTCCCAGTCGCCGCCCGTTGGATTATAACCGCGCTCCCGCTTGATCATCACGGTCGAAAGCTCTGTAGTCCCGCCCGTCCTCCCGATGAACTTATCCTTGACCACCACCGTTCCGACAGGATACGTCGTGACGTGCCTCGCGAGAATCTCCTTCTGCCCGATCGGATTCACGTATACGCTGATGTACTTGTCCCGATGCGGACTGGGGTTCCGCGTCGCGGCTACTGGCGCGGCGCACAGCACGGCGACACGGTCCGGCACGAAGTAGCGCTTCTCGTTGACCACCTTCCACGTGCGATAGTGGATAAGGTCCGGCATCGGTGTCTGCGGCTGCATTGCTCCGCACAGCATGGGGCAGGCCGCCAGAATCGTGATGATGTGTAGTTTCATGCACGTTCCTTCACGCTGCTCGCCAGCGATTCGACCTTCTGCTGGACGCGCTCCCAGACGCGCTGGGTGGTCTCGTCGTTCCAATCCACCCACTTGCCCGCCGGGAAGATGTCCTCCTGATGCGGCAGCGCGGTCCGGAGCACGTCATTGTAGACCGCCATCGGCACGGTCAGAGTTTCGGCGTCGCTCTCCTCCGTCTGAAAGAGCATGTACTCCAGCCACTCGCGGGAGCCGTCCTGCATTGTCGATTCGTAGGCGAGGAGGACGGGCGGCTCGCCCCGGTCCTGCATCACGCGCGCCGCCAGCATGTGCTTCAGAAGGAGCATGGCCGAATCGTCCAGCCCATCGTGCAGGGCCAGCGCGAGCTCGCGGAGCGCGTTGGAATCGGTCACCCGCCGCAGCCGATACTCGCCCAGCGCCGGGTCCGACAGGTTCACCGCCTGCGCCAGCGGGTCGTTCGGGGGCGCGTTGAGAAGGGCTGTCTTCGCGGCGTCCATCTCGACCAGCACCGTGTGGTCCAGCGACGATGTCTCATAACAGTGCGCGCAGACGTGATCGAAGAGCGTGCCCGCATACAGCCGGTCCATCAGCTCCGGCGCGGATTCGGCGTCGATTCGCGGCCATAGCGTGACCGTGTTGCGGCCTCTGCACGCCGGGCACTGGAATTCGATGTCCTGTGAAATGGTCTCTCCGCTCAATGCGTCTCCAGTATCTTTACAGCATCATCACGTGCATCAGCCGCGACGGGCCGCCTCAATCGCGGCGACATCGATCTTCCTCATCTGCATCATCGCGTCGAACGCGCGCTTCGCTTCGTCGCCGCCAGCCGCCAGCGCCTCCATCAGAGCGCGCGGCGTGATCTGCCATGAGACGCCCCAACGATCCCTGCACCATCCACACTCGCTCTCCTGACCGCCGTTATTGACAATTGCGTTCCAGTAGCGGTCGGTCTCTGCCTGATCTTCCGTAGATATCTGAAAGGAGAAGGCTTCACTGTGCTTGAACACGGGTCCGCCATTGAGCCCGATGCAGGGGATGCCGGCGACCGTGAACTCGACCACCAGCGCATCGCCTTCCTTTCCGGACGGGTAATCGCCGGGAGCGCGGCGCACGGCGCCAACCGAGCTGTCAGGAAAGGTTTCGGCATAGAAGCGCGCAGCGGCCTCGGCATCGCGGTCATACCAGAGGCAAACTTTGTTCTTGTTCATCGGTCTTACTCTCTTTCGCGTTCGTCCGTTTCGTCGTGCGGTTTTACCGTGTGCGGCTTCTGCTCGATGACCGCGATGGCGTCGTCCAGAGTCGCCGCGTTTTCCATCTCCTCGTTCAGAATACGCACGTTCGGCTGCACCAGCGAGTTCATATCGAAAACGAAGTCCTCGTCCCCGTGCTCGAACGCCACGCCGTTCCACCCGATGGACCGGATCGACTTGCCGAACCGCTTGACGAAGAGGCCGCGCAAATACGCACGCGTGTCGGCCGGTGCGCAGGTCATCGCCGCCTCGATTCGCTTGTCGGTCACGAGCCTCCGCATCTCGCCCGCATCGACAAGGCCATAGTAGAGCCCCTGCTCGGGGTCCACGTCATGGTAGGCGAGGTCGAGCGACTGCATGAACGGGTCGTCCCAGCCGATCCCCTCCGCCTCCATATACTGCTCGAGGAGCGACCGCTTGGCGACCCAGTCAATCCGGTCCTTCGCCAACATGATGTCGCGGTCGAGGTCGTCCAGCGCCTGCCGCCACTCGACCAGCGTCCAGTCGGCATCCTCCGAGGAGCCGGCGAGCCGGCACTGCGCCTCCTGAAGATACATCCTCTGTACGTCCACCGCGCTCGCGGTCGTTCCGTCCTCCAGCGTCACCAGCCAGCGCAGCGACTGGTCTCGCGAGAGCGACTTCAGCGCCTGCACCGGGTCCGCGATTCGCAGCTTCGGCTCCCAGCCCTCCTCCAGTAGCGCAAGCACGAGGCTGAGCGCGCCGACCTTGATGGCGGTCGCCCACTCGCTCATGTTCGCGTCGCCGACGATGACGTGAAGGCGGCGGTACCGGCGCGGCGTGGCGTGCGGCTCGTCTCGCGTGTTTACGAGCGGCCTGTTGTGCAGCGTATCGACACTCGCCTCCACTGAGAAGAAATCGGCCCGCTGCGAGAGCTGGAAGATCGCCTGATTCCCGCGGTCCACCTCCATCCCGACCTTGCCGCAACCGGCGTATATCTGCCGCGTCACAAGGAAGGGAATCAGCGACCGAATCAGCGTGTCCGGCGCAACCTCCCGCCGCATCAGCACGCACTCGTGCGTCCCGTAGCTCGCCCCGTGATAGTCCGTGTTGTTCTTGTAGATTCGGGTCGGGAGACCGAGCCGCGCGTGCCTCTGCGCGCACTCCCAGACGATTCGCTCGCCCGCCTTGTCGTGCGCCACGAGGTCGCGCAGGTTCGAGCACTCCGGCGTCGAGTATTCGGGATGGCCGTGGTCGTTGTAGAGCCGCGCGCCATTGCCGAGAATGCGGTCGCTCCGCTCGTCAGCCGCGGACATTGGCGGCGTGCCTGGCGCGTCGAACTGCGCGTCGTCGGGATTCGTGGAGAGCCGCTCGACCGTGAACCCGCGCATGTCTCGCCGCGGGTCCTCGCCCCGGTAGTTCCAGCCGGTCGCATACGCGCCGTCATACGCCCGCACCAGCGCGATGGACTCCTGAATCAGGTCCCCCGCCCCGCGCCCCTCGACCGCTATCCCGTATTCCGTCTCTATACCAAACAGCCTTGCCATAAAAACCTCAGACTCACCGCGAAGCCACTGACCCACCGGGTGGGTCTGAATGCAAAATAACTCGCGCAGGCGCGACTTACTTAGAAGATGCCAAGACCGCAAAGAACGTCAACGGCGGGATTCTTACCGCGAAACACACGAAAAGACGCGAAAACGGATTCTCTGACCGCGAATTGCGCGAATGGCCGCGAATTGGAATCCCGAATCTCCTGCCGTTCTCTGCGCCTCTGTGTCTCTGTGGTTCAGGTCGCTTTTGACGTACTTTGTGTCTTCGTGCCTTTGTGGTGAAAACCTCTTCCGCCGGCACTGTAGACGCTGACTCGGCCGGTCGGAGTTCAGCCTGGTGACAATGTACCCCACGGTCACTTTCCGTGGGGTACCGGTTTCGCGTCTCCAGGATACGGTCTTCAGGGAAATCAATGCTCTATGCGCTCGGCCTCGAAATAATCGTAAGTGATCCTTACCGCTTCGCTCGAGGGAGCAGGTCTGCGACTGGAATTGCCACGTCCCCCGCGGCCAGCGGAATCACCTGCTCTCCCTCCGCATAGTATGTCACGCTTGCGTAGCTGAACCCCAGCGGGCGGTCAGGCATGGGGACCGGCTGTCGGTGGACGATCAGACGCCTGTCATTCAAGTCCAGGACCCAGTAATCTGCGATACCCGCGCGCGCATAGAGGCCCGCTTTTGTCGTGCAATCCACCCGCAGCGTCGTGTCGGAAACCTCGATCAGGAGGGCCGCGGTGGATGGGTGCGCGGCTTCGTAATCCCTTACACTGCCTTCGATGACAGCTATGTCCGGCTCCGGTTCGCTCAGGTCACCCAGGGCAACCGGCAATTGAGTTCGAACTACATATCCGGGCGGGAGTACGCGCCGGATTGCTTCTTCGCTCAGGCAAATGCCGGTGGCGTGTGGCGTCTTATGGGGCATCTTTTGGACGATCTCTCCTTCGAGCAGCTCCACGCGGTCGTCCGGCGTGAGTATTCCCATGTCGACGAGACGTTCATATTCGCGGCGCGTCCATGTCTTGCGCCGCGGGCGATAGAGTCTCCTGGTGCCATGCGGCACGGCGGCCTGGATCGGCATCGTTTCTCCTGTCGAGGCTTTGGATGCGCTCAGATGATGTTCTTGCGTGCCGCGGTGTGGCGTTTTCGGGCGACGATCGGCTTCACCGTGGCGACGTTCTCCGGCTCGTAGTCGAGCAGCTTCAGCCAGTCTTCCTGGGTGTCGCTCTTCGGGAAGATCTCGTTCTCCTTGAACTCCACGCGAATCGCCTTCTGCATGTCGTCGAGCGTCACGCCCTCGGTGTCGGAGCGCCTCTCAATGGATCGCTTGATGGCGAAGTCCTTGGCCCGCTCGACCACTGACTTGAGAAGAGCGCCGCTCACGAGGTCGCGCCAGTGGAGCGTCTCGACGCTGCCGCTCCGGAGGTGGACCTCCAGGAACTCGGTCTCGTCGGCGCGCCGCCAGAGGAACTCGGTCGCCAGGTCGAGCAGCTCGTCGCGCGCCGCCTCGGCCTCGCCCTTGTGCTCCTTCACCAGCTCCGGGTCGATCGGGATGTTCTGGTGCAGGTAGATTCCCAGAATATCGCGCGACGCCTTCCGATCCGGGCGGGCGACCCGCACCTTCCGGTCGATTCGCTCCGGACGGAGGATGGCCGGGTCGATGTAGTCCGGCCGGTTCGACGTGAGCATCACGACCACGTTTTCCAGCCCCACGAGCCCGTCCATCTCGGCACAAAATTGCGGCACGACGGTGTTCGAGATGTTCAGCCACTTGCCGGACGAGCGCGTCCGCAGAATCGATTCGGCCTCGTCGATGAAGAGGAAGACCAGGTGGCCGTGCTTCGCCTTCTCGCGCGCCGTCTGGAAGATCTCGCGCACCATCCGCTCGGTCTCGCCCAGCCACATGTTCAGGATCTTTGGGCCGTTAATGTACATGAAGCATTCCTGCATGTTCAGGCCCGTTCGCTCGTTATACTCCCGCGTGAGGTTGTAGGCGGTCGCCTTCCCGATGAGCGTCTTGCCGCATCCGGGAGGTCCGAAGAGCAGGATTCCTTTCAGAGGGCGCTTCTCGAATCGAGCAAAGAGCTCCGGGTGGAGCAGCGGCAGCTCGATGGCGTCCTTGATAACCCCGATGACCTCTTCCTGCCCGCCGACCATTTCCCACGGCAGGACCGGCACCTCTTCGAGGAAGTACTCGCGGGTCTCGGCCTGCGGGGAGTGCTCCAGCGCGACTTTGAAGTTCGGCTCGACGCGCACCTCGTCGCCCGCCTTCAGCGGCTGTTCCTTCAGGTCCTCGCCGCGGTAGATTATCCGCGACTGCATTCCCTGCGAATCCATGGAGACGCGCAGCCGGTTGTCGTCCACAACCTCGCTGATCTTCACCAGCGGCCCGCCAGGGTGCGGCCCCATGTCCCCGATAACGGAGAACGCCTCGTTCACCTTTACGCGTGTGCCGGTCCGGAAGCAGGGGTTCTCCAGCTTCGGGTCGACCGTGGCAATATACTCCTGGTCGCCGAGGGCGATCTGGACGTTCTCGCTCTCCTCTTCGCGGCTGATGAAGACGCCGATGCGATTCGCGGGCGAGGTGAGCTTGTTGTAGGCCTCCTCGAACTCGGCGATCACCTTCTGCGCCTCTTCGATCTGGGTCTCGTCGGTTTCGAGCTGGTGGCGCAGCAGCAGCAGATAGTCGAGCCGCGGGTCGGTTCGCGGCGTCATGCGGATGATCTCCTGGAGGATGCCGAGCGCGCGCATCTGGGTCTCGGGCAGCTCCCACTCCGGCAATGGATCGTCTTCATGGTCGCGAGAACGATTCTCTCTCTCTTTGGGCATTACAATAGTCCTCTATGCAAACGCGCGCCGGCGCAACGACTGCGCGGCGCACGGATGGGGCGTGTGAATTCTCACTTGAGTGCAGTATAGCAAACTATACGCGAGTTGGAAAGGCTTAGTTTCGGGGCCCCGACTGGCCGAAGGAGCGATTGCGCCTCGCCGTTTGACGGTTTCCTGGCCGGAACGTGGACATGTCTCGTTCTCACAGCGCAGTTGTACAGGCGCCGGCAGAGCCTGCGGGTACGATACCTTCGTCAACAAGCTGGACGTCCACCTTATCGCCGGCGATGGTGCGAGCAAGACTCCGCAAGCGGCGCACGAGATCTACTGAAAGAGATGATATCCCGGGCGCGAATGCGATGCAAAACCCTATTCCTACAAGATATTGGCGATGCAGCGGTCCGGGCGAAGCAGCATTGGGAATAGCCGTTATAATCACCCATGCATAGCCGAGCGCCACACAGTTCGCTGCGTCGCGCATTCCCCGCGCAATTACGAGCGGAAAGACCACGATGAGGAAAACCAGCCACCAGGACTGATCGAGCGCGGTCCACGTGCAGGCAGCCAGGGCCACCCACCACGGATCACCGTTAAACGGCGTAAAGACCGCAAACCAGCAGACTAATGCTAGCGAGGCGGCCCACGTGCAGACGAAGACCAAGACCACATAAGAGCCACTGTGACCGATTCGAAGTGCCCGTGCTACGAGGTACGCGAGCCAGGCCGATGCCGCCGTAATGAGCGGCAGCCGGTTTCCGATTGTAAGCAGGGGGCCGATGGGCGCCATCACGTCACTTATCAATCTCAGTGGCCATTCCCTGTTGCTGCCGTAGCGAAAGCCGATGCCGCCGAGAACCACCAGTCGGAATGCCTGGAACAGAACGATGCATACGACCCAGATCGCCATTCGGCTGGTCGGCGAAGCGTCTCGCCCAGCGCCGCGTGACGCGCGCGCGGCCTCCAGCGTAACAAACGCGACCGGCAGGAGGCTTCCCGCCTCCTTGCTGCTACAGGCCAGCAGAAAGCTTGCAACCGATGCACCCATCCACGTCCGGCGCCTGGCCTCTATCGCGCGAACGTAGAAGTACAATGCCATGAGCGAGAACAACGCGCATAGCCCGTCCGGCAGGTTCTTCCATACAAAAGCGATTGATTCATCGGCAACAGCCCTTGTCGGATCGAGACCGAACCACCCGTTGAAGAAGCAGCTGATGGCGGCAAAGACTGCAACCTCCGGGTGTGGCAGCGCAAGGAACGAGAACAGACGCCCGCATGTGATGAAGAGAAGCACGGCAACCAGCACGTGCACGACGAGGTTGACGACGCTGTAGCGCACTTCGATATCACCGAACGCACGCCACTCCAGCCAGAACAGAGTGGAGGGAACAGGCCGGTAGAAAGGAACGCCAGGCCCGGCAACCCAGGGTCCCGTCCACCACGAGAGCGTGTCACTAAAGCGGGGATGGGACACGAGCCCATCGTGAATCACCCTGGTATCGACATCCGGCACTTGAATCCGCCAGCTCGGCGTACGGACCACATTCCATTCTCGCGCGAGTACGAATGCGCGAGGAGCGAGGTACCATGCCGACAACGTTAGCAGCAGGACTACTCCGATGTTGATCCTTTTCGAACGCAGCCGCCATTTCATACCGCTTGCCCAGTCGACAGCACCCGAAAGTCTCGCCAGCTCTCAGACGGGTTTGCCGCTGTTTCTCCACCGAATTGCCCGAGTCCTATGCCGACGAACCCACCTGAACAGCAAATAGTAGCAGCTCCGACCGCGACGGAGGACCGCGACCATCTCATCCGTACCATCCAGTCCGACTGGTCGCTGGAGATGGATGGTGTCGACATGTACCAGGCACTGGCTGATCGCCAGCGCCTGCCGGCCCGCAAGCGGATTTTCGAGACGCTCGCCGCTATAGAGAGGAAGCATGC
>Ga0207667_10005613_pt1 | contig 15307 bp, 18 predicted proteins | sample KBSCornC52_FD_184301 | JGI IMG/M metagenome (GOLD analysis project Ga0207667, IMG submission 184301) | Corn rhizosphere microbial communities from Kellogg Biological Station, Michigan, USA - KBS Corn C5-2 (SPAdes) (version 2) | ecosystem: Host-associated > Plants > Roots > Rhizosphere > Soil ... | reverse complement strand
ACCGGGGTTTCGATGCACGCCCTGACGGCGATGCAACTCACGGGTGCCGCCGGAGATCTTCAGGTCGCGGATGCGACTGTCGGCGGGATTTTCAATATGGGCGGAACTTCGGTAGCCAACTACGTCAGCATCCTCGAGAGGATAAAATAACACAATAATTCAAGGTCGATAGTAAGCTATCATGATGGGACTCCATAACGACCGTTTATGAATTGAGAAAAAATGGTTTTGCGCGGCGAGCGAGTTAATCAAAATCCCCCGAAATGAACACGCATTACTCGCTTTTATCAATTTAAAATTGAACATCATCAGATACCTGCTAGTGTCCCCCGGGGCGAATTCGTATGTGTGCGAGCAAATCGCATGCTTTTGGACCGGGTTGCAGCCCGTGGGGACGCGTCTGCATGACCAACATACCGACGGACCTGCTTCGGACATTGGTCGCGGTGGTCGACCTCAGGAGCTACACCAAGGCTGCCAATTCGCTCGGGGTCACCCAGCCGGCGGTCAGCGCCCAGATCAAGCGTCTGACGCAACTCATCGGCGCCGATCTGTTCGAGCGCGGCGGACAGGGCGTCGCGCTGACCTCGCGCGGCGAGCGGGTCATCGCGCGTGCACGACGTCTTTTGTCGCTCAATGACGAGATCGTGGGCCTTGGCGCGGCTACGGTGCGCGCCGACCTGATCGTACGGATCGGTACGCCGAGCGACTATGTTGCCACGATGCTGCCCGGAATCCTCGCGCAGTTCCGCAGCCAGCACCCGGACGTCCGCTTCGTGGTCCGTTCGGACTTCTACGAGCCGCTTTTGCGTCAGTTGCATGCGGGGGAAATCGATCTCCTGGCGGCCTTGTCGCCGACGCGGCCGCCGGACGCGCGTCATTCCCAAGCGATCGAGATGCTCTGGCTGCGCGGCGAGGCGCCACTCGACATCGATACGGCGCGTCCGGTGCCGCTAGTCTCCTGTGGCGAGCCGTCGACCTACCATCGGCATGCCGTGAAGACGTTGCGCGCCGCCGGGCTCGAATACGAGCAGGTCTTCGTCGCCAGCAGCATGCAGTGCCTCAACAATGCCGTTTCCGCCGGGCTCGGTACGACGTTGTCCAGCCGCCGCCGCGTCAGCGTTCTTGGATTGCAGGAATGGGCGGACGGGCCGCTACCGAAGCCGGCGCCGCTACATAGCGCTGGTGTATGTCCGCGAGGCGGATCGCGCGAAATCTATGAGCAGCTCGCCGATCAGGTCGCCGCGGTCATCCATGGCCCCTATGACCGTCAATCGCGGGCCTTCCGGTCCCCGGCCGGCCTGCGGGGTGCGAGTTCCGCCGCCTGAGGCCGGTCGCGGCACATCGCCGTCACCATCACGCCCATCGTCACCATGGCGACAGCCGGGCGGCGCTCCGCAAGTTCGGGATTGTGGCCGGCACCATCGCCGGCATCGCCGCCGAGCAGGAGCGTCGCGACTACTACCGGGACCGCTATCGCTACGCTTACGGCTACCCGCCGCCGGGGCATTCCGGCTACGGGCCCTATTACCCTTACTGACTTGAGTTGGCGCAATTTCTTCGGGCGTTAACCGAACTTTGTCTGCGAATAGGATATTGTCCCCGCATGACTGATTCGGTCGCCCGTCTCTACGACGCCGTGATCGCGGCGCAACGGGCCGACTCCGCGAAATCGCGGACGGCCAAGTTGATGCGCGCCGGGCGGGCCAAAATGGCCAAAAAGCTCGCCGAAGAGGCGGTCGAGGTCGTTATCGACGCGATGCAGGGTCACCCGGAAGCGGTGGTCCGCGAAAGCGCCGATCTCCTGTACAATCTGGTCGTACTTTGGGCGCATGCGGGCGTGCGGCCGGACGATGTCTGGGCCGAAATGCGGCGGCGCGAGCTGTTGTTCGGCATCGCCGAAAAACTGCCCAAAAAGCTGGTACAAGCTGCCCCGCCGCGCAAGGTCGTGGCGATTGAAAGCGGGCACGCTCGCCGGCGCCGCTGATCCGCTCTTCTCCGAAAGACGTTCATTCATGACTTTCGAGGCCGCCGCCCCGCGCTCGCTGCTGCGCCGACTGTACGACTGGTGCATCGAGGCCGCGCACAAGCCGCACGCTATGTGGACGATGGGCGCGATCGCCTTCGCCGAAAGCTCCTTCTTCCCGGTGCCGCCCGACGTCATGCTGATCCCGATGTCGCTGGCCCGGCCGCAGCGCGCCTACGTGATGGCGCTGTGGTGCACCATCGCCTCGGTCCTCGGCGGCCTTCTCGGCTATGCCATCGGCGCCCTGCTTTACGACTCGGTCGGGCACTGGCTGATCCAGCTCTATGGTTACGGCGACAAGGTCGATGCCTTTCGCGCGGCCTATGCCCAGTGGGGCGCCTGGATCATCCTGCTGAAGGGATTGACGCCGATCCCCTACAAGATCGTCACCATCACCTCCGGCTTCGCCAACTACAATCTCGGCCTCTTCATCGTCTTCTCGGTCATCGCCCGGGCCACGCGGTTCTTCCTGCTGGCGTTCCTGCTGCACCGCTACGGCGAGCAGGCGCGGCACATCATCGAAAAGCGGCTCGGCCTCTGGGTCACCCTGGGCGCGGCCGTGGTCGTCATCGGCATCGTCGCGGCGGTATACTTGATCTGACGAATCGGCGGCTCCTCAATTTCGCCATCCGCGGTGCGTAGCGGGTAACCGTCGGCGCAAATGCCGTTGATCGCCGCGGAGCGGCTGACAGGGACGTCAGCGTAACGGCCATGGGCATTGCATCTCACCTTCTCCAGCGTGCGCGGGCGATTGCCGGCGCCGTCCTGCTCGTGACGATGTCGGGCATGGCGGTGGCCCAGCCGGCCCCGGCCCCCGCCCCCGCCAACACCGACGATCCCGGCTTCTTCGGCTCCGTCGGCCGCTGGTTCGACCAGCAGGTCAATGGCGCCAAGGACATGTTCGGCAATCTCGGCCGCGAGGCGGGCGTCGCCGCGCGGACCACGGCCGATACGGCCAAGGACGCTGCCAAAGGCGCCGCCGATACGATCACCAGCAAGCTGCCGGCGACGTCGGTCGTGTCCGGCCACGAAGTGTGCCGGACCGCGCCGAACGGCGCTCCGGATTGCGACACGGCGGCGACCACGATCTGCAAGGCCAAGGGCTTCAAGTCCGGCAAGAGCGTCGACATGACGACCGCCGAGACCTGCCCGCCGAAGGTCTACCTGGCGGGCCGCTCGAGCGGCCCGGAGTGCAAGACCGAGACCTTCATCTCCAGCGCCATCTGCCAATAGCGCCGGCCGCGCCTTGTGCGCGCATGCGGGCCGTGTTTCCGTTTGTCGACAGAACAAGCGGGAGATGCGGGCCGTGAACCTCTACGCCAAGCTCCTCGAGCGTGAAGCGGCGGGCAGGCCCGTCACCGTCGGCGTCATCGGCGCCGGCAAGTTCGGCACCATGTTCCTCTCGCAGGCGCGGCTGACGCGCGGCCTGCACGTCGTCGCCGTCGCGGATCTCAATGTCGATCGCGCGCGCAGCCAGCTCGCGACCGCAGGCTGGCCCGCGCCGGCCTATGCCGCGCCGTCCTTCGACGATGCGCACAAGACCGGCGGAACCTGCGTGACCGGCGACGCCATGGCGATGATCGCCGATCCGCGCATCGAGGTGATCGTCGAGGCGACCGGCATACCGGGCGCCGGCATCGCCCACTGCCAGAGCGCGATCGACAACGGCAAGCACATCGTCATGGTCAATGTCGAAGCCGACGCGCTCGCCGGCCCCTTGCTCGCCCGCAAGGCGAAGGCCGCCGGCGTCGTCTATTCGCTCGCCTGGGGCGACCAGCCGGCGCTCATTTGCGAGCAGGTCGACTGGGCGCGCGCCGCAGGCTTCAAGGTGATCGCCGCGGGTAAGGGCACGCGCTACGAGCCGCACTACCATCAGTCCAATCCGGACAATGTCTGGGACATCCTCGACAAGTATCTGAACATCACCGACCGCAAGTCGATCAATCCGAAGATGTTCAATTCCTTCGTCGACGGCACCAAGTCCGGCATCGAGATGACGGCGGTGTGCAACGCCACCGGTCTCCTGCCGCAATCGGACGGCCTGCATTTCCCGCCCGCGACGCGCTTCGAGCTCGCCGACGTCTGCAAACCGAAGAGCGAAGGCGGCAAGCTGGAGAAGGAGGGCGTCACCGAGGTGACGTCGTCGGTCTATCGCGACGGCCGCGACGTGCCGCATCATCTCGCGCTCGGCACCTATGTCGTGTTCGAGGGCGAGACCGACTATGCGCGCAAGTGCTTCAAGGAATACGCGATGCTGCCGGACAGGAGCGGCAAGTACGCCGCGCTGTACCGGCCGATCCACATGATCGGGCTCGAGCTCGGCATTTCGGTCGCGAGCGCGGCGCTGCGCGGTGAGCCGACCGGCGCGCCGACGGGCTTCCGCTCCGACGTCGTGGCGACCGCCAAGCGGCCGCTGAAGGCCGGCGAGATCCTCGACGGCGAGGGCGGCTTCTGCGTCTGGGGCAAGCAGACACCGGCGGACGTTTCGCTCGCGCGCGGCCTCCTGCCGCTCGGGCTGGCGCACGACGTAAAGCTCAAGCGCGACATTCCGGAAGGCGGGGCGCTGTCCTGGGCCGACGTCGCGGTCGACACGAGCGACGCCGCGGTCAAGGTCCGGCGCGAGATGGAAGCGGCGTTCGGGCGGCCGAACGCTGGCTGAGTGAAGCCGGCGTCCGGCAATCGATCATGCCCTCTCGGCTACCAGCGCCAGCCGCAATGGCGCACGCGCGTCACCACCTTGTGGCCGTGACGCCAATGCACGCGGCGAGTGACCCAGCAGGTCCGGTGTCGCCGGTGCCAGCGGCGCCAGTGATGGCCGTGGTGCCAGCGCACGGTCTGCACCATGCCGCTATTCGCCGCGCCGTCGATCCCGGCATTGATCGGCATTGCGGCCTGGGCCGCGCCGGGCGCCGCTATCGCGAGAAGGCCGGCCGCCGCGGCCGCGCAGATCGTCGCTCGTATCATTGCTGACTCTCCTCTCTTGCTAAGAGAGAGGAAAGCGTTCGGACGGCGGCATTGTTTCAGCATCGGAACCACAATCGGTGCGGTGCGATGCCGCACAGGTCATTCGAGGTCGATGGTGCCGTCGATTCTGTGGGTCAGCCCGACGTCGCCAATGGTCAGCACCATCTCGGCCTTGAGGTTCGGCTTGCCCTTGAGCTTGCCCTCGGCCGCCGCCCGGCGGACCGCCTTCTCGATCTCGCCTTGCGAGGTCACGCCGACGACCTTGAGAAACTTGCGCAGCGAGGTATTCAGGGCCTCTTCGTTCATGGGGCTCTCCTGCCGGACGGGTTGGATCGCCGCATCATAGGGATGCCGATGCGGCCCCGAAAGCGGCGCCACATCCGCGGCGGATGGCTCCCGGTTCCCGTTGACCCGGGGCGTTCCGCCGCTATGATCCGCGCCGCGCGGCAGGACCCGCTCCCTGCAAAGCGCCTTTGCGATGCCCCTGTGGCGGAATTGGTAGACGCGCCTGACTCAAAATCAGGTGGTGGCAACATCGTGCTGGTTCGAGTCCGGCCAGGGGCACCATCCTGCTTCGCGCTGACGCGCTTCGCAGGCCCGCATTGGCGTTCAAAATGCCCAACCCGGTCAGCATCATCGAAACGTTCAGTCCAGACACGATCCTGCAATCGCTGCTCGGCGCATGGACGATCGAGCGGCGCGTTGACGACGCGGCAACCCTGACCGGAAACGCCACGTTCGAACGATCGAGAGAGGGCGAGGCGGTCTATCACGAGCAGGGAACGTTGCGCCTGAGCACCGGCTATGAAGCCGCGGCCGAACGCAAATACCTTTATCGGCAAAGCCCGGATGGTTTCGCTGTTTTCTTCGCCGAACATCCGCCGCGGCTATTCCATGAGGTGACGCTCGCTCGTGAGGCCGATGGTCGCCTCTTCGGCGCGGCCGAACATGCCTGCGCGGACGACCTCTATCGGACCGAGTATCAATTCGAGCCGGGCGCGAATTTTGTGATTTGTCACCGCGTGCGAGGACCGCGCAAGGCTTACACGATGACGACCGTCTATCGTAGGATGGCCGATACCGACCGTTAATCGAAGGCGCGCGATGACCGGTGCCGATGGGAGCGAAAGTCCGACCGACCGGGCGACTCGGCCGTTACGTGCGCTGCGGCTCGTGTGGCGGTTGCTCACCGATCCGCCGTTCCGCCACATGATGCGGCTCTATTGGTGCCCGAAGCGCGGCGCCTTCCAGCCGTTCAACGACACGCAGCCGGACCGCTATCCGGTGATCTTCCAATTCGTCGCGGACCATCTCGGGGCCGATCGGCCGCTCGATATCCTCTCCTTCGGCTGCGCCACGGGCGAGGAGGTGTTCTCTCTGCGGCGTTACTTTCCGCGCGCGCGGATCAAGGGCGTCGACATCAACCCTGGCAACATCGCCGCCGCGCGCGCCCGGCTTGCCGCCGCTCCCGACTTGGACCAGTCCTTCGCGGTCGCCGGCTCGACTGCGGGCGAGCAGGCTGCGCGCTATGACGCCATCTTCTGCATGGCCGTGTTGCGTCATGGCAGCCTCGGCGATCCGGGCGTCACGCGCTGCGATCATCTCCTCGGCTTCGAGGATGTCGCGCGCGCGGTCGACGACTTCCGACGCTGCCTCAAGCCGGGCGGGCTGCTCGTCCTCCGGCACGGCAATTTCCGCCTCAGCGATATGCCGGCTGGCGCGGCCTTCGATACGCTGCTGTCGGTGCCGCTGCGCGGCGAGAAGAAGACGCCGATCTTCGGGCCGGACAACCGGCTGATGCCCAGCGTCGAAGACCCGGAGACCGTGTTTCGCAAGCGAACGTGAACGCTTCGAGCCACCCGCTGGCTGGACGGCGGCGGTGAAATCCCCTATGCCGCCTCGCCTTCACGAGGCTGCACTGCACGGAGCGCGTTGCGCATGACCTTCGATCCCAAAGCGAATTGCGCGATGACCGCCGCACTTTTCATCGCCGTGGTCGGCCTCGCGACGATCGGCGGCTTTTTCTTCTTCCAGTATGTGCTGGGCTATCCGCCATGCCCGCTCTGCCTCGACCAGCGCAAGGCGTTCTACGTCGCCGTGCCGCTCGCGGCGCTCCTCATCGTCGGCGCATCCAGTGGCGCTTCGCGCAAGGTGCTGATGCTCGGCTTCCTGGCAATCGCGCTGGTGATGCTGTGGAATACGGGACTGTCCACGTTCCACGCAGGCGTCGAGTGGAAATTCTGGCCGGGGCCGACCGATTGCAGCGGGCCGGTCAACAGCATCGGCTCGACCGCAAACCTGCTGAAAAGCCTCCAGGACATCCGCATCGTCCGCTGCGACGAGGCAGCGTGGCGCCTGTTCGGGATTTCGCTTGCCGGCTATGACGTGCTGGTGTCGCTGGCGCTGGCCATCGCCGCCGCGTTCGGCTTCCGCGCCGCTCAGGCGCGGCTTGCGGAATAGGCCCCTAGAAACGACAACGACCACGAAGACCCATGGCGCGCGTTCATCCGGCGTCGCCTGCTGATCCCGTGGTCGTCCACGCATCGCCCTTTCGGACCATGCGCCGTGGTGGAGCCCTCTCAGGCTCGACACCATCGTTGGAACGAATATGGGGTTGCCCCGGTTCCGCCGCAAGTGGCTGCTGGATAGAGTTCCAGGGTCGATTCAGGGGCTGGAGAAATCCTTCATGGTTGAGCGGGTGGACGCGGGCTATAACGGCACCGCAAAGACGCTGCACTGGCTGATCGTTCTGCTGCTCATCGTCCAGTTCGCGATCGGCTGGCTGATGCCGGACATCAAGCGCAACACGCCGGTCACGACGCTGATCGGGCTGCACTTCTCGTTCGGCGCGCTGATCCTGATCGTCGCCATCATCCGCCTCGGCTATCGCGCCACGCATGGCGAACCGCCGCCGCAAGACGGCATCCCGCCCTGGCAGACGGCCTCGGCCCGCATCGTTCACTGGCTGCTTTACCTGCTGCTGTTTGTGGTGCCGATCCTCGGCTGGATCAACGCGTCGTATCGCGGCATGCCGGTGTCGTTCTTCGGGCTGTTCGAGATGCCGAAGATCATGGCGACGCGCGCGCCGGGCTGGGGCTGGACCGGTGACGTGCACATGCTGCTCGCCAATTACGCCATGCTCGGCCTCGTCGGCCTGCACGTGCTCGCCGCGCTCTATCATTACTTCGTCCGCCGCGACGGCGTACTGCAACGGATGCTGCCGGGTACCTAGCTCGATTGCCTCTCCTCGCGCTGCGACCATTTCAGCGCGAGCGGGCCGAGCACGATCGACGCGGCTAGCAGCGCGAACAGCGCGCTCCAGCCGGACGCCGTCGAAGGGCCGCCGGCGAGATCGAGCACGAAGCCGGCGCCCCAGGCGCCGGCGGCCGACAGGCCGAATCCCACAGTCGTGTGCAGCGCCATGGTCGCGCCCTTGTGCGAGGGCTCGGCCGACATGGTCATGCCTGACGTGAGCGCGCCGGAATCGGACGGCACCGTGAAAGCATAGGCAGTGAGCAGCGCCAGCAGCACAAGGGGCGGCGCGCTCATCGAGCAGGCGATGCCGATCGCGACGAGCGCCGAGGCGAGCATCAGCACGGTCAGCGCGCGATAGCGGCCGAAGCGCATCGCCACCTCGTTGCCGAAGATGCTGGATGGCATCGCCAACAGTGAGAATGCGACGCTCACCGCCAAGGGACTGAACCAGACGCCGCCCGGTTGCCGCGCGGTGACGAAGGTCCAGAACGCCACGATCCAGGTGCGCACGCCGTACAGCTCGAAACAGTGCGCCCCGTAACCGAGGATGAAGCCGAGCGCCGGGCGGTTGCGCACGACCGGGCCGAAGTCGAGCAGCGGCCGCTTCGTGCCGGCCGGTTTCACGGGTGCCATCGCGAGGCAGACCGCGACCATGATCAGTGGGCCTGTGCCGGTGATGAGGAATGCCGACCGCCAGCCGAGCCGCTCGGCCGCGACTTGCGCGACCAGGAAGGACAGGCCGACGCCGAAGGAGAAGCTCGACGTGTACAGCGTGACGCTGCGCGACACGTCACCGGGCGGTAGGCGATCAGTCAACGCCTTCAGCCCCGGCATGTAGGCGCCGGCGAAGCCGATGCCGGTCAGCGCCCAGATGATCGTCGCCGACCAGAGGCCGTGCGCGAAGATGCCGAAGGCGAGCGCCGCCGCCGACGTCGCCGCGGAGCCGGCGAGCAGGATAAGCCGCGCATCGATGCGGTCCGTCAGCGTCGTGAGGAACGGGACGGCGACCATGTAGCCGAAGGCGAAGGCGCTCGCCATCATGCCGGCCTCAGTGGCTGTGAGTTGCCAAGCCGGCATCAAATACTGCGGCATCACGGCGGGCACGGCGACGTGCGGCAGGAGGTTGCCGAGCTGACCCACGCACATCGCAGCGACGAGAGAGCGATCGGTCAGGCGCATGAAATATGACGCGCCCGCCGCCTTACGGCTCGAGCTCGGTGTCCCAGTATAAATAGTCGAGCCAGCTATCGTGCAGGTAGTTCGGCGGGAACAGCCGGCCGTTCCGGTGCAGGTGGTGCACGGTCGGCTGGAAGGGCAGTTGCGACGGCCACATCCTGGCTTCCTGCATCGTCAGGCTGCCCTTGCGCAGATTGCAGGGGCTGCATGCGGCCACGACGTTGTCCCACGTCGTGAGGCCGCCGCGCGATCGCGGGATCAGATGATCGAAGGTGAGGTCGTCGCGCGTGCCGCAATACTGGCAGGAGAAACGGTCGCGCAGGAAGACGTTGAATCGCGTGAAGGCCGGGTGCGTGGAGGGTTTGACGAAGGTCTTGAGCGAGACGACGCTCGGCAGCTTCATCTCGAAGGAGGGGCTGCGCACCGCGTGGTCGTAATTGGCGACGATGTTCACGCGTTCGAGAAACACCGCCTTGATCGTGTCCTGCCAGGACCAGAGCGAGAGCGGGTAATAGCTCAACGGTCGAAAGTCAGCGTTGAGCACCAGGGATGGAAAACCACTGGGCGAAACGTGCACGTTCAAGCGAGCTCTCCGGCCTCCTTCAAGGCTGCCGCCACGCAGCGAACATGCCCCTAGTAGTAGGGCACCGTGACGCGATTGTGACGCAGATATGGGGGCTCGGGCAAGAGGCCGAAAGCGCCGGGCGTCAGCGCCCCGCGAACCTGCGCACAAGAAATTCGCCGCCCTGACGCAGGCCTTCCTGATCGATGCCGTGCCCGACGCCGGGTGAGATGTGCCACTCGACCGGGATTTCCAGCGCCGCGAGCCCTTGCGCGGCGTGCATCAGCGCCTGCACCGGGATGAGCTGGTCCTGATCGCCGTGCACGAGCAAGACCGGCGGGCGGCTGCGGACTTCGCCGGCGAATTTATCCGGGTCGATGTCCTCGGGAACCACGAGCATGCCGGAATAGCCGACGATCGCCGCCGGCGCGGTGGCGCGGCGTAAGCCCACGTGCAGCGACATCATCGTTCCCTGCGAAAAGCCGACCAGCGCCAGCGCCGAATCCGTGAGACCGCGACGCTTGAGCTCGGAATCGATGAACGCGTTGAGCACGGGCGCGGCCGCGTTGACGCCGGTCCAGCGCTCGTTGGGGTCGCGCATCGTCAGCGGAAACCACTCGCGGCCCATTGGCGCTTGCCCGCACGGGTTTGGTGCATGGGGCGACACGAACGCGGCGTCAGGCAGGACCTGCTGCCAGGCGCGGCCGATGTCGATCAGGTCGTTGCCGTCGGCGCCGTAGCCGTGCAGGAAAATGACGAGCTGCTTGGCGGCGCCCGAGCGCGGCTCCAGACGCGGTCCGTCGAGGTCAGCCATTCTTCCGCTTCCTTGCCCTGGACTTCTTCGCCGTCTTCTTTTTCACGGCAGTTTTGCGGGACTTCGCCGCGGGCTTCTTCGCCTGCAACGAGATGCCCTCGCGGCGCTTGACCACGTGATAGTAGGCCCAGAACAGGTGCGCGGCCACGCCCCGCCACGGGCGCCAGGCCTCGGCGATCTTCGTCAGCGCCTTCGCCTCGGGCCGCTTGCGCAGATTGAAGGCGATGCGCACCGCCTCCTGCACCGCGAGGTCGCCCGCCGGAAAGGCGTCGGCATGGCCGAGGCAGAACAGCAGGTAGATGTCGGCGGTCCACGGTCCGATGCCGTGCAACTGGACGAGCGCGGCGTGCGCGTCGTCGGCGTCCATGTTGCCGACATTGTCGAGATCGATCACGCCGTCCGACACCGCCGCGGCGATGGCGCGGATCGACTTGATCTTCGGCATGGACAGGCCGACCCGCCTGAGCTTGTCGAGGCGCGCGGTGCGCACCGCGTCGTGGTGGAAGGGATCGAACGCGGCGAACAGGCGATCACGAATGGCCGCGGCGCTCGCGGTCGACACCTGTTGGCCGCAGACGATGGCGCAGATGCCGGCAAAGCCCGCCTCGCGCCGGCGCAGCGCGAAGGTGCCGGCCTTCTCGGCGACGGGCGCGAGCCGCGGGTCCTGCGCGATGAGCTCGGCAAGCCCGGCGGCCAGGTCGTCTGCGCTGTGGAGGAACTGGGTCATGTCACCCGGTCATCGTCGGCGAAGGCCAACGATCCAGCCCTTCGCGCCGTGGTAGGAAGGGCTGGATACCCCGCTTTCGCGGGGTATGACGAGTCCTAACTTGAGCACCATGCCGCCCGTTTTCCGCTTTGCGCCGTCGCCGAACGGCTATCTGCACCTCGGCCATGCGCTGTCGGCGCTGCTCAATGCCGACATGGCGCGCGCCGCGGGCGGGCGGCTCCTCCTGCGCATCGAAGACATCGACGCGTCACGCTGCCGGCCGGAATACGAGGCGGCGATCGACGAGGACCTGCACTGGCTCGGCCTTGCCTGGGAGGAGCCGGTGCGGCGGCAGTCGGAGCATTTTGCCGATTACCGCGCGGCGCTCGAAAGGCTCGGCGCCATGGGCCTCGTCTATCCGAGCTTCGAGAGCCGCGCCAAGATCGCCGCGCTGGCGGCCGGGCGCGATCCCGACGGCGTGCCGCTCTATCCCGGCACGGCGAAGTCGATGAGCGCCGCCGAACGCGCGCAGCGCATGGCCTCCGGCGCGCCCTATGCGCTGCGGCTCGACATGGCCGCGGCGTCGGCGCGGGTGCCGCAACTCACCTGGGACGAAACCGGCGCCGGCAACACCGGCAACAACATCGCCGATCCCGCCGCCTGGGGCGACGTCGTTCTCGCGCGCAAGGATACGCCGACCAGCTATCACCTCGCCGTCGTCGTCGACGATGCCGCGCAGGGCGTCACCGACGTCGTGCGTGGCCGAGACCTCTTCCACGCGACCTCGGTGCATCGCCTGCTTCAGGCCCTGCTCGGGCTGCCGGAGCCGCGTTACCACCATCACCGCCTTATCCTCGACGCCGACGGCCGCAAGCTGTCGAAATCGACGCGGGCAACGGGCCTGCGCGAGTTGCGCGCGCAGGGGTTAACCCCGACCGACATCCGCCGGCTGGCCGGGCTCGATTGAGCGCGCGCGCCGTGCCAGATTGCCCCCGGGCGGGGACATATGGCCAAGCGCAGGCGCAAAGCGAAGGCGGCGAAGCGGCGCACGCGCGTGCCGGCGCCGCGCGCGATCGAGACGGCGCTCGCCGGCGTCGCGCACGACATCCGCACGCCGCTGACCGGCATCCTCGCGCTCGCTGAATTGCTGGCTGCGTCCGATCTCGGTCCGCGCGAGCGGCAATGGGCGATCGCCGTCAAGAGCGGTGCCGAACATCTCGCCGCGCTTTCGACATTGATCGTTGATGCCGCGCGCGCCGATGCAACAGGTCTCGTGCTACGCCGTGAGCCATTCTCCCCGAAATCGCTTGCCGAAGCCGTCGCCGAAGGCATTTCGGCACGCGCCGCCAACAAGGGCATCGGCGTGACGGCCGCGATTTCGCCCGACCTGCCTGCGCAGGTCGCCGGCGATGCGCTGCGGCTACGCGCCGCGCTCGAGAACCTCGCCGACAATGCGGTGAAGTTCACGCAAGCCGGCCACGTGAGCTTCAGCGCGGCGGCCGAACCGGCGCGAGGGAACCGTGTGCGCCTGGTGTTCGAGCTGACCGACAGCGGCATCGGCATGAGCGCCGCCGAAGTGAAAATGCTGTTCCGGCCGTTTGCGCAGGCAAGCGCGGAGGTGGCGCGGCGCTACGGCGGCGCGGGCCTCGGCCTCACCTTCGTCAAGCGCATCGCAAAAGCCATGGATGGGGATCTCACGGTCAGGAGCGCCAAGGGCAAAGGTTCGACGTTTCGCCTGACGACGCTGGTCGAACCGGTCGCCGGCCGCAGCCGCGACGTAGCGAAACCTGCGGCGGAGGGCCGTGCGCTCAAGGTGCTCTGCGCCGAAGACAATCCCTACGGTCGCGTCATCATGAACACGATTCTCGGCGAGCTCGGGCACCACGCCGATTTCGTGTCGAGCGGCGAGGCGGCGGTCGAGAGCGCATTGCGCGGCGGCTATGACGCCGTGCTGATGGACGTCACGCTGTCGGGCATTGACGGGTGCGAGGCGACGCGCCGCATTCGTGCGCTGCCGGGCGCGGCGGGCCGCGTGCCGGTGATCGGCATCTCCGGCCGCGCGCGCAGCGACGACGAGCAGGCAGCGCGCGAGGCCGGAATGAACGCGTATCTGGTGAAGCCGGTCAGCCCGGGCAAGCTGTCGGAGATGCTGGGCGCGCTGGTGAAATGAGGCCTACGCCTCGCTCGGCTCACTCTTCTTCTCCACGATCCGCACCAGGTCGGACATGATGCGGTTGAGCTCGAAATCCTTCGGCGTGTAGATAGCGGCGACGCCGGCCTTCTCCAGTTCGGCCGCGTCTTCCGGCGGGATGATGCCGCCGGCGACTACCGGCACGTCGAGGCCGGCGTCCCTGATGCGGCCGACCACGTCCTTCACCAGCGGCATGTGACTGCCCGACAGGATCGACAGGCCGATCACGTGTGCCTGCTCTTTCTTCGCCGCATCGACGATCTCTTCCGGCGTCAGGCGGATGCCTTCGTAGACGACCTGCATGCCGGCATCGCGCGCGCGCACCGCGATCTGCTCGGCGCCATTGGAATGGCCGTCGAGACCGGGCTTGCCGACGAGGAATGTCATGCGCCGACCGAGCTTCTTCGACACGCGGTCCACGTCGGCGCGAATGTCGTCCAGACCAGAGACGTCGTTGCGCATGGCGCGGCCGACGCCGGTCGGCGCGCGGTACTCGCCGAACGCCTCGCGCAACGTCCAGCCCCATTCGCCGGTGGTGACGCCCGCTTTCGCGCAGTCGATCGAGGCCGGCATGATATTGCCGCCGCCTTGCGCCGCGCGCTTGAGCGCCGCGAGCGCGCCATCGACCGCGCGCTGGTCGCGAGCACTGCGCCACGCCTTGAGCTGCTCGATCTGGTCGCGCGCGGCATCTTCGGAGACGGTCAGGATCGTCTCGATGCCGCCGGTCAAAGGCGACACCTCGCTCTCGGTGTATTTGTTGACGCCGACGACAGTCTGCTCGCCGCGTTCGATCGCTTCGAGTCGCGCGGTGTTCGACTCGACGAGCTGCTGCTTCATGTAGCCCGACTCGACCGCGGCGACGGCGCCGCCCATCTCGTCGATGCGGCGCAATTCGTCCTTCGCCTCGTGCTTCAAGGCGTCGACCTTGCGCTCGATCTCCGCCGAGCCGTCGAAGATGTCGCCGTATTCCAGGAGATCGGTCTCGTAAGCGAGGATCTGCTGCATGCGCAGCGACCACTGCTGGTCCCACGGCCGTGGCAGGCCGAGCGCCTCGTTCCACGCCGGCAATTGCACGGCGCGGGCGCGCGCCTTCTTCGACAAGGTGACGGCGAGCATCTCGATGAGGATGCGGGTGACGTTATTTTCCGGCTGCGGCTCGGTCAGCCCGAGCGAATTGACCTGCACGCCGTAACGGAACAGGCGCTGCTTGGCGTCGGTGACGCCGTAGCGCTCGCGGGTGATCTCATCCCACAATTCGGTGAAGGCGCGCATCTTGCAGACTTCGGTGATGAAGCGCAGCCCGGCATTGACGAAGAACGAGATGCGGCCGACCACTTCGCAGAACTTGTCGTGGTCGACTTCGCCGGACGCCTTCACCGTGTCGAGCACGGCGATCGCGGTGGCGAGCGCGTAGGCAAGCTCCTGCACGGGCGTCGCGCCGGCTTCCTGCAAATGGTAGCTGCACACGTTCATCGGATTCCATTTCGGCAATTCCGACGTGGTGAAGATCGCGATGTCCTTGATCAGCCGCAGCGACGGCTTCGGCGGAAACACATAGGTGCCGCGCGAGAGATATTCCTTGATGATGTCGTTCTGGATCGTGCCTGTCAGCG